>Ga0209952_1000101_pt1 | contig 359936 bp, 327 predicted proteins | sample ThiBiot_750_biof_2_FD_183951 | JGI IMG/M metagenome (GOLD analysis project Ga0209952, IMG submission 183951) | Wastewater bioreactor microbial communities from Cape Town, South Africa - Thiocy_cont_750_biof (SPAdes) | ecosystem: Engineered > Bioreactor > Thiocyanate-remediating >... | reverse complement strand
GTCAGGGTCGCCATCATGCAGCGCAGGACCATTCGCGACCTGCTCGATCTGCCGGAGCCAATACCAAGATCCCGAGACCAGGATCAGGCCCAATTCCAATGGGCGTGACGAACCGGACAGCCGTGGGTCGGGGCCCGGCGATGACGGTCGGGGCGGGGATGGTGCGGGCGTGTGCGCGGATGATCCGGTCAGCCGGGGCGGCCGATGCCGTGATAGTCGAAGCCGGCGGCGCGCATGGCCTGGGGATCCCACACGTTGCGCAGGTCGACCAGCACCGATCCCCGCATCGCCTTGCGCAGGCGTGCGGGCGCGATCGCGCGGAATTCGTTCCACTCGGTGATCAGCACCAGCGCGTCCGCACCCTGCGCCGCGTCCAACGCGTCCCTGCAATACGCCACGCTCTCCGGCAGCACGGCACGCGCGGTCGGCATGCCCTCGGGATCGAAGGCGCGGATCGTCGCGCCGTCGCCGGCCAGCCGCGCGACGATCGAGATCGAGGGCGCGTCGCGCATGTCGTCCGTCTCCGGCTTGAAGGTCAGGCCGAGAACCGCGATCGTCTTGCCGCGCACCGACCCGCCGCAGGCGGAGATCACCCGCATTGCCATGCTCGACTTGCGCGCCTCGTTCACCGCGACGGTCGCCTCGACCAGGCGCGATGGCGCGCCGTGGTCCTGCGCGGTGCGCACCAGCGCGAGCGTGTCCTTGGGGAAGCACGACCCGCCATAGCCCGGGCCCGGATGCAGGAACTTGCGGCCGATCCGGCCATCGAGCCCGATGCCGCGCGAGACGTCGTGCACGTCGGCGCCGACCTTCTCGCACAAGTCCGCCATCTCGTTGATGAAGGTGACCTTCATCGCGAGGAAGGCGTTGGCGGCGTATTTGATGAGTTCCGCGGTCTCGAGCCCGGTGAACAGGATCGGCGCCTCGATCAGGTAGAGCGGGCGATAAAGCCGGCGCAGCACCTCCTGCGCGCGGGGCGTCTCGGCGCCGATCACCACGCGGTCGGGGCGCATGAAGTCGCCGATCGCGCTGCCTTCGCGCAGGAATTCCGGGTTGGACGCGACGTCGAACTCCAGGTCGGGCCGGGTCGAGCGGACGATGTCGTGGATCTGCCGGCCGGTGCCGACCGGGACCGTGCTCTTGGTCACGATCACCGCGTAGCCGGTCAGCGCGCGCGCCACCTGTTCGGCCGCGGCATGGACATAGGTGAGGTCGGCGTGGCCGTCGCCGCGGCGGGTGGGGGTGCCGACGGCGATAAACACCGCCTCCGCCCCGGCGACGGCGGTGGGCAGGTCGGCGGTGAAGGCGAGGCGCCCGGCGGCGACGTTCTCCGCCACCAGCTTCTCGAGCCCCGGCTCGTAGATCGGCATGCGGCCCTGGTGCAGCGCAACCAGCTTCTCGGCGTCGGCCTCCACCACCGTGACCTCGGTGCCGAATTCGGCGAAGCAGGCGGCCGACACCAGCCCGACATAGCCGCCGCCGATCATCGCGATACGCACAGTCTGAGGCTCCTTGGTGTGCGAGCGCGCCGGTTTCAGCACAGCCCTGCGGCCCGTGCCAACCACGCGGTTCCAATGGACAGGGCGTGCCGAGTGCACTAGGCACGAGCAACCGGCCGAGTCGCTGAATGTGCGCCGGAATAGGAGCGGAACATCCGTCCCGTGGCAGGGGTGCGCCAAGCCGACCGATTCAGGCCCGACGCTCCGATCGGAGGAGCGCGGCGGGCGGCGCGTGGCGGCGGTCGGGCCGCACGCCTGACGTTCCGCGACCCCGACCAGTATGCCGAGGCGCTGCGGGTCGCCGCCGCGACCCTGGTGATCACCGAACCCGGCGACTTCCAGGCCTCCCTGGTCCGAGCCGAACTCGAGTCGGTCTGGTTGCAGCGCGGGCATGTCAGCGTGGGCCGGATCGGCCGCGCGCGAGTGATCGCCCGATCGCATTTCATCTTCCTGGCCGAGGAGGGCGTGCCCCAGCGATGGTTCGGGCGCGATCTCGGCGCGGCCGACCTGTTCTCCCTGGGGGGCGCCGAGGAATTGGCGATGAGCGCGGCGCATGGCGGCACATGGGGCACGCTGTCCTTCGCGCCCGAGGATCTGCGCCGGTTGAGCGCCGCCCTGCTGGGGCGGGATCTTCAGGTCGGTGAGGCCGGCGTCGTCGCGCAGGTCCGGCCGCCCCCGGCCGCATTGGCGCGCATCCGCCGGCTGCACCGCCAGCTCGCGCGGCTGAGCCGGGACCGCACCGACCTGATCGGTGTCCCGGCCATCGCGCAGCGCTGGGACGACGCGCTGGTGCGCACGCTGCTGGATGCGGTGGACGTGGGCGAGGTGGTGCGCGAGCGGAACACCTGGCGACGGCACACGCAGATCGTGCGCCGCATCGAGGATGCGCTGGCAGCGCAGCCCGACCAGCCGCTGACCCTGACCGAACTCTGCCTGGCGACTCGGGTGACGGAGCGGACGCTGCATGCGTCCTGCAAGGAGCAGTACGGGGTCAGCCCGCTGCAATACCTGCGTCTGCGCCGGATGAACCAGGCGCGGCAGGCGCTGCTGCGCGCCGATCCGCAGTCGGACACCGTCACGGATGTCGCCGCGCGCCATGGCTTCTGGGAACTCGGCCGCTTCGCCCAGCGATACCGCGCGCTGTTCGGCGAGTCGCCGCGCCAGACGCTGCGGCGACGCTGACGGCGCGCCCGCGCGGGGGCTGTCCGCGCGAGGGGGGCGGCGGATCGGGGCGGTCATGGCGGGACCGGTCCGGCCCGTTGCGCCACCTCGTCCAGCGCCGCCTGTTCCCGACGGCTCTCCTCCGCCAGACGCTCCTCCGCGCGGCGTTCCAGCATCAGCTCGATCGCGCGCACCCCCGCTCGGGCGGCCGCCAGCACGGCGCGGGCCTCCTTCGTCCGGATTTCCGCCGACAGCAGCGCATCGGTCGCGGCGCGCTGCCGCGGGAGCATGCGCTGCAGCCATCGCGCGAACGCCTCGACCACGGCATCGTCGGCCGTGAGCGCGGTGGCGGCAGTCGTCTCCGTCGCGATCTCGGCCTCGATCGCATGCACCTGGTCGGCCGCGGTGCTCTCGGCGGCGAGGCAGTCGGCGAGGCTGCCGCGCGCGCCGTCCACCGCGAGGCGACGGACCTGCAGCAGCACGTCGAGCGGATCCCCGGCCATCAGGAGCGCTCCATCGCCTGGGCGAGACGGGTGAAGGAGTCGGCGAGCGAACAGGTCTCGTCCCGATCCTGCGCGAGCAGCGCCTCGATCCGCGGCGCGAGCGCCACGGCCTCGTCCACGCGCGGGTCGGTTCCGGCACGATAGGCGCCGAGGCGGACGAGATCCGCCATCTCCGCATGCAGGGCGAGGATCCCCCGTGCGCGGCGGACCAGGGCGCGACGGTCGGGATCGAGCACGCCGTTGGCGGCGCGGGAGAGCGAGCGCAGCACGTCGATCGCCGGGTAGCGGCCGGCCTCCCCGATCCGGCGGTCGAGGATGACGTGCCCGTCCAGGATGCCGCGCACGGCATCCGCGACCGGCTCGTTGTGGTCATCCCCCTCCACCAGGACCGTGAACAGGCCGGTGATGAAGCCGGGTGGCCGGTCGTCCCGCATCGGGCCGGGGCCTGCACGCTCCAGCAGGCGGGGCAGTTCGGCGAAGACGCTGGGCGGATAGCCGCGGGTGGCGGGCGGCTCCCCCGCGGACAGGCCGATCTCCCGCAGCGCGAGGCAGAAGCGGGTCACGCTGTCCATCAGCAGCAGCACGGATTTGCCCTGGTCGCGGAAATGCTCCGCGATCGCCATGGCGGCGGGGCCGGCCTGGCGGCGCATCAGCGGCGGCGCGTCGGAGGTCGCGACGACCACGACCGCGCGGGCGAGACCGTCGGGCCCGAGATCATCCTCCAGGAACTCCCGCACCTCCCGCCCGCGCTCCCCGACCAGGCCGAGGACGACCACGTCGCAGGCGGTCTGCCGGGCGAGCATGGCGAGCAGGGTGGACTTGCCGATGCCGGAGCCGGCGAAGAGCCCGATCCGCTGGCCCTGGCGGCAGGTGGCGAAGCAGTTCAAGGCACGGATTCCGAGATCGAGCGAATCGCCCAGCCGCGCGCGGCCGGTTGCCTCGGGCGGGGCGGCGCGGACGAGGCGCGGGTGCCGGCCCGGTCCCAGCGCGCCGCGGCCGTCGATGGGCCGGCCCAGCGGGTCGACCACGCGGCCGCACCAGGCGTCGGACACCGCGAGCGCGGCGCCGCGGCGGCGGCCGATCCGCACGGTGTGGCCGGGCCCGATCCCGTGCAGGTCGCCGAACGGCATGGCCTGCGCCATGCCGCCGCGGAAGCCGACGATTTCCGCCGGCATCTCACCGCCCTCCCGGCGCGGCAGGTGCAGCTGGTCGCCGATCGCCACATGACCGCAGAGGCCTGCGACCTCGACGGTCAGGCCTGAGACGCTGCCGACCCGGCCCTGGACGCGGTGGTCGGGCAGGTCCGCGAGGAGCGCGGCGCAGGCAGCGGCGCGTTCGCCGATCGGGGAGTGGATCATTGTCGGAAGATCAGTCGGTTGTGGCCGAGTTCTGTGAGCGGGACAGGATGTCGCGGCGGCGACTTTGCGGTGCTGCAACGCAGAATGCGCGGCAAAGGTGAAAAAACCATGGAACACCACACGCTATGGTGGTAATTACCCGTTATACGACAGTTCGAGAGGGCAGCATGCGCGTCCTGCTTGTGGAAGACGACTTCACCGCCGCCCGCGGCGTGTCGTTGATGCTGAAGGCCGCGAGTGCGGTTGTGGACCATGCCGATACGGGCGAAGAAGCCCTCGAACTCGTGCGCCACTACGAATACGACGTGGTGCTGCTGGACCTCATGCTGCCGGATATCGAGGGGTATGAGGTCGTGCGCCGTATGCGGGTCGCGCGGAACGACACGCCGGTCCTGATCCTCTCGGGTCTCTCCCGCCCGCAAGCCAAGGTCAAGGGCCTTGGGCTCGGGGCCGACGACTTCATCACCAAGCCCTTCGACAAGGGGGAGCTGCTTGCGCGGATGCAGGCGGTGATCCGGCGCAGCAAGGGGTTCAGCAAGCCCTCGCTGCGCATTGGCCCGATGGAGCTGAACCTCGACAGCCGGGAGGTGACGGTGGACGGCCAGATCGTGCACCTGACCGGGAAGGAATACGCGATCCTCGAACTGCTGGTGCTGCGCAAGGGCATGGTGCTGACGAAGGAGGCGTTCCTCAACCACCTGTACGGCGGCATGGACGAGCCGGAGATGAAGATCATCGACGTCTTCATCTGCAAGTTGCGCAAGAAACTGACCCAGGCGGGGGCCGAGAACCTGATCGGCACTGTCTGGGGCCGCGGCTACATGATCCGCGAGCCGATGGAGGAGGCGGCGGCGTTCCCCGCGACCGACCAGGTTCCGTCCGCGCGACTGTCCGCCGCCTGACCCGCACCGGACGCGCTGCGGGTCCTGCCGGACGAGGGGCGGGGCGAGCCTACGGCTTCTCGTCCGCAGGCAGCGGCGGGCTCTCCCGCAACTGAGCGGCCAGGAACCGCCGCGCCAGCGCGCCGTAGAGCGGACGGCGGCAGATCATGCGCGAGATGACGAAGGCGATGAAGGCCGTCGCCAGCAGCGGCACCGTGACCCGCTGGTTGTCCGTCATCTCCATCACGATCACCGTCGCGGTGATCGGCGCCTGCACCACGCCGGAGAAATACGCCACCATGCCCAGCAGCACGACCGCGCCGGGCGCCGCCGCCGGCAGCAGCCGCGCCATCCAATCGCCCAGCCCGGCGCCCACGGCCAGCGACGGTGCGAACAGACCGCCCGGAATGCCGCTGACATAGGACACGACGGTGGCCGCGAATTTCAGCACGACATAGGCGGGGCCCATGTCGGCGGTGCCCTCCACCATCGCGCGCGCCTGCTCGTAGCCCGTGCCATAGGTGGTGCCGCCGGAAATGATCCCGATCACCGCGATCGACAGGCCGCACAGCGCGGCAAAGGCCACGGGGTGGCGCATCAGCAGCCGGCCGGCGCGGCCCGGCAGCCCGTCGGCCGCGCGGATCAGCGTCGCGCTGAACAGGCCGCCGCCAATGCCGCCCATCAGGCTGCACATCAGCACCGCCACCCAGCCGATCCCGAAATCCAGCTCCGCCGAGGTGTGGCCGAAATAGGTGTAGTTGCCCATCAGCGCGGCGGTCGTGATGCCGGCCAGCACCACCCCGGTGATGACCGTGCCCGAGGTGCGGGATTCGAAGGCGTGGCTGAGTTCCTCGATCGCGAACACCACGCCCGCGATCGGCGTGTTGAACGCCGCCGCGACCCCCGCGGCGCCGCCGGCCAGCACCAGCGCCCGTTCGAGCTCCGGTCGCGGCAGGCGCAGCATGCGCGCGACGACGTGCATGATGCAGGCGCCCACCTGCACCGTCGGGCCCTCACGGCCGATCGATGCGCCGGAGGCGAGCCCCAGCAGCGTCAGGGCGATCTTCCCAGCCGCGATGCGCGGCGAGAGGATGCGCGCAATCAGGTTCCGATCCTCGATGTGCTGCGTCGCGATCACCTGCGGAATCCCGCTGCCCTGCGCGCCAGGGAAGAAGTGCCGGGTCAGCAGGAAGGAGGCGACCAGCCCCACGGGGCAGATGATCAGCGCGATCCACGGTCTGGGCGCCTGGACCTGCAGGAACAGGTCGGAGGCCGCGTTCGCGAGCATGGCGAAGGCGATCGCCACGAGGGAAACGCTGATGCAACCGATCCAGACCACCACCCGGCGCATCCACTGTCGTGGCGAGGTCATGGGCATGCGACGGAGGCGGCGACGCTGAGCGTGGGAGATCCAGGGCGGCTTCATTGTCTCGCGTACTCGGGTGAACGTTCCGAGTATCGGGGTTCGCGAGCCTGCGCAACAATCGGTGATATCACCCGCGCGCGAGGCACGCGCATCATCGCAACGTTCGGTCCTGGGCGCGTGACCTCCCGACCGGCGGAACCGCGAGCGCCAGGGAAGGGAACCGCCCAGCATTCGGGGCCCGCAGCCACGCCCCCGGCGGTGATCCGCGCCGCCGGCCTCCGTCGTGGGGGCGGTCAGGATCGGCACCAAGGCGGCGCTCGGCGGCACAGCGCAGGCTCAAGGCGGATGTCCGGACGCAAGCGGCGTGCGTGCGGGAACGATGCACGCCGGAACGCAGGCCAGCGCGCCACGCCGTGCTCAGGCACAGCCCCGCGCCACGTCATGCCCCACCCGGCCAGGTGCAGCTCACATGACGTCACGCCCACGCCCATCCTCACCCGGCGATGCGGGTGCAGGCACGTGATCAAGCGGGAACGCGCGGCCGTCTCTGGAGCGCGGCAGACCCGGCTGACGGCGGGCGGAATCCCCGCAACGTTTCGTCGAAACTGCGCTTACGCCTGTATGTCGACCTTCCGTCCGGAGGCGGCAGGATCGGGTTGGCTCGCCCGCTTCACCCCGCCAGCGCCCGTCCCGTCGTCGCCATCCTGGTCCGAACCGCTCTTGCGCGTCGGCGGCGGTGGCGGCGCGTTCTGGATCTGAAAGGGGAAGCTGGCGCCCGAAGCGGGACCGATCGTCGTCATCGCTGCTGTCCTGGGATGGTGCGGCGTCCTGCCGCGAGCTGCCGGGCATCGATCCCGGTCCGCGTCGCAGCTTGGCACCAGCCCCTTACCAGATCGTTAAGCCGCCAAATGTCGCCCAGGTGTCCTCGGGCCCTGGTTCCGCCCGCCCCGCACACCGCCCGCCCCAAGCACCGCCCGCCCCGCGCACCGTCCGCCCCAAGCACCGCCTGCGCTCCCCGCCGCGCGTGCACCCGCCTCCCGCGCGCCACCACGATCGGCGCGCGACCTGCGGCCGATCAGCCCGCGCGGCGCACGAACCGGCCGTCACCCGGCTGCGACAGCACCTGCGCACCGTCCCAGATCTGCCGCCCGCGCAGATACGTCGCGGCAACGCGGGCGCGCATGCGCCGGCCATGATACGCCGACCAGCACATCTCCGGCCGGTCCACCAGGCTCGCCTCGTCGAACACGAAGTCGCCCCGCTGCATCACCACCAGATCCGCATCCGATCCGATGCGGAGCGCACCCTTGCGTGGCCACAGCCCATGCAACTGCGCCGACCGCTCGGCGCAGTACGTGGCCATCAGGGTGGGGGAGAGACCCCGCTCCTCGAGCAGGGAGAACATCAAAGGCGCGAAACTCTGCAATCCGGTCAGCCCGGCGCCGCAGGCGAAGATGTCGTCGCCGCGCTTGCGCTCGATCGGCCAGGGTGCGTGGTCCGTCGAGACATAGGCGATCTTGTCGGCAACCAGGGCGCCCCACATGCGCTCCACCTCGGCGGCGCTGCGGAAGGGCGGGTTGCACTTCCCGAAGCCCTTCAGCCGGACGATGTCGTCCTCCGTCATGCACAGATACTGGATGCAGGCCTCGCCGGTGGTCTTCGCCCCCTGGCCGCGGAACAGCTCGGCCAGCTCGAAGCCGCGGGCGAGCGACGAATGCGCGATGTGCACATGCGCGCCGGTCTCCAGCGCCATCTCGAAGATCTCGAGATCGGCCATCGTCTCGGCGAGCGGCGGGCGCGTGCGGCAATGCATGATCGGGTCGACGCGGCCCTCGGCGCGGGCCTGCGCCGTCAGGCGCTCCACCAGCTCCTGGTCCTCGTTGTGGATCGCGACCGGCAGGCCAGTCCCGGCGATCGCGCGGAAGGCGGCGAGCATGGTCGGATGGTCGATGCGCGGGAACCGCACCGCGTCGTATTCGTAGGTGGAGAGCTTGAAGGCGGAAATCCCGCCCGCCGCCAGTTCGGGGATCGCGTCCACGCCACCGGTCTTCGTGATGGTGCCGTACAGCGCCATGTCGACATGCGCGGTGCGCTCCACCCAGCCGATCTTGTCGGTCAGGATTGCGAGGTCGGTCACCGGCTTCGGCACGTCGTAGGGCATGTCGCAGCAGGTGGTGACGCCGCCGGCGGCGGCGCAGCGGGTCGCCGTCTCGATGCCCGGCCAGCCGGTGGAGGAGGAGGTGTGCATGTGCCCGTCGACCAGGCCGGGCAGCACGAGGTCTTCCCCGTGGTCGATCGTCTCGGCGGCCGGCGGCGGTTCGCCCTGGCCGATCGCGGCGATTGTCTCGCCGCGGATCGCGACGTAGCCGCCGGGATGGACGGCACTGCTGGTGACGACGGTGCCGCGGACGACACGATCGAATGGCGTAGACACTCTAATATATGCTCCCGCGCCTGCGTTGCGTGTGGGTGCCAGCTTGCCGTTCCGGCGGCGCGACCTTACGAAGCTGGCCCATCGGCCTGGCGTTGCAGGCTAGACCGCGCACGAACGGTCGCCAACCATCCGTTCGGCGTGCGCACCGGAGGAATGGCATGAATCTGCATGACGTGAAGGTCTACCCGTCGAAGGCGGGCCTGAAGCGCGAGGACCAGCTCGCCTGGAAGATCGCCGGCGTGGCGGCGGACCGGGTCGCGGTCCAGAAGGACGTCGCGGCGATGATCGTCAACCGCATCATCGACAACGCGTCGGTCGCGATCGCGGCGATCAACCGCCGCCCCGTCGTCTCCGCGCGCGACATGGCGCTGGGTCGCCCCAACAAGGCGGGCGCGACCGTGTTCGGCGTCGCCGCGAACAAGCGGGTCAGCCCGGAATGGGCGGCCTGGGCGAACGGCACCGCGGTGCGCGAGCTCGACATGCACGACACGTTCCTCGCCGCCGACTACTCGCATCCCGGCGACAACATCCCGCCGATCCTCGCGGTCGCGCAGACCATGGAGAAGTCGGGACGCGACCTGATCCGGGGCCTTGCCACCGGCTACGAGATCCAGATGGACCTCGTGCGCGCGATCTGCCTGCACAAGCACAAGATCGACCACATCGCCCATCTCTGCCCCGCCCAGGCGGCCGGCATCGGCACGCTCCTCGGCCTCAAGCAGGACGTGATCTACCAGGCCGTGCAGCAGGCGGTGCATGTCAGCTTCACCACGCGCCAGTCGCGCAAGGGCGAGATCAGCTCCTGGAAGGCCTATGCGCCGGCGCACAGCGGCAAGCTCGCGGTCGAGGCCGTGGACCGCGTGATGCGCGGGGAGGGCGCGCCCAGCCCGATCTACGAAGGTGAGGACAGCGTGGTCGCCTGGATGCTGGACGGGCCCGAGGCGCACTACCAGGTGCCGCTGCCCGCCCCCGGCGAGCCGAAGCGCGCGATCATGGACAGCTACACGAAGGAGCACAGCGCCGAGTACCAGTCCCAGGCGCTGATCGACCTTGCTTTCCGCATGCGCGAGCAGATCGAGAATTTCGAGAAGATCTCGAAGATCGTGATCCACACCAGCCACCACACGCACTACGTGATCGGCACGGGGGCGAACGACCCGCAGAAGATGGACCCGAAGGCCAGCCGGGAGACGCTGGATCACTCCATCATGTACATCTTCGCGGTCGCGCTGCAGGACGGCACCTGGCACCACGTCGACAGCTACGCGCCGAAGCGCGCGGGCCGCGCCGACACCGTGCGGCTGTGGCACAAGATCGAGACCACCGAGGATCCGGAGTGGACGCGCCGCTACCACGCGACCGACCCGAACGAGCTGTCCTTCGGCGGGCGCGTGGAGATCTTCTTCGAGGACGGCAGCAAGATCGAGGACGAGCTGGCGGTCGCCAACGCGCATCCGAACGGCGCGAAGCCCTTCGGGCGGGAGGACTACATCCGCAAGTTCCAGATCCTGACGGACGGGATCATCAGCCCGCGGGAATCGAAGCGGTTCCTCGAAGTGGTGCAGGACCTGCCGCGGCTCGCCGCCGGGGAGCTGCACCTGTTGAACGTCGCCCTGCCGGCCGGCACGCTGGCGGTCGGCAAGCCCGGCATCGTCTGAGGAGGAACCCAGCATGAGCGAGACACCAGCCCCCATCGTCCGCGCGAAGAAGGGCGTCGGCCTGTCCGGCGTCACCGCGGGCAACACCGCTCTCTGCACCGTCGGGCGGTCCGGGAACGACCTGCACTACCGCGGCTACGACATCCTGGACGTGGCCGACACCTGCGAGTTCGAGGAGATCGCCTATCTCCTCGTGCACGGCGAGCTGCCGACCCGCGCCGTGCTGAAGGGCTACAAGGCGAAGCTGAAGTCCTGGCGCGGCCTGCCGGCTTCGGTGAAGCAGGCGCTGGAGGCGTTGCCCGCCGCCTCCCACCCGATGGACGTGATGCGCACCGGCGTTTCCGCGCTGGGCTGCGTGCTGCCGGAGAAGGACGACCAGAACCAGCCAGGCGCGCGCGACATCGCCGACCGGCTGATGGCCTGCCTCGGCTCCATGCTGCTCTACTGGTATCACTGGGCGCATAACGGCAAGCGCATCGAGGTGGAGACCGACGACGACAGCATCGGCGGCCACTTCCTGCACCTGCTGCACGGGCATGCACCGAGCGCCGAGTTCGTCCGCGCGATGCACACGTCGCTGATCCTGTATGCGGAGCACGAGTTCAACGCGTCCACCTTCACCTGCCGGGTGATCGCGGGCACGGGTGCGGACATGTACTCGGCGATCACCGGCGGCATCGGCGCGCTGCGCGGGCCGAAGCATGGCGGCGCCAACGAGGTCTCCTTCGAGATCCAGAGCCGCTATGGCGATCCTGACGAGGCGGAGGCCGACATCCGCAAGCGGATCGAGGCGAAGCAGGTGGTGATCGGCTTCGGCCATGCCGTCTACACGGTGGCCGATCCGCGCAACAAGGTGATCAAGGAAGTCGCGCGCCGGCTGTCGCAGCAGGCGGGCTCGACGAAGCTGTTCGACATCGCCGACCGGATCGAGGCGACGATGTGGGATGCGAAGAAGATGTTCGCGAACCTCGATTGGTTCAGTGCCATCTCCTATCACATGATGGGCATCCCGACGGCGATGTTCACGCCGCTCTTCGTCATCGCGCGCACGTCCGGCTGGTCGGCGCACGTCATCGAGCAGCGCATCGACAACAAGCTGATCCGCCCGACGGCAAACTACGTCGGACCGGAGAACCGCACCTTCGTGCCGATCGACCAGCGCGGCTGAACGCCACGCGACACGGCGATGCGAGCGCCGCGGCAGTGATGCCGCGGCGCTTTTCTTTTGCGCGCGACGTGGGTTTCCGGTGTCGGATCGGGTGCTGCACGCAGATTTTTGGCCTGTCCTGCAGCGTAACGCTTGCTTTTGGTTGACACGCATCGAGCAGACGCGGAATAGCGGATTCGGTGCATGCGAATCGATTCGTGCTGTCGTCCAGCTCGTCGCTTCGCGCACACACCAGCAGAAGGACGGTCCATGGGCCGCAACCTCGTCCTGAACGGCTTCGGACAATCGACCGAACGGGCGGGGATCGGCCGCGGGACTCCGAACGACGACGTCATCGCGAGCGGCGTCACGCAGAGCGGCTTCATGCAATGCAGTGCCCTGGCGAGCAGCGTCGCGATGCGCACCTTCGCGCGGACCGGCGGCGTCGCCCATTGCGCCGATCTCCGCGTGGCGTGGTTCGGATCGGCTCGTCTGCCCGTGTCGGGTGTCGGGGAGGGCGTCCTGGTCCGTGACCGCGGCGGACGGGCGGCGCGTCGTCCGCGTCGGATCATGCTGCGCGCGACAACGAGAAACACACGCATAAGGAGTTTTCACTGGTGAGCACGGAAGAGACTTCCACCGAACAGCCGCGGGCGCAGGCCCTGGCGGTTCGTGCCGGCGCGCGCAAGACGGCGAAGAAGGCGGCTGCAAAGGCGCCGGCCCGCAAGAGCAGCGCGAAGACCGCGACACGCAAGGCGACGGCGAAGAAGGCGCCGGCCAAGAAGACCGCGGCCAAGAAGGCGGCGCCGAAGAAGGCGGCCGCGAAGACCGCGCGCAAGACGACGGCGAAGAAGGCGCCCGCGAAGAAGGCGGCGGCGAAGACCGCGCGCAAGACGACCGCGAAGAAGGCGCCGGCGAAGACCGCGCGCAAGAGCGCGGCGCGCAGCGCGCCGAAGAAGGCCGCGACGACCCGCAAGAGCGCGACGGCGAAGAAGGCGCCCGCGAAGACGGCCCGCAAGGCCGCGCCGAAGACGACGGCTCGCAAGGCGGCGCCGAAGAAGACGGCGACCAGCCCGCGCAAGACGTCGGCGCGGCGTACGCGGAAGACCGAGGCCGCCTCCACGCCGGCACCGGAGACTCCGATGGCCGAGACCTCGTCGGAGAGCTGACGACGGCGCGCCGACCCGGCGTCGGTGCGGCGGGCGCGCGTCGGGGGACGCCGCACGCCGGCCCGTCTCCGGTGGGGCATGCCCGGTCTTGCATGTGCCTGGTGGTGGGAGCGGCCGCCCGCCAACCCTGTCCCGGTCACCGATGGGCGCGGAGGCTCATCGAGACCAGGCCAACCCAGCCCATCATGAACAAGGGCGCTCGGTGGGCGCCCTTGTCGTTTCCGCGTGGTGACCTTCGTTACTTTCCTTCGCCACTTCCCCTCGGCACGCCTTCCGCCGGGGCAGGCGCCGCCGCTCAGCCGAAGGTCCGCAACAGGTCGTCGACCTGCGCCTCGTCCAGCAGCCGCCGATGGCGGCCATGCAGCAGCAGGAAGAGTCGCGCCGCTTCCTCGAGTTCCTCGGCGGCGTAGACGGCATCGGTCAGCGTCTTCCCGGAGACGACCGGCCCGTGATTGGCGAGCAGCACCGCGCGCGCGTCGCGTGCGGCTTCGGCGATCGCGGGTTCCATCGCCGCATCGCCGGGCCGGTAGTAGCGCAGCACCGGCATGCGGCGGCCGACGCGCATGACGAAATAGGGTGTCAGCGGCGGGATCGGATTGGCGGCGTCGACGTCGTCCAGGCAGGCGACCGCGGTCGCGTGGGTGGAGTGCAGGTGCACCACCGCGCCCGCGTCCGGGCGAGCCGTGTAGAAGGCGCGGTGCATGAACACCTCCTTCGACGGCTTGTCGCCGTCGACATGGGCGAAGTTCGCGTCGAGCCGTGACAGGCGCGCCGGATCGAGCCGGCCCAGGCTCGAATTGGTCGGCGTGATCAGGTAGCCGTCGGCGAGCCGGACGCTGATGTTGCCCGCGCTCCCGACCGAGAAGCCGCGCGCGAACAGGCTCGCCGCGAGTTCGACGAGCAGTGTGCGGGTGGCGTCTTCGCTCATCTCACGCCTCCGACCGAGCAAAGGCCTTCAGGAAGAAGTCGCGGCCGCCGAAATTGCCCGACTTGAGCGCGAGGCGCAGTGCGGGGCCGCTGCCTTCGGCGTAGGTCCAGGGGACGCCGGGGTCGATCTCCGCGCCGATGCGCAGGCTGCGCACGCCGAGGCGGGACACGACGGCGCCCGAGGTCTCCCCGCCGGCCACGACCAGGTTGCGCACGCCGTCCTGCACGAGCGCCGCGGCGATGCGCGACAAGGCGTCCTCGACCAGCGCGCCGGCCTGTTCGCGCCCCAGCTTCGCCTGCAGCGCGGCGACGGCTTCGGGGCCGGCGGAGGCGGCGATCGCGATCGGCGTGGCCCCGAGTTTGCCCGCGGCCCAGGCGGCGGCCTGCGCGACCAGGGCGTCGGCATCGGGTGTTTCCAGCGGGTCGAGCGTCAGCACGGGCATGTGCTCCCGCGCGAAGCCGATCTGGGCGAGGGTGGCGCGCGAGCAGGAGCCGGCGATCACCGCCGCATGGCCCGGCGTGGACGGCAGGGTGCCGGCGTCGTGGCCTCCGAGCAGACCGGCGCGGCGGAAATTCTTGGGCAGGCCCATGGCGACGCCGGAGCCGCCCGTGATCAGCGCATGCGCCTCCGCGGCCTCACCGATCGCCAGCAGGTCGGCATCGGTCACCGCATCGACGATCGCGTAGCGGCGTCCCTGTTCCTTCAGCGCGGTCATCGCCTTGCGGATCGCCGCCGCCCCTTGCGCGACGATCGCGAAGGGCACGAGGCCGACGGAGCCTTCGGTCTGGCGCGACAGGACGCGCACGAGGTTCGGGTCGGTCATCGGCGTGAGCGGATGGTGCTCCATCCCGCTCTCGCTCAGCAGGGCGCTGCCGACGAAGAGGTGGCCCTGGTAGACGGTGCGCGCGTTGGTGGGGAAGGCGGGGCAGGCGAGGGCGAAGCCGCAGGCCAGCGCATCGACCAGCGCGTCGGCGACGGGGCCGATATTGCCCTGGTCGGTGCTGTCGAAGGTCGAGCAGTATTTGAAGAACACCTGGCGCGTGCCGTGGCGGCGCAGCCAGTCGAGCGCGGCAAGGCTCTGGCTGACGGCGTCCTGCACCGGGGCGGTGCGGGACTTGAGCGCGACCACGACGGCATCGGCTTCCGGCGCCGGGGTGTCCGGGGTGGGAACGCCGATCAGCTGGACCGTGCGCATGCCGCCGCGGACCAGGGTCGAACACAGGTCGGTCGCGCCCGTGAAGTCGTCGGCGATCGCCCCCAGCAGCATGGCTCGTCTCCTCTCCGTGTCGCCCCGCAGGGGCGCGGCATTGTGTCGCCCCGCAGGGGCGCGGCGTTCGTGTTGCCCCCGGAGGGGCGCGGCGTTGTGTCGCTCCCGAAGGGGCGCGGCGTGTGCCGCCCTTGGGGGGCGGGCGATCCGGCGGGTCGGCGGCGGTCAGGCGGCCACGGCGGTGGCGAAGCGGTCGACCTGTTGCGTCCAGTTCGGCAGGGCGCGTCCGGTCTGCCAGGCGGCCTCCCCCATTTCCTGGCGCAGCGTCCGGCTGAACACCAGCCGCCGCATGGCCTTGGAGATCTGCTCCTGGTCCGCCGGCTGGCAGACGACGCCGGCCTCGGGCCCCACCAGGGCGGCGGCCGCGCCACCGGCGGTGACGGCGACCGGCAGGCCGCGCTTCAGCGCCTCGGCGATCGCCATGCCGTAGCCTTCGTGATGGGTCGCCAGCGCGAACAGGTCCGCGCCGCGCCACAGCGGGTCGAGCGCGGCCGGGTCGAGCGCCCCGGCGAAGCGCACCTGGCGCGTGAGGCCCAGCTCCTCGGTCAGCGCGCGGAGCCCGGCGGCATGGACCGGGTCGGGATCGGGCGAGCCCACGATGGTGAGCGACCAGTCGAGGTCGAACAGCCGCGCCAGCGCGCGCAGCAGCACGTCGTGGCCCTTGCGCGGGATCAGCGTGCCGACCGAGAGGATGGCGCAGCCGGCCCCGCCGGACCCCGCGCTGCGCGGCGCGTCGTCGGTGCCCGGGACGACGATGTCGATGCGCGTGGGGTCCACGCCGAAGCCGGCGGCGAGCGACTCGCCCGTATGCTCGCTGGTGACGATCAGCCGGCGCAGTCGGCCGAACAGGCGCCGCTCCAGCGCGTGCTGCCGGCCGCGCAGGTCGGCGTCGAGTCCGGTCTCGGCGGCGGTGGGGTGGTGGATCAGGCCGATCGCCCCGCGGGCGGCGAGCGCGTCGTCCAGGCCCTCGAAGGCGGGCAAAGCGAGGCCGTCGATCACGCAGCGGCTCCCGGCGGGCAGCCGGTCCATCGCGGCGCAGGCGGCGTCACGCGCCGTGGCATCGGGGAGCGGGTGGCGGCCGGGCAGGGCGACGACGGAGACCGTGTGGCCCTGCGCCTCGAGGCCGGCCACGATCCGGCGGTCGTATTCGTAGCCGCCGGAGACGGTGTCGAAGGGGGCGGGGACGATGAGCGCGACGTGCATGGGGCGCAGCATACCGCGCCCCCGCCCGTCCCGCGACCGTCCTCGCCCCCGTGCGGCGAGCGGTCAGCGATGCGCCGCGTTCAGGAGTGGATGCCCTCGATCACGTCGCCGAAGCGCTTCCAGGTCTTGCCGTCCCACTTCTGCAGCTGCAGGCCGATGATCGGGTGGTAGTTGGTCGGGCTGGTGTTCACCTTGATGCCCGGCAGCGCGACCACGGGGTCGAAGTCCTTCAGGTTGGTGGCCTGCTTCATCACGTTCTCACGCGAGAAGTTGCCGTCGCACTGCTTCAGCACCTGCATCATCGTCTTGCTGACCCCATAGGCGAAGACGTAGCCGCTGTCGCTCAGGTCCGCGCCGGGCATGTATTTCGCCATGAAGGCGCGCCACTCGTTCATGCCGGCATCGTCCTTCCAGGCCGGATCGGTCGGGTCCTTCAGGTAGCCGGTGGTGATCACGTCGATCGCGTTCTCGGGGCCGGCGGGCTCGATCACCGCGCCAACTGAGGCGGAGACGTTGGTCAGGAAGAAGAACTGCGGCTTCCAGCCGAGGTCGTGCGCCTTGCGGATCGCCTGCGCGGCGAATTTGGGCGTCGCGGCGACCAGCAGCGCGTCGGCGCCCGAGGCCTTCAGGCTGGCCATCTGGCTGTCGATCGTCGGGTCGGTGACCTCGTAGGTCGCTTCCTTCACCACGACCTTGTTGTACTTGTCGCCCAGGACGTCCTTCACGCCGGCCGGGTAATCCTTCCCGAAATCGTCGTTCTGGTAGAGGATCGCCATCTTGGCGTCCGGCTTCTCCTTGAGCATGTACTTCGTATAGACCTGCGCCTCGGTCCGGTAGCTGGGCTGCCAGCCGATGGTCCAGGGGAACTGCTTGTAGTTGCCCCACTTGTCCGCACCCGTGGAGACGAACAGCTGCGGGATCTTCTTCTGGTTCAGGTAGCGCTGGATGGCCGTGTTGGTCGGCGTGCCCAGCGTATTGAACAGGAAGGCGACCTTGTCCTGCTCGACCAGGCGGCGGACCTGCTCGACGGTCTTGGGCGGGCTGTAGGCGTCGTCCAGGGAGATGAAGTCGATCTTCCGCCCCGCGATGCCGCCCTGGTCATTGATCATCTTGAAGAAGGCGGTCTCGGCCTTGGCGATCACCCCGTAGGCGGAGGCGGGACCGCTATAGGCGTTGGTGTTGCCGATCTTCAGTTCGGTCGCCGTCACGCCGGGCAGGTCCTCGGCCGCGGCCGGTCGTGCGGTGGTGCCGAGGAGGGGGGCGGCGAGGAGGGCCGCGCCGAGAAGGGGGCCGCCGAACAGCGGAGCGAGCAGGCCGCGGCGAGTGGCGCGCGCCAAAGTCACGATCATTCACGTCTCTCCCAGTTGCTTCGTTCGGCGCGGCCGCCGGGTGCCGGGCCGCGCGCGGCGAGACTGGCCCGCGAAGGGCCGGTTGCGCAATGGGGGAGGAACCCACCTGTGGCGATTGCGCACGCCGGGACCGTCCTGGAGCGGAGGCGCCGCAATTTTGGTCAGGATGCGCAAGGTGGTTGCTGGCAGCAGGGCGGATTTGAGACGTCCCTGCACGGGTATTCGGCAGACCGTTGGCCCCGGCTTCAGCGCATCGCGAGACGAGCGTGGCAGATGTCCCTGCGACCGGTACGGCGGCCGCGCAGTCGCTTCAGGATAAATGCGCGCCCAACGCGCCTGTCAGCCCACCCTATCGCCGGCGATACGCACGCCGCCGCGCGCCGGCACCGGCCCATCTGCGTTCATCAGCGTGCATCTGCGGTTCCACTCACGCCACCCACCGCACCGCGCCAGCAACTCTGGCCGCCGCACGAGCACGCCCGCTGGCACCACACTTGCATCGAAGGAGGCGCCATCCCAACCCGATCGAGACCGCGATCCGACCCCTCCGCGCCCCGCCCGACCGACCCCTCCCACCCCGCCTCGGGGTTGTCGTCCATGCGGGCATGATTAACTCCGCCTTAAGAATACATCCGTAGGCTGGCAATGATCGTTCTGTCTCCATGGGACGGCTCGGTCGACGATCGGAGGAGGGAGATGCCGCGCGCCGCCACCCCTGCCGTGTCCGTTCTTCCAAGCACTTTTCCGAGTGCCGCACCGCCTCGCGCGCAAAAGCGTCACGACACGGTGCGCCCGCTCAATATCCGAGTGCTCTCTTCCGTCGAATCCACGACGCAACTTGAGGAAATCACGCTGAGCCGTTCACGACTCGGCGAAAAAACATTCACGCGACATCCGTCCCGTACGCTACGTTCCGACACCACTTGCTTGTGGGAACGTAGCGCCACCCCCAGCAACGGAGCGACCGATGCAGACGGTCGATGACTTCTTTTCCGCTTACGCCCGCAGCTTCGAGACGCAGCGCGAAGCCGAGATGAGCCTGGGGGAATACCTCCAAGCGTGCCGCAACGATCCGATGATGTACGCGACCGCGACCGAACGCCTGCTCTCGGCGATCGGCGAGCCCGAGATGGTCGACACCTCCAAGGACGCGCGGCTCGGGCGCATCTTCATGAACCGCACGATCCGGGTCTACCCGGCGTTCAACGAGTTCTACGGCATGGAGGAGACGATCGAACGGATCGTCGGATTCCTCCGCCATGCCGCGCAAGGGCTCGAGGAACGCAAGCAAATCATGTACCTGCTGGGGCCGGTCGGCGGCGGCAAGTCCTCGCTCGCCGAACGCCTCAAGGCGCTGATGGAAGTGCATCCCATCTACGTCCTCAAGGCCGGGAACGAACTCAGCCCCGTCTTCGAAAGCCCGCTGGGCCTCTTCGATCCGGAAAAGATGGGCGCCATGATCGAGGAGCGCTACGGCATCCCGCGCCGCCGCCTCACGGGCCTCATGAGCCCGTGGTGCATCAAGCGGCTGGACGAGTTCAACGGCGACATCTCGCGCTTTACCGTGCAGAAGATGATGCCGTCCCGCCTGCGCCAGATCGCGATCGCCAAGACCGAACCGGGTGACGAGAACAACCAGGATATCTCCTCCCTGGTCGGCAAGGTCGACATCCGCAAGCTCGAGATGCATGCGCAGAACGACCCGGACGCCTACAGCTATTCGGGCGGCCTCAATCGCGCCAACCAGGGCATGCTCGAGTTCGTCGAGATGTTCAAGGCGCCGATCAAGATGCTGCATCCGTTGCTGACCGCGACGCAGGAAGGCAACTACATCGGCACGGAGAACATCGGCGCGATCCCGTTCTCCGGCATCATCATGGCGCACTCCAACGAGGCGGAGTGGCAGAGCTTCAAGAACAACAAGAACAATGAAGCCTTCATCGATCGCATCTACGTGATCAAGGTCCCGTACTGCCTGCGCGTCACCGAAGAGCAGAAAATCTACGACAAGCTCGTCAGCCGCTCGGAACTCGGCGCCGCGCCCTGCGCGCCCGCCACGCTCGAGATGCTGGCGCGGTTCTCGGTGCTCACGCGCCTGCGCCGGCACGAGAACTCCACCCTGTTCGCGAAGATGCGCATCTACGACGGCGAAAGCCTGAAGGAGACCGATCCCCGCGCGCGCAGCCTGCAGGAATACAAGGACGCCGCCGGCGTCGAAGAAGGCATGGACGGCGCCTCGACCCGTTTCGCCTTCAAGGTGCTCGCAGCGACCTTCAACCACGACACGACCGAGGTCGCGGCCGATCCCGTGCACCTGATGTACGTGCTCGAGCAGAGCATCCGGCGGGAGCAGCTGCCGCAGGAAACCGAGAAGCGCTATCTTGAGTTCATCAAGGGAGAGCTCGCGCCGCGCTACGCCGAGTTCATCGGCAACGAGATCCAGAAGGCCTATCTGGAATCGTATCACGACTATGGGCAGAACCTGTTCGACCGCTACGTGGCCTATGCCGATGCTTGGATCGAGGACATCGACTACAAGGACCCCGATACCGGCCAGCTGATGAACCGCGAGCTGCTGAACCAGGAACTGACCAAGATCGAGAAGCCCGCCGGGATCGCGAACCCCAAGGACTTCCGCAACGAGGTCGTGAAGTTCAGCCTGCGCGCCCGGGCCAACAACAACGGCAAGAACCCCTCCTGGACCAGCTACGAGAAGATCCGCGAGGTGATCGAGCGGCGGATGTTCAGCCAGGTGGAGGAACTGCTGCCGGTGATCAGCTTCGGCTCGAAGAAGGACAGCGAGACCGAGAAGAAGCACACCGAGTTCGTCGAACGCATGACCTCGCGCGGCTACACCGAACGGCAGGTGCGCCGGCTGGTCGAGTGGTACATGCGGGTGAAGCAGGCCGGCTGACGCAAGCGGGCCGACCGGGGCGGGCCGATCCGGCGGCCCGCCCGCGTCGTTCGGAGAGGCCCGCCGTCTGGAGAGGTTCAGGCAGAACGCGATGCACATAGTCGACCGTCGTCTCAACCCCAGCGGCAAGAACCTCGCCAACCGCCAACGCTTCATGCGCCGGGCGAAGTCGATGATCCGCAAGGCGGTGCACGAGAGTTCCGGCAGCCGCAGCATCCGCGACGCGGACCAGGGCGGCGAGGTGGTGCTCCCGGCGCAGGGCGTGCACGAACCCTCCCTGCATCGCGCGCCGTCGGGCGGCATCCGCGATCATCTGCTGCCGGGCAACAAGGAATACGTGACGGGCGATACCATCCCGCGCCCCCAGGGCGGGCAGGGTGGCGGCGGATCGGAGGGCAGCCCGGACGGGGAAGGGCAGGACGATTTCCGCTTCGCCCTGAGCCAGGACGAGTTCGTCGACCTGTTCCTGGAGGATCTCGAACTCCCCGATCTTGCGAAGCGCAAGGTGGTCGATGCCGAGGCGCAGAGCTGGAGCCGCGCCGGCTACTCGGTCTCCGGCTCGCCGGCCAATCTCGCGCTGAACCGCACCGTGCGGAACAGCCTCTCGCGCCGCATCGCGCTCAAGCGCCCGAAGACCGCCGACATCGAGGCGCTGCGGGCGCAGATCACCGCGCTGCAGGGCTCCGACGACGAGGCGGACCGGGTGCGGCTGCGCGAGCTGGAGGAGGAACTGGCCCGCAAGCTCCGCCGCACCGGCGTGATCCCCTACATCGACCCGATCGACGTCCGGTACAAGCGCTTCGAGTCCCATCCGAAGCCGGTCGCCCAGGCGGTGATGTTCTGCCTGATGGACGTCTCCGGCTCGATGACCGAACACATGAAGGACCTCGCGAAGCGGTTCTACATCCTGCTCTACATCTTCCTGAAGCGGCGGTACAAGAACGTTGACGTCGTGTTCATCCGCCACACCCATCAGGCGGCCGAGGTCGACGAGGACACGTTCTTCCATAGCCCGGAGACCGGCGGGACCGTCGTCTCCACCGCGCTCGAGGAGATGCAGCGCGTCGTCGAGGAGCGCTACAGCCCGGACAACTGGAACATCTACGCCGCCCAGGCGTCCGACGGCGACAACACGGCCAGCGACAACGACAAGACCGCCGCATTGCTGCTGAACGAGATCCTGCCGGTCTGCCAGTACTACGCCTATCTGGAAGTCGGGCGTGATTCCGAGCACTTCCCGCCTGGATTCATCCGGCGGGACAGCGATCTGTGGCAGACCTATTCGAGCATCATCGCCAACGGCGCGCCGATGGCGATGCGCAAGGTGGGGCACCGGCGCGACATCTATCCGGTGTTCCGCGAACTGTTCGCCCGCAAGACGGGCGCGGAGGCAGCGACCGCATGAACCTCATCCTGCCACGGGCGGAGCGTCCGTTGTTCGAAGGCGCGGACTGGGAGTTCTCCACGATCCAGCGCTGCCACGACGCGATCGAGCAGGTCGCGCGGGAGGAACTCGGCCTCGACGTCTATCCGAACCAGATCGAGGTCATCGGCACCGAGCAGATGCTGGATGCGTATTCGTCGATCGGCATGCCGCTGTTCTACAAGCACTGGTCGTTCGGCAAGCATTTCGCGCGGAACGAGGCGATGTACCGCGCCGGCATGCAGGGCCTCGCCTATGAGATCGTGATCAACTCCAACCCATGCATCAGCTACATCATGGAGGAGAACACGGCCACGATGCAGGCGCTGGTGATCGCCCACGCCGCGTTCGGCCACAACCACTTCTTCAAGAACAACTACCTCTTCCAGCAATGGACGGACGCGAACGGCATCCTCGACTATCTCGAGTTCGCACGTGGCTACGTCATGCAATGCGAGGAGCGGTATGGCGAGGCGGCGGTCGAGCGGCTGCTGGACGCCGCCCATGCCCTGATGAACCAGGCGGTGCACCGCTATCCGCGGGCCCGCGCGACCGACCTGCGCGGCGAGGAGAAGCGCGAGCGTGAGCGCCGCGAGCACGATGAGCGCGTGTTCAACGACCTCTGGCGCACCGTGCCCGGCAAGGGCAACGCCCGCCCGGATCCGACCGCCGAGGAACGTCGCCGCGCGCTGCTGCAGCTGCCGCAGGAGAACATCCTCTACTTCCTCGAGAAGACGGCGCCCCGGCTTGCGCCCTGGCAGCGCGAGATCCTGCGGATCGTGCGCATCATCGCGCAGTATTTCTATCCGCAGTCGCAGACCAAGGTGATGAACGAGGGCTGCGCCACCTACGTGCACTACCGGATCATGAACCGGCTGCACGAGCGGGGGCTGCTGACCGACGGCTCCATGGTGGAGTTCCTGCGCTCCCACACCAACGTCGTGTTCCAGCCGTCCTTCGACGACCCGCGCTACTCCGGGCTCAATCCCTATGCCCTCGGCTTCGCGATGATGCAGGACATCGAGCGCATCTGCACGAATCCGACGGAAGAGGACATGCACTGGTTCCCCGGCATCGCCGGCAACCAGGATCCGATGGCGACGCTGCGCGACTGCTGGGCGAACTACCGCGACGAGAGCTTCATCCTCCAATACCTCAGCCCGCATCTGATCCGGCACTTCGGGCTGTTCCACGTGGTGGACGACTCGAACGAGCCCAGCCTGCGGGTGGAGGCGATCCACGACGAGCGCGGCTACCGCAAGATCAAGCGGGCGCTCGCGCGGCAGTACGACGTGTCGTGGAACGCGCCCGACATCCAGGTGGTGGACGTGAACCTGGCCGGTGACCGCAAGCTGATCCTGCACCATCGCGCGATGAACCGCGTGCTGCTGGATGAGCGGGATGCCAAGCAGGTGCTGCAGCATCTTGCGGATTTGTGGGGCTACGACGTGCTGCTGAAGGAGATCGAGCCCACCACCGACGCCGTGCTGAAGGAGCATGCCGCCGCGCCACGCAGCGGGATCGTGCCGATCGAAACGACCTGAGCTCCGCGAAACCGGCGCCTTCGCGCACCTCGCCGCTCAGGGCAGCCCGCACCCTCACTCGAGGTCCGCGGGCGATGCTCCCACGCTTCGTCTCCTCACATACGAAAACGAAACGCGCCCGAGCGGGGGCTCGGGCGCGCGGGCGTGGTCGTGGGTGGCGTGAGGGCTTACTTCGCGCTGGAGCCGCCAGCGCCGCCGGCACCACCGCCAGCCCCGGCACCGCCGCCCGAATCCGTGCCGCCGCCGACCTTCGCTCCGGCGGACGGAGCCGCGGCGCCGACCCGGCCGTCGCCGGTCACCACCTTGCCGGGCGTGGTGTGGCTGCTGGAGGTCGTGGAACCGTTCATGCTGCCGGTCGTCGCGCTGCTGCCGGGCGCGGTCGTCGTCGTGGTGCTCGTGGACGCGGCGAACGCGCTGCCGGACATCAGTGCCGCGGCGAACCCCAGCGCAATCATCTTCTTCATCATGCGGACGTCTCCTGGTGTGAGATCAGACGCAGCCACAACGCGGCGCCCGCCTATTCGATGCAGCGGATCACGCCGTGATGAAGGTGGTTGCAGGACCGTTCCAGGCCGGTCGGTTGCCGAACCGTTCGGGGCGCCGGAGGGCTTGGGTCACGCAGGGTTCGAAGACGGCGGACCGCGCAAGCCTCGCGCTGCCGGCGCTCCGCCCATCGTCGCGCTCACGCCTCCGCCGCGCTCACGCCTCCCTCGGGCTCATCCCTCCGCCGCGCTCATCCCTCTGCCGCCAGGGCTGCGCGCGCCGCAGCCAGCGCGCCCTCCTGTTCGGGCGTGAGCGGCGGCAGTGTCAGGTCCAGCCGCGCCAGCGCTTCGATCATCGCCGCCACGACGACGAGACGGGTGAACCATTTGTTGTCGGCCGGCACCACGAACCACGGCGCGTGCGGCGACGCGGTGGCGGCGATCGCCTCTTCGTAGGCCGACTGGTAGTCGTCCCAGAAGGCACGCTCCGCGAGATCGCTCGCGCTGAACTTCCAGTGCTTCCCGGGCTCGTCGAGCCGCGCGAGGAAGCGGCGCCGCTGCTCTTCCTTCGAGACGTTCAGGAAGAACTTCAGCACCACCGTGCCCTGGTGGGCGAGATGGGTTTCGAACGCGGCGATGGAGTCGAGCCGATTGCGCCAGACGTGCTTGCCGGTCAGTTCGGGGGGAAGGTGCTGGCGCTCCAGCAAGTCGGGATGCACGCGGACGACCAGCACCTCCTCGTAATGGCTGCGGTTGAAGATGCCGATATGGCCGCGCGGCGGCAGCGCCCGTTCGGTGCGCCACAGGAAGTCGTGCGCGAGTTCCTCGGGGCCGGGCGCCTTGAAGCTGGTCACGCGCACGCCCTGCGGGTTCACGCCGGACATGACGTGCTTGATCGTTCCGTCCTTGCCGGCGGCGTCCATCGCCTGGAACACGCACAGCATGGCCCAGCGGTCCTGCGCGTACAGCTTCTCCTGCAGGTCGGCGAGCACGTGCACGCCTTCGGCCAGCAGGGCGTTGGCATCGGGCTTGCCCAGGATACGCCCGGCGGTGTCGCCGGGATCGTAGTGCTTCAGGCGGAAGCCCTTGCCGTGCTCGACGCGATAGGCATCGAGCAGCTTGTGCACCCGCTTGAGCGACAGGTGCAGCGTGTCGATCATCGACGGCGTCTCGTCGCGGCTCTTCCGGTGCTTGCCATGCGGGCGTTCATCCTCGCCGGTGCCAGGCGGCTGGGCCTTGCCCCGTTTCGACGCGTGCTTCCCCATCTGCGGCTCCGCCCCTATTCGGCGGCCTTCTTGCCGCGCAGGGTCCAGTCCTTCACGTCGATGCGCGGCAGCTCGAACCGGTCCGTGACGCGCGAATACCAGCCGCCGCCGTGCAGGCGACCGATCAGGTCGAGCTTCGGCGTGTCGATGTAGCAGCGGTCGCGATCGAGGACGCAGTCGTCCTGCACGTGGATCGCCAGCACCTTGCCCAGGACCACGGCACGGTCGGTGCCAACATCGACGATCACCAGCCGCTCGCATTCCATCGAGACGGGGGCTTCCAGGATCCGCGGCGGCTTCACCTTCACGGACGGCGCGCGGGTCAGCCCGGCCTCGGCCAGTTCGTCGACCTCCTTCGGGAATTCGATGGCGGTGATGTTCATCTGTTCGGCGAGCGCGTAGCTGACGAGGTTGACCACGAACTCGCCGGTGCGGCGGATGTTGCCGCCGGTATCCTTGACGTCGCCGGGGCCGCGCCCGCCGATGCCGAAGGCGACCACCGGCGGGTTGCCCGACATCGCGTTGAAGAAGGAGAACGGGGCCGCGTTGACGGTGCCGTCCACGTCCTGCGTCGTCACCCAGGCGATCGGGCGCGGGCCGATCGTGGCGACCAGCAGCTTGTAGATGTTCTGGTTGGTCGTGTCGTCGAAATCGAACAGCATGGCGATCCCCTCGCGTGTCGGGGCGGAGCGTGACCCAGCCCGGTCGCGGCTGTCCAGACCGTGGTCGCGGGCGCAAGATGGCGGCCCACGTCACTCGGTCGGTTCGCGTGCGGCATCGTCTCCTCGGCAGTCTCTCGCTCGGCAGTTTGTCCCTCGGCGCTTCGCTCTATCTTTTCGTCTGGGCCGCGGTGCTGGTCGATCAGTTCCTGCACCTGCCCGTGGCCGGTGACGCGGCCGGCCTCGCCATGCTCGCCTTCCTGCTGCTCGAGTTCCCCCGGCAGCGCCGCTACGTGCAGATCCTCTTCATCGGCCTGTGCGGCATCGGGCTGCTGGGCGTCGCAGGCGCGGCCGATCCCTGGGCGCTCTTTCTCGCGGCCTGGCGCCGTGGTGCGGGGTATGGCGCATTCTTCCTCGCGTTGAGCTCCCTGCGCGACGCGGCGGAGACGAGCCCGCTGGTGCGGCGCTGCGGCCGTCACCTGGTGGCGCAACCGCCCGGCCGCCGCTACGCCGCGCTCACCGGCGGCGGCCACGTGTTCGGCATCATCCTCTCCTACGGTGCGATCGAGTTGCTGGGCGCGATGGTGATGCGCGCCAACACGCTGGCCGCGGCGGGTGGGTCGGCGGAGGTACGCACGATCCGCGGCCGGCGCATGCTGATGGCGATCTATCGCGGCTTCTGCGTCATGAACTGCTGGAGCCCGCTGAACCTGATGACGGCCGTGGTGTCCACGGCCGTGCCCGCCGCGCCCATGCGGCTGCTGCTGCCGATCGCGTTCGTTGTTTCCTTGGGCATGACCGGATTGGGCTGGCTCGAGGACCGCATCGGGGCGCCGCGACGACCGGCCGCGGGGGCGGGGCGGCCGGTGACGGAGGAACGCTGGACGATCCATCTGCGCGTGATCGCCCTGGTGCTGCTGGTGATGCTGCTGGCGGAGGCCGGCAGCCTCGGCTTCGGGTTCAGCCTGGTCGCGATGATCACGCTGGTGGTGCCGCTGGTCGGCTTCGCCTGGATCGTGATGCAGGCGCTCCCCGTCGCGCGTCGCGGCACGCCGGGGATCGGGACGCGGGGAGGCGGGGAGGGCGGCTGGCTGATCGGCCTGCGCGGCGTCGGAACGCGTGCATGGCGGGTCGGGGGCGTGCTGCGCCGTCGCGCCCTGCGCTTCGCCCTGCGTGTCCCGGCGTTCCGCAGCGAGGCGACCGTGCTCGCGGGCTCCGGCTTCATGGGGGTGGCGGTCGGGGGCGCGCTGCCGGCCGGGGCACTGGGTCCGGCGCTGGCCCATGTGCCGCCGCTGCTGTTGCCGCTGCTCGTGCCGGTCGTGCTCATCGCGACCGGCCAGGTCGGGCTGAACCCGGTCGCGGTGGTCGCGCTGCTGGGCGCGGCGATGCCGGACCCGGCGCTGTTCGGCGTCCCGCCGGCGGTGCTCGCCTTCGCCTGCATGCTGGGCTGGGGTCTCGGCGTGAACATGACGCCGATGTCCGCGTCGGCCATCACCACCGCGCGCTGGGCAGGCGTGTCCCCCTGGACCGTCAGCACCGCTTGGAACCTGCGTTACGCCGGCATGGCCCTGGTGCTCGCCTCGGCGGCCATCGCCGGCCTGTTCGCGCTGCAGACCGGCGCTTTCACGATCGGTTAAGGTCGGCGTGCGCATCCTGGCGGTTGCAGGAGAATCGTATGTCGCCGCTGCGCATCGCCCGGTACGTCCTCGGCCTCATACGCGACGTTCCCGTCGCCTGGAAACTCGCCTCGACCTCGATCGGCGCGCTCTCCCTCCTGGCGCTGGTGTCGTGGATGGGGCTGGATCGTCTCGCGACGGTGGGTGCGATGCAGGAGAGCGTGGGCCAACGCGCCGCGGAGGAGCGGGCGATGGCCCGCGCGATGGTCGCGGCGCTCGACCTGCGGGTGCTCAGCCGGGAACTGCCGTTGCGGCAGACGATCCCGGCGGTGCGCGCGGCCATGAAGGCCGCCGCAAGCGACCAGGAGACCGCGACCGCCCTGCTGACCGAGGCACGGCGGCAGGCGGACGACGCGGCGCTGCAGGCCAATCTCGACACGGCGCTCGCGCAACTCGGGACGCTCGTCGCCGCGGTGAAGGAGGTTGCCGACCTCCGGCAGGAGATCCTGACCCTGCGGCAGCGCCGCCTCTTCCAGGCGCGCACCACGTTCGAGGCGGGTCTCCGCACGCTCGCCGAGGAACTCGAGCGCGGCGTCGCGCTCGAGACGGATGCCGGGGGCGGGGATGTCACGGTCGCGGGATCTCCCTCCCGGGGGGGACGCGCGGCGCTCGCCGGCTACGAAGTGGCCATGGCCAACCTGCAGCGCGCCGCGCTGATGTTCCTGGCCACCGGCAATGGCGGTGCGGCGAACGAGGTGGCCGATGCGATCGCGCTGGCGGACCGGAGCCTCGCGGAGATGCTGGCCCTGCCACTGCCGGAGAAGGTGCTGGAGGACGTGCGCCTCGTCGGCATGATCGGCAGCGGGATCACGGCGGCGGCGCGGGATCTGATCGCGCGCAGCCGGCGGCTGGACGAAGTGGCACTGGCCCATGTCGAGGACGCCAGCCGCCGCATGCAGGCGGCGATCGAGGCGGTCGCGCAGGACTTCACCGCACGGGTCGAGGCTGCCGCGATCGTGGCCGAACGGGCGCGTGCGAGCGCGCGGCGGGAGATCCTGCTGCTGATCGGCGGCATCGCCCTCCTGCTGGTCATCCTGGGGACGCTCACGACGCAGGTCATTTCCCGCCCGATGCGCGGCCTGACGCGGGCCGTGCAACGCATCGCCGCGGGCGAGACCGATCAGCCGGTCGGCTATGCCGGCTGGCGGGAGGAGGTCGGGCAGATGGCCGCGGCGGTGGAGACGCTGCGCGGTGTCATGCGCCACACCTTCATCCAGAGCCAGATGATCGAGCAAATCCCGGTCGGCGTGATGATGACGGAGATCGACGGCGCGCGGCGGATCACCTTCATGAACGCCGAAGGGCGGCGGCTGATGCGCCTGGTCGCGGACGAGCTGCCCGTCGCGCCGGAGCAGGTGGTGGGCAGCAGCTTCGCCCTGTTCGAGCCGCCGCCGAACGCACGCCGCGACGATGCGGCGGGGACGCCCGTCACGCCGCTGGCTGAAGCCGGCGCCGGCGCCGACCACGGATCCCGCCGCCGCCTGCATCTGGGAGGCGAGACCTTCGAACTCCGCGCCACCCCGATCCTCGATCGCAGTGGCCGCGAAACCGGGCAGATGGTGATCTGGCGCCGGCTGACCGAACAGGTGGAACTCGCGCGGACGTTCGAGCGCTCGATCGGATCGATCGCCCGCACGCTGGGCGATTCCGCCGCCGCCATGACGCAGGTCGCGCGCGGCATGAGCGAGGCCACGGAGCAGGCCGGACAGTGTACCCTCGCGGTCAGCCGCGCGGCCGACGATGCCACTGCGCATGTCGGCGCAGCGGCGGCGGAAGCAGAGGAGCTCGCCGTGTCGGTGGGCGAGATCGGCCGGCAGGTCGCCGAGTCCACCCGGATCGCGGCCCAGGCGGTCGCGCAGGCGGACGCGACCGATCATTCCGTCGCGAGCCTGAGCGTCGCGGCCGGCCGGATCGGCGACGTGGTCCGCCTGATCGGCGACATCGCGAGCCGGACGAACCTGCTGGCGCTGAACGCGACGATCGAGGCGGCGCGGGCCGGGGAGGCGGGCAAGGGCTTCGCCGTGGTGGCGAGCGAGGTGAAGGGGCTTGCCTCGCAGACCGCGACGGCGACGGAGGAGATCGCGAGCCAGATCCGCGACATGCAGGTGGCCGCCGAACAGGCGATGAGCGCGTTGCGCTCGATCACCGCGACCATTCAGCGGATGAGCGAGATCGCGGCAGGGATATCCGGCGCGGTCGATCGCCAGAGTGCCTCGACGCAGGAGATCGCCGGCGCGGTGCAACGCGCCGCCGCTGGCACGAACGAGATGAACGGCAATATCGGTGTGGTGAGTCGCGCCGTGGGCGAGAGCGGATCGCAGGCCGAGGCCGTGCTCCAGGCCGCGACGGGCCTGGCTGCGCAATCACGGACCTTGCATACGGAGGTTCAGGGCTTCCTGGAGAGCATTCAGCAGGCGGCCTGACCGGCCCCGACAACGCGGCGCCGCCCGCGCCAACGTGTCATGGCCGACGCACCGGCCCTACGTGTCATGGCCGGCGCAGGCCGGCCATCCACGACTTCGCGCGGGCACCCGACCATCGTGGATGGCTGCGACACGCGACGACAAGCACGGCCATGACACGCAACCCACGCCACGCGTGCAGCCCCGACACGAGAGGACGCCCACGCGCCCGCTCACGCCGGAAAGCGACCCACTACGCCCGACCGGCGGCTACTCCGCCCGACCGGCGACTCACTCCACCTGATCGGCCAGCTTCTGCAGCCAGTAGGCCGGGTCGCCCCACAGCCGCTCGATCACCATGCAGCGGCGGAAGTAGTGGCCGACCGCGTATTCCTCGGTCATGCCGATGCCGCCATGCATCTGCACGGCACTCTGCGAGACGTAGCGCGCCGACTGGCCCACGCCGACCTTCGCCATCGCGAGATTGCGTGCGCGCTCCGCCGCGTCCGGGTTCTCGAGGCTCATGGTCGCGAGCATCGCCATCGAGCGGCCCTGCTCCTGCGTCATGAACATGTCCGCCAGCCGGTGCTGCACCACCTGGTACGACCCGATCGGCTGGCCGAACTGCACGCGGGTCTTGCTGTACTCCAGCGTCATCTCGTTCATGGCTTCCATCGCGCCCACCGCCTCGGCGGCGGTGGCGGCGATGCCGGCCTCGACCACGCGCTCGATGATCTCGAACCCGCCGCCGACCGGCCCCAGCACGTCGGCCTCGGTCACGCGCACGTTCGACAGCGACAGGTCCGCCGCGCGGCTGTCGTCGCGGGAGACGTAGCCGCGCCGCGCCACGCCCTGCGCGGTCGCGTCCACCAGGAACAGCGTCATGCCCTCCCGGTCGTAGCGATCGCCCGAGGTGCGGGCCGAGACGATGAACTTGTCCGCCGCCTCCCCATGCGCGACGACGGTCTTGGCCCCGTCCAGCACCCAGCCCGATCCGTCGCGCTTCGCGCTGGTCACCAGATCGTTCAGGTCGTACCGCGCCTGCCGCTCCCCATGCGCGAAGGCCATCTTCAGGCTGCCCTCCGCGATGGCGGGCAGCAGCGTGCCCTTCTGGTCGGCGCTGCCCGCCTCCTGGATCGCGGCGCCGCACAGCACGACGGTGGACAGGAACGGCTCCACCACGATCGCGCGGCCGAACGCCTGCATCACCAGCATCACTTCCTGCGGGCCGCCGCCGAAGCCGCCGTACTCCTCGGGAAACGGCAGCCCCAGCAGCCCGAGTTCGGCGAACTTGCCCCACATCTCGGGCGAGTAGCCGGCCGGCTGCGCCATGTACCCCTTGCGCTGCGCGAAGCTGTAGGTGTCGGCGAGAAGACGGCTGACGCTCTCGAGCAGCAGCCGTTGGTCGTCGGAGGGTTCGAAGTCCATTACAGCCCCAGCACCGCTTTCGTCAGGATGTTCTTCTGGATCTCGTTGGTGCCGCCGTAGATCGAGGCGGCGCGCAGCATCAGGTAGCTCGCGGCCGAGGCGCTGCCGGCTTCCAGCATGTCGTCCGGCTCGTTCATCGCGGCGAGTTCCTCGGCCCAGATGGGCGTCGCCATCGGACCCGCCACGTCCACCGCCAGTTCGGTGGTGGCCTGCAGCAACTCGGTGCCCTTCACCTTCAGCACGGAGGACAGCGGATCGGGCCGCCCGGCGCCCTTCGCCTTGTCGTAGGCCGAGACCACGCGATACTGCGTCATCTCCAGCGCCTTGATGTCGACCTGCAGCTGCGCGACGCGCTGGCGGAAGGTCTGGTCGTCGATCAGCGGCCGGCCGTTGCTGTTGACCTTGCGGGCCATGTCGACCGCGGCATTCACGCGCTCGCGCGACTTGCCCAGCCGCGCGATGCCGGTGCGCTCGTTGCCGAGGAGGTACTTGGCGACGTCCCAGCCCTTGTTCTCGACATGCACCAGGTTCTCCACCGGCACGCGCACGTCGTCGTAGAACACCTCGTTCAGATGGTGCGACCCGTCGATCGAGATGATCGGACGCACGGTGATGCCGGGCGTCTTGAAGTCGACCAGGATGAAGGAGATGCCTTCCTGCCGCTTGCGCGCATTCGGGTCCGTGCGCACCAGCACGAAGCACCAGTCGGCGTACTGCGCGGTGGAGGTCCAGATCTTCTGGCCGTTGATCACGTAGTGGTCGCCATCGCGCTTCGCGCTCGTCTTCAGCGAGGCGAGGTCGGACCCGGCACCCGGCTCCGAGAAGCCCTGGCACCACCAGTCGTCCAGGTTGGCCGCGCGCGGCAGGAAGCGCTTCTTCTGCGCCTCGGTGCCGAACTGGATCAGCACCGGTCCCAGCATGGTGACGTTGAAGGAGAGGATCTCCGGCGCGGGCGCCATGAGGTTCTCCTCCAGGAAGATCATCTTCTGGATCGCCGTCCAGCCCGGCCCGCCCCATTCCTTGGGCCAGGAATACGCCGCCCAGCCTCTCTGGTTGAGGATGCGCTGCCAGCGCACCGTGTCTTCCTTGCGCGGCGGATGGCCGAGTTTCATCCGGTCGCGGATGTCCGCGGGCAGGTTTTCGCGGATGAACGTGCGCACTTCCTCGCGGAAGGCGGTCTCTTCCGGGGTCAGCCGAAGATCCATTGGTCGGGTCCTCCCTACTGATTGGTATGTTTACTCGCGGCAGAGGCGGGCGCGCAACGTGGCCACCGCGACTTGCGTGCATCGGACAGGTCGCCGCCGCGTCAGCGCGTCGTGAGGTTCAGCAGCGCCGCCTCGATCCGCAGCAACAGCCGGTCGGCGCGTTGCAGCGGCGTGTCGTCGCGGGCGCGTCCCAGCGCGATCACGGGTTCCTCCGCCGCCGGTGCGAACGGAGCGTCCGCCGCGACATGCGCGATCGCGCGGGGCAGCAGGGCCGCGATCCGCGCGTGGGTGGCGGCGATCGCGGCACGGGAGTCCTCCGCCCCCGGGTCGGACGAGGCGTGCAGCGCGCCCGCGTCGAGCGCGATGCGGCCGAGTTCGCGGGCCCATTGCTCGCAGGCTTCCAGCAGCAGGGCCATGCGCCGGACCGGTTCGGGCTGTACGCCGCGTCCGAACCACGTGGTCTGCGTGACCGAATGGAGGTCGCGCATGCGCTGCTCCGCCGTCAGGACAAGGGCAGACAGATGCGGGTCCGGCGTCCCCCCGCGCAGCGCGGCGACGGAGGCGTCGAGCGAGGCGCCGAGCGCGCGGAGGGCCTCGATCGCGGCCTGTCGTGCCACCGCGCCTTCGGGGCGGGCGAGCACGAGGCACGCCACCGCGGCGCCGCAGATGGCGCCGACCACCGCCTCCTGCAGGCGCAGCAGCAGGAGCGTGGGGGCGAAGAAGCCCAGCATCCCGAACAGCAGGCCGATGATGACGGTGATCCAGAACACCATCACCGTGTAGGAGGCGACGTTCGCCTGGAAGGCGAGGAACACCGCGCCGACGATCAGGCCCAGGCTCAGCCACTGGTGGTCGGTCACGAGCGCCGCGAGCAGCGTGCCGCCGATCACCCCCGCCGCGGTGCCCAGGATGAACTGCACGCCCTTCGCCACCGATTCCGCGCGGGAACGGGTGCCCTGGAACATGACGAAGGCGGCGAAGGCGGCCCAGTACCAGCGGTTGGGCGAGACGAGCTCGCCACCGATGCTCGCGAGCCCACCGGCGATCGCCGTCTGGATGGCGGGGCGCAGGCTCGCCGGCGCCGGCGGCAAAGGCGCCGCGGGCGGCGCACCACCTGGCTGCGGCGGATCGTGCAGGAGGTGGTCGAGCAGCACGAGCGTCGTTGCGAGCGGAGTCTCGGGCAGGGCAGGCAGGGGCCGGCGCGCGCGCAGCGCGGCGATCGCGGCGGCGAGTGCGTCCCGTTCGGCGGACGGTCCGGCACCCTGGAGGGCGGGGTCCTGCACCGCGGCGCGGGCCACGCGTTCGGTGGCGAGCGCGATGGTGAGCAGGTGCATCCAGATGTTGCCCTCCGCTCGGATTTCCGAGGACAGGGCGGCGACGCGGACCTGCGCCAGCATGGTCGTGTCGCCGAACCGGAACGTGTCGGCGGCGAGGCTCCGTCGCCGCGCCTCGGTCCACCCGCCGCCGGTCACCGCGGCGGCGATATCGGCCAGCACCCGGTCGAGCTGCCGGCCGATCGTGGCGCGCAGGCGCGCCAGCTCCTGCGCCGGGCGTTCCGGCAGCAGCACGCCGCGGACCAGCGCCACGGAGGCGCCGGCGATCACCAGGACCAGGAACCGCGCCGGCAGGGTGGAGGGCGGCTGGTGCGCCACCATCGCGAGCAGGTAGGCGACGAGCGCCACCATGCCCAGCGCGCCCCAGCGCGGCGTGCGCGCGTTGCCCCAGGCGGCGCCGAACATCAGGGCCGGCACGATGGCGGCGGCGAGCAGCGGAATCGGGCTCGTGAGCGTGGCCGCCGCGGTACTGGCGAAGGCGACGAGCGGACCGAACGCGAAGGTGAGCAGACGGCCTTGCGGCGTCGGATCCCGCACCGTCACGCCGATGAACAGCGCGATGGCGAAGGCGAGGATCCGGTCGGTGATGGGCAGCGGGATGAGGGTGCCCAGCAGCAGGACGAGGCCGAAGGCGAGCAGCCCGGCGAGGGTTGCCCGCAAGGCGGCGAGCAACCGCAATCCGCCCGGATCCGGTGGGAAGAACAGGGTCCGGAGCCGGTCCACGAGGTCGGTCACCGGAGGCGGATCGCTGCGGCGCGGCCAGAACCTCGCCGCCCGGTCCGGAGCGTCACCGCGTGCCGCCCCGCTCCGGCGGCCGGTGCGTCAGACCGCCTCGGCGGCGAAACGGCGGGGCGCGGCGCAGCAGGCACAGCCGCCCGGGTGGGCGCGCGGCGCGGCGGCGGCGGGGCTTGCCTCGTCCGAACCGCCGCCCGCGATCGCGGTCACGCTGAGCATGCGGGGCGCGAGCGCGCCGCAGTCCGGGCACGGCTGCGGCTTGGCGAACTCGGCCATCGGGTGTGACTCGGTGAAGGGGCCGCAGGTCTCGCATTCGTAATCGTAGGTCGGCATCGTCGCCTCCGCCTGACGGGTCGTATTTGGTCCCGACAGTGCCATCCGCAGGCGCAACGGTCCAGCGGAGCGGGTTGCCCGCCGCCCGGGACTGGGCGACAGTCGCTGCCGCCTTGGTCGCCGAGGAGCATGTCGTGGGTGCGGTCCTCGCGGTCGCCTTGCCCGTCTTCGGGCTGATCCTGACCGGTGCCGTGGCCGGGCGGGCGCGCTTCCTGGGTGACGATGCGACGCGGGTCCTGAACCTGTTCGTCGTGTATCTCGCGCTCCCGGCGGTGCTGGTCCAGGCGATGGCGCATATCCGGCCCCGCGACCTCGCCAGCCCCGGCCTGCTGCTCGCCTACGGCGCCGGCGTCCTGGTGCCCTTTATCCTCGCACTGCTCGTCGCGCGCCGCGGCCGAACGCGGCTGGGGGATGCGGCCCTGCAGGCCCTGAGCGCCACCTACGCCAATGTCGGCTACATGGGCATTCCGCTCTGCCTCACCGCCTTCGGCGAGGCGAGCGTGGTGCCGGGCGTGATCACCATGGTCATCACCGCCTGCCCGCAATTCGCCCTCGCCGTCACGCTGATCGAACTCGACCGGCAGCAGCAGCCCCAGCTGGGGCGCATGCTCGCGCGCGTCGGCGGCGCGCTCGCCCGCAATCCCCTGCTGATCGCGCCCGTGGTGGGCATCGCGATCGCCGCGTCCGGCCAGGCCCTGCCGGTCGCGTTCGACCGGTTCCTCAGCCTGCTCGCGGGCGCCGCCACGCCCTGCGCCCTGGTCGCGACCGGGATGATGATCGCCGAGACGGGGGAGCGGTTCCGCATCGGCCAGGTGGCCTGGCTCACCACGCTCAAGCTCCTGGTGCAGCCGGCGATCACCTGGGCGATCGCCTTCCACCTCGTGCGGCTGCCGTCCGGGTGGGCGGAGACCGCGTTGGTGATGAGCGCGCTGCCCACCGGCACCGGCGCCTTCATCCTCGCCAAGCTCTACGGGCGGGAGGCGGCGAGCACCTCGGGGACGGTGCTCGTCTCGACCGTGCTCTCCTTCTTCACCCTCTCCGCGCTGCTGGCCTGGACGGCGGCGCGGGGCTGACGAACGGCGCGCCCTGCGCCATGCTGCTGCCGCCGGCAGAGACCGGCACCAACAGGAGGGAACGTCATGAAGGTCGGGTTCGTCGGGGTCGGCAACATGGGCGGGCCGATGTGCCGCAACATCATCCGCAACACGAACCACGACGTGGTCGTGTTCGACCTGGATCCGGCCGCCATCGAGGCCTGCACGAGCCTGGGCGCGCGGTCGGCGCCGACCCTCCCCGAGCTTGCCGCCGAGTGCGACGTGGTGATCACCTCCCTGCCGATCCCGAGTGTGGTGGAGGCGGTGACGATGGGCCCGGACGGGATCGCGGCGCACGCGCGGCCGGGCACTGTCTTCATCGACCTCTCGACCAACTCGCCGGCCACCGCGAAGCGGGTCGCCGCCGCGATGGCGGAGAAGGGCATCGGCATGCTGGAGGCGCCGGTCTCGGGCGGCACCGCGCGGGCCAAGGATGGGACGATCGTCATCATGGTGGGCGGCGACGCCGCGCTGTTCGAGCAGCAGCTCCCGCTGTTGCGGTCGTTCAGCGGCGAAGTCATCCACCTTGGCGATATCGGCATGGGCTCGACCGCCAAGCTGATCAACAACATGCTCGCCTTCTGCAACCTCGCCTCCGCCGCCGAGGCCCTCATGCTCGGCAAGCGGGCGGGCATCGACCTCGGCAAGCTGGACGCGGTCATCCGCAACGCCTCCGGGATGTCGAGCGGCTACGCCAACATGGCCGGCAAGGCCCTGAAAGGGCAGTTCCAGCCGACCTTCGCCCTCGACCTCGCCCACAAGGACCTGCGTCTCGCCCTGGAGATGGCCGACCAGCTCGGCGTGCCGGGCGTGATCGCGCCGCAGGTGATGAACCTGATGCGCATGGCGCGCGGGATGGGGATGGGGCAGGACGATTCGAGCTCCATCATCCGCGTCTACGAGGCGGCGCTGCAGGAGGAGGTCCGCGCCTGAGCGTCCCCGGATCGGGCGGCAAACGGGGCGCCCCGAGGCGCCCCGGAGGGAGCGCGGCGGGGATTGTGACGGGCGTGGCGAACCACCTGTGTGGTCCTGAGCCTTCCGACAGCCATCCTGCGCGTTTTCAGCGACGGGTTCGCAGCGAGGCGCAATAAAAAGCGCGCGAGCCGCCCGCGAGTGGTCTTAGAGTGCGGCGGTTTGTTGTGTAGCTTCGTCGCGAGCCGGAATGTGGCGGTGAGAATGACAGGCAGGTCGCACATCCTCGTCGTTGAGGATGACCCCTTGGTATCCGAAGTCGTCGCCGCGGCGCTCGACGACACGTATGAGACGAGCCTTGTGGAGACTGCCGCGGAGGCGATGGCGCGCCTGGACCGCGGCGGGATCGACTTGATGCTGCTCGACTGCACCTTGCCCGGCGGGCTGGACGTCCGGCTGCTGCCGCAGGCCGACCAGTCCGGCGTGCCGGTGATCCTGATGTCCGGCGATCCGGCGCGGATGGAGCGCCTGGGCGATCAGCCGCGCCCCTTCGTCACCAAGCCATTCAGCCTGACTGCGCTGCTCGAGACCGTGGAGCGCGTGATGCGCGAGGGCCACCCGGTCCAGCCCTGACCACCTGCCCCTGCTTTGGCATTTGCCCCGGGCCCCCGGGCCGCACGCCCCGCGGCGACGGCCCCTGCGCCGGCCTGTACGATGGCGCGTCCGTCGGTCACGCCCTCTGTGCCCTCTCAGAGGGGCGCCCTCCCGTATGGGTCACCCTGTTGAGCCGCACCGTCTGCACTCCGTCGATGTCCCGTCGTTCGGCTGCTGCGGTCCGGTCATGGGCGCGATCGTTCATGGGCTGCGATCGACGCGCATCACCGAACCGCGGCAGGTCAGGAACCGCCATCTTCGGTCGGCTGGTTGCGATACCGGCTGGGCCAAATGGCGATGGGTCGAAGGCCGAGGGCGTCCGCGATGATCTGTTCGAGCGCAGGCCAGGGGCGCTTGAGGGCTTTTCCGGCGGCCGTCGGATGGTAACCGTTCGCGACCGATAATCCGGCCAGGGTGTGACCGCGTTTCTTCAGAGCTGCGAGAACGTCCGCGGGATGCCAGTCTTCATCCCGAGTCTCCGGAACATTTGTTGAAGGGACGAAATTCTCCATAAAGACTGTCTCCGACGATTCGGCTAGGTTGGGAGTCGCAGGCATCTCCTCATAGTCCGCAGGAAACGCGTGGAAAATAGGCGAAAAGTGTCGAGTGGAGAGGTTGTGGCTTTGACGATTGTCACGGATGAGAGAGATGTCGGGTCAGAGTGAAAAATTGCGAACCAACGGCAGCGAGAAAGCTGAATTCGTTGCCAGGTTGCACGACATTCTGCGGCAATGGCCGAGTGCCGACCGGCTGGCGCGCGCGATGGGTGTTTCACCCTCCGCTTTTCGGAAGTGGCTGAAGGGGGAGGCCGAACCCAGCCGGGAGCGGCTCGTCGCCCTGGCGAGCACGGCGGGCGTCTCGGTCGGCTGGCTCGCGACGGGCGAGGGGGAGCCGCCGGATCTCCGTCCCACGTCTCCCGGGCCTGGGCGGATGGAGCGCGACGTGCCGGGGCTCGAGGAGTTCGTCCTGCTGCCATCGCAGGACAGCGTCGCTGCCGCCGGCGCGTCCCCGCAGCTCCCGTCCGATCCCCGCGGCTCCCACTACATGGCCTTCCGCAACGACTGGGTGCGTGAGGAGATCGGCATCGATCCGGCGGCGATCGCGCTCGAGCGGGCGGTCGGGGACTCGATGGCTCCCACGATCAAGGATGGCGACATCCTGCTGCTCGATACCACGCAGCGCGCATTCGCCCTGTTCGGCATCTACGTGCTGGAGGTCGACGGTGAGCGCCTCGTCAAGCGCGTGCAGCGGAAGCTGGACGGTTCGCTCGTCCTGATCAGCGACAATCCGGATTACGAGCGCGACATGGTCCCGGCTGGCCGGGTCGAGCACCTGGTGGCGATCGGCCGGGTGGTCTGGGTGGGCAAGAAGATGTAGCGCGCCGCCGGTGCGCGCCGCCGCAGCGATCGGTGCCGCGTCACCGTCGTGGGTGAGTTCCCCGCCGTGGGGCGGCCGTTGCGCGACTTCCGATCAGGCTGCGCGCGCGAGACGCGGCGCGCCGGGAGTCAGGCCGCGACGTCCATCTCCGTCGTCGGCAGGATCGCCTTGCGCGGGGGCAGGGGGGTCGGTTCCGGCAACCGGCCGGCACACAGCCGGCGATACAGCGCCTCGTACTCCGCCGCGGCACCGGCCCAGCCGAAGCTGCGCGCCATCGCGGTCCGGCGCATCGCGGCCAGCTGATCCGTGTCCTCATACGCCTCGAAGGCCCGCCAGCAGGCGGACATCAGCCCGTCATGGGACAGGTCGGAGAACAGGAACCCGGTCGTGCCGTCGTCGATCGTGTCGGCAAGCCCGCCCGTCGCGTGCGCAATCGGCAGCGCGCCGTAGCGCTGCGCCTGCATTTGGGTCAGCCCGCAGGGTTCGAAGCGCGACGGCATGAGGGTGAAGTCGCTGCCGGCGACGATCCGCCGCGCCATCGGCTCGTTGAAGCCGATCAGCACGCCGATATCGTCGCGGTGGCGGCGGGAGGTGCGGCTCAGCATGTGCTCGATCTCGGGATCGCCGAGACCGAGGATGGCGATCTGCCCGCCCTGCTCGACGATGCTGTTGGCCGCTTCGGCCACGAGGTCGAGCCCCTTCTGATGGACGAGGCGGGAGACGATGCCGAACAGCGGCCCGTCGGAGGGGCGCAGGCACAGGCTGTCCCGCACGACCTGTGCGTTGGCCTGTTTCCCCTGCAGGTCCTCGGGGTCGAAATGGTGCGGCAGATGCGGGTCGTTGAGCGGATCCCAGCTCTCGTCGATGCCGTTGACGATGCCCGACAGGCTGCCGCGTTCGGCAATGCCCTGCATCAGCCCGTGCAGCCCGGCGCCCAGCGCCTCCGTCGTGATCTCCCCGGCATAGGTCGGGCTGACGGTGGTGACGTGGTGCGCGTAGTACAGCCCGGCCTTGAGGAAGGAGACGTGGCCGTGGAACTCCACGCCCTCCATCTGGAAGGCGTGTTCGGGGATGCCCAGCCGGGGGCGCAGCGCGGCGTCGCAGAGGCCCTGGTAGGCGATGTTGTGGATCGTCGTCACCGTGGGCACGTCGACCCCGTCCCAGCGCATGTAGGCGGGCGTCAGTCCGCCGGGCCAGTCGTGCACGTGCACGAGGTCGGGCTGCCAGCCGAGATTGCCGCGGCCACGCGCGATATCGGAGGCGGCCAGCGACAGGCGGGCGAAGCGCAGCGGATTGTCGGGCCAGTCCTTGCCCTCGGGCGTGCAGTAGGGGGTGCCGCGCCGGTCGTACAGCGACGGGGCGCCGATCAGATAGAGAACGGTGCCGTCGGGCAGCACCGCCGTGCCGATCCGGCAGCCCGGAATGGCGGCGCGGCCGGCGAGACGGCCGAACCAGGTGATGTCGGGCAGCTTGGCGATGACGTCGGGGTAGGCGGGCATCAGGACGCGGACGTCGATCCCGCGAAGGCGTAGCGCGAGCGGCAGGCCTGCCGACACCTCTCCCAGGCCACCCGCTTTCGCGAGGCCGGAGAACTCGCTGGTGACGAACAGCACTTTCATGGATGACATCGGGCCTCGACGGGTGACGGACAGCACAACCCAAGCTCAAGCCAGGTGTCGTGGCCGGATGCGCGACGATACTGGTGTCCGCCACTTCGCGGGCCCAACGGTGGTACACAGGGACGGTACACGGGGCTTTTCACGGGGGCATTCCAGTCGCAGCGCGCGGTCGAGCTACGATCCCCACACTATCTGGCGAGGGTCGAGCCTGCTGCAATGCACAGTCCCGTTAGGCTGTGGGCGGAATGGGCAGTTTTCGTTGAATTGTCACATCGCGATGGGCTGGACGCAGGAAGGTGTGGCGCGGAGTGCCTGGGTTCGTTCGCTTACCGACGTTCGAAGGCGTATGATCCGCCGTCCAAGCACGATCCCGGACCTCCGTGCCAGCGGACCGGGAGGCCACCGGACCCGCACGCCGATCGGCCTGCGTGCCACGAGCTGCGTCCCAGCGGACCTGCGTGCCAACCTCCCGGGCGGACACGCAGGCCGCAGTCACGCGGCAACCCGTCGGATCAGCGCCAGACCGGCTTGCCCAAATTCACGCTGTTCCCGCTGGTCAACGCACCCCCCAGGGCGCCGGCCGCCCCGCCGATCGCCGCCCCGGTCAGCGGCGACCCGCCGGCGAGCGCACCCACGGCGGCTCCGCCGCCGGCGCCCAGCAGGCCACCCGAGACCGCCCGATCGCCTCGGCTGTAGCCGCAACCGCCGAGGCTCCCTGCCAATGCGAGCGCGAGGCCCGCGGCAACGAAGCGCTTCATCCTGGTCCTCCTATCCTCAGGGAGAGGTCAACGCGCCGCCGAGAGCGCCCGCGCCCGCGCCGATCGCCGCACCCGTCGCCGGCCGTCCGCCGGTCACGGCGGAAACGCCGGCACCTGCGCCCGCACCGATCAGCCCGCCACTGACGCCGCGGGTCAACGGGTCGCCGCCGCACCCGGCCAGGGCCAGGACCATCGCGGCGAGGGCTGCGTAACCAAGCTTGCGTGCCATGCATGTTTCTCCGTGGTTCGTGGTTGGGGAACGTTGCGTTCCTCGGCGGAGGTGGGGTGTCAGGATTGCGGCGAACCGAGGGCAGCCGTTCACCGGATGGCGACATCGCCCTCTTGTGAACGTCGGGGTGCAAGGTTAAGCCCCCCGCTTCACACGCCCTCGTATCGAAGGTCGGATCGATGTTTTCTCGCGTCCTCGGCTTCATGTCCGCCGACATGGCGATCGACCTCGGCACGGCGAACACGCTGGTCTACGTCAAGGGCCGCGGGATCGTGCTGGCCGAACCCAGCGTCGTCGCCATCGCCGACGTCCGGGGCAAGAAGCAGGTCGTCGCCGTCGGTGAGGAGGCGAAGCAGATGCTCGGCCGCACCCCCGGCTACATCACCGCGAGCCGGCCGCTGCGCGACGGCGTGATCGCCGACTTCGAGGTCGCGGAGGAGATGATCAAGCATTTCATCCGCAAGGTGCACAACCGCCGCGGCTTCGCCTCGCCGCTGATCATCGTGTGCGTCCCCTCGGGATCCACCGCCGTCGAGCGTCGCGCCATCCAGGAAAGCGCGGAAAGTGCGGGCGCGCGGAAAGTGCAGCTCATCGAGGAGCCGATGGCCGCCGCGATCGGCGCCGGCCTTCCGGTCACCGAACCATCGGGCTCCATGGTGGTCGATATCGGCGGCGGCACGACCGAGGTCGCGGTGATCTCCCTGGGCGGCATCGTCTACTCGCGCAGCGTCCGGGTCGGCGGCGACAAGATGGACGAGGCGATCATCTCCTACATCCGCCGCAACCATAACCTGCTGATTGGCGAGAGTTCGGCCGAACGCATCAAGATGGATATTGGCGCCGCAAGCGCCCCGGAGGACGGGGACGAGGGTCCCTACCGGGAGGTGCGCGGCCGCGACCTGATGAACGGCGTGCCCCGGGAAGTGCTGGTCAGCCAGCGCCAGATCTCCGAAAGCCTCGCCGAACCCGTGACCGCGATCGTCGAGGCGGTGAAGGTCGCGCTGGAGAACACGCCGCCGGAACTGGCCGCCGACATCGTCGACCGGGGCATCGTGCTCACCGGAGGAGGCGCGCTGCTCTACCGGTTGGACCAGGTGCTGCGCGATGCGACGGGTCTCGGCGTTCTGGTCGCGGAGAACCCGTTGCAGTGTGTCGCGCTGGGCACGGGCCGCGCCCTCGAAGAGCGCAAGCGGCTCAGCAACGTGCTGACGAGCATGTATTGAGGGCCTCCGTCGGCTAATATGCGGACATCCGGCCGGGGCCGGCTCGTGGGAGCCGGGTGTCGATGATCCGTCTCTCCATTCCTGCACGGCAGGCTCTGGCGAAGCTCACGCTTCCCGTCCTGTTCGTCGCCGCATTCGGGCTCCTGCTGCTCGGCAAGGCCGATGCGCTGCTGGCCGAACGCGCGCGGATGGCGCTGGCCGACGCACTCGCGCCGATCTACGCGGTGCTCGCCGAACCGCTGGGCAATGTCCGCGCCGGCCTGCAGGATGTGGGCGAACTCTGGTCGCTGCGGGCGGAGAATGCGCGGCTGCGGGAGGAGAACGAGCGCCTGCGCAAGTGGCAGTCGGTCGCGCTGGCGCTGGACGCCGAGAACCAGCGGCTGAAGGCGAGCCTGCGCTGGATCCCCGATCCGCCGGCCTCCTTCGTCACCGCGCGGGTGGTCGCCGATGCGGGCGGGGTCTATGCGCGCGCCGTTCTGCTGGCCGTCGGGCCGAACCACAGCGTGCGCAAGGGGCAGATCGCGCTGGACGAGCGCGGGCTGGTCGGGCGGGTGACCGAGGTCGGGGCGCGGACCGCGCGCGTGCTGCTGATCACCGACCTGAACAGCCGGATCCCGGTGATCCTGGAGAGCTCGCGGGCGCATGCGATCCTGATCGGGACGAACGGACCCCGCCCGCGGCTGCTGTACTGGCCCGAAGGCTCTCCGCCGCAGGAAGGCGAGCGGGTGGTGACCAGCGCCGAGGCGAATGCGTTCCCGGCGAACCTGCCGGTCGGCGTCGTGCACTACTCGGCCACGAACGCACCCGAGGTGGAGCCCGCGGCGCGGCTGAGCAAGCTCGAGGTGGTCCGGATCTTCGACTACGGCCTGGGCGGCGTGATCCCGCCCGAGACGCAGAAGAAGCCAACTCCGGGGCGGCATTGATGGAGGCCTCCGCCGTCACGGCCGGCATGCGCCCCCGCGTCACGGCCGGCATGCGCCCCCGCGTCGTGGCAGGCAAGCGCTCCCGTGTCATGGCCGGCAGGCGCCCCCGCGTCATGGCCGGCAGGCACCCCCGCGTCATGGCCGGCAGGCGCCCCCGTGTCACGGCCGGCGAGCGCCCCCGTGTCATGGCCGGCGAAGGCCGGCCATCCATGTCTTCCTTCGTGGTCTCGGAACGCTCGTGCCGCCGTGGACGTCCTGGAAGGCCGGCCTGCGTCGGCCATGACACAGAACGTGCCCTCGATCGCACATCCCGCGCGTTGGCCGGCCATGTCCGGTAGCGACCAGCGGCCCGGCATCCGGCCGCGGCCGACGCTCGGGCGCCGGCTCGACATCGCCGCCCGGCGTGCCTTCCCGGTCACCTGCACCATCGTCCTGATGCTGCTCACCGAACTGCCGTTCGGCTTCGCCGCGCAGACCGCGTTGCTGCCCGCGCTCACCTTCGGCTGCGTCTGGTTCTGGTCAGTCTACCGGCCGACGGCCATGCCGCCCCCGCTCGTCTTCCTGACCGGGCTCCTGCTCGACCTGCTGGGCTACCTGCCGCTGGGCGTCGGCGTCCTGACGCTGCTCTGCATCCATGGCGCGGCGGTGCGCTGGCGGCGCTTCCTGGTGCAACAGGGGTTCGCCATGACGTGGCTCGCCTTCGTGCCCGTCGCGATGCTCGCCTCGGCATTGAGCTGGGGGCTGACCGCGCTCCTCGGCTTCCGCCTGATCCCGGCCGGGCCGGCGGCGTTCCAGGCGACCTTGGCCGCCGCGCTCTACCCGGCCCTCGCCATCCCGCTGGCCCGCGCCCATCGCAGCGTCGCCGATCCGGAGCGGGCGTGATGCGCCGCGACACCCGCCGCACCAACGTCTTCACCCGCCGCGCCCTGCTGCTGATGGGCGGGCAGGCCGCCGTCTTGGGCGCGCTGGGCGCGAAGCTCTACCAGGTGCAGGTGGTGGACGGCGACCGCTACGCCACGCTCGCCGAGGAGAACCGTATCAGCGCGCGGATGATCGCGCCGCCGCGCGGCCGCATCCTCGACCGCTACGGCACCGTGGTCGCCGGCAGCCGGATGAACTGGCGGGCATTGCTGGTCGCCGAACAGGCGACCGACGTGCAGGCGACGCTCGACGGGTTTTCCCGCATCGTGCCGCTGTCGGAGCACGAGCGGGCGCGCATCGACCGCGACCTGCACCGGCACCGCCGCTTCATCCCGGTGATGGTGCGGGAGTTCCTCACCTGGGAGGACATGGCGGCCATCGAGGTGAACGCGCCGGACCTGCCCGGCATCATGGTCGATGTCGGCAGCACCCGCATGTACCCGTTCAGCGACAAGCTCGCGCATGTGGTGGGGTATGTCGCGCCGCCCAGCGAGAACGACGTGGCCGACGACCCGGTGCTCTCGCTGCCGGGCATCCGCGTCGGCCGCGCCGGGATCGAGAAGTATCACGACGTCGCCCTGCGCGGCCGTGCGGGCGCGGTGCAGCTCGAGGTCAACGCGGTCGGCCGGGTCATCCGTGAGCTCGACCGGCAGGAAGGCGTGCGTGGCGAGGATGTCGGCCTCACCATCGATGCCGGCCTGCAGGAGGCGGTGATCGAGCGTCTCGGCAATGAGAGTGCCAGCGCCGTGGTGCTGGACTGCCGCAACGGGGAGGTGATGGCGATGGCCACCAACCCCTCGTTCGACCCGAGCCTGTTCAACTCGGGGGTGAGCCAGGCGCAATGGGTGGAGTGGACGCGGGACCGGCGGACGCCGCTGATCAACAAGGCGACCGTCGGCCTGTATGCGCCGGGCTCGACCTTCAAGATGGCGGTGGCCTTGGCCGGGCTGGAGGCAAAAGCGATCACGCCGGCAGACCGCATCAACTGCCCCGGCTATCTCGACCTCGGCGACACGCGGTTCCACTGCTGGCGCAAGGGCGGCCACGGCATGCTGGACCTGAAGGGCGGGCTGAAGAACAGCTGCGACGTCTACTTCTACGAGGTCGCGCGCCGCACCGGCATCGACAAGATCGCGGCGATGTCCCACCGCCTGGGGATGGGCGTGGAGCTGCAGATCGACCTGCCGGGCCAGCGCGCGGGTCTGGTGCCGACGCGCGAGTGGCGCACGAAGAAGGGGCATGCCTGGAACATCGGCGACACGATCGTGAGCGGCATCGGCCAGGGCTACATCCAGGTCACGCCCCTGCAGCTCGCGACCTACGCCGCGCGGCTGGCGAGCGGCCGGTCGGTGCAGCCCCATCTGACTCGCAAGCTGGGCGGGGTGCTGCAGCCGGGGACGCAGCCCGAGGACTGGCCGCCGCTCGCGGTGCCCGAACGCGCCCTGCACATGGTGCGCGAGGGGATGTGGGCCGTGGTGAACGAGCCGGGCGGCACGGCGCCGCTCGCCAAGCTGCCCGATCCGCGGTGGCAGATGGCCGGCAAGACCGGCTCCGCCCAGGTGCGCCGGGTGTCGCGCGAGTTGCGCGAGAGCGGCAAGTTCGACAGCGAGAAGCTGCCCTGGGAATACCGCCCGCACGCGCTGTTCGTGGCGTATGCGCCGTATGACGCGCCGCGCTACGCGCTGGCGGTGGTGGTGGAGCACGGCAATGCCGGCGCGGCCGCGGCGGCGCCGCTCGCGCGCGACATCATGACCGAGGTCATGACGCGCGATCCGGCCGGCCGGACCGAACCGCCCGGCGCCCAGGTCGCGGAGGTGAAGAAATGATGCAGCGCCGCCTGTGGCGGGAGGCCTCGTTCGACCTCACCGGCAAGATCCTGCAGATCAACTGGCTCTACGTGCTGCTGCTCTGTGGCCTGGCGGGCGTGGGCTATACCGCGCTCTACAGCGCCGCCGGCGGGCCGGAGCCGTATGCGACGCGCCACATCCTGCGCTTCGCCGCGGCGGTGGTGATGATGGCCGGCATCGCCCTGGTCGATATCCGCATCATCGCGCGGCTGGCCTGGCCGCTGTACGGGGTCGGCGTCGCGCTGCTGACGCTGGTGCTCAAGATGGGCCATGTCGGGAAGGGGGCACAGCGCTGGATCGAGCTGGGCGGCCTGCAGGTGCAGCCGTCGGAGTTCATGAAGGTGGCGCTCGTGCTGGCGCTCGCCTCCTGGTTCCACCGCGCAAGCTGGGAGCGGATCGGCAATCCGCTGTTCCTGATTCCGCCGGTGATCGCGGTGCTGGTGCCGGTCGGGCTGATCCTGAAGGAACCGAATCTCGGCACGGCGGTGATCACGGCGATCGTCGGCGGCTGCGTGTTCTTCGCTGCCGGCGTGCGGTGGTGGAAGTTCCTGCTGGTCGCGGCGCCGATCCCGTTCGCTGCGCGCATCGCCTACGACCATCTGCACGACTACCAGCGTGCCCGCATCGACACCTTCCTGCATCCCGAGAGCGACCCGCTGGGCGCCGGCTATAACATCATCCAGTCCAAGATCGCGCTGGGATCGGGCGGGATGTGGGGCAAGGGGTTCCTGCAGGGCACGCAAGGGCAGCTCGACTTCCTGCCCGAGAAGCAGACCGACTTCATCTTCACCATCCTGGGCGAGGAGTTCGGCTGGGTGGGCTCCATCGCCGTCCTGGTGCTGATCGCGCTGATCGTGCTGGGCGGGATGCTGATCGCGCTGCGGTGCCGCCATCAGTTCGGGCGGCTGGTGGCGGTCGGGCTGTCGTGCAACTTCTTCATGTACGTGTTCGTCAACATCGCCATGGTGATGGGCGCGATCCCGGTGGGCGGCGTGCCGCTGCCGCTCGTCTCGCATGGCGGGTCGGCGATGATCATGGTGATGTTCGGCTTCGGCGTCCTGATGTCGGTGCATGTCCATCGCGACGTGGAGTTCGCCGGCACCGGGGAGACGTGAGTCCGCCGCCCGCCGGCCTGCTGCGCGCCTATCGGTGCACCGAGTACCGCGTTGCCGGCGCGGTGGTGCGGATCGGTCGGCGGTCCGCCGCCGTGGATGGCCGGTTGCGGGCAGCCCGGGTCAGGAGCGCGGTGCTGCTGACCGCCTGGAACCCGCGCTCCCGGCGCATGCCGGCCGGGTGGAACCTCCGGCGGCAACGCATCCTGGGGGAGCGGTTGGGCCGCCGCCCCGTGCTGCCGGCCGAAGGGGTCTGGCATGGCTGGCACGAAGCGCACCTGCTGGTCCTGGGCGCCGAACCGCCGATCTGCCGGATCGCGTGGACGTTCCGGCAGCGGGCCGTGGTGGTGCTGCGCCGCGGACAGGCGGCGCGCCTTCGGTTCAATCCGGGCTGACGCCGGTCACCGGCCCGAAGCGCAACGCGCCGGCGGCGATGCCGCCTGATGCGCTCCCGGCCGAACCGGTGCGTTGCCTCGCGAGCGGCCGCGTCGCGCGAAGCGCGATCGGCCCGTCCCTCAGGCGGACGCCGCCTGGCCTTCACCCCCATCCCGGTCGGATCGGATCGGAACCGCCAGCCCGACGGCGCGGTTGCCCTCGGCGGGGAGCCGCGGAGGCTGGGGCGTTTCGAGGCGCACGACGCCGCTGCGGCGGCCCTTCGTGTCGAAATCGGCGACGACCGCGCCCCTGACGAATGCGGCCGGCTGTGGCTCCCCGTCGAGCGTGAACACGGACTGCGCCACGAAGTCGGCTGCAACCGGCCGCACGACCGGCACGGAGAAGCGCACCCGCTCCACGTCCGGCCATGTCGCCTGCCAGTCGAAGGAGCCGTAGTCGCCGGTCCAGCGGAACGTCTCGACCTCGTCCGACTCCATCACGTGCCAGGCAATCCGCAGGCGGTCGGGCCCCAGCACGGCCCGCTCGCGCAGGGCGGTCGGGGCATACAGCTTCACGCTCGAGAAGGACGGCCCGATCGAGGCGGCCGCGATGGCGGCGTGTTCGGAGGGCTTCGGCCCGACGAAGGCATAGACGGTGTCGCCACGATGGAAGTAGTGCCCGCCCTGCCGGCCGATCACCTCGAGGCATTCCTCGGTATAGGTCGACACGTGGCCGTTCCGGGGCGCCAGGTACCACCAGCTGCCGCGGATCGACAGGATGTCGGCGGGTTGCAGCGTCTGGCTCACGATGATGCAGCCATCGTCGTGCAGCAGCGACCGCATGTCGGCGAAGGTGCCCAGGGGATCAGGCGTATGCTCGATCACCTCGAACGACGTGATGATGTCGAACCGCCCCGTCGGCCGTTCGGGCGAGGAAAACGGGTCGTAACTGGTGACCGACACGAACCCGTTCTGCCGCAAGGTGTCGGCGAAGACACCCGCTCCGGAGCCGTAGTCGAGGATGCGCGCGCCTTCGGCGCCTTTCAGTCGCCGCGCGAAATCCTTTCCCACGTGCGTTGGCCGGATGCTGATATATTCCGGGTCCACTTTGGTATAATCGTTGTTGTAGATGTACCGGCGGAAGTCCTCGCTCGACCAGTGATCGAAGTCCTTGGTGAAGAGGAAGCCGCATTCCCGGCATCTCAGGTAAGAGACCTGAAAGCCTGAGAAGCCGAACTTGTAGCAGTTCAGATCGTCGCAGTATTTATTGAAATCGACGTGATCAAATTCGAGGCTCGGTGTTCCGCAGATCTTGCAGGGGGCCTGCTTCGATCGACTGTTCGCCTCGTGCAGAGGACCCAAGCGACTTAAAGCATCTCGAAGATCAAACTGATTCTCCAAAAACAGTGGCTGCGAACTTGTCATGTGGACCCCAAGGCTGCGGGGGCATCTTGCCTCCTCGACGGCACTCAGTTAAGCCCCGGCCAGCAATGACGACACGCATTGGCGAATCTATGAACGATCGGGACCTGCCACCGTCCAGTGATCCCGTCGGCTTCGATGCCACGATAACCCCCGGAGATGAACGCGGTTCGGATGCCCACGCAATCCCGGCGCCGTCCTCCGAGGCGTTGCTGCCGTTTGCGGTTCGGCTCGCCAGCAGGGAGGCCGGGGTCGACCGGCCCGCGCAGCTCCAGGAGTATGATTTCGGGGCGAACCGTCGACCGATCGAGCGCATCGTCGCCCTCAAGCTCGATCATTTCGGCGATTTCGTCATCGCGTTGCCTGCCTTGCGGCTGCTGCGGGAGACGTTTCCCCGCGCCCATATCCGGCTGATCTGCGGGGCGTGGAACAAGGCGAGCGCCGAACGATCCGGCTTCGTGGACGAGGTCCGCTGCTTCAACTACTTCCCGGAACGTCCCAACCAGGAGGTCGCGCTCGACGTCGAGCCTCTCCGCGCCTTCGAGGAAGCGGCCGACGGCCCATTCGATCTCGCCATCGACCTCCGCGTCGATGAGGATACCCGGCATCTCCTCGGCCGGATCGACGCGCGCCTGCGCTGTGGCATCGGCTCGACGTTCCAGTTTCCGTTGCTGGACATCGCGCTTCCGCACGAACACACGGCGCGCGGCGATCCAGGCGTGGCGGTCGAGAAGTACCTCTATCTGCCGCCGGACCGCTTCAACTCGATCCTGGAGGTGAAGGAGCCGCTGCAGCAGTTCGGCTCCTTCGTGGCGGGCGTGCTCGTGCACGGCCCCTACACGGCGCTGCCCGTCGGCAAGCTCCAGGCCGAGGTGGGACTGAGCGTCCGGGGACACGTGCCTGGCATCCGGCCCGCCTCGGTTCGCGTCGAGGTCGTGCGGGACGGCGGGCAGCTCGTCGTCGAGAAGGTCTTCGGCCGGCGGGAAATCCTGGCGCTCCGCCGGGGCGCGGTGCGCCTGGAGTTCACCAACGAGACCAGACACTCGCGCTACGAGTTCCGCGTCCGCGTCGAGGGGACGCCGAGGCCGGGCACCGTGCGCTTCTCCGGCGTGATCGTGCACCAGGTCGAAGCGGCGATGGTGGCGCGCTTCCGGCCCGCCGAACTGCATGTCGGCGAGAAGCTCTCACTGCTGGTCGCGCTCGTCCGCGAACGAGTGGCCGACCTCTACGGCGTGGCCGCGGAGAGGGCGACCGGCGCTGCCTCTGCCTCCGCGCAGGCCGATCGGGGCCCGGAGCGCATCGCGGTCGCGCCGTTCAGCAACTCCCCCATCCGGAACTGGCCGAGCGAGTACTATGCGCAACTGATCGGCATGCTCCTGGAGCGCCGCCAGTGCGAGGTTCTCCTGCTGGGGACCAAGGCGCAGATGGACGATGCAGCCGCGATCACCGGCCGCATCAGCTCTCCGCGGCTCAGGAACCTCGTGGGCAGGACGAGCTGGTCGGAGCTGCAGGACGTCTTGCGGACGGCCGATCTGGTCATCTGCAACAACTCCGGAATCGCCCATCAGGCCGCTGCGCTCGGTGCCCGCGTGCTGGCCGTGTATTCCGCGAGCCATCAGCCCCAGGAATGGGGCCCGCGCGGGATCCGGGCGCGCGCGATCATGTATGACGTGTCCTGCTCTCCGTGCGGGTTCGAGCTCCTGCGCGAATGCGTGGCGGGGCATGCCTGCATGCGGGAGATCACGCCGCCGCGGGTGCTGGCCGAGGCGGAAGCGTTGCTGGCGGGAGAGGGCGACCTCGCGGAAGCCGAACGAGAGCCGGCGGCGCTGAATACCGCCCTCGGCACGACGCCCTGACGCACGCGTGCCCTCGACGAGGCGGCCGTGTCCCGCCGCCAGTTGAGCCAGCGCACCTCTGCCCGTCGACGCATCCCGTGCCGCGAGCACCGGACGGCGCGCCGCTCAGGGGCTGAAGCGGAACGCTCCCAGGAAGATGTCCGCGCGGCCCTGCTGATTCGGCATGTCGATCGGGGTCGGAAAGATCTCGACGGCATCAACCGGGGTGTAGTTGCGCCGATTGGCGAACGTCACCTCCAGCGTGTCGGGGAAGCAGGTGTTCCCGACATTGCACAGGTCGCCACAGTTGTTCGCGTGGACGTGGCAGACGAAGAACTCTTCCGCCAGCCGGGCGAAGACGCGATATGCGGCGTTGGCGAAATCGGGATCGGCGAGGCGGTTCAGGTGATGGAATTCGCAGATCATCTGGGTGCAGTGGGCGAGCGCTGACGCCTTCACGGCTTCCAGGCAGGCCCACTCGTCGCCTTCGATGTCGATCTTCAGGATGATGCGGTCTGCCCCGGACGCGGTCCGCTCGCCGATCATCGTGTCGATCGACATGCGGTCGGCCCCGTCATCGGGTGCGACGCGGCGCTTCTGGAAGACGAAGTTGGGATGTGCCGTGGGCGGTGCCTCGACCGTGTGGTCGAACTGGTGGACCGTCAGCCCGCGTTGCGCGATCTCGAGGTCCCACGAGACGTCGCCGTCGATGCCAAGCGAGATGGCGCAATCGTTCGATGCGATATCGTCGACCATGACATAGCCGCCGTCATGCGGTCGCCCCAGCCGGATCTTCCCGGGATCGTCGAGACGGAATGGGCGGAGCTGCGCCAGGACGCGGCGAACCCGATCGGCGGTCTCGATCCCCCAGGGATCCGAGGGCATCATGCGGCGGGCTTCGCGCTGCAGCCGCATCATCTCGCTCATCTGGGCGGCGAGCGCGGCGTGGTGTTCCGAAATCTCCGCTTTCTGTCGCGCCAGGTCCTGTTGCATGGCGGCGGAGGTTTCGGTCAGCCGTGTCGCGACGGCGGAGAACTCGGCGATCTGCGCAGAGACGCGTTCGAAGGCCTCGGCGCTTGAGTGTGCGCGGAGATCCTGCAGATGGCGCAGCACGCCATCCATCAGGTCGGGGATGGGCGCAGCGAAGTTCGTCATCCCGTGCAGGATCACGCCGCTCTGGCGTTCCAGGGAATGTTCCATGTTGCGAGTCACGTCGTCGACGGCGGTGCGAAGGTCCTCCTTCGTCTCCTGTCGGCCGCGCTCGAGGGCGGCCAGGACGTCGCCGAAACTCGCGAAGAGTTCGCGTGGAAGGTCGCGCACTTTGCGTACGAGACTCAGGCTCCGTTGCATCATTCGATGGTCTCGCTCACGCTGTCGGGGCCAGGTCGGTCCGCGATGAGGCGCCAGGCGGGGCGGTGCGCGCGACCGCTTTCGCCAAGTGGCGTCGGATCGCGGTCTGCACGGCCTCGACCGGTATGGACTCCATGCAGGCGTGACCGTTCCGGCAGTCTTCCAGGTGGAGGATATGGCAGGGCGAGCAAGGCACGGGGGCCCTGATCACGGTGACGTTCGCGCCCAGGGGAGCCCACGTCGCTGTCGGATCGATGCCGGAAAAGATCGCGACCGTGGGCGTGCCGAGCCGGGCGGCGTAGTGGGTCAGGCCGGTATCGTTGCCGATGAAGAGATCGCAGAGTCCCAGCAGTCCGATCGCATCGATCAGGCTGGTCTTCCCCACCATGTCGATCAGGTTGGAGGCGGGCGCGCTGTCCCGGAGCCGCGCGGCATCCTGCGCCTGGTCCGCGCTGCCCAGCAGCAGGACCGTCGCGCCGAGCTTCCCGATGAGCCACTGCGAGAGGCGCACGAAACGGTCGAGGGGCCAATCCTTCGCCCGGCGGCCCGATCCCGTGCACAGGGCGACGATGGGCCGCGACGCCGTGGCGAGCTCCGGCGGAAGGGCGCGCGGGACGCAGCGCTCCCGCAGCCGCGCGCCCGCCTGGCCCCGCTCGCCCGCGACGGCGATCACGGTCTGCGCGAGCCGAAGCATCAGCAGCGATTGATGGTTGAACGTATGGTCGGCGTTCGCCGCGGTGGGCCTGGGCAGCGCCACGGTCAGCCGGTGTTTACCCTGGTAACCATCATAGCCGAATCGAAGCCGCGCGTTCACATGGTCGAGGACGACGCGCGTGTCCGGATCGATTCGCAGGTCGATGGCCACATCGAAGTGCCGGTTCGCGATCGGCCCCAACCTCACGGGGTCGAACGCGTCGCTTGGTTCATCGGCGCGTGCGGCGAAGAACCGGAGCGGATGGATCTCGTCCGCCACGCCCAGCGCCTCGGCGATCGCCACGCTCCATGGCGCGCAGGCGAGGGTGATGCGCGCCCTCGGGAACGCCTCCCGCAGCACAATCATGGAATCAAGGGCGAGACAGAAATCACCCACGTGATCGAGCTTGAGCAGCAGGATCGACTCCGGCGTCTTCTCGTCGCACAGGAGCTGATGGAGTGGCGCGAGATCAGACCAGATCTGGGCTGGTGAAGAACAGCTCTCTGCAACGCCCTCCGGGCGCGTCTGGTCGCTCATCCCCCGCGTTTAGTCCGACCCTCCACGCCGGGTCAACGCCACCCTGGGTTGGGCGCGCCGACGGGCGGGGCGGGCACCGGCGATGCGAGCGCGATTGACGACGCGGCTGCGACGTGTTGCTCCCAAGCGGATGCCCAGCGACCAACTCCGCCTCTCCCCGCTCCATCGCCTCTGGCGGCTCCTGCCGGCGCGGCAACGCAGGGAGGCGTTCGCCTGGCTGTCGGCCCAGGTCGCCCCTCGGCCGGATGCCGACCCGCCCGTGCGCCGCGGCCTCGCCGTGGGCGGGGAGGTGTCGCGCGCGTCCGGCCTGGGCGAGGGGGCGCGCCTGATGCTGCGCGGGGCCGCGCAATGCGGGATTCCCACCTGGGCGCTCGACGTGGGGACGCCGGTGCGCCATGGCGGTCCGCAGATCGCGTTCGACCAGGGGCCGCCGCCGCCCGCCGGCGTTCCGCTGGTCCTGCACGTGAACGCCCCGGTCCTGCCTCTCGCCCTGATCCGTCTCGGGCGCCGGCTCGTACGGCAGCGCAGGATCGTCGGCTATTGGGCGTGGGAACTTCCGGTCGCGCCGCCGGGCTGGCGCTTTGCGACGCGCTTCGTGCACGAGATCTGGGTGCCCTCCGCCTTCACCGCGGCCGCGATGGAGCCGCTCCTGCCCGGCCGGGTGCGCGTGGTGCGGCCGCCGCTCGCGCTCGCGCCGCCCAGCCCGGCCCCGATCGGGCGGGACGGGTTCGGCCTTCCGGCCGAGGCCGTGGTGGTGCTGGTGGTGTTCAACCTCGCCTCCTCCTTCGTGCGCAAGAACCCGCTGGGGGCGATCGCCGCCTTCCGCGCCGCGTTCGGCGACCGTCCTGACCGGATCCTGGTGCTGAAGGTCACGAACGCGGACCATTTCGCCGACGACTTCGCGCAGCTTCGCGCCGCGGTGGCGGGCGCCTCGAACATCCGGATCGACGACCGGCTGATGCCGCCCGACATGCTGGCAGCCCTGATGCAGGCGGCCGACATCGTCCTGACCCTGCATCGCAGCGAGGGGCTGGGCCTCGTTCCCGCCGAGGCTATGCTGCTCGGACGCGCGGTCGTCTCCACCGGCTGGTCGGGCAATCTCGACTTCATGGACGCGGCCTCCGCCGCCCTCGTGCCGGTCCGGCTGGTGACGCCGGACGATCCGCGCGGCGTGCTCGTGGCCGAGGGAGCGGTGTGGGCCGATCCCGACCTGGCCGTGGCGGCGGCCCACCTGCGCCGTCTCGCGGACGATCCGATCGCGCGGGCTGATCTGGCGGCAGCGGGCCAGCGGCTCGCGCGGGAGCGACTTGGTGCCGACACGCTGATCGCCGCACTGCGCGGGATCGGCGCCCTCGGGAGCGACGCCGTTGGGACCGATGCGCTGGGGGGCGACGCCCTGGGGAGCGACGCCCTGGGGAGCGGCGGCCTGGCGAAGGACGCCGGCAGAACGGGGGCGACCTCCGCACCCCGCGTGTCCTAGGGCGAAAAACCAGCCCGCTCATGCCGTTGCGCCACACTGCGCAGGTCTTGCCTTGCCGGCTCCTCCGGCCTGGGGGTACAGGCTCGGGAACGCCGCCCTGGCCGCGGCGCAGGCTGACCCCGCGCCGGCTCGCAGCTCCAGAGAGGCCATGAACACCCACCACGATCCAACGGCCCAGACGAGCGCCGCCGCCCTGCTCGTCGCCCGCCACCTGCTCCGCATGCGCCGTCGCATGGCGCCGCCGTCCTCGCGGCGCGAACGTCTGCTGCGGGCGCTGTATCTGCCGGTCATCCAGGTTCTGCAGCGGCGAGAGGCGCGGGCGCTGGCCCAGGGCGCCCCCGAGGCCACGGTCGTGCCGAAGCAGGCGCTGCGCGTGCGTGCGCGCGACTGGCCGGCGCGGCCGCGGTTCCTGGTGCTCAAGCTCGATCACCTGGGCGATTTCGTCGTGGGCTTGCCGGCGCTCGCCGCGCTGCGCCGCGCGTTCCCGGCCGCTCACATCACCATGGTCTGCGCGAGCTGGAACCGCCTGTGGGCCGAACAGTGCGGGCTGTTCGACGCGGTGGTGCCGTTCGACTTCTTCGCCCCGACCAAGGCGGACTGGCAGGGCGTGCCGCCGACCCATCTCGCGCTCTTCCAAGCCCTGGAACTCGGCGCCTTCGACCTGGCGATGGACCTGCGGCACGATCCGGACACGCGCCCCCTGCTGGCGGCGGTCGAGGCCGGCGTGCGGGTCGGGTTCGCGGCCCCGGCAGCGCAGGGCGGCGACAGCCTCGACATCGCCTTGCCGGACATGGAGCACGTCTCCGTCCCCATGGGCACGGGACGGCCGCTGCACGCGGAGACGCGGCTCGCGCTGCTCGTCGCGGCGGTGACGGAGACGTTTGCGCCCGCGCCGCATCCGATGCTGGGGATGCTGCCGGCCGAACGGTCGCCGCATGCGCCCGGACGCCCGTATCTCATCCTGGCGCCAGGTGCTGGAAGCCCGATCCGGGTCTGGCCGGTCGACCGGCTCGCCGCGGCGGGCCGCGCGATGGCGGCGCGGGACGGGCTCGACGTCGTGCTGATCGGCGGCCCGGGCCAAGTGGAGGATTGCGCGCGGATCGCGACGATGCTCGCCGACCTGCCGGTGCATGATCTGTCGGGCAAGGTGCCGATCGGCGATCTGCCGTCCCTGATCGCCGGGGCGCGGCTGATGATCGGCTACGATACGGGGACGAGCCACCTCGCGGCCGCGGTCGGGACGCCGCTGGTCACGGTCAACGGCGCGATCGGCAATGCCGAGGTGTGGCAGACCAGCGGGACCCGCGCGATCGCCCTGGCTACGCGGATCGCCTGCGCGAACTGCTACCTCAGCCGGCCGACCGAGTGCCCGTTCGAGGTGCGCTGCATGGACGTGATCACCGCCTCCCACGTTCAGGAGGCCTGCGACGCGGTGCTGGCGGCCCCGGCCGAGGCCGTGCCGCAGGAGGCCGGATAGCATGGGACGCCTGGCACGAAGCGGCATGGCGCAGGGCCGTCGTCGCCGCGCCTGGGGTCGGGCGGCGTTGTTCGCGGCCTTCGCCCTGCTGGCGGTGCCGGCGACGGTGCACGCGCAGGCGCCGCTCCGCATCGTGGGCGGCCCGTCCACCGGCGGCTGCATCCAGGGGGCGGTCCACCTGCCGCTGCAAGGCCAGGGGTTCCAGACGATCCACCTGGACCGCAGCGCGTTCTGGGGCGCGCCGCAGACGATCGCCCGCATCGAGTTGCTGGCCCAATGGACCCGCGCGGCCGGGCTGCCCGACCTGCTGATCGAGGACATCTCCGCGCGGCGCGGCGGTCCATTGCCCGGCGGGCATCTCAGCCACCAGGTCGGGCTGGATGCCGATGTGGGGCTCGACATGACGCCGCGCCCACCGCTCGACGCCGCGGCGCGCGACGACGTCGTGCTGGCGAGCCTCGTGCGGCCCGACGGGCGTGGGATCGAGCCGTCCCGCTGGTCGCCGCGGGTCGTGACCCTGCTGCGGCTCGCGGCGGGCTTGCCGGATGTGGACCGCATCCTGGTCAACCCGGCGATCAAACAGCAACTCTGCCGGGACGTGACCGGAGATCGAAGCTGGCTGCGGCTGATCCGTCCCTGGTACGGGCACGCGGCGCACATGCACATCCGGTTCCGTTGCCCGCCGGGGCAGGCGGAGTGCGCGCAGATGCCGCCTCCGCCGGAGGGCGACGGGTGTGACGCGACGCTGCAATGGTGGTTCGACCAGTTGGACAAGCCGCCCCGTCCCAGCGGGCCGGTGCGGGTGCCGACCCCGCCGGCGGCGTGCCGCGCGATCCTGGCGGGGCGGTAGGCGTTCGCAGGACTTGGGTTTCGCGGACTTCCCGCGGGCGAGGGGGTGCCGGTGGGGATGGCCGGGACAAGCCCGGCCATGACGATCGAGGGCGGCCGGACAGGTCCGGCCATGACGATCGGGACTGGCGGTCAGGCCGGCTCCAGCCGCGGATGCGGGCCGTCGATCACGCGCCAGCGCTCCATCACGATCTCCCGGATGGTCCGGCGCATGATCTTGCCCTGCGGATTGCGCGGCAGTTCGGGCAGCGTCAGCAACGCCCGCGGGTGCTTGTAGCGCGCGAGCGCGGACAGCGCTGCCTGGGCGCGGTCCGGCCAGTCCGGATCGTCGGTCTCGGCGACGGCCACGATGATCTCGCCCCAGTACTCGCTGGGCAGAGACACCACGGACACGGCGCCGGTGCCGGCCGAACCGGTCAGCGCGCGTTCGATCTCGTCGGGATAGATCTTGTAGCCGCCCGACTTGATCACGTCGGCGAGCCGGCCCACCAGGTGCAGCCGGCCCTCCTGGTCCACGCGGCCGAGGTCGCCGGTGTCGTGGAACCCGTCCTCGGGCAGCGGATGGAACCCGGCGGCATCGCGGTGGCCGCAGGACATGTGCCGGCCGCGCAGGAACACCTGGCCGACCTCCTCGGGGCCGAGCGGCTGCCCGTCCTCGTCGCGGATCTCGATCTCCACGCCGGTGGCGGGCCAGCCGACGCACACGCCGTCACCGTGCGCCGGATCCGCGTAGTAGGCGTCGGTCGCGGCGGGTGGCAGGACGGTGATCGGGTTGATGATCTCCGACTTGCCGTAGGTGATGCGCACGACCGGCCCGAACATCGCGCGCGCCTTCGCGTAGAGCGAGGGCAGCAGCGGCGCGGTGCCGCAGAAGATCGTGCGCAGGCCTGGCACCTCCCGCTCGCCGTAGGCCGCGATGATCTTGGCGAGCGGCGTGGGCGGGGCGAACAGGTGATCCACCATGCGGTCGTCCAGCGCCCGCTGCACGCGCGGCAGGTCGACGCCGTCCAGCAGCAGCACCGCGGCGCCATGGTCGTGGAACGCCTGGGTAATGATGCCGGCGCCGTGCACGAAGGGCGTCATCAGCAGCACGCAGCTTCCCGGACCGGGCACCGTCTCGGCGCTCGCGCGCTGCAGCAGGTTGCCGATCCAGCGGGCGCCGTGCGTGTAGACGATCGCCTTCGGCTTTCCGGTGGTGCCGGAGGTGAAGATGATGCGTCCCCATGCCTCGGCCGGGACCGGGGGCAGGGTGGCGGGGTCGGCGGCGGCGTCGGGCAGGTCCTCGATCGCGATCGGGGTGCAGCCGAGCGCCACGAACGCCTCGGATTGGGAGCGGGTGGTGACGATGCGATGCGCGCCGGCGACGCCCAGGCAGTGGGCGCGCTCGTCCTGCGTGTAGGCCGCGTTCAGCGGCGTCTCGGCGACGCCCGCGAGCCGCAGGCCGACCGAGACCCAGACCGCGGGGATGCCGTTGCGCAGCGAACTCGCGACGGGCTCGCCCGGCTGGACGCCCAGCGCGCGCAGGTGTTGGGCGAGGGCGGCCGCGCGCCCCGCCATCTCGGCGAAGGACATGGTGTCGGCGGCATCGTGCACGGCCGGCAGCGGGCCGAAGCGGCGGACGAGCGTCGCGAGGTCGGTGCCCCAGGGGATCGTCAGGGGGCGCGCTCCCGACGCCACCTCCTGGGCCGAGGCGCCGCTCATGCCGCTTCCTGCACCACGGAGTTGCGCAGGATGCCGATGCCGGAGATCTCCACCTCCACCGTGTCGCCCGGCTTCATCCAGAGCGGTGGCTTCTGGTAGGCGCCGACGCCGCCCGTCGTGCCGGTGACGATCACGTCTCCCGCCTCGAGCTGCGTGAAAGTGGAGCAGTACTCGATCAGGGTCGGGATATCGAAGCAGAGGTCGTCGATCGTGGCGTGCTGCTGTTCCTTGCCGTTCAGGCGCGTCATCAGGTGGGCCTTGGTGATGTCGCCCGCCTCCTCCGGCGTCACGATCCAGGGGCCGAAGGCGCCGGAGCGGTAGAAATTCTTGCCGGGGATGAACTGCGTGGAATGGCGCTGCCATTCGCGGATGGAGCCGTCGTTGTAGCAGGCGTAGCCGGCGATCACCTGCTCGAAATCCGCCCTCTTCACGTGCCGGCAGCGGCGGCCGATGATCACGGCGAGCTCGCCTTCGTAATCGAACGTCTCGGACGCGTCGGGGCGAACGAGTGCCTCGCCATGGCCGACCTGGGAGGAGGGCGTGCGGGTGAAGATGATCGGCTTCGCCGGCGGCTCGCGCCCGCCTTCCTTGATGTGGGAGACGTAGTTCAGACCGACGCAGAGGATCTTCTCCGGGTCCGGGATCGGCGGCAGGAAGGTGATCGCGTCGAGCGGAAAGTCGGCGTGACGCGCCGCTTCCTCGGCCAGCGAGGTCATCGCCCACAGCGCATGCTTCAGCCCCGGCGCCCGCGCGCCCAGGTCGATCACCCCATCCCCCTTGACGATGCCCCAGCTCGGCAAGCCATCCGGACGGCGGAAGCTGATCAGTTTCATGGGTGGGGTCTCCTTTGTGCGATCCGCGGCCCCGGCTGTTCGAGGGCAGGGCGGAGACAAGCCCGGCGGGTGCGGGGGGTCAAGGCACGCGGGGTGTCGGGGGCGCTGTGTCGTGGGGCGCGCGCCCTGAGTCGTGGCCGCGTCTTCTGAGTCGTGGCCGCGTCCGCTGTGTCGTGGCCCGCCTTGTCTCGTGGCCGCGTTCCCCCGTGTCATGGCCGCCGAAGGGCGGCCATCCCCGACTTTCCGTGCGGCACGACGTCGTGGATGGCCGGCCTGCGCCGGCCATGACACTGGGGGCGGCCACGACACAGAGGACGCGCCCACGACACGTTGGCGGCCTACGGGGGCCATGACATCAAGCAAACGCAAAACGGCTCGGGGGGTCCCCGAGCCGCTTCGTCTTGGACGCTTATCTGTGGATCAGGCGAACTGGTTCATCGTGTTGTGGACGCCGCCGGCCTTCAGCGCGGCCTCGCCGGAGAAATACTCCTTGTGGTCGTCGCCGATGTCGGAGCCGGCCATGTTCTGGTGGCGGACGCAGGCGATGCCCTGGCGGATCTCCTCGCGCTGCACCTGCGCCACGTAGCCCAGCATGCCTTCCTCGCCGAAGTAGCGCTTCGAGAGGTTGTCCACCGACAGCGCGGTCGTGTGGTAGGTGGGCAGCGTGATCAGGTGGTGGAAGACACCGGCGCGCTTCGCCGCATCCGCCTGGAACGTCTGGATCCGACGGTCGGCCTCGGCCGCGAGCGGGGTCTGGTCGTAATCGACGCTCATGAGCTTCGCGCGGTCATACTCGGCGACCGGCTTGCCCGCCTTCTGCCACTCGTCGAACACCTGCTGGCGGAAGCTCAGCGTCCAGTTGAAGGACGGCGAGTTGTTGTAGGCGAGCTTCGCCTGCGGATAGACGGCGCGCACGCGGTCCACCATGCCGGCGATCTGCCCGACATGGGGCTTCTCGGTCTCGATCCACAGCAGGTCGGCGCCGTTCTTGATCGAGGTGATGCAGTCCAGCACGACCCGGTCTTCGCCCGTGCCAGGGCGGAACTGGAACAGGTTGGACGGCAGGCGCTTCGGCCGCATCAGCTTGCCATCGCGGGTGATCAGCACGTCGTTGCCGGTCACCTGGTCGGGCGTGACCTCCTCGCAGTCGAGGAAGCTGTTGTACTGGTCGCCCTCGTCGCCCGGGGTGCGGCTGACCGCGATCTGCTTGGTCAGGCCCGCGCCGAGGCTGTCGGTGCGGGTGACGACGATGCCGTCTTCCACGCCGAGTTCCAGGAACGCGTAGCGCACGGCGCGGATCTTCGCGACGAAGTCCTCGTGCGGCACGGTGACCTTGCCGTCCTGGTGGCCGCACTGCTTCTCGTCGGACACCTGGTTCTCGATCTGCAGCGCGCAGGCGCCGGCCTCGATCATCTTCTTCGCGAGCAGGTAGGTCGCCTCGGCATTGCCGAAGCCCGCGTCGATGTCGGCGATGATCGGCACGACGTGGGATTCGTAGTTCTCCACGCGGTCCAGCAGCTCCGCCTCACGCGCGCTGTCGCCCTTCGCGCGGGCCGCGTCGATGTCGCGGAACAGGATCCCGAGTTCGCGCGCGTCGGCCTGCTTGAGGAAGGTGTAGATCTCGCGGATCAGATCGGGGACGGTGGTCTTCTCGTGCATCGACTGGTCGGGCAGCGGCCCGAACTCCGAGCGGAGTGCGGCCACCATCCAGCCGGAGAGGTAGATGTAGCGGCGCTTCACGCTGCCGAAGTGCTTGCGCACGGAGATCATCTCCTGCTGCGCGACGAAGCCGTGCCAGGCGCCGAGCGACTGGGTGTACTGGGCGGGGTCGGCGTCATAGGCGGCCATGTCGCGCCGCATGATGCCGGCGGTGTAGCGCGCGATGTCGATCCCGGAGAGGAAGCGGTTCTGCAGGCGCATGCGCGCCACGGATTCGGCATTGATGCCGTCCCAGGTGCCGCCCTTGCTGGCGATGAGGTCGGCGACCTGCGCGATCTGCTCGCCGTAGGAGGAGCGGCGGCCCGAGGGGCCGGAGAACCCGCCCGACAGCCCGTCGGGGGAGAAGGTCATCTGGGTCATCGTGGTGCTCTTTCGCAGTGTGACGCCGAAGCGGACGTGACGCGATGTAGCCATCGGGCCTGGGCGGCGTCAGCCGGCAAACGCGTGCGGTGCAGCGAAAGAAGTGTGTGGATTTACCGACGCTTGGGCGGATCTGTAAACGCTGTGAAGGTCGCGCGTGCTTGTGTCATGGCCGGCGAAGGCCGGCCATCCATGACTGGCGGTAGCCCATGTGGCGAAGTCGTGGATGGCCGGCCTTCGCCGGCCATGACACGGGGGCTGCGTGCGCCGGCCATTACGCGGGCGCGGCCGCCTCGGCCATGACACGGGGCGCGGCCGCCTCGGTCATGACACAGGCGGCGGTTGCTTACGCCGTCGCCCTCAGCCTGCGACGAGCTGCGCGATGGCGGTGCCGACGTCGGCGGTGCCGGCCTGGCCGCCCATGTCGCGCGTCTTCGGGCCGCTCTCGCGCAGCAGGGTCTCGATCGCGGCGACGATGGCCTGGCCGGCCTCGGCCTCGCCCAGATGATCCAGCATCAGTGCCGCCGACCAGATCTGGCCGATCGGATTGCAGATGAACTTGCCCGCGATGTCGGGCGCCGATCCGTGCACCGGCTCGAACATCGAGGGGAAGGCCCGCTCCGGATTGATGTTGGCCGAAGCCGCGATGCCGATGGAGCCTGCGACCGCGGGGCCGAGATCGGAGAGGATGTCGCCGAACAGGTTGGAGCCGACCACCACGTCGAACCAGTCCGGGTGCTGCACGAAATGCGCGCACAGGATGTCGATGTGGTACTGATCGGTGCGGATCTCGGGATAGTGCCGGGCCATCTCGGCGAAGCGCTCGTCCCAGTACGGCATGGTGTGCACGATGCCGTTCGACTTGGTGGCCGAGGTGACGTGCTTCTTCGGCCGCGTCATCGCGAGCTCGAACGCGTATTTCAGGATCCGGTCGGTGCCCTTGCGGGTGAACACCGCCTGCTGCGCGGCGAATTCGCGGTCCGTGCCCTCGAACATGCGGCCGCCGACCGAGGAGTATTCGCCCTCGGTGTTCTCCCGCACGACGTAGAAGTCGATGTCCGCCTCGGTCCGGTTGGCGAGCGGCGTCTTCACACCCGGAAGCAGCTTGCACGGGCGGACGTTGGCGTACTGGTCGAAGCCACGGCGGATCGGGATCAGCAGGCCCCAGAGCGAGACGTGGTCGGGCACGCCGGGCCAGCCGACCGCGCCCAGCAGGATCGAATCCGACTGGGCGAGCTGGTCGAGCCCGTCCTCCGGCATCATCCGGCCGCTTTCCTTGTAGGTCTCGCAGGACCAGTCGTAGTGCTTCAGCTCCAGGTCGAAGCCGAACCGGCGGGCGGCGGCATCCAGCACCTTGAGCGATTCCGGCACGGTCTCCTTGCCGATGCCGTCGCCGGGCACGACAGCGATGCGGTGGGTGCGGGCCATGGGACTGTCTCCTCTGCCTTGGATCGGCTATCAGCGTCGAGATTCAGACGCATAGAGGACGCGACCGCCATGGCCAAGCCCGCGCACGGCTCTTCCGCCGCCACCGAGTGGGACCGCGACGCCGCGCTGACCGCGGCGCGCATCCTGCTGGAGATCAAGGCGGTGAATTTCCGCCCCGAGGAGCCGTACACCTTCACCTCGGGCTGGAAGTCGCCAGTCTACATCGACTGCCGCCGGATCATCTACTTCCCGCGCGCGCGGGCGAAGATCTGCGACCTGGCCGTGGAGAAGATCGACCGTCACGTGGGCTACGAGAGCATCGAGGCGGTGGCCGGCGGGGAGACCGCGGGCATCCCCTTCGCCGCCTGGATCGCGGACCGCATGTCGGCGCCGATGGCCTATGTCCGCAAGAAGCCCAAGGGGTTCGGGCAGAATGCGCTGATCGAGGGCGACGTGCCGGTCGGCAAGCACACGCTGCTGGTCGAGGACCTCACCACCGACGGCGGGTCGAAGATCCGCTTCGCCAATGCGCTGCGGGACGCGGGCGCGATCGTGAACCACACCTTCGTCGTGTTCTTCTACGGCGTGTTCCCCGGCGCGTTCGAGACATTGTCGAAGATGGGGATCGGCCTGCACCATCTGTGCACGTGGTGGGACGTGTTGGAGGCGTGCAAGGACCGGCCGTATTTCTCCGACGCCGCGCTGGCCGACGTGCGCCGCTTCCTCGAAGATCCGGTGGCCTGGTCCGCCGCGCATGGCGGCATCGCGAGCGCGGAGGAGGCGGCCGCCCGCCGCGCCGCCGCCGAAGCGTAAGTCAGGGCCGGTGGCGGTGGGCCGCGCCGCCATCGACGCGTGAAACGGGCCGCCGCGCGGCGAGGGCGGGCGCCGCCGCCCGTCAGCCGGCCGGAAGCTCGGCCCGGCGCGCGGCGAGCGCGGCCTCGTCCAGGGTGAGGCCGATTCCGGGCGCCTCGGGCAGGTGGAACAGCCCCCCGACGGGCCGCGGGGCCTGCGCGAACACGGCATGCGTGCGGGTCGACGGGTCGTTCCACTCCACCGGCTTCGTCCCCTGCAGCAGGCTTGCCGCGAGATGCAGGTTGGCCATGTGGCCGATCGTGGGCTGGGTCTGGTGCGGCACCAGCTCGACCCCGTGCGCCTGCGCCAGGGCGGCGCAGCGCATCAGGCCGGTGATGCCGCCCATCTTCACGATGTCCGGCTGGACCATCCGCACCCCCGCGCCGATCAGGTCGGCCAGCCCGGCCAGGGTGTAGGTCTGCTCGCCGGCGGAGACCGTGATGTCCAGCTTGCGCGCAACCTCGCCCATCGCGCGGATGTGGTAGTGCTGGACCGGCTCCTCGAACCACCAGAACCCGAGTTCCTCGAGCGCGCGGCCGACCCGGATGGCGCCGCCCGTGGTGTATCCGTTGTTCGCATCGAAGGCCAAGGGCAGGTCCGGCCCGACCAGCTTGCGCACCGCCCGCGCCTTGGCGATGTCGTTCGGGATGTCGGCGTCGAGCCGCGTGCGCGTGTTGTCGAAGCGGATCTTGATGGCCGCCGGCTGGTCCCGCAGCCGCGCCTCCACCACGCGCAGCACCTCGTCCACCGTCCGCTCGCCGTTGCCGCCGATCGATGCGTAGAACGGCAAGGCCGTCCGCCAGGCGCCGCCGATCAGCTTGTAGACCGGCAGGCCGGTGAGCTTGCCCTTGATGTCCCACAGCGCGATGTCGAGCGCCGCCAGCGCACCGGTCAGCGCGCCTTCCGGCCCGAGCTTGACCAGCGTGTGCATGGCCTGGTCGAGCAACACGGCGTGGTCGAGCGGATCCTGCCCAAGGAGCAGAGGCGCGATCTCGTGGCGGATCATGCCCAGGGACGCCCGTCCGCCCTGCATGGGGGACGCCTCGCCGATGCCGGTGATGCCGGCGTCGGTGTGGACGCGGACGAAGGCGCTGAACCTGGCCGGCGGATCCGCTGGATCCCAGCGCAGGTGGAAGGTCTCGATCTGAACGATCTTCATTCCGCCGCCCTCCCGGTCGCACGCCAGTCAACACCGGCGGCGGGGAGGCCACAAGCGACGCCGCCCCCGCAGGTCGCCGCCGTCAGGGGCGCGACGGACCGCGGCCGCGCGCCCCGGGGGCGATCATCGTTCGGCCGGCATGCAGGGCAGGGCGCACGCGGGCCTGACGGCATGCGGGCCTGCTGCTCATGACATGGCCTGGACGACCGCCTAGGATCGCCAGCCTGCACGGGAGGACGCGATGGCACTGAAACGCATGGTGCTGCAGATCGGCATGGGTACCGACATCCGCGGGTCGGAGGACACGAAGGCCGCGGTGCGCGCGCTGCGGGACGCGCTCTGGCACAATTCCCTCACCGTCACGCGGGCACTCGGGATGGACGTCGACTCGATGCAGGTCGAGGTCACGATCGGCGTGCCGCATCCGGAGCGGGTCGACCGCGAACAGGTGCTCGCCGTGCTGCCGCACGGCACCGGCACGGTGAACGTGGTGGAGGGCGGACTCGAGATCATGAACGAAGAGGGCACCGGCTCCACCATCATCGCCAATGCCGCCGCGATCGTGCGGCTCGACATCGCATAAGGGGGCCGAGCCATGGCACTGCGACGCGTGATCCTGGAGATGGGAACGGGCAACGACCTGCACGGCGGCGATTACACGAAAGCCGCGCTGCGGGCGGTGCAGGATGCGATCCACCACAGCTCGCTGATGATGCTCCGCTCGCTGCAGGTGGACCCGGCGGCGATGCAGGTCGAGGTGACGATCGGTGTGCAGAAGCCGGATCGTGTGGATGCCGCGGCGGTGCAGAAGAGCCTGCCGCATGGGCAGGTCACGGTGAAGGTGGTCAAGGGCGGGCTGGACGTCCCTGACCAGGAGCGTGGCGACATCGCGGTGATCGCCGCCGCGGCGATCGCGGTGAGCCTGCCACTGCGGGACTGAGCGCGCCGCGCCGCGCGCTGTTCCCCCGCCGTGGATGGCCGCGCTTGTCGCGGCCATCCACGTCGTTCTCGTGCCGCGCGTGAAGTCGTGGATCCTCGGACCAAGTCCGAGGATGACACGGGGATGGACCAAGTCCGAGGATGACACGGGGATGGACCAAGTCCGAGGCTGACACGGGACCGCGGCGCTCGCTGCCTCAGAACGCCACTCGCCCGAACACCGCCTCCAGCACCGCGAACAGCGCGCCGCCGACCAGGAAGCCGACCAACGTGCCGTTGACCCGCACATACTGCAGGTCCTTCCCGACGCGCAGCTCCAGCCGCTCCGTGATCGTCGCCGTGTCCCAGCTCGCCACCACATGGGCGATGAAGTCCGAGAGCTGACCCTGCGCGGAGGGCAGCAGCGACAAGACCAGCCCCTCGACCGCCGCATCCACCCGGGCGCGCAACCGCGGATCCTCCTCCAGCATCGCGCCGAGGTTCCCAAGCGCCTGCTCCAGGTAGGCGACCGTCCGTCCGTTCGGCTGCGCGGCATCGGCCTCCAGCGCGACGCGCAGCCGCGCCCAGACATCCCACAGCCATGCCTGCACCGTTTCATGCGCAACCACACGGCGGATGGCCGCGCCGATCTCCGCGGCGCGGGAAGGATCGTCCTCCATGCGGGCGATCTCGCGACGCACCCATTCGTCGAACGCGGCCCGCAGCTCCGACCCGTCCGGACTCATCTTGTCGAGTTCCGCGTGCACGACGCCCAGCACGCGCCGCGCCACGGACGCGCCCAGGGCCCAGCCGACCAGACGGCCGCCCTGTTCGCGCACGCGTTCCGCGATGGCGGTCTGCAGCGCCTCCTCCCGGCTGGCGAGCAGCGTCTTCAGCTGGCCGAGGACGAAGCCGAACACTTCCTGGTGCCGCCCGCCTTCCACCAGGCTGTGCAGCGCGCGGGCGACCACGCGCCCGCCGCCGGCGCCGCCGACCAGGCGGGGGACGAGCCGTGCCACGAGACGGCGGGCACGGCCATCCTCCACCGTCGCCAGCAGCCGCGGCATCATCCCGGCCAGCGCCACCGCGGCCGGGCGCGCGGCGGCCGGGTCGGCGAGGAAACGATGCAGGATGCGCGGCACGTCGAGCCGCACGAGGATCTTGTAGACCTCGGCCCCGGTGAAGACATGCGTCGCGACGAAGCGGCCAAGCGCGCGGCCCAGACGCTCCTTCTGGCGAGGGATGATGGCGGTGTGGGGGATGGGCAGGCCGAGCGGATGGCGGAACAGCGCGGTCACGGCGAACCAGTCGGCGATGCCGCCCACGAACCCGGCCTTGGCGGCCGCCTGCAGCAGGTCGGGCCAATAGCCGGGCGGCAGCGCGTAGCTGCCCAGCGTCAAGGCGCCCATCAGCACCAGCAGGCACGTGGCGAAGGCACGATGGCGCCGCAGGGTGCGACGGGCCGCGGCGTCGGGATCGGTCTGGGTCATGGCCCGCACTTCTAGGCGCCGCGGCGGTTCGGGAGAAGGCGCGCAGACCCCAGGTCGGGGGGACGTGATCCAGGACGAGGGCTTCCGTTCGGGGCCGGACCGGGCCTACCGTCCTCGTCCGGAGCTGCTCCCGGAGATGCCCACATGACGTATGTTGCCCCCAATTCGATCCAGGCACGCGATATCGCGAGCGTGGTTCACCCTCAGACCAACCTCGTGAAGCACCTGGCGGATGGTCCGATGGTGATCGAGCGCGGCCGGGGTTGCTACGTCTACGACGACAACGGCACCGAGTTCCTGGATGCCGCCGCCGGCCTGTGGTGCGCCTCGCTCGGCTACGCCTCCGAACGCCTCGCCAAGGTCGCCTACGAGCAGATGCGCAAGCTCGGGTACTACCACCTGTATCGCGGCACGACAAACGAGTCCGGCGTGGATCTTGCCGAGAAGCTGCTGTCGATCGCGCCGGTGCCGATGAGCAAGGTGCTGTTCCAGTGTTCGGGATCCGAAGCGAACGACACGGCGCTGAAGCTCGTGTGGTACTACCATGCCGCGATCGGCAAGCCGGAGAAGCGCAAGGTGATCGGCCGGCACATGGCCTATCACGGCAGCACCTCGGCCTCGATCAGCGCGTCCGGCAAGCCCGACATGCACGCGGATTTCGGCCTGCCGTTCCCCGGCTTCCTGCACACCGAGTATCCCCACTACTACCGGCATCATCAGGACGGCGAGAGCGAGGAGCAGTTCGCGACCCGCATGGCGGAGGCGCTGGAGGCGCTGATCCTGCGCGAGGGGCCCGAGACGTGCGGCGCGTTCATCGCGGAGCCGGTGATGGGCGCGGGCGGCGGACTGACACCCCCGCGCAGCTACTGGGAGAAGATGCAGGCCGTCATCCGCAAATACGACATGCTGTTCATCGCCGACGAGGTGATCTGCGGCTTCGGCCGCACCGGCAACATGTGGGGCAGCCAGACCTACGCGCTGGAGCCCGACATGATCTCCTGCGCCAAGGCACTGTCAGCGGGGATGCAGCCGATCTCGGCCCTGCTGGTGAACCAGCGCGTGTTCGACGCCATGCTCGACGAGAGCCGCAAACTGGGCAACTTCGCCCATGGCTTCACCTATGCCGGGCACCCGGTGACCACGGCCGTCGCCATGGAGACGCTGCGCATCTACGAGGAGATGGACATGATCGGCCATGTCCAGCGCGTCGGTCCCTACCTGCAGGCGGCCATGGCGAAGTTCGCCGATCATCCGCTGGTGGGTGAGGTGCGCGGCGTCGGCCTGCTGACCGGAATCGAGATGGTGCAGGACAAGGCGACGCGGCGACTCTTCGATCCGGCGCGCAAGCTCGGCGCCACGGTCGACAAGCACGCGCGCAGCCACGGGCTGATCACGCGCTTCATCGGCGACCGGATCGCCTTCTCGCCGCCGCTGATCGTCACCGAGGCCGAAATCGACGAGATCGCGGCGCGGCTTGGGCGCGCGCTCGACGATACGTGGGCGGAGGTCCGGGCGGCCTGAGGCGCGCCGCTCGCCGTCCCGCTTCGCCCCCGCCGAAGACCATGCCGGACCGGCTGCCCGCGCCGTTCCGGCATGGCTCCTGCGCGTCGGCCGTTACGATCCGTAGCATGCGGTCACGGGGCGCCGTGTTACCCTGGCGCGCTGCCGATTTCAGTGGAGTGCATCGATGCGTTGGCTCGTGATCGCCGCGTCCGTGTTGGCTCTCGCCCTCGGGTCCGCCCAGGCGCAGCCTCCACCGCCTTATGGACCGGTTCCGCCGCCACGCTACGAGCGCGTGCCGCCGCCGCCGCCCGGCGCGATGGTGTGGGAACCCGGCCACTGGCACTGGAACGGCGCGACCTATGTCTGGGTCCAGGGCCACTACGTGCAGCGTCGGCCGCATTACCGGGTCTGGGTGGAAGGGCGCTGGGTCTGGGCGCCGGGACAGGGCCGCTGGGTCTGGCATCCCGCGCACTGGGAGTAGCCGCGCAGCGGGACGAACCCGTGCGCGCGGGCGGCAAAGGCGGCATCGCCATGCGGTGCCGCCCCTTGCCGCATTGCAGCATCGCATGCACGATCGCTCGAGCGAGCGGGGAGTGCGCCGATGCAGCGATCAGGAAACCGCGGGAATGACGCCTCGGGTGCCGCATGATCGTCGTCACGACGGATCACGCGGCGCATGATCCCGAGGCCCGGGCCCCGATCGAGGGCCGCCGGTATTGGGAAGTCCCCGCTCGGGCGGATGCCTTGCTGCAGACCGTTCGCGCTGCCGGTCATGCGCTCAGGCCGCATGGCGATCACGGGCTCGATCCGATCACCCGCGTGCACGAGGCAGGCTACGTGCGCTTCCTGCGCGACGGGTTCGCGCAATGGCAGCAGGAAGGGGGCGCCGGATCCGCACTGCGGCCGGGCGCCTTCGCGGTGCGCCATCTCGATCGCCTGCCGCGCAGTGCGGTGGGGCAGGCGGGCTATTACCTCGCGACCCTGTCCGCGCCGCTGCTCGCGGCGACGTGGCAGGCCGCCTATGATTCGGCGCAGGCGGCCGTGGACGGCGCGGACCTGATCCTGCGTGGAGAACGGCTCGCCTACGCGCTGTGCCGCCCGCCTGGGCACCACGCCTGCACGGATCTCGCCGGTGGCTTCTGCTACCTGAACAATGCGGCGATCGCGGCGCAGCGCCTGCTCGACGGCGGCACCGGACCGGTCGCGATCCTCGACTTCGACGTGCACCACGGCAACGGGACGCAGCAGATCTTCTACGCCCGTGACGACGTGCACTACGTCTCCATCCACGGCGATCCCGCGACGCTTTATCCGTTCTACGCAGGTTATGCGGACGAGACCGGCACCGGCCGCGGCCTCGGCGCCAATCTCAACCTGCCCCTGCCGCCCGGCACCCGCGACGACGGGTTCGTCGGTGCCGTGCAACACGGCCTCGAGGCCATCGTCGCGCGCCGGCCGGCGGCGCTGGTCATCTCCCTCGGCTTCGATGCGCACGAGGGCGACCCGACGGCCAACCTTGCTGCCAGCAGCGAGGGATTCAGAGCGATCGGCGCCGCGCTCGCCGGAATCGGCCTGCCGATCCTGCTGGTGCAGGAGGGCGGCTACCTGGTCGACCGACTGCCCGCCAACCTCACCGCCTTCCTCGCCGGTCTCGGCGCACGATAAGGAACACGCCATGCCCGCCGCCAACGACCTCGCGCAACGCGACATCGACAGCCTGATCCATCCCTACACGAACCTCTCGGCCCACAAGACGCAGGGCCCGCTGGTGGTGAAGGGGGGGGACGGGTGCTTCATCGTCACCGAGGACGGCACGCGCTATCTCGAGGCGATGGCCGGACTGTGGTCGGCCTCCCTCGGTTTTTCCGAAAAGCGGCTGGTCGAGGCGGCGCATCGCCAGATGCAGCAACTGCCGTTCTACCAGATCTTCGGCGGCCGCTCGAACGAGCCGGTGATCGAGCTCGCCGACCGGCTGCTGAAGATCGTGCCCAAGGGCCTGAGCAAGGTGCTGTTCGCCAATTCGGGGTCCGAGGCGAACGACCAGGCGGCGAAGCTCGTCTGGTACTACCACAACGCGATCGGCAAGCCGCGCAAGAAGAAGATCATCGCCCGCGAGCGCGCCTATCACGGCGTCACCGCCTATGCCGCCTCGATGACCGCGCAGCCGATCAACCACATGGACTGGGACCTGCCGCTGGGCGGCGTGCTGCGCACCGATGCGCCCAGCCACTACATCTTCGGCCAGGACGGGGAAAGCGAGGAGGCGTTCGTCGACCGCATCGTCGGCAACCTGGAGCGGCTGATCCTGCGGGAAGGGCCCGAGACGATCGGCGCGTTCATCGCGGAGCCGGTGAACGGCGGCGGCGGCGTCATCGTGCCGCCGCAAGGCTATTTTGCGAAGGTGCAGGAGGTGCTGCGCCGCTACGACATCCTGTTCATCGCCGACGAGGTGATCTGCGGCTTCGGCCGTACCGGCAAGATGTTCGGCTGCGACACGTTCGGCATCACGCCCGACATCATGACGGTCGCGAAGGCGCTGTCCGCGTCCTACATGCCGATCTCCGCCACGATCGTCAGCGAGAAGATCGCCGACGCGATGGAAGCGCAAAGCCGCAAGCTGGGCAATTTCGGCCATGGCGTGACCTATGCCGGCCATCCGGTGGCGGCGGCGGTCGCGCTGGAGACGCTGAAGATCTACGAGGAACGCGATCTCGTCGGCATGGTCGGCAAGATCGCGCCCTATTTCCAGGAGCGGCTGCGCCGCTTCACCTCCCACCCGATCGTGGGTGAGGCGCGCGGCGTCGGCCTGCTGGGTGCGCTGCAACTGGTGAAGGACAAGGCGCGCCGCACCTCCTTCACCGCCGCGGACGGCGTCGGGCCGGTAGTTCAGGCCGCCGCGCAGCGCCACGGCGTGCTGCTGCGGGCGAGCCCCGAGGCGGTCTACTTCTCGCCGCCGCTGATCATCCAGAAGGACGAGGTCGATACCCTGTTCGACGCGCTGGCAGCGGCGCTGGACGAGGGCCTCGCGCACGCGGAGGAGAAGGGCCTGATTGGGATGAAAGCGGCCGCCGAATAAGCCGCGCGAGCGGGGGTGTTCGACGCCCCCGATCAGCTCATCCGGGAGGGAGCGGCCCCGCGCCGAAACGATCAGCGGAGCCCGACCATGCCTGTCTCACTCTCCCGCCGCGGCCTTTTTGGCGCAGCGGCGGCAACGCTCGCCGCACCGCGTCTCGCCCGCGCCGATGCGGCGCGCATTCTGCGCTTCATCCCGCAATCGGATCTGGGCGTTCTCGACCCGATCTGGACCGCGGCGTACGTCACGCGCAACCACGCGATGATGCTGTTCGACACGCTGTATGGTACGGACGCGCAGTATCGCGCGGTGCCGCAGATGCTGGCGGGGCACGTCGTCGACTCCGATGACCGTGTCTGGCGGCTGACCCTGCGAGAGGGGCTGCGCTTCCACGACGGCACGCCGGTGCTGGCGCGCGACTGCGTCGCCTCGATCCGCCGCTGGGGCGCGCGCGACAGCTTCGGCCAGACGCTGCTCGCCGTCACCGACGAACTGGCGGCACCCGACGATCGCACCATCACGTTCCGGCTGAAACGACCGTTCCCCCTGCTTCCGGCGGCACTGGGAAAAGCGGGCTCGAATGTCTGCGCGATCATGCCGGAACGGCTGGCGACGACCGATCCGTTCAAGCAGGTGACGGAGATGGTCGGCAGCGGCCCGTTCCGGTTCAAGGCGGACGAGCGGATCCCGGGCGCCCGCGTCGTCTATGAACGCTTCGACGGCTACGTTCCACGATCGGACGGCACGCCCAGCTTCACCGCCGGGCCGAAGCGCGTCTTCGTCGATCGCGTGGAATGGACCGTGCTGCCCGATGCCGCCACCGCGGCCGCCGCATTGCAGGCGGGGGAGGTCGACTGGTGGGAGGCGCCGACCTTCGACCTGCTGCCGGTGCTGCGCCGCAGCCGGGACATCGCGGTCGTCCAGCCTGATCCGCTGGGCTACATGGCGCTGCTGCGCTTCAATCACCTCCAGCCGCCGTTCGACAACCCGGCGCTGCGACGGGCCATCCTCGGCGCGGTCAGCCAGATGGACTACATGACCGCGGTCGGCGGCGACGATGCCGCGAACTGGACCGTGCCGGCGGGCGTCTTCCCGCCCGGTACGCCGCTCGCCACGGATGCGGGGCTCTCGGTGCTGACCGGGCCGCGCGACCTTGCGGCGGTCAAGCGCGCGGTGGCCGAGTCCGGCTACAAGGGCGAGCGCGTCGTGGTGATGGTGCCGTCCGATTTCCCGACGCTGAAGGCGCTGGGCGATGTGGGCGCCGACATGCTGAGCCGCGCCGGTCTCAACGTCGATGCGCAATACGCCGACTGGGGCACCGTGCTGCAGCGGCTCGCCAAGACCGAACCGGTCGAGCAGGGCGGCTGGAGCGCGTTCCACACCTACTGGTCCGGCCTTGATCAGATCGATCCGGCGGTGCACGTCTCGCTGCGCGGCAACGGACGGTCGGCGTCCCGCGGCTGGCCCACCAGCCCGAAGCTCGAGGCGCTGCGGGCCGAGTGGCTCGCCGCCACCGATCCCGCCATGCAGCGGAGCCTCGCCGCCGACATGCAGCGCCAGGTCTGGGTCGACGTTCCCTACATTCCGCTGGGCCAGATCAAGCCGGCCACCGCCTATCGCAAGCGGGTGACCGAGGTGCTGGGCGGCTATTCCCTGTTCTGGAACCTGCGCCTCGCCTGATCGCCGTTGCATGCTAGCCTCCGTCGCAAAGACGGGAGGGGACTGCCATGCCGGACGGAATCGGGGCCGCGCCGAAGCGGCGGGAGGATGCGCGCTTCCTGACCGGGGGCGGCGCGTACCTGGACGATCTCCGCTTCGATGGCGTCGTGCATGCCGTGTTCCTGCGCTCGCCCCACGCCCATGCGGAGATCCGGGCGCTCGACGTGGCGGCTGCCCGCGCCGCGCCCGGGGTGCTCGCGGTGCTGACCGCCGCGGACGCAGCGACCGACGGCCTGTCCCCGCTTCGTCCCACGGTCGACGCCAACGTGCAGACCGGCGAACCCTTCGCCGTCGCCCCGCAGCCGCTGCTGGCGCATGACCGGGTGCGCTGGGTCGGCGAGCCCGTTGCCCTCGTGGTCGCGCAGACGCGGGCGCAGGCGATGGATGCGGCCGAACGGATCGGGGTGGAGTACGAGCCGCTTCCGGCGGTGACCACGGCCGAGGCGGCGCGCGCACCGGATGCGCCGCAGCTCGCGGCGGAGGTGCCGGGCAATCTCTGCTTCGACTGGCGCGTCGGCGATGCGTCCGCCGCCTTCGCGCAGGCGCGCCACGTGGTCCGCGTGCGCGTGCACAACCATCGGATCGTGACCAATCCGATGGAGCCGCGGGGCGCCGTCGGCCTCCATGCGGACGGGCGCTACACGCTGCACGTCTCCAGCCAGAACCTGCATGGCAACCGCGACGTGACGGCGCGTGTCCTCGGCGTGGCGCCTTCCGCCGTCCGCTTCGTGGCGCCGGACGTGGGCGGCGGGTTCGGGGCGAAGAATTTCAGCTACGCCGAACACGCGCTGATCCTGTGGGCGGCGCGCCGGACGGGGCGGCCGGTGAAATGGGTGGCGACCCGCAGCGAGACCTTCCTGTCCGACCACCAGGCCCGCGATCACACGGCGGTCGCCGCGCTCGCGCTGGATGCGGAGGGCGGCTTCCTGGCCCTGCGGGTGGACAGCGTCGCAAACCTCGGGGCCGCGATGGCCGGCGGATCGGGCGCCGTGCAGACCAACCAGTACGTGCATCTGCAGGGGTCCGTGTACGCGATCCCGGTGATCGAACTGCGCGTCGCCGCCGCGCTCACCAACACCACGCCGATCGGCGTCACGCGCGGTCCGGGCTTCTGCGAGGCGGTGACGATCATCGAGCGGCTGATCGACGCCGCCGCCGCGCAATGCGGCTTCGATCGCGCGGAGCTGCGGCGCCGCAACCTGGTGCCGTCCGCGCCGATGACCAACGCGCTTGGGTTCACCGTCGACAGCGGCCGCTTCCGCGCCAATTTCGACGCGGCGCTCGCGGCGGCGGACCTGCCCGGCTTCGCGGCGCGGCGCGCAGAGAGTGCGGCGCGCGGGTGGCTGCGCGGTCTCGGGTTCGCCTGCCACATCAAGGGCACCGGCGGTTCGCCGCACGAGAACGTCGAGATCCGCTTCGAGGCCGACGGCACCGTCTCCCTGATCACCGGGACGCAGACGATCGGGCAGGGGCACGAGACGACCTTCCCCCAGATCCTCGCCGATCGGCTCGGCGTGCCGAACGGCGCCATCCGGCTGCGCCAGGGCGACACCGACCTCATCCCGGCCGGCGGCGGCCATGGCAGTTCGCGGGCGACCTACATGGGCGGCACGGCGATCCACCGCGCGGCCGAGACCATCGTCGAGAAGGGCCGCGTCGTCGCCGCGCGCATGATGGAGGCGGCCGAGGCCGACATGGTGTTCGCCGATGGCATGTTCCGGGTCGCCGGCACGGATCGCGCCGTCGCGATGCTGGACGTCGCGGACGAGGCACGCCGCGCGGGCACGCCGCTCGACACGTACCATGCCTGGACGCGGGAGGCGATGACCTTCCCCACCGGCACGCACGTCGTCGAGGTCGAGGTGGAGCGCGACACCGGGCGCACGCGGCTGGTACGGCACGTGGCGGTGGACGATTACGGCGTGGTGGTGAACCCGATGATCGCGCTGGGCCAGGCGCACGGAGCCCTGGCGCAAGGGGCCGGGCAGGCGCTGCTGGAAGCCGCACGCTACGATTCGAACGGCCAGCCCGTGGCCGCCTCGTTCATGGACTACGCCATGCCACGGGCGGACGACTTCCCGGTGTTCGACATCCGGCTCGACGGCACCCCCTGCGCCACGAACCCGCTAGGCGTGAAAGGCTGCGGGGAGGCCGCCACGATCGGCGTGTTTCCCGCGATCGGCAACGCGGTGGCCGACGCGATCGGGGTGGCGTTCGACGGTCCGGCGACGCCCGGACGCGTCTGGGCGGCGATGCGGGCCAGCGGTTGTGGTTCTGAGCGGGTGGCGCACCGCTCCATGTAGGCCGCCGGCTGCGGAAAAGCGGCGGCGTGCGCGATCCACGTCGAGAAGGCGCCGTCCAGGAGGAGGACTCGGGCAACGAGATGTTTCGCCATCGCAGTCCTTTTTGCTATTCGGCTACGTATCGAGGCAAACGTAATGTAGAAAATGACAATTGATAATTTGCTTGTCGTCTTCGGCGCGCCACGCTCGGGTACGACGTGGGTGGCCAAGATACTCGACAGTCATCCGGCCGTTCTCTACCGCCACGAGCCCGATATCACACGGCCGAACCGCGCGTTGCCGCTGATCTGCCGCCCGGAGGAGCACGACTCTCATCGTGCGCAGATGCGCGCGTATGTCTCCGCCCTGCTGGAGACCCGGTCGGTGAAGGCCGCGGGCAGCGCGCCCGTCTTCCCCAAGGTCTACGACACGGCCTGGACCCGCGCGGCGCGCCCGCTCACGGTGCGTGCCCTGCGCACCCTCGAGCGCCTGTTGCCCCGGGAGCAGCGGTCCCGCGTGCAGATCCCGGATCTGGGCCAGCCCCTGCAGCACCCCGGGACGCGCCCGCTCATCAAGTCCGTCTCCGGGCTCGGACGCGTCGGCCTGGTGCTCGATGCGATCCCGACCAGCCGGGTGATGCTGATCCTGCGCGAGCCCTGGGGGCAGATCGCCTCCCGCCTGCGTGGACTGGAGCAGGGGCGGTTCGAGCGGACCTCGGGATTCGATCCGCGGTGGCTCGCCGCGCCGGCTGCGCAGGCCATGGGGCTCGACCCGGACCGGCTCGAACGCGCGCCGCTGGCCGAGCGGCTGGCGTGGGACTGGGTGGTGAAGAACGCGACGGCGATGGCGGCGATGCGGGGGCAGGCGCGGGCGCGACTGCTCCGCTATGAGGACATGCTGGCCGATCCGCTGGGCCATGCGCAGGCGCTGTTCACCTTCGCGGACCTCTCCTGGCAGGACGCGACCGAACGCTTCATCCGCAGCAGCACCACGTATCGCGGGCGGGAGCGCTATTATCGCGTCTACCGGAACGCCGAACTGCAGAAGACGAAGTGGCGGCGGGTGATCGACCTCGGGACGGAGCGGATCATCCGCGACGTGCTCGAGCAGGCGGCGTCGATCGCCCCCTGGGTCGACCCCGCCTGCGACGGCGGCGTGGCGCCCTTGCGGGTGCCGCCTGCGTCCCCGATCCCCCCCGTTCCGCTGGCCGTTGCGGCGGGATAAGGTCCGCGCCCCGACTTCAGCAGGACGGACGACATGAAACGCCGCACCTTCCTCGCCGCGTCTGCGGCGGGTCTCGCCATGCCGGCCGTGGGCCGCGCGCAGGGGAGCCGCGTGCTGAGGTTCATTCCTCAGGCGGACCTGACGGTCCTGGACCCGATCTGGACGACCGCCTACGTCACCCGCAACCACGGCTTCATGGTCTACGACACGCTGTACGGGCAGGACAGCACCTACAAGGTCTCGCCCCAGATGGTGGCGGGCCATGTCGTGGAGAACGACGGCAAGCTGTGGAAGCTGACGCTGCGCGACGGCCTGAAATGGCATGACGGAGAGCGGGTGCTGGCGCGCGACTGCGTTGCCTCCATCCAGCGCTGGGGCAAGCGCGACGCGTTCGGCCAGGCGCTGCTGGCGGCTACCGACGAGCTGTCCGCGCCGGACGACAAGACCATCCAGTTCAAGCTGAAGAAGCCGTTCCCGCTGCTTCCGGACGCGCTGGGCAAGTCCCCCAGCCTGATGCCGGCGATGATGCCGGAACGGCTGGCCAAGACCGACGCGTTCACCCAGGTGACCGAGGTGATCGGCTCCGGCCCGTATCGCTTCCTGGCGAAGGAGCGTGTCCCGGGCTCCCGTGCGGTGTACGCGAAGTTCGAGGACTACGTTCCCCGCAGCGGCGGCACGCCGGACTGGACCGCGGGGCCGAAGATCGTGAACTTCGACCGGGTCGAGTGGACCACCATTCCCGATGCCTCGACCGCCGCCTCCGCGCTGCAGAGCGGTGAGCAGGACTGGTGGGATTACGCGACCGCCGACCTGCTGCCGCTGCTGCGCCGAGCGCGGAACCTGAAAGTGTCCGTGCAGGATCCGTCGGGCCAGATGGCGATGATGCGGTTCAACTTCCTGCAGCCGCCGTTCGACAATCCGGCGATCCGGCGCGCGCTGCTGGGGGCAGTGAACCAGGCGGACGTGATGACCGCGGTCGCGACCGACGACAAGTCGATGTGGCACGTGCCGACCGGCTTCTTCTGTCCGAGCACGCCGATGGCCTCCGATGCCGGGCTGTCGGTGCTGACCGGTCCGCGGGACTACGGGAAGGTCAAGGCCGACCTGAAGGCGGCCGGCTATAAGGGCGAGAAGGTGGTGCTGCTCGCCGCCACCGACTTCCCCGTGTTGAAGGCGATGTCCGACGTGGTCGCCGACATGCTCCAGCGGTCGGGGATGAACGTGGACTATGTCGCGACCGATTGGGGCACGGTGAACCAGCGCCGCGTGAAGAAGGACCCGGTGGACCAGGGCGGCTGGAGCGCGTTCTGCACCGCCTGGGCGGGGACCGACATGCTGACGCCCGCGGGCGAGCTCGCGCTGCGCGCCAACGGGGCGAACGCCTGGATCGGCTGGCCGGACATCCCGAAGCTGGAAGCGCTGCGCGAGCAGTGGTTCGACGCGCCCGACCTCGCCGCCCAGCAGAAGGTCGCGCGCGAGATCCAGGAGGTCGCGTTCCACGAGCTCCCCTACCTGCCGCTCGGCCAGTACCTGCAGGCGACGGCGTACTCCACGAAGCTGTCGGGCGTGCTGAACGGCTTCGCGCTGTTCTGGAACGTGAAGAAGGAGGGCTGACGCCCCACGGCGGTGCCCCCGGGCAGGCGCGGTCTTCCGGCGCGCGTGGCCGCGGAACCGCCGTGGCGTCCGCCCGTGGCTTGCGTCCTCCCGTGGCTTGCGTCCTCCCGTGGCTTGCGTCCTCCATGCCTCCCGACCACGTTGCTCCTCACACGGCAGAAGGGATGCACCATGTTCATCGCGATGAACCGCTTCAAGGTCCTGCGCGGGGCGGAAGACGACTTCCAGAAGGTCTGGACCTCGCGCGACACGCATCTTCCCGGCGTGCCGGGGTTCGTCTCCTTCCACCTGCTGCGCGGGCCGGAGCGGGAGGATCACACGCTCTTCTCCTCCCACACGATCTGGGCCAGCCGCAGCGCCTTCGAGGACTGGACCCGGTCCGAGGCGTTCCGGCGCGCCCATGCCGGTGCGGGCGGCAACAAGCCGCTCTACCAGGGGCATCCCGAGTTCGAGGGCTTCGAGGTGGTGCAGACCGTCGAGCGCTGAGCGGCGGTCGCGCCGCCGGCGCGCTTCGGCTCCGGTCGCACATCCGGCGCGCTTCGCTTCCGGTCGCCGCCGGCGCGCTTCGGTTCCGGCGCGCCTCCGGCGGCGCTTCGCTTGTGGTGGCGCATCCGTTGCCGCTTCGCTAAGAACCCGCGCGCAACCTGCGCACAGACGCAGGGAGGAGGAGCCTCACACCCTCTGACAGGAGACCGCCCCGGATGCGCCGCCGCTCGTTCCTCGCCGGCACCGCCGTCAGCACCCTGGCCCCGCTCGCCGCACCGCGCCTCGCGCGGGCCGCGGGCACCAGCGTGCTGAAGATGGTGCCCCAGGCCAATCTCACCTCCTTCGACCCGGTCTGGACCACCGCCAACATCACCCGCAACCACGGGTTCATGGTCTACGACACGCTCTACGGCCTGAACGCGGCCTACGAGCCGGAGCCGCAGATGGCGGCGGGGCACTCGATCGACGAAGCCGGCCGGATGGTGACGATCACCCTGCGCGACGGGCTCGTCTTCCACGACGGCGAGAAGGTGCGGGCCGCCGACGCCGTCGCGTCGATCCAGCGCTGGGGCAAGCGCAGCCCGTGGGGCCAGAAGCTCGCCAGCGTCACCGACGAACTGGTGGCGCTGGACGACAGCAAGCTCCGCTTCCGGCTGAAGAAGCCGTTCCCGCTGCTGTTCAACGCTCTGGCCTGCGTCAGCAGCGCCTGCTTCGTCATGCCGGAACGGCTCGCCTCCACCGACGCGTTCAAGCAGATCACCGATACGACGGGGTCGGGCCCGTTCCGGTTCAAGAAGGACGAATACAACTCCGGTAGCCTGATGGCCTACGAGCGGTTCGCCGGCTACGTGCCCCGTTCCGGCGGCACGCCGAGCCTGATCGCCGGGCCGAAGCGCGTGTTCTTCGACCGGGTCGAGTGGCACATCATCACGGACGCCTCCACCGCCGGAGCCGCCCTGCAGCAGGGCGAGATCGACTGGTGGGAGCAGCCCACGCCGGAGCTGCGCGCCCTGCTCGCGCGCAACAAGGACGTGGCGGTCGCGGTCATCGATCCCGGCGGATTGCTGGGCGTCATGCGGCTGAACCACCTGCACCCGCCCTTCGACGACAAGAAGATGCGCCAGGCGATCCTGCCCTCGATCGTGCAGGGCGACTTCATGACGGCGATCGTCGGCGACGATCCGAAGGACTGGAAGGACAAGGTGGGCGTCTTCACGCCCGGCACGCCCTATGCGACGCAGGCGGGGCTCGAGCCGCTGACCGGCCCGCGCGATCTCGAGGCGGCCAAGAAGCTGATGAAAGCCGCCGGCTACACCGACCAGAAGATGCGGCTGATCGGTCCGACCGACATCCTCGCCCCGGCCGCCATGACGCAGGTCGCCGCCGACCTGTTCCGCCGCCTCGGGTTCAACCAGGACTTCGCCCTGTCCGATTGGGGTACGGTGATCCAGCGCCGCGCCAATCGGGAGCCGGTGGACAAGGGCGGCTGGTCGGCCCTGTGCACCGCCTTCTCGAGCTTCGATTTCGCTGATCCCGCCGGTCACGTGCTGATCCGCGGCAACGGCAAGGGCGCCTGGTATGGCTGGCCCGAGATCCCGGAGCTGGAGCGGCTGCGTGACGCCTGGTTCGACGCGCCGGACGAGGCGAGCCGCAAGGCGATCACCACCGACATCCAGCGCGTGGCGATCGAGGAAGTCGCCTACATCCCGCTCGGCGTCTACAACTCCTTCACGGCGCTCCGCAGCAACCTGAAGGACCGGGTGAACGGGTTCGCGATCTTCTGGAACCTGCGCCGGGAGGCCTGAGCCATCGCCGCCCTGCCTCCCCTCGCGGCGGGAGGCGGGGGATGCGCGCCGGCCTCACCCCAGCAGGCGCGTCACCAGCGCGTCCCATTCCGCCTCCAGCGGGCCGGTCGCCGGCGAGGCGCCAGCGCGCGCATACCAGTAGCGCGCATTGGCGAGGTCCGGCTCCTTCCGGTGCAGGTAGGCGTGCACGTGCGCGCCATCCGGCCCGTCATCGGCCTGGGCACAGCCATGCGCCTGTGCCCAGTCGCCCTTGCCGTCCCACCACAGGGCCTGCAGCGGCAGGCTCAGTCCGGACGGTGGCGTCGCGTCGTCCAGTGACGCGCGGAACGTGGCGAGATCGGTGATCATGCGGCCTCCTGTCGGGTCAGCAGGCGTTGCAGCTTGCGCACGGCGCTGTCCGGCGTGGTCAGCACCGGCTTGCCGGTCGCGGTCGACACCATCGGCGCCGCGCGCGCCAGGCTGAACTGCGCCAGCGCGATCGCATCCACCTCCTGCAACGCCGTTGCCGCCTTCGCGGCTTCCTGGTCGTGCGCGACCGCATCGCCGCGGTCCAGTGCCGACAGCGCCTCGGCGGCCAGGCAGGGCACCAGCATGACGCCCGGGGCGGTCGCCGCGAACTCGGGCGGCATGGAGGCGAGCGTCGGCGCGAAGGTCGCCATCAGCCCGATGCGCCCATGCGGGCCGGCCAGCGCGACCGCCTCCTCGATCATCGCCTCGTTCGGCTTCAGCACCGGGATCGGCGCCAGGGCCTTGGCACAGGCATCGATGCAGGGCCCGAAGGCGGAGCAGGTGAACAGGATCCCGTCCGCGCCGGTGCCGCGCGCATAGCGGGCCAGCGTCAGGAACCGCTCCGTCATCGCCTGGGTCAGCGCCCCGTCCCGCGCGAGATCGGCCGAGAGGGAGTCGTCCAGCAGGTTCATCAGCCGCGCTTCGGGCCAGAGCCGCGCGAAGGCGGCCTCGATCGGGGCGACCGAGTGCTTCAGGGCGTGGATCAAGGCGATGCGCATGACGTGTCTCTCCCGGATGTCCGCAGGCTACCGCTCCGGGGAAGGTGGGCCAAGCGCGGGGGCGCCCTTGCTCCGCGCGGTTGCGGCCCCTATCACGGCGCCGCCCCACAGGAGGATCTATGGCCAGCTCCGCCGTCGTCGCCGCCAATCCGGCCCTCGCCCGCCAGGCGGAGATCCTGGCGCGGCCGACGACCCCGCAGCGACGCATGGCCGATGCCATCCGAGCTCTCGCGATCGACGCGGTGGAGCGGGCGCGGTCCGGCCATGTCGGACTGCCGCTCGGCATGGCCGACGTGGCGACGGTGCTCTACGGCCGGTTCCTCAAGTTCGACGCCGCCGATCCGCGCTGGCACGACCGCGACCGCTTCGTGCTCTCGGCCGGGCATGGGTCGATCCTGCTCTACGCGCTGATCCACCTGACCGGGCATGCCGGCATGTCGATCCAGGACCTGCAGAGCTTCCGCAAGCTCCACGCCGCCGCGGCCGGCCACCCCGAATATGGCGAGCACCCCGCGATCGAGACCACCACCGGTCCGTTGGGGCAAGGGCTCGCGACCGCGGTGGGCATGGCGCTCGCCGAACGGCACCTCGCCGCGCGGTTCGGCAAGTCCCTGGTGGACCACCGCACCTGGGTGATCGCCTCGGACGGCGACCTGATGGAGGGGATCAGTCACGAGGCCGCCGCGCTCGCCGGGCATCTCTGCCTGAACAAGCTCGCGGTGCTGTACGACGACAACCATGTCTCGATCGACGGCGACACCGCGCTCGCCAGCTCCGACGACGTGCTGAAGCGGTTCGCCGCTCATGGGTGGGCGACCAAGCGGGTGGACGGGCACGATCCGACGGCGATCGCCGGCGCTCTGTCCTTCGCCATGCGCTCGAAGAAGCCGACGCTGATTGCCTGTCAGACGATCATCGGCCTCGGCGCCCCCCGCAAGGCCGGCACCGCGGCCGTCCATGGCGGGCCGCTCGGCCCGGAAGAAGCTGCCGCCGCGAAGGTCGCGCTGGGCTGGCACGAGCCGCCTTTCCACGTGCCCGACGACCTGAGGGAGCGCTGGCACACCGTGGGCGCGCGCGGCGCGGCCGCCCGGCGGTCCTGGCTCAAGCGCCTCGCACGGCACGCGCAGCGCGCGGAGTTCGAGCGGGCCCTGGCCGGGAAGCTGCCCGAGACCTGGATGGAGGCGGTGCAGGCGCTCAAGCAGCATCTGGCTGAGGAGCGGCCCCGGCTCGCCACCCGCAGCGCGAGCCAGGCCTGCCTCGACGCGCTGGTCGCCGCGACCCCCGAACTCGTGGGCGGATCCGCCGATCTCACGGGCTCCAACCTCACCCAGGCGAAGGGCATGGCGCCGATCTCGTCCAGCAGCTACGCCGGGCGGTATGTGCACTGGGGGGTGCGGGAACACGGCATGGCGGCGGCGGCGAACGGCATGGCGCTGCATGGCGGCATCATTCCCTATACCGGCACGTTCTTCGCGTTCAGCGACTACATGCGGCCGGCGATCCGCCTGGGCGCCATCATGCGCCAGCGGGTCGTGCACGTGCTGACGCATGACAGCATCGGCCTCGGCGAGGACGGCCCGACGCACCAGCCGGTCGAGCACCTCGCGAGCTTCCGCGCCATGCCGAACGTGCATCTCTACCGGCCCGCGGATGCGGTGGAGACGGCGGAGTGCTGGGAACTCGCGATCCGGCGGACCGAGGGACCGACGCTGCTGGTGCTCTCACGCCAGCCGGTGCCGGCCTGCCGGTCGGATGCCGCGGAGAACCGGTGTGCCCGCGGCGGCTACGTGCTGGCCGAGGCGGAGGGGCCGCGGCAGGCGACCATCATTGCCAGCGGGTCCGAGGTCGCGATCGCCCTGGCGGCGCGGGAGATGCTGGCCGGGGAGGGGATCCGCGTCGCCGTCGTGTCGCTGCCCGGCTGGAAGCTGTTCGAGGTGCAGGACGATGCGTATCGGACGGCCGTGCTCGGCGGCGCCCCGCGCATCGGCATCGAGGCCGGCGTCTCGTACGGGTGGGAGCGCTGGGTCGGGGAAGGCGGGACATTCATTGGCTTGAACGGCTATGGTGCCTCGGCACCATATGAGGAGCTCTACCGGCATTTCGGGCTGACCCCGGATGCCGTGGTCGCGGCGGTGAAGCGGAAGATCGCGTGAGCGACCCCATATGAGCGAGACGGATCACGCCCGCCTGTCGGGTGGCGCCCTCTGGGTCGGTCATGCCGGCCCGTCGGGTGAGGCCCATCTGGCGGGTCACGCCCCAGTGTGGCGGCGGGACGTTGATTCACATCAAGGACTTGGCAACATTCCTGCGGTTGGAATGCCAAAAAGGCAGAAAGGACGCATATCATGGCCGTGAAGGTCGCGATCAACGGGTTCGGACGCATCGGGCGCCTCGTGCTGCGCGCCATTGTCGAGAGCGGGCGGGAGGACGTGGTCCCCGTCGCGATCAACGATCTGGGCAGCGTGGAGGCGAACGCGCACCTGTTCGCGTATGACAGCGTGCACGGCCGCTTCCCCGGCCAGATCGAGGTGTCGGGCGACAGCATCACCATCCGCCACAACGGCGAGACCTATGGGCCGATCAAGGTCAGCGCCGAACGCGACCCGACCAAGGTGCCGTACCAGGGCGTCGACGTCGCGATGGAATGCACGGGCATCTTCACCTCGAAGGAGAAGGCCTCGGCGCTGCTGACCGCGGGCGCGCGCAAGGTGCTGATCTCGGCGCCGGGCGACCACGTGGACGCGACGATCGTCTACGGCGTCAACCACAAGACGCTGACCAAGGACATGACGGTCGTGTCGAACGCGTCGTGCACCACGAACTGCCTCGCGCCGATGGCGAAGGTGCTGCACGAGAAGTTCGGCATCCTGCGCGGCTACATGGTCACCATCCACGCCTACACGGGCGACCAGAACACGGTCGACACGCTGCACAAGGACCTGCACCGCGCTCGCGCCGCGGCGGTCTCGGCGATCCCGACCTCGACCGGCGCCGCCCGCGCGGTCGGCCTCGTGCTTCCCGAACTGAAGGGCAAGCTCGACGGCACGGCGATCCGCATCCCGACGCCGAACGTCTCGCTGGTCTCGCTCGACGTGAATCTGAAGCAGCAGGCGACGAAGGAGGAGATCAACGCGGCGATGCAGGACGCCTCCAAGGGCGAGCTCGCCGGGATCCTCGACTACAACACGGCGCCGCTGGTCAGCATCGACTTCAACCACAACAAGGCGTCCTGCACGTTCGACGCCTCGCAGACCGCGGTGGTGGACGGTGCGCTGACCCGCGTGATGGGCTGGTACGACAACGAGTGGGGCTTCTCCAACCGGATGTCGGACACCGCCGCGCTGTTCGGCAGCCTCTGAGGTCCAGACCGGCGATGGGCGGCGCGCACCCGCGTGCGCCCGTCGCCGCGTGGCGCGCGGAGCAGGCCGTGTGAGCGGCGTGCCCGCGCGACGTCGTTTCGACGTCCGCCCCGCGCGGCCCGGCGGAACTCCGCGTCACGATCCGGTGCCTTCGGCCGGTCGGGGCGAGCGAAGGGGCCGCGGACGGCCGATCGCCATTGGCGGAATGCCCTGCCATTCGTATACCGCAGCAATCAGGCTTCAGCAGCCACCAACTCGCCCAGGAGAACGTCGATGCCCGCGCAGACCATGAAGGACCATGTGGCCAAGGGGAACGGCTTCATCGCAGCCCTCGACCAGAGCGGGGGGTCCACCCCCGGCGCGCTGCGCCTCTACGGCATCCCCGAGAGCGCCTATAACGGCGACGCCGAGATGTTCGCGCTGATGCACGCGATGCGCGTGCGCGTCATGACCGCCCCCGCCTTTTCCGGGGACAAGGTGATCGGCGCCATCCTGTTCGAGCGCACCATGGACGGCGACGTGCACGGCAAGCCGGTGCCGTCCTACCTGTGGAACGACCGGAGCTGCGTGCCGTTCCTGAAGGTCGACAAGGGCCTGGAGGCCGAGGCCGACGGCGTCAGCATGATGAAGCCGAACCCCGGCCTGGACACGCTGCTGGAACGCGCGGTCAAGCTGGGCATCTTCGGCACCAAGATGCGCTCCACCATCAACCTGCCCTCCGAATCCGGCGTCGCCGCGATCGTGAAGCAGCAGTTCGAGGTGGGCGCCCAGATCTCCCGCCACGGGCTCGTGCCGATCCTGGAGCCCGAGGTGCTGATCAAGAGCCCGAACAAGCCGCAGGCCGAGAAGCTGCTGCGCGACGCGATCCTGCGGCATCTCGACAGCGTGCCGGCCGACCAGCCCGTCATGCTGAAGCTGACCATCCCCGACGAGGCCGACCTGTACAAGGACGTCGTCGCGCATGACCGCGTGCTGCGCGTCGTCGCGCTGTCCGGTGGCTACACGCGTGCGGATGCCTGCCAGCGCCTCGCGCGCAACCACGGCATGATCGCGAGCTTCTCGCGCGCGCTGCTGGAAGAGCTGCGCGTGTCCATGAGCGACGAGGAGTTCAACGCCGCCCTGGCCCGCAGCGTGGACGAGATCTACACCGCGTCCACCAAGAAGGCCTGATCCCCGCCGCACCGGCCGCGACCCCGACGCCAAGGACTGACACATGCCGTTCCGAACCCTCGATGGCCTGGATGCCGCCGGCAAGCGCGTCCTGCTGCGCGCCGACCTCAACGTGCCGGTGCGCGACGGGCGCATCACCGACCTGACCCGCATCGAGCGCCTGACGCCGACGATCAAGGAACTGTCCGACAAGGGCGCCAGGGTCATCGTCTGCTCGCATTTCGACCGGCCGAAGGGCAAGCGCGTCCCGGAAATGTCCCTCGCCCCCGTCGCCACCGCGCTCGGGCAGGTGCTGGGCAAGCCGGTGCGGTTCGCCGAGGACTGCACCGGCGTCGTCGCCGAACAGGCGGTGATGCGGCTCAATCCGGGCGAGGTGCTGGTGCTGGAGAACACCCGCTACCACGCCGCCGAGGAGAAGAACGACCCGGAATTCGCCAAGGACCTGGCGAAGCTCGCGGATGTCTACGTCAACGACGCGTTCTCCGCCGCGCATCGTGCGCACGCCTCCACCGAAGGCGTCGCGCGGCTGCTGCCGGCCTATGCGGGCCGGCTGATGCAGGCGGAGCTCGAGGCGCTGGACGCCGCCCTGGGCAGCCCGACGCGGCCGGTGGCGGCGATCGTCGGGGGCGCCAAGGTCTCTACCAAGCTCGAGCTGCTGGGCAACCTGGTCGGGCGGGTGAACCTGCTGGTGATCGGCGGCGCGATGGCGAACACCTTCCTCGCCGCGCAGGGGATCGGGGTCGGCAAGTCGCTCCAGGAAGCGGAGATGCACGACACCGCGCGGGAGATCCTCGCCCAGGCTGCCCGCGCCGGGTGCGAGGTGCTGCTGCCGACCGATGCCGTGATCGCCAAGGAGTTCGCGCCCAACCCGCCGACCCAGGTGGTGGCGGTGGACGCGGTGCCGGCCGACAGCATGATCCTGGACGTGGGGCCGGCCACGGTGACGGCGTTCGAGCAGCATCTGCCGGCGCTCCGCACCCTGGTGTGGAATGGACCGGTTGGCGCGTTCGAGACCCCGCCCTTCGACGCCGCCACGGTGGCGCTGGCGAAGGCGGTGGCGGAGGCGACCGCCAAGGGCGGCCTGCGCAGCGTGGCCGGCGGCGGCGACACCGTCTCGGCCCTGCGCCATGCGGGCGTCCTCGACAAGATGAGCTACGTGAGCACGGCGGGCGGCGCCTTCCTGGAGTGGCTGGAAGGCAAGACCCTACCCGGCGTCGCCGCGCTGGAGGCCTGAGGCGGCGGTGCCACCGGCGGGCGCTGCGAACGAGCCGGGCGCCGGCCGGTCTGGCGTGGCGTCTGGCGCGGGCGGCACGCCGGGTTCGGGCGCGGTCCGGCGGCCGCGTGTGTATCTCGCCGGGCCGGACGTGTTCCTGCCCGACTCGCATGCCTGGGCGGCGCGACGCGGCGCGGTCTGCGCCGCGTTCGGGCTCGAGGGCGTCTCTCCGCTCGATCCGCTGCCGGACTCGCCAGCCGAGTGGCTGGGCCTCCCCGACTGGCAGCGCATCTTCCACCACAACGAGGCGCATATCCGCCGCTGCGACGCGGTGATCGCAAATCTCACCCCGTTTCGCGGCCCCAGCGCCGATGTCGGCACTGTCTACGAGGTCGGGTTCGCCCGTGCGTTGGGCCTGCCGGTGTTCGGCTATGCCTGCGTCGCGGCCGACCTGCTCGCCCGGACGCGCGCCGCCCTCGGTCCCACGGTCGCTGCGGATGCGGCCGAGGACTGGTGGGACGGTGACGGGCTGCTGGTCGAGAATTTCGGTCTGTTCGAGAACCTGATGATCGCCGGCGGCATCCTGGCGAGCGGCGGCCTGCTGCTGGCCGAGGACGCGCCAACCGCCGACCGCTGGCGTGACCTGGCGGTGTTCGAGCGCTGCGTGGCGCAGGTGGCCGAACGCCTGAGCGCGGGGGCGGCGGGCTGACCATCCGCGCCTGCCGGCTGACCCGTGGGCATTGCCCGCCGCCGGACTAGACCCCGGCGGGCAGCTTCGACCGCATCGCGTTCCGCCTCTCGAATCGCCGGCCGTCCACCGTGAACGTTCCGTCTCCCACGGCGTGGATGAGCCGCTTCTCCCGGCGCCCGTCGTCGCGATGGGCGGCGACCGCCTCCAGCACCACGATGTCGTGGCGTTCGACGATGTCGATCACGCGGCACTCGATGTTGGCCAGGCACTCGGCGATGAGCGGCGCCTGCACATGCCGCGCCGTCACCGGCGTCAATCCAAACGTCCTGAACTTGTCCGTATCCGCACCGGAGCAGGTTCCCACCCCGACCACGACGTCCAGCAGATCGACGGTGGGCACGGCGATGACGCATTCCCGCGTCCGCGTCAGGGCGGCATAGGAGTGGTTCCAAGCCTCGGTGGTGATGGCGAAGCGGGGGCTGAAATCCAGCACCATCGTCCAGGAGATCGTCATGACGTTGTGCGCCTGGCCGTCATGCGTCGTGACCAGCACGACCGGACCCGGCTCGATCAGCGTGAACGCCTTGGCAAGCGCGAGCGATTCCATCGGCCTCTCCTCGGACGTCCGCCCGATTACAACACCGCCGCGGCCCGGGAGAGCAGGCCGCGCCCACCGGCGCGCAGGCGCGCTGCTTCAGACGTCCGAACCCAACACGCCCAGAGCGTCCCGGATTCCGAACTCGCCCGGCAGGCCGCCGCGCGGGAACAGGCGGTTGACGTGGCCCATCTTGCGGCCCTCGCGCGCCTCCGCCTTGCCGTAGAGGTGCGGGATCAGGCCGGGGGTCGCCAGGATTTCGGGCCACAGCGCCACGTCCGCTGGGCCGACCAGGTTCTTCATCACCGCATCCGAATGCCGTACCGCCGGCGGTAGCGGCAGGCCGGCGATGGAGCGGATATGCATCTCGAACTGGCTGGCCGGGCACGCATCGATCGTCCAGTGGCCCGAATTGTGCGGCCGCGGCGCGATCTCGTTCACCAGAACGCGGCCGGTCCGGTCCACGAACATCTCGACCGCGAGCAGGCCCACGAGGTCCAGCGCCTCCGCGACGCGCCGGGCGGTCGCCTGGGCGGCGGCGCTCACGGCCTCCGCGACCCGCGCGGGCGCAAAGGTGAGGTCGAGGATGTGCGCCTTGTGCCGGTTCTCGACCGTGTCGAAGGCGGAGATCGTGCCGTCGACCCCGCGCGCGATCACGACGCTGATCTCCATGGCGAAGTCGACGAAGCCTTCCAGCACCAGCGGCTTCGGATCCAACCGCTCGAAGGCCGGGGCAAGGTCGTCGGGGCTGCGCAGCATCGCCTGGCCCTTGCCGTCATACCCGAGCCGCGTGGTCTTGAGCACGGCGGGAAGGCCGAGGCGGGCGACGGCCTCCTGCAGCTCGTCGAGCGAGTGGACCGGCGCCCAGGGAGCGGTCGCCGCGCCGGCGCCGTTCAGGAAGGACTTCTCGGCAAGCCGGTCCTGGCTGATGCGGAGCACCGAGGGAGCGGGCCGGACGGGCTTGATGGAGGCGAGCAGATCGAGCCCCTCGGCCGAGACGTTCTCGAACTCGAAGCTGATCACGTCCACCGCTTCGGCGAAGGCGCGCAGGGAGACCGGGTCGCTGTAGTCGCTGATGGTGACGGCGTGGGAGACCTGCGCGGCGGGGCTGTCCACCTCGCGGGTCAGGATGTGGCAGCGATACCCAAGCCGCGCGGCGGCAAGGGCGGACATGCGGCCGAGCTGGCCGCCGCCGACGAGGCCGATCGTGGCGTTTGGGGGCAGGGCGGTCATCGCGTGGGTCCGCTCATGATCCGGGGACGTCGACCGGAATGTCGCCGACGGCAGCGGTCTGTTCGGCGCGCAACGCATCGAGCCGGGCGGCAAGGTCGGGGTCGTGCACGGCCAGAATCGCGGCGGCGAGCAGGGCGGCGTTGACGGCGCCGGCGCGCCCGATGGCAAGGGTGCCGACCGGGATGCCGGCGGGCATCTGGACGATGGAGAGCAGGGAGTCCATGCCCTTCAGCGCGTGCGATTCGACGGGAACGCCCAGCACGGGGACCGATGTCCAGGCGGCGCACATGCCGGGAAGGTGGGCGGCCCCGCCCGCGCCGGCGATGATGACGGCGAGACCGCGGGCGCGGGCGGTCGTCGCATATTCCCGCAGGCGATCGGGCGTGCGGTGGGCGGAGACGATGCGCGTTTCGTGCGGCACGTCGAGCCGGGCCAGCATGGCGGCGGCGTGGGTGAGGGTCGGCCAGTCGGACTGGCTTCCCATGATGATGCCAACGCGCGGGGGCAGGTCGGTGCGGGGTGTGGACCCGCCCTGGGCCGGGGAGCCAGCGCTCATCAGGCGATATCATCCGGGATGAGGCGGCTTTCGAGCCAGGCGACCTCGTCCTTCAGCATCAGCTTGCGCTTCTTCAGTCGCTGGAGATGGAGCTGGTCGGACGCCCCCTGTTCGGCGAGCCGGGCGATCACGGTGTCGAGGTCGCGGTGCTCGCTGCGCAGTTCGTGCAGCTTGCGCAGCAGGGAATCCCGGTCGGTCAGCATGGAATTTGCCCGCAATCGATCATGGCATCACGCTTCCGATGGTCCGGAGGAGACACACTGCTTAGCTGTAGCGAGGCCCGTGGCATTCGCGTTACAGTTGCCCGCCGCAGCCGCTGCGGCGGCTGAGGGCACCACACCGAGACTGTTCGGAGGAATCTTGCCCATGAGCATGCAGGCCCGCTTGGACTCCCTCAAAGATCGCCACGCCTCGCTTGAAGCGCGGATTTCCGATGAGGACCAGCGACCCCGCCCCGACAGCACGACGTTGACCCGGCTCAAGCTCGAGAAGCTGCACGTGAAGGAGGAGATGGAGCGTCTCCGATCGCTCGTCCATTGAGCGGACACGCCTGAAACCCGCCCGCCGCGCCGTCAGGCGGCCTCGTCCGCCTCCGGCGGCGGCGGAACCGGGACGGTCCGTCCCTCCCGCTCCAGGCGCTCGTTCGCCTGCGCGACCGCCATGTTCAGGTCGCTCTGACTGCACAGTCCCAGGATGACCGGATCGCGCGGCTTGATGTTCGCGCTGTTCCAGTGCGTACGGTCGCGCACCTTCTGAATCGTGTCCTTGGTCGTGCCGAGCAGCTTGCCGACCTGCGCTTCGGTGAGCTGGGGGAAGTTGCGCAGCAGGAACGCGATCGCATCGGGGCGGTCATTCCGCTTGGCGACCGGCGTATACCGCGCGCCGCGCAGCCGCTTGGGGGCGGGCAGGGCGGTGGACGCCAGCTTCAGGCGCCGGTTCGAATCGGCCTCACACCGCTGGATCTCCTCCGCCGTGAGCTGCCCATTCGCGACCGGATCGTAGCCCACAATCCCCTGCGCCACCTCGCCATCGGCGATCGCCTGCACTTCCAGCGGATGCATGCCGCAGAACTCGGCGATCTGCGTGAAGGTGAGCGCGGTCTTCTCGATCAGCCACACGGCGGTGGCCTTGGGCATCAGCGGCAAGGTCATGGTACTGTCACTTTCTGGGCCACGGTGCCGACGCGAAAGGCATCGCGGCAAGATGCGCCGCGCGAGCGGCCAGCTTTGGGATATGACAACCCGTCCCTGACGGGTCAAGTCAGTTTGCCGGTATCCGGTCGGAAGGAGACATACGCGAATGGCGACACTCGAGGAGGACGATCGTCCCCCGCGCAAGCGGCGGCGTCTCGAACCCCTGGTGCTGGACACACTCGGCATCGACGAATTGCGCGACTACATCGGCGAGCTGCGGGACGAGATCGCACGGGTCGAATCGGACATCGCGAGGAAGCACGGCCATCGCAGCGCCGCCGACGCGTTCTTCCGCAAGCCGAGCTGAGTCTGCCCCGGTCCGGCCGAGGGAGGACGCGCATGGAAAAGGGGCCGGGAAACGCCCCGGCCCCTCCATCAGTCCACCGCGCGGATCAGGCCGCGTTGGCGGTCGCCTGCGGGCTGTCGTTGGCGATCGCCGGGGTCGCGGCGCCGCCACCGATCGCGATGCGGCGGGGCTTCAGCGCCTCCGGCACCACGCGCTTCAGGGAGACGTGCAGCAGGCCGTTCTGCAGATCGGCGCCCTCGACCACCATGTGGTCGGCGAGCACGAACCGACGCTCGAACGCACGCGCCGCGATGCCGCGATACAGCACCTCGGCCTTCGCCTGCTCGTTACGCACGCGGCCGGCGACCAGCAGCGTGTTGTCCTTCGCGGTGAGTTCGATGTCGTCGGGGCTGAATCCGGCCACCGCCATGGTCAGGCGATAGCTGTCGTCCCCGGTCTTCTCGATATTGTAGGGCGGATAGCTGGGCGCTTCCGCGGCAGTCGCCGCATTGTCCATCAGGCGCGCCAGACGGTCGAAGCCGATGGCGGTGCGGAACAGCGGGGCAAAGTCGAACGTCGTCATGAGTAAACCTCCTGAACAAGCAAGGTCTTGATCCCAAGCCGCCCGTCGGGCCGGCTCTGTCAGGCCCCGGGACCCCTGCTGGGCATCCCGGACAGCCAACGATTTTGGATCAGACCCCGCGCCGTTCAAGAGGCGCAATCGGCTCTCAGCGCTTGAGGCCGAGACCCGCGAACTTCTTGTTGAACTTGGCCACCTGACCGCCCGTATCGATGATGCGCTGCTGGCCCGTCCAGGCGGGATGCGACTTCGGATCGATGTCCAGCCGCAGCGTGTCGCCCGCCTTGCCCATGCAGGACCGGGTCTTGAACTGCGTGCCATCCGTCATGATGACGGTGATCTCGTGATACTCGGGGTGAATCCCGGATTTCATGGCCAAACTCCTGACGGCGCCGCCGATCCCGACCGGCCGCGCGAAGCCGCGGCGTATAGCGGGTCGCGGGCCGGGGGCGCAAGCAGGCGTGCTGGGGCTCCGCCCCAGACCCCGGCGGGGGCTTTGCCCCCTGCACCCCCACCAAGGGGCGACGCCCCTTGGAACCGCTCGGTTGGGGGTCTTGGGGGAGGGCCTACGCAGACCATGCCAAGGACCGGGTCGGCCCTCCCCCAAGACCCCCAACGGATGGGATCCTAAGGGCCGCTGGCCCTTAGCGGGGTCCAGGGGCAGAGCCCCTGGCGGGTTTGGGCGGAGCCCCAGTTCACCCGCTTGCATCCCAGTCCGCAGCGCGCTAAACGCAGCGGCATGGCACAGACGCGACGTCCCGCCTCGCGATTTTGGTACCGCTGGTACAGACCGGCGGCCTAGGATCGTGCACCCGTAGCAAGTTCCCGAAGCCGCCCTCTCCGGCGGCTTTCGTGTTTCTGCGGGTCCATGTGCCCGGAAATCCGTCGGACAGGGTGGCCTTCCCAACAGGAGGTTCCCATGCGCCGTTCCGATTTCGACTTCGACGTGGTCTCCGGCCCGTCCATGCCTCCGCCGGCTCCCAAGCCCCAGCCGAGGCCGCAGCCCGCGCCGCAGCCTGGCCGGATCAGCGCGCCAGCCGGCTGATCCCCATCGCCTGGCGCATGAACAGCCGCTTCAGCGGCCCGGCGCGATCGACCGCGGCAATGCCGAGGTCGCGCGCCAGCCGCAGCGGCCGCAGGTCCGAACTGAACAGCCGGTCCAGCCCGTCGGTCATCGCCAGCATCAGTATGTTGTCCGGCCGCCGCCGGCGCTGGTAGCGCGCGAGCAGCGCGGCACTGCCTGGATCGTCACCGGCCGCGACCGCCTCGGCAACCAGGTCGGCCAGCGCGATCACGTCGCGGAAGCCGAGGTTGAGGCCCTGGCCGGCGATCGGGTGGATGCCGTGCGCCGCGTCTCCTGCGAGAGCGAGCCGCGTGTCGACGTAGCGATGCACCAGCATCGCCGAGAGCGGGTAGTGCCAGCGGCGTCCGACGACGTGGACGGCGCCGAGATGGTCGCCGAGACGCCGTGCGATTTCGCGGTTGAAGCGCGCCTCGTCCAGCGCGATCAGCTTCTCGGCCCGCTCCGTGCGGTCGGTCCAGACGATCGCCGACACGTTTGCCGCGCCCCCGGCTTCGGCGTCGGGGCTCGCGGCCATCGGCAGCTGCGCGAACGGACCCGCCGGCAGGAAATGTTCCAGCGCCACGCCGTGATGCGGCCGGTCATGCGCGACGGCACACACGATGCCGGTCTGGTTGTAGGGCAGGTGGGTGACCGGGATGCGCGCCTGGTCCCGCAGAGGCGAGCGGCGGCCTTCGGCGGCCACAACGAGGCGGCAGGCGATGCGCGGGCCACCGGCAACCTGCACGGTCACGCCGTCGTCCCGCCGCTCCACCGCGGTCTCGGCCGGTGCGAAGACCCGTAAGGTCGGCAGCGTGGGCATCAGCGCGTTCAGCGCGACCCGCAGGCTGCGCGCCTCCACCATCCAGCCGAACGGGGCGGCCTCGGCGCCGGCCTCCCGATGGTCGAAATGCAGGTGCAGCCGGGAGGCGGGGCGCCCGATTCGCCCGTCGGTGACGCGGATGTCCAGGATCGGGCCGGGCGCCTGTGGCAGCCGGTCCCACAACCCGGCCTCCTGCAGCAGCGGGCGCACGCCGGCGGCGATCGCATAGGCGCGGCCGTCGAAGGCCGGGTGCTCCATGGGCGGCAGTGACGCGCGGTCGATCACCACGGTGCGGACGCCCGCCATCGCGAGCCGGCAGGCGAGCGTGCCGCCCACCGGTCCCGCGCCCATCACGCAGACATCCGCCTCGTTCGTCTCGGTCATGCTGGTCCTCTTTGGTCGGGCCGGACCGCCAGCCTCTCGTTCGGGCAGGGCGATCGGGGGCGGCCGACGTCATTCGGTGCGCAGTCGCCGCCCGCGCGTCACGGGGCGCTGCTCACTCGCGCGGCACACTGGTCTTTCCCGCGGGGATCGGCAAGGCCGCATCCCGGCACGCACTCTGGCGGCCCGACATCGTCCTGCGCGGCGAGGAGGTGTTCTGAACCCGGCGACGTTGCGCTACCCTGACCCGCCACACGGGAGAGCGCGCATGCCGTCCGCCAGCCGAATCGTCCCCGAGGTCGATTTCGACCGTGACGGCCGCCAGGTCGGGTTCCTGCGGCTGTTCCATTCCGTCCATGCCTCGGCCTACGGGTTCATCCCCGTCCCGATCATGGTGCTGAAGAACGGCGCGGGACCGACCGCATTGTTCGTCGCGGGCAACCATGGCGACGAGTACGAGGGGCAGGTGGCGCTCGCGGATCTGGGGCGCCGGCTCGATCCGGCGCGGATCCGGGGGCGGGTGATCCTGCTGCCCGCGCTGAACCTGCCGGCCGCGGTCGCGGGGCGGCGCACCTCGCCGATCGACGAGGGCAACCTGAACCGCTCCTTTCCCGGCGATCCGAACGGCACGCCGACGCAGCAGCTCGCCTACTATGTCGAGCACGCGCTCGTGCCGATGGCGGATCTCGTCTGCGACCTGCACTCCGGCGGTTCGTCGCTGATGTACCTGCCCTCCGCCCAGCTTCCCGGATATCGCCCCGACGAGCGGGGTGAGCGCGGTCTTGCCGCCCTCGCGGCGTTCGGGGCGGAGACGGCCTATGTCGCGGCGGCGAACCAGGGCGGCGACCAGACGCTGACCGGTGCCTGCCTGCGGCAGGGCGTGTTGAGCGTGGGCACCGAGGCGGGCGGCGCCGGGCACCTCACCCCGGCCGCGCTGCGCATGGTCGAGCGGGGCGTGAACAACCTGCTCGTGCATCTCGGCATCCTGCCCGAGAGCGATCGGATCGCGCCGCCGCAGCCGACCCGCCTGCTGGAGGTCGGCGGGCCGGATTACTACGTCTATGCGTCGGAGAACGGGGTCTACGAACCGCTCGCGGAGCCGGGCGAGACGGTGCTGGCGGGTCAACCCGCGGCGCGCCTGCATTTTCCCGAAACGCCCTGGGCGGAGCCGGTGCTGCTGACGTTCCATCGCAAGGGCGTCGTGCTGTGCAAGCGCATGCCGGGCCGCACCATGCGGGGTGACTGCCTGTTCCATCTCGGGACCGAAATCGGCCCGAACGGCCCCTATTCCGGGTAGATCATCTTCCGGGTCACGCCGCCGTCGACGATGAACTCGGACCCGCTGATGAAGTGGCTGTCGGGACCGAGCAGAAAGGCGGTGAGGGCGGCGATGTCGTCGGGGACGCCGACGCGCCCGGCCGGGTGGAAGGCGTGTTCTTCCGGCGTCGGCGTGGGCCCTTTGGTCAGGATCCAGCCGGGGCTGATGCAGTTCACCCGCACGTCAGGCCCGAGGCTGACCGCGAGCGCATGCGTCAGGGCCACGATGCCGCCCTTGCTCGCGGCATAGGCCTCCGTGTTCGGCTCCGACATGTGGGCGCGGGTGGAAGCGATCGTGACCACCGCCCCTTTCGCCGCCCGTAGCAGCGTCTCGGCCGCGCGCACCAGCAGGAATGTGCTGGTCAGGTTGGTACCGATCACCTGCGACCACTCCGCCAGCGTCAGGTCGGCGATCGGCTTGCGGATCATCATCCCGGCATTGCACACGAGCGCGTCGAGCTGCCCTTCCTGCGCGGCGATGCCGGCGACCAGAGTCGCGACGGAGGTCTCGTCGGCCACGTCGCAGGTCACCGCGCGGCCGTTCGGCGGCGGCACCGCGGCCGGGTCGCGATCGGCGATGACGACCCGCCAGCCGTCGCGGTCGAGGCGGGCGGCGATGGCAGCGCCGATTCCGTTTCCACCACCGGTGATCAAAGCGACGCGGTGCGCCATGGGTTCTCCTCAGGCTGAGAACGGCGGGGGCTAACACGGCCGCCGCGATCTCGCTATCGTCCCGGTGGGCAGGAGCGTCCGGAAAGCGGACCCGTGAACACGTGTCCCGGATGGGGCACAATCCGACGATTGGGAGCGAACATGCGCGTCCTGCCCCTGCTTGCCGGCCTTCTCGCCCTCGCCGCGATCCAGCCGACCGAGGCGCAGACTCTGCGCATCGGCATGCGCGACGATCCGGACCTGCTCGATCCCACCTTCTCCCGCACCTATGTCGGCACCGTCGTGATGACCGCGCTGTGCGACAAGCTGTTCGACTTCGACGACAAGCTGCAGATCGTGCCGGGGCTGGCCACGGGCTCCCAGTGGACGGATCCGCAGACGCTGCTGATCAAGCTGCGGCCGAACGTCACGTTCCAGGATGGCACGCCGGTCGACGCCGCCGCCGTCGTCTACACGCTGCAGCGGCACCTGACCGCCAGCGGCAGTTTCCGCCGCAGCGAGATCGGTGCGATGGACCATGCGGAGGTCGTCGACCCACTCACCGTGCGCGTGGTGATGAAGCAGCCCTTCTCGCCCTTCGTCGCCGTGCTGACCGATCGCGCCGGCATGATGGTCTCGCCCAAGGCGGCCGAAGCGGCAGGCAAGGAGTTCGGCCTGCATCCGGTCTGCGCCGGCCCGTTCAAGTTCGTCGACCGCGTGGCGCAGGACCACATCACGCTCGAGCGGTTCCCGGGCTACTGGGATGCGTCGCGCATCCACTACGACCGCGTCACCTATCGCGTGATCCCCGACAGCAGCATCCGCCTCGCCAACCTGCAGGCGGGCTCGCTGGACCTCGCCGAGGTCGCGCCGCTCGATGCCGCCGCGGTCGAGAAGAACCGAGCGCTTCAGCTCGTCTCGGTGCCGTCGCTGGGGTACGGCGCGCTCACCATCAACACCGGCGACGCCCCGGCCGCCAATACGCCACTCGGCCGCGACCCGCGGGTGCGGCAGGCCTTCTCCCTGGCGCTCGACCGCGGCGCGCTGAGCCAGGTGGTGTTCGCGGGCATGTACATCCCGAACGCCCAGGCGACCTCGCCGCTGAGCCCGCTCTACGCGCCCTCGATCGCGGTGCCGGAGCGTGACGTCGCGAAGGCCAAGGCGCTGCTGAAGGAGGCGGGCGTGACGACGCCGTATACGGTGCCGCTCGTCGTCTACAACACGCCGCAGGCCGTGCAGACCGGGGAGGTCATCCAGGCGATGGCCGCCGAAGCCGGGTTCGACGTGAAGATCAATGCGATGGAGTTCGGCACCGCGCTCGCCGCCGTGCAGCGCGGCGACTTCGCGATGGCGCTTGGCGGCTGGTCGGGCCTGCTCGACACCGACAGCAACGCCTGGACGTTCCTGCACACCGGGGGCGCGCTGAACATGACCCGCTATGCGAACCCGAAGGTCGACGGGCTGCTCGACCGCGCGCGTGCGGCGACGGACGTGGCGGAGCGGCGCGAGCTCTACGCCGGCGTGTGGACGCAGGTGAACCAGGACATGCCGCTGGTCTATCTGTGGACGACGCGCAACATCCAGGGCGTGTCACGCAAGGTGGCCGGGTTCACGCTGCGCGCGGACGGGTTGCTGCGGCTGCAGGACGTCCGCCCCGCTCAGTAGCATGGCCGCTGACCGAAGCCTGTCCGGCTCGGCACGACGCGGGCAGGCGTAGGCGCCTCGTCGTCATGTCGGTGTCCCTGCCGATCGTCGGCCAGCAACGGATTTCATCACCTGATCCCCGACTAGGGCACCGCTCATCGCGAGACTGGATGGTGACGGTGTGAATTCTTGGAACCCGGCGCTGCGTCCGGGTTCTTACTTTTGATTCAGACGATCGTGTGCTCTCCTCTCCGATCACGAGTCTGGGCGGTCCATGCCGCTGGGGGAAAGCACGATGCGCACGCAGGTCGCGTGGGAAACCGCTCGCACGGTCTTCATCCTCCTGGCCATTGGGGTGCCGGCAACACTGCGCGCGCCCGCCGCCCATGCGCAGAGTTGCTCCGCCGGAGCCAACGCGAACAATGGCTATGGCGCGATCGGGTTCAGCTTATCCTGCCAGGTGTCGGGGACCGCGTCCGGGCCGATGGTCGAACTCGTGGGGGAGCCCGCGTACGTCTCGGGTACGCTGACCAACGGCGGGACGCTCACCAGCAACGGCGGCGACGCGGCCTTCACCTTCGGCGGGCTGGGCGTCCCGATCAACGAGGCAGGGAGCGCGACCTACAACGTCTATCCCTGGCTGTTCTCGCCACTGATGACGGCCACCAACACGGGCACCGTCAGCGCGCAAGGCAGCACGCTGTCGGGGTTGGTCGTGACCTCCACGGGAGCCGCCGGCGTTGCGGACCAGATCGTGGACGACGGCTCCTCCGCGCCGAACAACCACTACATGGGGCGCAACGCCAACGCCGTCTCGGTCACCAACGGCGGCAGCATCAGCCTGTCGGCCGGCCGGGGCGGCTTCCTCCCTGGGTCCGGTGGCGTCGGGCAACCCATCGGCGCCGCGATCCTCGCGCGGTCCGATGGTGGCGCGGGTACGGCGGATGCCACGGGGGATCGGTCCAACGGTCCAGGCGGCGATGCGGGTTCGGTCACCGTCACCACGAATGCCGGTTCGCAGATCACGCTGGGCGGCAGCTACACCGCGGGCATCGCGGCCCTCAGCGTCGGCGGGCAGGGGCCGGGCTATTCGAGCGGCAGCCACCACAACTTCGACAGCGGCGGCAATGGGAGCAGCGTGACCGTCACCGCCGGCGGCAGCATCGCCGGGGCGGCAACGGGCGCGGTCGGGATCTATGCGGCGTCGACCGGCGGCGTGTCCGGCGCGACCGACAGCCAATACTCCCTGCTCGGCGGCAATGCCGGCCCGGTCAAGGTCACGCTCGGCAGCACCGGCACGATCGCGATGTCGGGCGACTACGGCGCCGGCGTGGTCGCGCTGAGCACGGGTGGCCTGTCCTGGTATGAGGACAACGGCGTCAGTTCCGGTCACCAGAACGGCAGCGGCAGCACCGTCGTGGTCACCACGGTGGCCGGCTCCAGCATCACGACCTCGGGCGAGCTGGCGATCGGCGTGCTGGCCGTCAGCACGGGCGGCAACGCCAACACGACCCAGGCACCCCCCGTCAGCCTGGAGAACGGCGGTTCGCCCAATGCGGTGCCGACGAGCCGTGCGCCGGCCGGCAATGCCGGTGCGGTGACGGTCAGCAACGGGGGCAGCATCTCGACCCAGGGTGACGTCGCGATCGGACTTGCCGCCGTCAGCTCGACGGGCGGGCGCGGCGCCGGTCTGATGGCGGTCACCAATGGCCAGGGCACGATCGACCAGGTCGGGCCCGGGTCCGGGTCGCCCGCCGGCGTCACGGTGACCAATACCGGGTCGGTGACCACCACCGGTTCCGGCGCGATCGGCATCCTCGGCCTGAGCGTGGGCGGGTCCGGCGGCGTCGTCGACACCAGGCCCGGCATCCTGAACCTGCTTGGCAGCAGCAGTTCCGGCAACGGAGCCAGCGGCGGTGCCGTCACGATCACCAGCAGCGGTCCCGTGGGCACGACCGGCGCCGCGGCGATCGGCATTTTGGCCGAGAGCGTGGGCGGCGGCGGCGGCACCGCGACCGGAACCGGCGGCATCATCGCGGTCGGAACGACCGGCGGCGACGGCGGCAACGGCGGCATTGTGCAGGTGACTCATAGCGGCACGCTGAGCACCGCCGGGGACGGCGCGATCGGGCTGCTCGCCCACAGCATCGGTGGCGGCGGCGGCAATGGCGGCAACGCAACCGGAATCGCCGCGGCGGTCAGTGGCGCCGGTGGGGGGGGCGGCCTGGGGGGATCGGTCACGCTTGGGCTGAGCAACGGCAGCATCAGCACCGGCGGCGACTTCGCCGCGGCGGTGGTGGCGCAGTCGATCGGCGGCGGTGGCGGCAACGGGGGCTATTCCAAGACCTATTCGCTCGCAGCGCTCTCCGCCGCGATCGGCGGGAATGGAGGCGCCGGCAGCAGCGGCGGCACCGTGCAGGTCACTGCGGCCGAGAGCATCGTCACGACCGGCCAGCAATCCTTCGGCGTGCTGGCGCACAGCGTCGGCGGAGGGGGCGGGATCGGCGGGTCGGCGAACACCTACCAGGCGACGGTCATCTTCGCGCTCGCGGTGGACGTGGGCGGCAGCGGCGGGGCAGGCGCCGCGGGCGGAGCGGTCACCGTCGACAACCAGTACCACATCACGACCAGCGGGCCGGATGCGATCGGCATCGTCGCGCAATCGGTCGGCGGCGGTGGCGGCAGCGGCGGCGCGGCGACTGCGAAGTCCCTCGCGGTCACGGTTGGCGATCCGGAAATCCCGACCGTCTCGGTCGACCTCGCCGTGGGAGGCAAGGGCGGCAGCGGCAGCCAGGGCGGCATCGTCTCGGTCAGCAATACCGGCATCATCACCACCGGCGGGGACGGCGCTCACGCCATCCTGGCGCAGTCGATCGGCGGCGGTGGGGGGAATGGAGGAGACTCGACGGCCTCCGCCTATGCGATCGAGGGCTCCAGCCCGACCTTCAAGCTCGCCCTGAGCCTGGGTGGCAGTGGCGGGATTTCGGGCAACGGCGGTTCGGTGAACGTGACGTCGCAGAGCTGCCCCGGCTGCCAGTCGCTGCTGACGACCACCGGCAATCATGCGGCCGGCATCGCCGCGCAGTCGATCGGCGGAGGCGGCGGCAACGGCGCGGCCGGCGATGCGAGCACGTCGAGCCCGACCCTGGGCAACAGCACCGGCGATTCGGTCGGTCTGGGCTACACGATCGGCGGCCGAGGCGGCGCCGGCGGCGCGGGCGGACCCGTCACGGTCCTCAACGACACCGCGGCGACCATCCGCACCACCGGCTCCGGCTCGCAAGGCGTGCTCGCGCAGTCCATCGGCGGCGGCGGCGGCAATGGCGGCGGCGGGACGGCGACCGGCAGCGGCGACACGATCGACATCAACGTCAGCCTGGGCGGCAATGCCGGGGGCGGCAGCACCGGCGGCGCGGTCTCCGTCACCAACAACGGTACGATCGCCACCGGTGCCACCCAGAGCCTGTCAAACGGACTCACCTTCACCCGGGGTGGCGACGCAGTCGGCATCCTGGCGCAGTCGGTTGGCGGTGGTGGCGGGGCCGGCGGCTCCTCCGACGCGGCGGCCTCGATCGGCGCGCTCGACCAGCTCGAGGATGCGACGGCCACGGCCATCGCCAATGCTCCGTCCAACAGCATGACCGGCAACCTCGCAATCGGCGGCAGCGGAGGGACCGGCGGCAATGGCGGATCGGTCACGGTCACCAATACCGGCACGATCTCGACCCTGGGGATCCGCGCCTACGGCATCCTGGCGCAATCGATCGGCGGCGGCGGCGGAACGGGGGGCGTGGCGTCCTCCGATGCGACATCGGTCCTCGGCGGCCTGACCACCTCGACCGATGACGAGGGCAACACCTCCACCAGCCGGCAGACGGCGAACATCGGCATTTCCCTTGGGGGTTCGGGCGCATCGGCCGGCAACGGCGGCACCGTGAGCGTCAGCACCGGCGGCAGCATCGCCACGGCGGGCTACGGCGCGCATGCAGTGCTGGCGCAGTCGATCGGCGGGGGTGGCGGCGTCGGCGCGGAGGGCACCGCGAACAGCTCGAGCACGATCGGTCTCGGCGTCGGCTGGAGCGGCAGCGGCGCGGCCGGCGGCAGCGGGGGCACCGTCACCCTCACCAGCACGGGGGCGGTGGCGACGCTGGGCGACGATGCCTACGGTCTCGTCGCGCAGTCGATCGGCGGCGGCGGCGGGCTTGGCGGCGCCGGCTGCAGCAATTCCGGCGGGACGGGATTGCAGGGCGTCTCCGCCACGCGCTGCCTGGGCAACAACAAGATCGGCGTGGGCGGCAGCGCGGCGCCCTGGAACGACTCCTCGGATTTCAGTTTCACCGTGGGCGGCGGATCGGGCGCGAGCGGCAACGGCGGCAGCGCCACGGTCGCCGTCGCCAGCGGCACCATCGCCACCACCGGCGCCCGCAGCGTCGGCATCGTGGCGCAGTCGATCGGCGGCGGCGGGGGCCTCGTGGCCGGTCCAGCGGTCAGCATCGGCTCGACCTCGGCCCAGGGACAGCCCGGCAGCAACGCCGCCAAAGGGGGCAGCGTCTCGGTGACCCTCGGCAGCGGAGCCGCCATCACCACGACCGGCGCCGGTGCGTGGGGCATCCTGGCGCAGTCGATCGGCGGCGGCGGCGGGTTCGCGGGCGATTCGTCCCTGCCGCTGCAGTTCCCCGTCTCCAACACGCTGCCGGACCGCCCGAACAACAACGGAGCCTATCCCGATTCCGGAACGGTCAGCGTTTCGGTCGGCGGCAACATCACCACCAGCGGCGCCAATGCGCACGGCATCTTCGCGCAGGCGGTGGGAGGTGGCGGCGGCATCGCCGCGGGCGGCGGGCTGAGCACCGGCGCCACGCTGGTGGCCGGCAACAGCGCGCAGTTCTATGGCCGCTCCGACCAGACCTATGCCGGGGAGGGCATGGCAGTCACCGTCACCCAGACGGGCGGTGCCATCCTCGCCTCCGGTCCCGGCTCGATCGGCATCATCGCGCAGAGCACCGGCAAGAGCGTCTACACCCAGCCGATCACCATCAGCATCGGCGGCAGCGTGACCGGCGGCACCAATGCCGGCGTGAGCGGGGGCGCGGGCGCCGCCGGCATCCTGGTGTCGGGCGGCGTACTGCCGGGCAGCGTCGCGCCCGCGGCGGCCAACACGATCACCGTGCTGGCGGGCGGCTCCGTCGCGACCGTCGACGGCGTGAGCGGCACGGCGATCACCACCGATTACGGGATCACCAACATCAGCAACAGCGGCACCATCACGGGCAACATCCTGCTGGGCCGCACTCCCGGATCGGTCACCAACAATGCCGGCGGCACGCTCGTGCTGGGAAGCCAGGTCACCGCAGCGAGCCTGCAGAACAGCGGCACGATCCGGCTGCAGCCCGGCACCACCACGCTGACCGGCAACTTCGCGCAGAGCGGCACCGGGCAGCTCACCTTCGCCTTCGACGGGGTGAACAGCCACACCCTGTCGATCGGCACCATCGCCCAGGTGGACGGCACCGTCGCGCCCATGGTCGGCACCACGCTGCTGCCCTTCACCGACACCGTGCTGCGCGCCGCCTCCAGCCTCGCGCTGAGTGCCGCGACGCCGCAGACCTACCTGTTCGGCTGGAACCTGCAGCAGAGCGGCACGACGGCCACGATCACGCCAACCGCCAACTTCATGCCCGCGGGTGCGACACTGACCGCGAGCGAGACGTCCGTCGCGAGCTACCTGGCGCGCGGCTGGGCGGCTGCGGATCCGGCGCTCGCACCGGTGTTCGCCGCGCTCTACAACGGCGTCGGCACCGCGGCGGGCTACGCGAACGTGCTGCAGCAGGCATCGCCCCTGTCCACCCAGGTGGCGGCCAGCACGCTCGCCGACCTGTCCGGCAACGTGCTGGGTGCCGCCATGAGCTGCCCGCAATTCGAGGGCGCGACCACGCTGCTGGGTGAGGGGCGCTGCGCCTGGGTGAAGGTCGGGGGCGACTCCACGGACCGGTGGGACAGCGGCAGTTCGGTTTCATCCGCAACTTATCGGATCGGCGGCCAGGCGAGCTTCGCACCGGGCTGGGCGATCGGCGGCTCGCTCGCGACCGGTACGCTCTGGGCCAGCCAGTCGGGCGGATCGTCGAGCTCCGGCCAGGTCTATGACGGCAGCGTCGCGCTGAAATACGTCACCGGACCGTGGCTGTTCGCTGCCTCCGTCGCGATCGAGGGCGGCAGCTTCAGCAACGAGCGGGTGGTGACCTTGCCGGGCCAATCCGCCGTCCTGCGCAGCGATTCGAGCGCGCTGCTCTATGGCGCGCGGTTGCGGGCGGCCTACGACGTGCCGTTCGAGCATTTCTACCTGCGGCCGTTCGTCGACGTGGATGTCTTCCATCTCCACACCCCCGCCTATGCCGAGAGTGGCGCGAGCGGCATGGCGCTCTCGGTCGGGTCGAGCGACAGCACGCGGACGGCGGTGAGTGCGACGATGGAGATCGGCAGCCGCACCGATCTCGGCCCGAACACCGTGCTGCGGACCTACGTGGACCTGGGGGCGAGCGTGCTGCCCAGCGGCACGCGGTCGGTGGACGCGCATTTCGTGGGCACGCTGCCGGGGACGGGCACGTTCCGTACCTACCTGACCTCCCCGGATGCGTTCGGCGTGTTCGCGGCCGGGGCGCAGCTCTATCAGAAGGAAGGGTGGGAGGTCCGCGCCGAGTACGGCGTCCGCGCCACCACCAACTTCTTCAGCCAGGGCGGCAGCCTGCGCGTGGCCTATCGGTTCTGAGCGGAGCCCCCTCGTCCGGTGCGGAACGAGGGGGCAGGTCCGATCAGCCCGCCGCGGCGTCCAACGCCTGGCCGAGATCCGCCAGGATGTCGTCGATGTGCTCGAGGCCGATCGACAGCCGGACATATCCCGCCGTCACGCCGGTCGCCGCCTGTTCCTCGGCGGTGAGCTGGCTGTGCGTCGTGCTCGCCGGATGGATGGCGAGGCTGCGCGCATCGCCGATGTTCGCGACGTGGTAGAACAGCTTCAGCGCGTCGATGAAGCGGCGACCGGCCTCCCGCCCGCCGGCGAGTTCGAAGCCGACCAGGCCGCCCTGGCCGTGCGGCAGGTATTTCGCCGTCCGTTCCGCGCCGACGCCGCCATGCTGCGACGGGTGGATCACCCGCGCGACGTCCTTGCGCCCCGCGAGATAGGTGGCGACGGCGAGCGCATTCTTGCTGTGCTCGCGCATGCGCAGCGGCAGCGTCTCGATCCCCTGCAGGAACAGGAAGGCGTTGAACGGCGACAGCGCGGCGCCAAGGTCGCGCAGGAGCGTCACCCGGAGCTTCAGGATGTAGGCGATCGGGCCGAGCGGCTTGGCGGCCTGGGACCAGACGGCGCCGTGGTAGGAGGGATCGGGCGAATTCATCAGCGGCTGGCGCGCGGCGTTCGCTTCCCAGTCGAAATTGCCGCCATCGATCACCACGCCGCCGATCGAGGTGCCGTGGCCGCCGATGTATTTCGTCGCGGAGTACATGACCACCGCGGCACCGTGGTCGAACGGGCGCACCAGCAACGGGGCGGCCGTGTTGTCCATGATGAGCGGAATGCCGAAGCGGCGGCCGATCGCGGCGACCTCGGCGATCGGGAAGGGGACCAGCTTGGGGTTGGGCAGGGTTTCCGCGTAGTAGGCGCGGGTCTTGTCGTCGGTCGCGCGGGCGAAGGCCTCGGGGTCGGTCGGATCCACGAAGCGGACCTCGATGCCCTGGTCCTTCAGCGTGTTCGCGAACAGGTTCCAGGTGCCGCCATACAGGTCGGTCGAGCTGACGATGTTGTCCCCGGCGCGCGCGAGGTTCTGCACCGCATACGCCGAGGCCGCCTGGCCGGACGCGACGGCCACGGCCGCCACGCCACCCTCCAGCGCCGCGATGCGCTTCTCGAACGCATCGGTCGTCGGGTTCATGATGCGGGTGTAGATGTTCCCGAGTTCCTTCAGCCCGAACAGGTTGGCGGCGTGTTCGCTGCTGTCGAACTGGTAGGAGGTGGTCTGGTAGATCGGCACGGCCACGGCGGTGGTCGCGTCGTCGCGCCGCCAGCCGGCATGCAGGGCCAGGGTCTCCGGGTGTTTGGACATCGGGTGCTCCCCCAAAAGGTGCGTGGGACGGCGTTCGGGGGCGGACTATAGAGGCGGCGCGGCGGGGGGGAAGCGCGGGAAAATCCTCGCGCGATCACGCCCGTCCGGGCAGGGGCCATTGCCCTGACAGATGGTCGGGGAGCAATTCCTGCCGTTTCCCGCGAAGCCGGTCCCGGCCGGGCGCGGCGTCCCCGCCGCTCAGAGGGGACGCGCGCCCGCGGATCAGCGAGGGCGGCTCAGTGGCCGCGCAGCGCCGGCATCACCTGGTCGCGGAACAACGTCAGGCTGGCGCCGGTCTGCTCCCAGCTCATCGGCCCGAGGCGGAACTGCATGATCAGCCCGCCCACCCCGGTCTTGCCTAGGACGGCCAGCTTCTCCGCCACCGTCGCCGGGGAGCCGCAGATCAGCGCGTGCTCGGCCTGTGCGTGCGGGGGCGGCGCGGCGCCGGCTGGCGGCATCGGCAGGATGGAGGCGCCCTGTTCGGCATGGACCCGGTGGCGCATCTCCACACGGAATTCGTGCATCGCCTCGAAGGCGGGGCGGGCGATGCGTTCGGCTTCCGCATCCGTCTCGGCGACGTAGACGTTGCGCCAGACCCAGCACTCGTCCACGCGCGCGGCGATGGTCGCCTCGTCCATCCCGAGTTCGCGGAGGGTGCGCCGGTAGAGGTCCATGCGATGCGCCGTCACGTCGTTCGGCTGCACGTTCATCATGAAGGGCTGGCCGCGGCGTGCGATGTCGAGCATGCCGTGCTCGCTGGCGGCCGCGCGGATCAGATAGGGATGCGGCCGGGTGAAGGGGGCCGGGCGCAGCGCCGGCAGCTTCACGTCGAAGAACCGGCCCGTGTGGGCGACGGGCTCGCCCTTCCACGCCTCGATCATCAGCGCCTCGGCTTCCTCGAAGCGCGCCTGCGCCTCGGTATGGTCGATGCCGAACCCCTGGTAGTCGTAGATGTTGTAGGCGGTGCCGCGCCCGAGCCCGACGATCAGCCGGCCGCCGGAGAGGTGATCGATGACGGCCATCTGTTCGGCGAAGCGCACCGGATGGTGCAGCGCCATCTGCGCGACTGCGAAGCCGATCTTCGCTCGCGTCGTCGCGGTCGCGAGCGCGGCCCCGAAGCTCACTGGATCGACATAGGCGCAGATGCCGTCGAAATGATGCTCCGCCAGCCAGATCACGTCGAAGCCGAGTTCGTCGGTGAGCTGGGCCTCACGCAGCGTTTCCCGGATCACACGGCCGTCGTCCTCCGGCGTGCGGCTCTCGGGGAACAGGAAGTTGGAGAATTTCATCACGGGCCTCGCATCCGGCGTCGTCGGCAGGATCGACCGTCGCGGTGCGCGGCGCAATCCTTTCCCGCCCGGTCGCGCGACGCGGTCTGGCTGCGAGGCGTGGCCCCGCATTTGCAAGCCCTTCCGTCGCTCTCGCAATCGGAGGGGCTGAGATGACGGAGCTGCATTTCCTCACCATCGCGGAGGCCGCGCGGCTGATCCGCACCCGCGCGCTTTCGCCGGTGGCGCTCACGAAGACGTTCCTGCGGCGGATCGAGCAGCTCGATAGCGAGCTGAACAGCCACATCCTGGTGCTGGCCGACCAGGCGCTCGCGGAGGCGAAGCGTGCCGAGGCGGAGATCGCGGCGGGCCGGTACAGGGGGCCGCTGCATGGCATCCCGATCGGGCTCAAGGACATCTACAACACGGCCGGGATCGCAACGACGGGTCATTCCGCGCTGTTCCGGGACCATGTGCCGCAGGAGGACGCCGCCACCGTCGCGCTGCTGCGCGAGGCCGGGGCGGTGTTCACCGGCAAGCTCTCCACCTGGGAGTTCGCGATCGGCGGCACGTCCTTCGACCTGCCCTGGCCGCCGGCCCGCAATCCGTGGGACCTGACGCGTGATCCGTCCGGCTCCTCCTCCGGCTCCGCGGCGGCGGTCGCGGCGGGGTTGTGTCTCGGCGCCATGGGATCGGACACGGGCGGTTCGATCCGTGGGCCGGCCGCCTGGTGCGGGATCGCGGGGCTCAAGCCGACCTATGGCTATCTCAGCCGACGTGGCGTGCTACCGCTGTCCTTCTCGCTCGATCATGCAGGGCCGATGTGCTGGACCAGCGAGGATTGCGCGCTGATGATGCAGGTCCTGGCGCGGCACGATCCGCTGGACGCGGCGAGTGCGTCGGTTGCGCCGATCGATTTCACGGCAGGGCTCGACGCCAGTCTCGCCGGCCTGCGCGTCGGGGTGGTTCGCCACTTCTTCGAGCGCGATCTCGTGACCGAACCGGCGGTGATCGCCGCGCTCGAGGATTCGCTGGTGGCGCTCCGTGATCTGGGGGCCAGCGTGCAGGACGTCACGCTGTCGCCGTTCGGCGTCTACGGCGATACCGCCAGCCTGATCTCGCGCGCCGAGTCTTTCGCCTTCCACCAGGACTGGCTGCGCAAGACGCCGGAGCTCTACGGGGCCTACGGGCGCCAGCGGCTGATGGCCGGCGCCTTCATCGCGGCCGCCGACTACGTGAACGCCCAGCGGCAACGGGCACGCCTGGTCGCCGAGATCGCCTCGGTGATGCGCGACGTCGACGTGCTGGTGTTCCCCACCGCGCGCTGCGTGGCGCGCGAGATCGGGGAGGACGTGATGGCGAGCGGCTACCAGCCCTTCTTCAACCGTGCCTTCAACGTGACCGGCAATCCGGGCCTGTCCATCTGCAACGGCTATGACGCGTCCGGCCTGCCGCTGTCGCTGCAGATCGGGGGGCGCCCGTTCGAGGATGCGCTGGTGCTGCGGGTGGGCCATGCGCTGGAGCGGGCGCTGGGCACCCGGACGCGCCGGCCTGATTTCGCGATGTGAGCGGCGGATCCCTCCCCGCCGAGGCGGGGAGGGCGGGGTGTCAGCCGACGCTGACGGTCGTGAGATCGACGAACCAGCTCTGCACCGGCTGGAAGCCGTGCACCTTCTTCGACATCGCGCGCGGGTTGAGGTCGTGCACGATGAACAGCCACGCCGCCTCGTCCACGACGATCGTGTGGGCCTTGGCGAGCAGCTTCGTCTGTTCGGCGGGATCGAATGTCGCCTGGGCCTGCTTCAGCAGCGCAGTTGCCTCGGCATTCGCGAAGTGGCCCCAGTTGTAGTTGGTCGGGGAGAAGCTGTCGATCGCGTAGTAGCGGAACATGGTCGAGGGATCGACGGAGCTCAGGCTGATGTTGACCCCGTCCACACCATGCGACTGCGGCGCCTTCGGATCGGATCGGACGGCCACCAGCATGGTGCCCCATTCGACCACGTCGAAGTCGATATCCATGCCGACAGCCTTGAAGTTCTGCTGCATGTACTCGTTCATCGGGATCGGCAGCATCTGGCCGGACCCCGAGGTCGAGATCATGATCTTCGCCTTGAGCGGCTTGTCCGGTCCGTAGCCGGCTTCCTTCAGCAGCGCCTTCGCCTTCTCCGGATCGTACCGGTACTTCTGCGTGGGCTCGCCGAAGAACGGGCTATCCGGCGGATACAGGCCGACGGCCGGCTTGGCGATGCCGTTGATCAGCTTGATCAGGCCTTCCCGGTCCAGGGCATAGTTGATCGCCTGACGGACGCGCACGTCCTTGAACGGGGAGGCGTCGGTGCAGTTCAGCACGTAGGGATAGGTGTGCGGATAGGGCCAGAGCAGCACGTTGAAGCCCGCCTGCTTCAAGGACGGGATGGAATCGGGTGCCGGCACCTCGATCCAGTCGACCTGCCCCGATCGCAGCGCCGCGATACGGGTGGTCGCTTCCGCCATCGGGTGGACGTACAGCTTCTCGAGCTTGGGGATCCGGTCCTTGTCCCAGTACTCCTCGTTGCGCGCCATCTCGACATACTGGCCCGGCACGACGCGCATGATCTTGAACGGCCCGGTGCCCGACGGCTTCTTCGCGAACTCCGCCCAGTTCTTGCCCGTCGCCTCCCACTGCGCGGGGCTGACCATCAGCACGCGGGTCAGCAGCCAGGGCAGGAAGCTGAACGGGTATTTCGTGGTGATCGCGATCTTGTCGTCGCCGACCTTCTCGAACGTGTCGACCATGGAGACCGCCGCGCGCACGATCGGCGCCGAGGTCGCGTCGTATTGCGGTGACTTGTCGTCGTAGACGCGTCGCAGGTTCCAGATGACCGCATCGGCCGAGAAGGCCGAACCGTCGTGGAACTTCACGCCTTGTCGGACGGTGAACACCCAGCGCAGCGGGTTGCTCTTGTCCGGCTCCCAGGCGGTGAACAGGCCGGGCTTGATGTTGGCCGGCTTGTCGGGGTTGTTGCGCAGGTCCCAGTTCACCAGCGCATCGTAGGGCTGGTAGCCGAGGAAACGATATCCTTCGAACCCGTTGTTCGGGATCCCGTGCGTCGTCGGGATATCGGCCGCCGTCATGGCGATCCGCAGGGTGCCGCCGCCGGCGGCGTGCGCGGGCAGCACCGGCGCCGCAGCGCCCGCGGCGGCCGCGAGCATCAGGGAACGTCGGGAAATCATCGTGGATGCACCTCTGGTCGGTTGTGAAAAGGGAACGACGTATTCCACGCGCACGCGCTGCCACGCGTACTTCGCGGCAGCGACGGACGCGGCGGGACGGGCTCAGCTCATGCTGATCTGGGTGAAATCCTGGTACCAGCTCTGTGCGGGGCTGAAGCCGGTGACCTTCTTCGACATCGCGCGCGGGTTGAGGTCGTGCACGATGAACAGCCAGGGAGCCTCGTCGACGATGATGGCGTGCGCCTTGGACAGCAGCTCCGCCTGTTCCTGCGCGTTGAACGTGGCCTGTGCGCGTCGCAGCAGATCGGTCGCCTCGGCGTTGTCCCAGTGGCCCCAGTTGTAGTTGGTGGGGGAGAAGCTGTCCTTCGCGTAGTAGCGGAACATGGAGGATGGATCGGTGAAGCTCAGGCTGATGTTGATCCCGTCCACCCCGTGGGACTGCGGCGCCTTCGGGTCGGAGCGGATCGCGACCAGCATCGTGCCCCACTCGACCACGTCGAAGTCGATGTCCATGCCGACGGCCTTGAAGTTCTGCTGCATGAACTCGTTCATCGGGATCGGCAGCATCTGCCCCGACCCCGAGGTGGAGATCATGATCTTCGCCTTGACCGGCTTGCCCGGCCCGTACCCGGCTTCCTTCAACAGCGCCTTCGCACGCTCCGGATCGTAGGTGTATTTGTTCACCGGCTTGCCGAACAACGGATCAGTCGACGGGTAGAGCCCCATGGCAGGCTTCGCCGTCCCGTTCAGCATCTTGCACAACCCGTCGCGGTCGACGGCATAGTTCAACGCCTGCCGCACCCGCACATCCTTGAACGGGGAGGTGTCGGTGCAGTTCAGGGCGTACGGGTAGGTGTGCGGATAGGGCCAGACGCTGATCTGCAACCCGGCCTGCTTCAGCGAGGGGATGGAATCCGCGGGCGGCACCTCGATCCAGTCCACCTGGCCGGAGCGCAGCGCCGCGACGCGCGTGGTCGCCTCCGGCATTGGGTAGACCACCAGCTTCTCGAGTTTCGGGACGCGCTTCGGGTCCCAGTATGCCTCGTTCCGGGTCATCTCGGCGTACTGGCCCTGCACCACCCTGGTGATCTTGAACGGGCCGGTGCCGGACGGCTTCTTGGCGAACTCCGCCCAGCTCTTGCCCACCGCCTCCCACTGCGTCGGGCTCGCGATCAGCAGGCGCGTCAGCAGATAGGGCAGGAAGCTGAACGGGTATTTCGTCGTGAGCACGACGGTCTTGTCGTCCGCCTTCTCGAACGCGGCGATCATCGACACGGTGGCGCGCACGATCGGCGCGGCGGGCGCATCGTATTGCGGCGCCTTGTCGTCGTAGATCCGGCGGAAGTTCCAGATGATCGCATCGGCCGTCAGCTCCGATCCGTCGTGGAACTTCACGCCCTGCCGGACTTCGCAGATCCAGCGGAGCGGATTGCCTTCGTCGATCCGCCAGGAGGTGAACAGGCCCGGCGTGATGTCGGTCAGCTTGTCGTGGGCAAAGTCCCAGTTCACCACGGAATCGTAAGCCGGGTAGCCAAGAAATCGAAAACCTTCGCCGCCGTTGTTGGGAATGCCATGCGTCGTGGGCAGGTCGGCCGCGGTCATGCCGACGCGCAGGACCTGCGGGGAAGCGGCCAACCCGGGAAGGGCGGGAACCATCGCGGTACCGGCCGCGGTGGTGATGAAGCCACGCCTGGAGAGCATCGTCCGTCCATTCCTTCTGCTGGTGCGGGCGGCCGCGCCGAACCCTCGACACCAGGCTGCAATCGCTATGCCAGCCCAGAGGCGAGGGGCGGCCGAACGACCCCGACAGGCGGGAGCCGCCGATCCTTCAGGCCAGCGCGGGGGCTTTGACCGTCGCCTGCTCGATCAGCGCGACCATCGCGTCCGCGTCACGGACGTCGCAGAACGTGTGCGCCATGGCGGACAAGGTGCCGTTGTGCTCGTCGTCGTTGAACGTCGCGTTCGCGTCGGCGACGAAGAACACCTTGTAGTTCATCATCATCGCGTCCCGCGCGGTCGACTCGCAGCAGACCTGGGTCGCGGTGCCGGTGACGATCAGCGTGTCGATGCCGCGGTCTTCCAGCACTGCATGCAGGTTCGAGGAGCCGGGGGCGAAGGCGCCGAACCGGCGCTTCGGCACGCGCAGATCCTGCGGCAGGACCTCGAGCCCGTCGTACAGGGCATGACCGAACGCGCCGGGCGCGAAGGTGTCGATCATCTTCTGCCGCCGTTCGGGCGTGCAGAAATGGTCGAAATAGGTGGACCAGCTCGCGACGGCGACGTCGTCGAACGTGTTCTGGATGTAGACCACCAGGCCGCCGGCGGCCCGCAGCGCGGCGCTGATCCGATTGACCTGCGGCACGATCTCCCGCGCCGCGTCGATGGCGCAGACCTGGCCCGGAACCATGAACCCGTTCTGGAGATCGACCACGATATGGGCAGTCCGCTCAGGAAATAGGCTCGAAAACACGGAAAGTCCGCCGCGGCGCTCCGTGGCGCGGGCGAGGACGTCGGGGTGGATGCGAGGTTTGTGCATGGGTTGAGCCGCCTCCTGCGGTGATCGGTCTTCCGTGCTCGATGCAAGCGAGGGGCCAGATCGAAAAGTCGCCACTTGCATGAAAATCGCGCATCGGCCGCGGCGCGACGGAATGGGGACGCGCCGGAGAGTTAGGCACGGTTGTTGCACCGCAGCGGAGACCGTATCGAAGGAAGGTCAGCGCCGCATGCTCGTCTTCGCCCTACGTCGTCTCCTGCAGGCCATCCCGATCCTCCTCGGCGTCTCCCTCGTGGTGTTCGGTCTGGTGCACATCGCGCCCGGCAACCCGATCGACATGCTGATGCCGCCCGAAGCCTCGCCCGAGATCGTCGCGCAGATGAAGGCCGCCTACGGCTTCGACAAGCCGCTCTACATGCAGTACCTGCTCTGGCTGCTGCGCGCCGTTCGCGGCGATTTCGGTCTCTCGGTGTTCAACGCCGCCCCGGTCTGGGGGCAGCTCGTGACCGCGCTCGAGAACACCTTCATCCTGGCCATCCTCGGCGCGGCACTCGGCTTCGCCCTCGGCATCCTCACCGGGCTGATCGCCGCGCTGTATCACGGCCGGTGGCCGGACAAGGTCGCCTCCGCCATCGCGACCGCCGGCGTGTCCCTGCCGCACTACTGGTGCGCGATCGTCCTCGTCCTCGTCTTCGCGGTGTTCCACGACTGGCTGCCGGCACAGGGCATGGGCGACGACTCGCTGCCGATCTGGCAGCGGCTCGACTTCCTCGTCCTGCCGGTGGTCACGCTGTCGCTCATCCCGATGGGCGTCATCGGCCGCCTCGTCCGCGCAACCGTGCTCGACATCCTCGGGCAGGATTTCGTGGGCGCGCTCTCGGCCAAGGGCCTGACCCGCTGGCCGGTGCTGCGCCACATCATCAAGAACGCGGCCCCGCCCGTGCTCGCGCTCATGGGCCTGCAGTTCGGCTACCTGCTCGGCGGCTCCATCCTGGTCGAGACCGTGTTCAACTGGCCGGGGTCGGGCAATCTGCTCAACCTCGCGATCTTCCGCCGCGACATCCCGGTCCTGCAGGCGACGATCCTCGTCCTCGCGACCTTCTTCGTCCTGCTGAACCTGATGGTCGATATCGCCCAGGCCGCGATCGATCCGCGGATCCGGCGGTGAACAGGAACCCAGTCATGTCAGACGCAACCATCGACACCGCGCAGCGGGTGCTGCCCGCCGCCGATGCGCCCGCCTCGCCCGCACCCGGCTACTGGAAATCCGTCAGCCAACGCCTGGCACGCGATCCGGTCACCATCGCGGTCTCGCTCGTCCTGATCGGCATCCTGTTCATCACGATCGGCGCGCCCCTCGTCACCAACGCCGACCCCTATGCCGGCTCCGTCCTCGCCCGCCTCAAACCCATCGGCACGCCCGGCCATTGGCTTGGCACCGACGAGACCGGCCGCGACCTCTGGACGCGGCTCTGCTACGGCGGCCGCCTCTCGCTGCTCGCGGCGGTCCTGCCGGTGACGATCGCGCTGTTCGTCGGCGGGTTCCTCGGCATCCTCGCCGGCTACAGCGGTGGCTGGATCAACACCGCGATCATGCGCACGATGGACGTGTTCTACGCGTTCCCCTCGATCCTGCTCGCCGTCGCCATCTGCGGCATGCTGGGGAACGGCCTCACCAACTCCATCCTGGCCTTGGGCGTGGTGTTCATCCCACCCATGGTCCGTGTCGCCGAGACCGTGACGACGCAATCGCGCAATCTCGACTTCGTGGAGGCGGCGCGGGCCTCGGGCACCACGACGCTGCAGATCATCCGCCACCACGTGCTGGCGAACGTGCTGGGGCCGATCCTGGTCTACGCCACCAGCCTGATCAGCGTCTCGATCATCCTCTCGGCCGGCCTGTCCTTCCTCGGCCTCGGCGTCACCCCGCCGGAACCGGAATGGGGACTGATGCTGAACTCGCTGCGCCAGGCGATCTACGTGCAGCCCTACGTGGCCGCCCTGCCGGGCGTCATGATCTTCGTCACCTCGATGTGCTTCAACCTGATGAGCGATGGATTGCGAAGCGCCATGGACGTGAGGCTGAACAAATGAGCGCCGCGATGAAGCTCGATCCGCGCGATCGCGGTGGTCCCGCCCAGCCCCTGCTCTCGGTGGAGGGACTCAAGAAATACTTCCCGGTGCGCGGCGGCCTCCTGAACCGCCAAGTGGCGACGGTGCAGGCGGTCGACGACGTCTCCTTCTCGGTCCGCAAAGGGGAGACCCTCGGCATCGTCGGCGAATCCGGATGCGGAAAGTCGACCACCGCGCGCCTGCTGATGCGCCTGATGGATCCGGATTCCGGCTCGATCGTCTTCGACGGCGATCCGGTCGGAGAGCGCGCGGGCATCACGGTCAACGAGATGCGCCGGCAGATGCAGATGGTGTTCCAGGACAGCTACACCTCGCTGAACCCGCGCATGACGATGGCGGAGAGCATCGCCTACGCGCCACGCATGCACGGCACGCCGCGGAAGGAGGCGTTCGACCGCGCGGAAACGTTGCTCGCCCAGGTCGGGCTCAATCCGCGCCAATACGCGCGGCGCTATCCGCACGAGCTCTCGGGCGGCCAGCGCCAGCGGGTCAACATCGCCCGCGCCCTCGCGCTCGAGCCGCGGCTGGTGATCCTCGACGAAGCGGTCGCGGCACTCGACAAGTCGGTTGAGGCGCAGGTGCTCAACCTGCTGGGCGACCTCAAGAGCCGCTTCAACCTGACCTACCTCTTCATCAGCCACGACCTGAACGTGGTCGAGTACATGAGCGACCGCGTCATGGTCATGTATCTCGGCCGCGTCGTGGAAACCGGCCCTGTCGAGCAGATCTATCGCAAGCCGCGCCATCCCTACACGCGCGCGCTGTTCGCTTCCAAGCCCACGCTCGACCCCGATCGGCGCACGACGGAGATGCCGCTCACCGGCGATCCGCCCAATCCGATCAACCCCCCGAGCGGCTGCCGTTTCCGTACGCGGTGTGCGTTTGCGCAGGCGGTGTGTGCGGAAAAGCCGCCGCCACTCGCGGCACCGCTCGATGGTGAGACGGCGGAGGGAGCGCCGCACCTGGTGGCGTGCCACCTGCCGGAAGCACAGGCCGCAATGGGAGTGAGCGCGCATGCCTGACATCGGCCTCGCCCCTGCGCCGACCGACACGCCCGTGCTGCAGGTCGACGATCTCACCGTCCGCTTCAAGCGGCGCAACACCGACGTCGCCGCCGTCAACGGCGCGACCTTCGCCCTGCGACGGGGCGAGACGCTCACGATCCTGGGCGAGTCCGGTTCGGGCAAGAGCGTCAGCCTGAAGGCGCTCATGGGATTGCTGCCCGGCTATGCGCAGATCCAGGGCAAGATCTGGCTGGACGGGAAGGAGATCCTCGGTCTCCCGCCGGCGGAACTGGCGAAGCTGCGCGGCGGCGCAATCTCGATGATCTTCCAGGAGCCGATGGCGGCGCTCGACCCCGTCTACACGATCGGCGAGCAGATCGCCGAGACGATCGTGCAGCACGAGGGTGTCGACCATCGCACCGCCATGCTGCGCGCCCGCGGCCTGCTGGAACGCGTGAAGATCCCATCCCCGGAACGGCGGCTGAAGAACTACCCGCACGAGATGTCGGGCGGGATGCGTCAGCGGGCGATGATCGCGCTTGCGCTGGCCTGCTCGCCCTCCGTGCTGCTGGCCGACGAGCCGACCACCGCGCTCGACGTCACCGTGCAGATCCAGGTGCTGCTGTTGCTTCGCCAGTTACAGCAGGAACTGGGCATGGCGATCGTCTTCGTCACCCACGACGTGGGCGTCGCAGCCGAGATCTCCGACCGGATCGCGGTGATGTATGCCGGCCGCTTCGTCGAGAGCGGCACCACGCGTGAGATCATGCGCGATCCGCGGCACCCGTACACGCAGGGCCTGCTCGCCTCCACCGTGCACGGCGCGATGCGCGGCGCGAAGCTCGAGACCATCCCCGGCACGCCGCCCAACCTCGCGAGCCTGCCGCCCGGCTGCGCCTTCGCGCCGCGCTGCCGTTACGCGATCGATGCCTGCCGCGCGGGTGACGTGCCCGTCGTGACCGGCCCGACCGGCGCCATGGTGCGCTGCGTCCGCGCCGCCGAGACCGTCGCCGCCTGAAAGGATCCAAGATGTCCGAAATCGACCCGACCGCCTTCGACGCGCTGATCGCGCAGACCGGCCTCACGCTCACCGACGCGCAGACGGCGACCTTGCGCGCGGCCTATCCCAAGCTGCAGACAATGATCGCGCGGGTGACGGAGCCCCTGCCGCGGGAGGCCGAACCCGCGCTGATCTTCCAGGCGGAGATCCGGTGATGGCCGAGTTCTTCACCATCGCCGAAGCGTCCCGCCTGATCGCCGCGAAGAAGCTCTCGCCCGTCGAACTCGCCACGATCTGCCTCGAACGCATCAAGGCCGCCGATTCGATCCTGAACGCCTTCCTGATGGTGACCGAGGAGCGCGCCATCGCCGATGCCAAGGCGGCCGAGGCGCGGATCGCCTCCGGCACGGCGAAGGGCCCGCTCGACGGCATCCCGATCGCGCACAAGGACATCTACAACACCGCCGGCATCCGTACGACGGCGCATTCGAAGCTGCTGCAGGACAACGTGCCCGCGGCGGATTCCACGGTGGTCCGGCAGTGGCGCGACGCCGGTTCGGTGATGATGGGCAAGCTCGCCACCCATGAGTTCGCGATGGGCGGTCCGTCCTTCGACCTGCCCTGGCCGCCGGCGCGCAATCCGTGGAACCCGGACCACTTCCCGGCCGGGTCCTCCTCCGGCACCGGGGCGGCGGTGGCGGCGGGAATGATCCTGGGCGGCACCGGGTCCGATACCGGTGGCTCGATCCGCGGCCCCTCCGCGCTGTGCGGCATCGCCGGCATCAAGCCGACCTACGGCCTGTGCAGCCGCGCCGGCGTGCTGCCGCTGTCCTTCACGCTGGATCACACCGGCCCGATGGCCTGGACCGTGGAAGACTGCGCGCTGCTGCTGCAGGCGATCGCGCGCCATGATCCGACCGATCCGGCAAGCGCGGTCCACGAGGCGCCCGACTATACGCTCGGCATCGATGCGGGCGTGAAGGGACTGCGCATCGGCGTGGTGCGGCACTTCTTCGAGGACGACCATCCGGCGAGCCCCGCGACGCGCATGGGCATCGACCATGCGCTCGAAGTGTTCGAGCATCTGGGCGCGGAAGTGCGCGAGGTGAAGCTCTCTCCGCTCGCCGACTACAATGCGCCCGGCTGGCTGATCCTGCTGGCCGAGGCCTATGCCGTGCACGAGCCCTGGTTCAAGACCCACTTCAACGATTACGGGGAGCTCTTCCGCGACCGTCTCGCGCTGGGCGGCCTGATCCGCGCCTCCGACTACGTGCAGGCGATCCGCCGCCGGCGGTTGCTCTGCCTGGAACTGCAGGCGGCCATGGCGGATGTGGACATCCTCGTCACCGCCGCGCAGCCGGCCGAGGCGCCGAAGATCACCGAAGTTCCGAAATGGGCGATGCTCGACAAGCCGAACTTCACCATTCCGTTCAACGTGACCGGCAACCCGGCCATGAGCGTGTGCACCGGGTTCGGCGCGGGCGGGCTTCCCGTCAGCATGCAGCTCGTGGCGCGCCCGTTCGACGAGGCGACGCTGTTCCGCGCAGGCCATGCCTACGAGATGGCGACCGAGTGGCGGAAGAAGCGGCCCGCGCTGGTGGCGTGACCGCATGGGGGGCGGCGGCACCCGCCGCTCCCGGTCAATGCGCCGGACCACCACCGTCGAACGGGACGCGAAGGGGAGGGGAGATGATTTCGGATTTGCATTTCATGACGATCGCGGAGGCGTCCGCGTTGATACGGGCGCGCCAGCTCTCGCCTGTCGAGCTGACGCGCAATTTCCTCGATCGCATCGCCGCGCTCGATGCGCAGCTCAACGCCTACATCCTGCCGCTGGCCGATCGCGCGCTCGCCGAGGCGAAGCAGGCGGAGGCGGAGATCGCCGGTGGCCGGTACAAGGGCCCGCTGCACGGCATCCCGATCGGCCTCAAGGACATCTACAACACCGCGGGAATCGCGACGACCGGACACTCGGCGCTGTTCCGCGACCACGTCCCGACGGAGGACGCGTTCACCGTCGCGCTGCTGCGCGAAGCGGGCGCGATCACCCTGGGCAAGCTCTCCACCTGGGAGTTTGCGATCGGCGGCGCCTCCTTCGATCTGCCCTGGCCGCCGGCGCGCAACCCGTGGAACACGGCGCGCGAGCCCGGCGGCTCCTCGTCCGGCTCGGGTGCCGCCGTGGCAGCGGGGCTGGCGATGGCGGCGATGGGCACCGACACGGGCGGATCGATCCGCGGGCCGGCATCCTGGTGCGGCATCTCCGGGCTCAAGCCGACCTATGGCTATCTCAGCCGACGCGGCATCCTGCCGCTCTCGCCCTCGCTCGACCACGCCGGACCGATGTGCTGGACCAGCGAGGACTGCGCGCTGATGATGCAGGTCCTCGCACGGCACGATCCGCAGGATGCCGCAAGCGCCATCGTGCCCCCGGTCGACTTCGTCGCGGCGCTGGGCGGTGACCTGAACGGCGTGCGCATCGGGGTGCCGCGGCATTTCTTCGAGACCGACCTGACCTGCGAGCCCGACGTCCTGGCGGCGTTCGAGGCCTCGCTCGACGTCTTCCGCTCCCTGGGCGCCACGGTCATCGACGTGACCCTCTCGCCGCTCGGGCTGTTCACCGACGTGAACGGACTGATCACTGCCGCCGAAGCCTACGCCATCCACCAGGAATGGCTGCAGAAGACCCCGCATCTCTATGGAGAGCGCTGCCGGCTCCGCATCATGGCCGGTGCCTTCGTCTCCGCGGCCGATTACGTCAATGCCCAGCGGGAGCGCGCGCGGCTGGTGCAGGAAGTCACGGCGGTGATGGCGGGATGCGACCTGCTGATGATGCCGACGCGGCAGATGACCGCCCCCGAACTCGGCGACTACGATTCCTCGGCCGGGCCGTCGCTCACCCGCCCGTTCAACATGACCGGTTTCCCCGCCCTGTCGCTCTGCAACGGTTTCGATCGCAACGGACTGCCCACCTCCCTGCAGATCGCCGGCCGACCGTTCGAAGACTCCTTCGTGCTGAAGGCCGGAAACGCCTACGAGAAGGCGACATCCTTCCGCAGCCTTCGCCCCACCCTGGCCGCCCCGTCGCTCGCCGCCGATTGAGAGGAGAACCGCCGATGGACGAGATCAGCTTCGCCGCCCGCGTGGCCGCGACCGGCCTCCGGCCGAAGCCCGAGGACATGCCCAAGCTGGAAGCCCTGGTGAAGGACATGGACCGTGCCGCGTCCCTGGTGCGTGGCCCGCGCTCCTATGCCGAGGAGCCGCTCAGCGCCTTCCGCCTGCCCACGCCCTGACGTTCGGCGTCACGCCTCGGCCTGCTCGATCACCCGGCGCGCTCGCGCGACAATCGGGTAGTCGATGAACTGTCCGTCGAGTTGGATGGAGGCGGAGCCCTCGGCTTCCGCCGCCTCGAACGCCGCCACGATCCGGCGCGCCTGGGCGAGCGCCGCTTCGCTCGGACTGAACGCGGCATTGGTCGGGCCGATCTGGTCGGGATGGATGCACATCTTGCCCTGGAAGCCGAAGGCGGCCGCGCGCGCGGCGGAGGCGACGAACCCCTCCGGATCGCGCAGGTCGGCCCAGACCGTGTCCAGTGGCGGCTCCAGCCCCGCCGCGCGGGAGACGGTGACGCAGGCCACCCGCGCGGGCAGCAGCTCGAGCTCGTCGCGCGACCAGGTCATGCCGCAATCCAGCGTGAAGTCGCCCGCGCCGAACGCAAGCCGCCGCGTTCGCGTCCCGGCACGCAGGATCCGCTCGAGCGCGGAGATCCCCGATGCGGTCTCGATGATCGGGATCAGGTCGATCCCGCCCACCGGCAGGTCGCGCTCACGCTCCAGCGCCGCGATCAGCCAGTCGGCGGTGCGCAGCTCGTCGGCATCCTCCACCTTCGGCAGCACGATCCCGTCCAGCCCCGGCTGCACGACCGCGACCAGGTCGGCATAGCTCCATTCGGTGCTGAGCGCGTTGACGCGCACGTAGAGCGCGTTGCGGCGCGGCAGGGCGAAGGTGGCGGCGACGGTCTGGCGGGCGGCCGGCTTTTCCGCGGTCGCGACGGCATCCTCGAGGTCGAGGATCACCGCATCGGTGGGCAAGGTCAGTGCCTTCTCGACCCGCCGTGCATGATTGGCCGGCGCGAACAGCAGGCTGCGCAGCCGGCTCATCGTGCGGCACCATGCGTGCGCTGCCACTCCGCGGCGCGCGGGATCGGCAGACCCAGGTTCTCGCGAAGCGTGGCGCCCGCGTAGTCGCGCTGGAACAGGCCGCGGCGTTGCAGTTCGGGGACCAGCAGGCGCACGACGTCCTCATACGCGCCCGGCATGTGCGTCGCGGCCAGCACGAACCCGTCGCAGGCCGGGGCGGTGAACCACTCTTCCATCTGGTCGGCCACCTGGCTGGGCGTGCCGCAGAACACCTTGTGCTCCTTGATCGTGCCGCGGCCCGACAGCGTGACGAAGTCGCGCACCGTCGGGTTCTGCTTCCCCGACGCTTCGATGATGCGGTCGCGAAATCCGTGCCAGCCGAAGCCGCGCAACTCCTCGTCGGAGAACGGCTCGTCCAGCGGCTTCGCGCCGAAATCGTAGTTGAGCACCTCCGAGATCAGCACCAGCGCGTCCACCTCTCGCGCCGTGGCTTCGACGACGGCACGCTGCTCCTGCGCCATCGCCTCGCTCTCGGCGACGATCACGTAGCAGGCGGGTGCGACCTTCACCTGGTCCGGATCGCGGCCCATCGCGGCGACCTCCTGCTTGAACGCCGCATACTGCTTCTTTCCCGCCTCCAGGGTCGGGTACACCACGAACACCAGTTCGGCCCAGCGCGCGGCGAAGGCGCGGCCGCGTCCGCTCTGCCCGGCCTGGATCAGCACCGGATGGCCTTGCGGCGAGCGTGGCACGGAGAACGGACCGCGCGAGCGGAAGAAGGCGCCCTGGTGGTCGAGCCTGTGGACCTTGGCCGGGTCGGCGAACGCCCCGCTCGCCTTGTCGAGCACGAGGGCGTCGTCCTCCCACGTGTTCCAGTGGCCCATCACCACGTCCATGAACTCGTCGGCGCGATCGTAGCGCGCGTCGTGTTCCAGGTGCTCGTCCTTGCCGAAGTTCAGCGCCTCCGCGCTGTTCAACGAGGTCACGATGTTCCACGCTGCGCGGCCGCGCAGCATCAGGTCCATCGTGGCGAACACGCGTGCGACGTGGAAGGGCTCGTAATAGGTCGTGGAGTAGGTTGAGCCGAGACCGAGCCGCTGGGTGACCATGCCCATGGCCATGGCGATGGTGCAGGGATCGAGCTTGACCGCGCGGACGCCCGATCCGACCGCCGCCTCGTGATGCCCCGTGAACAGATCGGGGAGTGCCAGCCGATCGTCGAAGAACGCAAGCTGGATCTTGCCCTCTTCCAGCGTGCGCGCGATGCGCTGGTAGTATTCGGGTGTCAGGAAGTCGAGCGTGGTCGCCGGATGGCGCCAGGAGCCTGGCAGGTTCGAGCAGTTCTGCGCCTGCAGGAAGGCAATCAGCGTCATCATGCGGGAGTCGGCGGACATGGCTGGTTCGCTTCCTGTCGTGGCTCAGAGCGGGATGTCGACGTCCAGCAGCGGCGCGTGCTGCTGGCAGCCATAGACGTCGGTGTCGCCGAAATCGCCGGCCGGCACCAGCCGCGGCAGCGTCGCCTTGAACGCGAACGCGGCATCGTAGGGCGTGAACAGCACGTGCTCCTCCGGCACCTGGTAGAGGCGCGCGAACAGCGCGGCGGTCAGCACGCCCGTCGCCTTCACGCGGCGGAACGTCTCGGCGTCCTCGAACACCACGTCGATGGTCAGCTCGAAGGGGCCCGCGTTCTTGCTCTTGCAGACGCGGGCGAGGTCGCGGATCAGGGCCATGTCAGAGCGTCTCGTACTCGATGGGGAACGCCTCGGTCGGGTCGTCCAGTTCGGCGACGTGGAACACGCTGAACCGGTAGACCGGCCCGACCTCGATGTCGGACGGGGAGAACGGGAAGGCCATGTTGCCCTCCCGGCAGAGCCGCCCGGGGAAGTCCGTGTGCAGCATGTTGGTGCGCGCCATCGCCAGCACGGCGCTTGCGACTTCCTGGCTGTCCGTGGCCACCACTTCCAGCACGAAGCCCAGCTCGTGCGGCAGGATCCCGCGCTGCGGCTCGCGCGCGCTCATCACCCCGTCGCGGCCATAGACGCGGATGCCAAGCTGGTAGCTGTCGGGCGAGACGCCGAAGGCGGAGGCCTTGGTGGCGACCTCCTGGCGCACGGTGTCGAGGAAGCCGTCCACGCGGCCGATCAGCAGCGGATCGCGCGTGCCGCAGACGCAGATCGCGCGGAAGCCGGCCTGCTCCACGCCCTCGAGCTTGATCGTGTAGCGGTCGGCCGAGATCCAGCGCATGCCCGAGATGCGCACCGCGCGATCGCTCACCGCCTCGAACCGGCACTCGCTCGTGTCGAGCAATCCGCCCGGCTCCAGGTGATGGATCGGGCTGCCGTTCTCGTGCAGCGAGTGGTTCGCGACCGAGAGCGGCGTGCAGCGCCGTGCCGGATTCGTCGGCTCGCACTCGACGTGATCCTCGCGCACCGTCACGAACAGGCAGTCATGGCCTTTCGGGATGGCGGGGGTCGCGCCGCATTCCAGCATCTTGCCCGCATACCAGCCGGGCGCCGGCGGCAGTTGCGCCCGCAGCGTGGCGGCAGCCCAGGGTGCGGGATCGCTGCTGCGGCCGGCCAGCACGACCTGCGCGCCGGCGTCGAGCGCCGTGATGAACGGCTCCGGTCCCATCATGCCGACGATGCGCGTCGCGCGTTCGATCGTCTCGTCCGTCAGGTCGGGCTGCCGCGCGAGAGCGCGCACGCGGCCCGCCGCCACGCGCTGCTTCACCCAGTGCTTGTCCTGTTCGGCATGGATCAGCGCGAGCTTGAAATGCAGCCCGTCCTCGCGCGCGATCTCGCGCACCATCTGCGCCACCATGGCGAGGTGCGGGGCGCCGCCCGCGCCACCGCTCGTGCCGATCACCATCGGGATCTTCTCGGCGATCGCGGCGCGCAGCATCAGCCGCAGGTCGCGCCGGATGGCGAGCGGCGAGGCGAACGGCTTGCCGCTGCCGAGGTAGTGCGGACCGGGATCGACGCTGCCGCCATCGACGCCGATCACGTCCGGCTTGCGGGCGAGCCCGGCCTGCAGTGAGGCCTCGGGGAAGCCGTAGCCCAGGATGCCGCTCGTCGAGAGCAGTCGGAGTTCCTTGCTCACGGGACAATCCGATCGCCGGTCGTGCGCATGGTCGTGTCCTCCTCGTTGCCCCGAGTGCAGCCGAGTTCGGGGTTGGCTGCAACCTCCCGGCAGGCCGAAGCCGGCTCAGCGCGTCAGGGCGTAGCGGATCGTCACCGTGACGGTGAGCCGATCCTGCGGCATGGCGGCGGGTAGCGGCGGCACGGACTTCCCGCGGAGCATCGCCTGCGCCGCGTCGTCCAGCCGGTCCGCACCGGAACTGCCGACGAGCGCGACCGCGAGCACCCGCCCGTCGTGGTCGATGGTGAAGCGGACCACGGCGCGGCCCTGCTCGCCGGCGCGGCGTGCGTCCTCGGGGTAGATGCGATGGGCGGCGAGCCAGGCCGCGAGTTCCCCACGCCAGCCGGCGTCGATCGCCTCGGCCGTCGCGGTGCCTCGTGCGGCGGGCAGGCCGGTCGTGTGGGGAACGTTCGATGCGATCCCGTCCGTGCGCGAAGTCGGGATGCCAGCCGACGTAGCGGGCTGCGGTTCCGGCGCGGGAGCCGGAGGCGTCATGGGGGCGACCGGGCGGGGGGACGGGTGTGGCGCGGGTCTCCGTCCGCCGCCGACCGCGGCGCTGCGTGCCGGTTGGGGCGGCGGCGGTCTCGACGGCGGGGCGACGGGTGGCGGCGTTGGTGGTGGGGGCGGCGGCAGCGGAAGGTCCGCGGCGGGCGAGGCGTCCGGCTCTGCCGGCGCATCCGCAACCGGCGCCGGCGCGTCCACGACCGGCGGCGGCTGCACGTCGGGCGTTGCCATGTCGGGTTGGTCCGGGTCACGGGCCGCCATGGTGGGCCGGTCCGGGTCACGTGCCGGCAGGCCGGGCGCGGCCGGAGCCGGCATGTCCGCGCGCTCCGCCTCCGCCGGTGCCTGCCCGTCCATGTCCCGCGTCGGCGCCGGGGAAGTGGGGGACGCAGCCGCCCGCGGGGCTGGCGCCTGGGCCTGAACGTCGTCGAAGTCGCCGCCCGAACCGTCCGGCCGTGACGCGGCGTCCGGGTCCGCGAAGATCATCGCCACCCCGTCCTCCGCCGGTGCAAGCGGCAGGGCGCGGGTGACGAGCAGCGTCACCGCTCCGAAGGCGGCCGCATGCAGCACGAGCGAGAGTGCCGCGGCCCCCCAGGCGCGACCGGCGGGGCGGCCGTGCCGCGGGGCGAGCCGCGGCACGTCATCCGCCCCGCCGTCAGGCAGCACGTGCGGCCGGTCGCCCGCGCCCGAACCATCCCGCCACGCGCACGGCCAGCCGCGCCAGGGCCGGGGTGGTGGTCGGGCGAAGCAGGCGCCGGTCGTAGCCCGCGAAGCGGCGATCGTTCTCCTCGAGGCAGATGCGCATCAACCCGAACGGATCGAGATCCGCGTCGCTGACCGCCGAACTGCCGGTGAGCGTGAAGTTGTTGTCCTGCTTCTTGCCCTTGTCGTCGTCCATGCCGCGCGCGATGCCGATGCGCTCCCACGCCAGGAACACCCACACCGCCGCCACGCGCAGCTCGAACCAGGGCCGCCGCCACAGCGGCAGACGGCGGCGATGCCAGGCCAGCCAGTTCGCGAACAGCAGGATGTGGCGTGCCTCCTCCTGGATCACCGGCTCGAACGTATCGACCAGCGCGGGCGGGAAGAATCCCGACCGCTTGGCCAGCTCGAACAGGCCGAACGCGAAGAAGCTGTCGATGCACTCGGAATAGCCGGTGACGAGATACGCCCACTCCGCGTCCCTCGGTTCCTTGTATTCGGGCTCCGGCTCCAGGACGATCCCGTAGGACGCGACGAGGTGGGACAGCACCTCCTTGTGCCGTCCCTCCTCCCAGCCGTTGCGGTCGATCGCATCCCGCCAGGCCGGATCCCGCAGGGCGCGGGCATAGGCCAGCATGCGCAGCCGCGCCTTGCCTTCCGTCTGCACCGCGATGTCCCAGATCGGCAGCGTCGTGAGCCGTTGCAGCGCCTCCGCATCGAGCTTCGGCCACGCGATGATCGAGGGCTTGTACGGATTGAACGTCTCGGCGAACATGCGGCAGGACGCATCCCGGTGCACGTCGCTGCCGATCGGCAGCGCGCCCGGGAACGGCCAATGCCAATGCCGCGCCGCATGATCGGCCGCCGCGACGACGCCCGCGTCCGGAAGCGTGTCGTTCACGGCTTCATGCCCGGCATGGCCGGCATCGATCCCGTGTCGTGGCCGTGCCTCGCGGCGTCGGGCGCCGTCTGCACCGGCACGTTCACGGTGACCGGGGGCGCGTGCTCGAAGCGCAGCGTCACCGGGATGCTGTCGCCCGCCTTCAGCGGCTGCTTCAGCCCCATCAGCATGACATGGTAGCCGCCGGGTGCGAAGCGGACGGGCTTGTCACGCTCGATCGCCACCTCCTTCACCCCGCGCATCTTCATCACCCCGTTGTCGTTGATCGTCTCGTGCAGGTCGGCCTTCGCCGCCGCCGGCGTGCTGACGCCCACCAGCCGGTCCGGGTTCCCGGAGTCGACCAGCGTGAAATACAGCGCGCTGGTCCCGGACGGGCCGATCGAGGGACGTGCCCAGGCCTGCTGCACCGCGATCGTGCCGGCATCGGCGGCGGCCACCGTGAAGTGGTAGCTGCCGGAACTCTTGTGCGTATCGACCGAGGTCACCTGCCAGCGGACGGTATAGGCCCCCGGCGCGAGGCTCTTCAGGCCAACCGCGAGATGCTCCCCGTCGCCCGCCGTGTGGGCCGACCCGTCATCGACACGGGTGTCCGCGGCATCGACCACCTCGATGCTGCTGAACCGGGGCTCGACCGCTTCGCTGAAGGCCAGGCTGATCTCGGGCGGTGCGGCGGTGAGCGTCGCGTCCTGGGCCGGCGCGGCACTGCGCAGATGGGCGTGGGCCCAGGCGGGACCGCTTGCGGCGAACAGCAGCGGCGCGGCGATGGTGAGGGAGAGGAGAGAGGCGGAAACAGGCGTACGCATGAGGATACCCTCGCAAGACGGGTGCTTCGACGGATGTGGTTCGGGCAAGACGTCAGGCGAGGGCAGGGGGGGCGCGGGCGGCATGGCGCCATCGGCGCGCCGGTGCGTGCTCCGCGGGGGGCGGCGTCGGATCGGCCCGCCAGGAGACGCACCACAGCGCCCCCAGCACGAGGGCGACCGTGAGCAGCGCGACCGGCAGCGCGCCGGCATGGCACACGAGGCAGGAGCCGTGATCGTGCGGGATCACCGGCGCCGCGGGCGCGTCGTCCCCGGCCAGGGCGCCGCAGATGGGCGCCTCGCTCATCATGCGGGCGGCGAGCGGGGCGGCGAACAGGACCTGCAGCAGCAGCGCGAGTGCGGCCGTGGCGGCCACGAGCCCGCGCCAGGCGCATGCGCGTACCAGTCCCGGCGGTGGTTCCATGCGCGCGTTCTTACCCCTCCCGCCACCGCCCGCCAACCGGCCACGCGGTTGGCGGGTCGGGCACCGCGGGATAGCGTGGCTTCAACCGACCAGAGGTCCGTCCATGAGCAAGCCCCTTCGCGGCGCCGACATCGTCATGCGCGTCCTGCAGCGCGCCGGTCACGACCGGATCTTCACGCTGTCCGGAAACCACATCATGTCGCTGTTCGACGCGGCGCTGGAGACGCGGCCGGACCTCGTCCACACGCGCACCGAGGCGGCGGCGGTCCACATGGCCGATGCCTGGGGGCGGCTCCATGGCACGCCCGGCATCGCCATGGTCACCGGCGGGCCCGGCCACGCCAACGCCGCAGCGGCGTTGCTGACCGCGCTGGGCCAGGAATCGCCCATGGTCCTCCTCTCCGGCCACACCGAAACCTCCCAGCTCGGTCGCGGCGGGTTCCAGGAACTGCGTCAGGTCGACATGGCCGCGCCGGCCTGCAAGGCGTCCTGGATGGCGGACCGGGTGGAGACGATCGGGATGGAGGTCGCCCGCGCGCTGAAGCTCGCGACCAGCGGCCGGCCGGGGCCGGTCCATCTCAGCCTGCCCTCCGACCTGCTGGACGCGACCGTCGCCGACAACGAGATCATCTGGCCGGAGTCCGGCGAGACGCGGCCCACGCCCGTGGCCCTGCAGGATGCGGCGGCCGACACGGTGCTGGCCCTGCTGGCGACGGCGGAACGTCCGCTGGTGATCGCCGGCCCGCAGCTCGCCAACGCCTCGGGCCGCGCCCTGCTCGCACGCCTCGAGACGGTGCTGGGCGTGCCCGCGTGCATCAGCGAGAGCCCCCGCGGCCTCGCCGATGCCACGTTGGGCGCCTTTGCGGACGTGGTGCGCCGCGCCGACCTCATCCTGCTGCTGGGCAAGGCGCTGGACTTTACCTTGAAGTTCGGCGCCCCGCCCGCGGTCGATCCGGCCTGCCGCTTCGTCAGCCTCGACCCCGAGGGGCTCTGGCTCGACCGTGCCGCCCGCGAACTGGGGGAGCGCCTCGCCTTCGGCTGCGTCGCCGACACGCGGCCCGCGGCCGAGGCGCTGCTCCGCCGCGCCGCCGGAAAGGGGGGTGGAAACGCCGGCTGGCGGGAGGAGGCGCGCGCCTGGATGGACGAGCGACCCGCGGAGTGGGAGACGCTGCGGTCCGCCACGCCCGGCAAGCTCCACCCGGCCGAGGTGTTCCGCGCCCTCCGCCCCATCGTGGCGCGTGACCCGGATACGGTGCTGATCTGCGACGGCGGCGAATTCGCGCAATGGGGCCAGAGCATGCTGCCGCTCGTCCCGCGGCGCATGATCAACGGCGTGGCGGGGTCGATCGGTTCCTCCCTGCCCATGGCGCTCGCGGCGCGCGCCGCCGAACCGCGCGCGCCGGTCTTCGCGGTGCTGGGGGATGGCACGTTCGGCTTCCACATGTCCGAGTTCGAGACCGCGGTGCGTCGCGCGCTGCCCTTCGTGGCCGTCGTCGGAACCGACGCGCGCTGGAACGCCGAACACAACCTCCAGCTGCGGGATTACGGCGCGGACCGCGCGCACGGGTGCGAGCTACTGCCAGCCCGCTACGATTTGGTCGTGACGGCCCTGGGCGGGCATGGCGAACTGGTCGAGAGCCCGGATCAACTGGTTCCGGCGTTCGAGCGTGCCCTGGCCAGTGGCAAGCCCGCCTGCGTGAACGTCATGGCGGAGAGCATCGCGGCGCCGACTCTACGCCGCGGCTGACAGGGGCGGCGGCTCGATGTTATCCTCTCATCACTTTTTTGAGAGGTTGTCATCGATGCATGCCGCACGCCGCATCTCGGCCAGCCTGGTCTGCCTCGCCCTCGGGTTCGGCCATGCGGCGGCGAAGACGCTGGAGGTCGGACCTGACGCCGCCTTCAAGAAGCCCAGCGACGCGATCGCCGCGGCGGCCAACGGCGATACCGTCGCGATCGCGCCGGGGCAGTATTTCGACTGTGCCATCGTTCGCCAGTCGGCCCTTACGATCCAGGGCACCGGTCCGGGCGTGGTGCTGACCGACCGCACCTGCGCCGGCAAGGCGCTGCTGGTGGTGGCGGGCCGGTCGATCGTGGTGCGCGACCTGACGCTGCAGCGTGCCCGCGTGCCTGACGGCAACGGCGCCGGCATCCGCTACGAAGGCGGCAACCTGACCGTGGAGCGCGTGCAGTTCCTCAACAACGAGAACGGCATCCTGGGCGGGGATGCGCGGGACGGCACGGTGCGGATCGTCGACAGCGTGTTCCAGCAGAATGGGCGATGCGCCCGGGCCTGTGCGCACGGCGCCTATCTCGGCCACGTCAAGCTCGTGCGGATCGAGCGGAGCCGGTTCCTCGAGACTCGGCAGGGGCACCACGTGAAGTCGCGCGCCCTGCGCACCGAAGTCATCGACTGCGACATCGCCGACGGGCCGAACGGGACGAGCAGCTACCTGATCGAGATCCCCAATGGCGGGTCGCTGCTGGTGCGCGGCAGCCGGCTGGAGAAGGGGCCGATGACCGAGAATGCCGCGACCGCGATCAGCATCGGCGCGGAAGGCGTCCAGCAACCGACCGAGCAGATCCTGATCGAGGGAAGCACGTTTACCAACGACCAGTCCCGGCCGACCATCTTCGTCCGCAACATCACCGCGACTCCGGCCGATCTGCGCGGCAACGTGTTCAAGGGCCAGGTCCGCCCTTTCGAGGGGGATGGGGCCTTGCGATGATCGACGAGGCCGAACGGGCGGTGTGGCAGGCCGCAAGGCGGGCGGCGAGCCTGCTGGCGCGGTTGCGGCCGGGGCCGTGACAGCCATTCCGATAGGGGACGCAGGCCGTGGGGTCGCGCGGTGCGCCTCCCACCCGGTGTCGCGGGCGGGGGGCTGCTCGCGGCGGCGTTCGTCGAGCGCCCGCTGATCCGCTTCGTTCGGTGCCGCGCGACGCTCAGTGGGGGCGCGCCGGCGGCTCGTCCAGGACGGTATGCGCGAGACGCAGCAGCCGCTCCGCGGTGCCGGTAAAGCCGGCGCGGTCCGCGTCCACGGCCAGCGAGAGAAGCCGATCCGAAAGGATCAGCGGGCTGACCGGCGCGCGGAGCGTCAGTTCGGGGATCGTGGTCTGGGACATGGCATTTTCTCCTTCGCGCGGCGCTTTTCAGCCGTGAGGCGAGAATGCAGCGGTGTTCTTGCTCACTGGTTAATTTGCCCCCGTTCATTTGTCGCTGCCTCGGCGGCGGCACCACGTTCGGCTTCGAGCAGCGCCGCGACGCGCAGGGCCGAGGCGAGCGGCCGGCCGGGCGTGCGGTCCGCGTCCACCGCGGCCACCAGGGCCGACAGGCTCTGGCTCCGCGCGGAAGCGATGCGCAGCAGCGCCGTCCAGAACTCCTCCTCGAGCGCGACGCTGGTCCGATGGCCGGCGAGCGAGAAGCTGCGTTTGATCAGTCCGCTCAGCCGCCTGTCTCCCTGCGTTTCGTGCGGTCCGGCACTGCCTGCGGCCGGGTGAGACCCGTACTACCCGATCCTGCCGCCTGGCGCGGTCACGAGCGTGTGCGATTCTGCAATGATCTCGGCGTTGTGTGCGGGGGCGCGTCGCACAGCCGTGCCTCTGCCCAGGCGGCAGCCTCGGCGACGACCGGATCCGGGTCGGTGCGGAGCCGCGCGGCGATCGGCGCCAGGGACGGATCATCCGCATTGCCGATCGCGATCAGGACGTTGCGCACGAACCGGTTGCGGCCGATCCGCTTGATCGGGGAACCCGCGAACCGGCTCCGGAACGCGGTCTCGTCGAGGGTGGCCAGTTCGGCCAGATGCGGTGCCGTCAGGTCGGGACGCGCGCGGAGCTTCTCCTCGGACGACGCACGAGCGAAGCGGTTCCAGGGACATACGGCGAGGCAGTCGTCGCAGCCGTAGATGCGGTTCCCGATCGCGGGACGGAGGTCGTGCGGGATCGGCCCCGCATGCTCGATCGTCAGATAGGAGATGCAGCGCGTGGCATCGAGCCTGTAGGGCGCGGGAAACGCGTCGGTCGGGCAGGCGGTCTGGCACCGGGTGCAGGTGCCGCACCGGTCGGCATGGGACGGATCGGGGGGCAGCGCCAGGCTCGTGTAGATTTCGCCCAGGAACAGCCAGGAGCCATGGCGGCGGGAGACGAGATTGGTGTGCTTGCCCTGCCAGCCCAGCCCGGCCCGCTGCGCGAGCGGCTTCTCCATCACCGGGGCGGTGTCGACGAACACCTTCACCTCGGGACCGCGTGCCTCGGTGCCGTGGCCCTCGGGTCCCTGTCCCTGGCCGCCAGCCCCGCGCGGACCGAAGCGGCTGACGATGAACTGCGCGAGGTGCTTCAGCCGGCCCTTCACCACGTCGTGGTAGTCCCGATTGCGAGCGTAGACCGAGATGTTGCCGCGGTCGGGTCGCGCGAGGGTCGCGAGCGGGTCGTCCTCCGGCGCGTAGGAGAGGCCGAGTGCGATGACGCTGCGGGCCTCCGGCCAGAGGGCACGCGGATGGGCCCGCTCGTCCGCGCGGTCCGCCAGCCACCCCATGTCGCCGTGCTGGCCGGCGGCGAGGAAATCCGCGAGCCTCGTCCGCGCCTCGGGGCCGAGATCGGCGGCGGCGAATCCGACCGCGTCGAAGCCTAGGGCGAGCGCCTTGTCTCGGATCATGTCCCGCCGCCGCTCGCCGTCGACCCTCCCACCCTGGGCGGTGCGGTCGGTCCCCCGACCCTGGCCCTCCCCCGCGAGGGGGGAGGAGAGACGTGGGTCAGCCCCGGCCACGATAGGGGGCGACGTCCTGGGGCGGGATCCAGGTGCCCTCGGGCGGGGTGCCGGTCTGCCAGAACACGTCGATCGGGATTCCGCCCCGCGGATACCAGTAGCCGCCGATGCGGAGCCAGACCGGGCCGAGCGTCGCCACCAGCCGTTCCGCGATGCCCAAGGTGCAGGCCTCGTGGAAGGCGCCGTGGTTGCGGAAGCTGCCGAGGTAGAGCTTCAGCGACTTGCTCTCCACGATCCAGTCGCGCGGCACGTAGTCGATCACGAGGTGCGCGAAATCCGGCTGGCCGGTGAGCGGGCAGAGCGAGGTGAACTCGGGCGCGGTGAACCGCACGACGTAGTGCCGGCCGGGGGCTGGATTGGCGACGCGCTCCAGCACCGCCTCCTCCGGGGAGGCCGGCAGGCTGGTGGGGCGGCCGAGCTGGGTGAGGCCGGTGTAGGGAGTATCGGCGGTCATGCGGGCTCCTCGCGCGGTGCGGTCCAGCCGGCGCGCAGGCGGCTGATATGGGCATCGAGGTGGCCGGCCGAAATGGCCTCCCGCACGCCCGCCATCAGGCGCTGGAAGTAGGTGATGTTGTGCCAGGTGAGCAGGGTCGGCCCCAGCATCTCCTCGGCCTTGAACAGGTGGTGCAGGTAGGCGCGGGCGTGGCGCGTGCAGGCCGGGCAGGGGCATCCGTCCTCCAGCGGCGCGGCGTCGTCGGCAAAGCGGGCGTTGCGCAGGTTGAACGTGCCGGAGGGCACGTAGGCGCGGGCCGTCCGGCCGGCGCGGGTCGGGATCACGCAGTCGAACATGTCGATCCCGCGCGTGACCGCGCCCAGGATGTCGTCCGGCGTGCCCACCCCCATCAGGTAGCGCGGGCGGTCCGCCGGCAGGTGCGGCACGGTCACCTCGAGCGTGTCGAACATGGCCTGCTGCCCCTCACCCACGGCGAGGCCGCCGACTGCGTACCCCTCGAACCCGATCCCGCACAGCGCGGCGGCGGACCGGGCACGCAGGTCGGGGTAGACGCTGCCCTGCACGATGCCGAACTGGCCGTAGCCTTCGCGGGCGACGAACGCGGTCCGCGACCGCTGCGCCCAACGCATCGAGAGCTCCATCGACTCCCGCGCCTGGTCCGGCGTGGCCGGGAAGGGCGTGCATTCGTCGAACGCCATGGTGATCGTGGCATCCAGCAGGTGCTGGATCTCGGTCGACCGCTCCGGCGTGAGCCGATGCTTGGTGCCGTCGATATGCGACTGGAAAATCACCCCGTCCGCGTCGAGCTTGCGGAGCTGGGCCAGCGACATGACCTGGAAGCCGCCGGAGTCGGTCAGGATCGGACCCGGCCAGTCCATGAACCGGTGCAGCCCACCCAGTCGTGCGATCCGTTCGGCACCGGGGCGGAGCATCAGGTGGTAGGTGTTCCCGAGGACGATCTGCGCCCCGGTGGACCGCACCGCGTCGGCGGTCATCGCCTTCACGGTCCCCGCCGTGCCGACCGGCATGAACACCGGCGTGTCGATCGGGCCATGGGCGGTCCGCAGCACACCACGGCGGGCAGCGCCGTCGCGCGCCTGGATGGCGAAGGAGAGCGTCATCGGTCCTCCGGTCGGGTGCGCCCCGCGCTGATCGGCTCCGAAGAACCCGCCTCCGAGGCGGCGACGTCCTGGCGGGCCGCCTCCAGCAGGCAGGCGTCGCCGTAGGAGTAGAACCGGTAGCCTGTCGCGATCGCATGCAGGTAGGCCGCGCGCATCCGCTCTCGCCCTGCGAAGGCCGAGACCAGCATGAACAGCGTCGAGCGTGGGAGATGGAAGTTGGTCATCATCAGGTCGACCGCGCGGAAGCGGTGGCCGGGCAGGATGAACAGGGTCGTCTCGCCGGCGAAGGGCCGTATGCGGCCATCGACGTCGGCGGCGCTTTCGAGCAGGCGGACGCTGGTGGTGCCGACGGCCACGATGCGGCCGCCCGCAGCGCGGGCCGCATTGATCGTGGCGGCCGTCTCAGCGGTGATCGTGCCGCGCTCGGCATGGATCCGATGGCTCGCGATGTCGTCCCCGCGCACCGGCAGGAAGGTGCCGGCCCCGACATGCAGGGTCAGCGTGACGCGTCGAATGCCGCGTGCCTCGAGCCGCGCGAGCAGGTCCGGGGTGAAATGCAGTCCGGCGGTGGGAGCGGCGACCGCGCCTTCCTCCCGCGCGAACACGGTCTGGTAGTCGTCCGCATCCGCTTCGGTCGGGCCGGCCGGCCGGGGAATGTAGGGCGGAAGTGCCAGCGCGCCGGCCTGGCGCAACGCCGCGGCGAATGCCTCGTCCGCGCGGTCGAAGCGCAGCGCGACACCGCCGTCCGGGTCGCGCGCCTCGACCGTCGCCGAGAGGTCGGCGCTTCCCTCGAAGCGCAGCACGTCGCCGGGGCGCAACCGCCGCGCGTTGCGGGCGAGCGCGTGCCAGGTACCGTCCGCGCGTGGCTGGTCGAGCGTGATGCCGATGCGGGCCTCGCCCCGGCGGGCGGTCAGCTGTGCCGGGATCACCTTCGTGTCGTTCGCCACCAGGAGGTCCCCGGGACGCAGCAGGTCCGGCAGATCCCGGACGATCCGGTCGTCGAGCCCGCCGGCGCGGACGTGCAGCAGGCGTGCCGAATCGCGCGGCCGCGCCGGGTGGGCGGCGATGCGGTCGGGGGGAAGGTCGAAATCGTAGTCCGAGACGGGAAGGGCCATCAGGCCGGCGTAGGTGCCACACGCCGGAGCACGCGCACCAGGGGCACGGCGATCAACACCGCCCAGAGTTTTCCGATGACCTGGCCAGGGAGGAATTCCAGGCTGCCGAAGGCGAGGCTCAGGAAGACGAGCGAATCGACCACCAGGGCAACCACCGACGAGGACATGACGGCCAGCAGCAGGTGGTTGCGCTGGAGCGGCGTGTAGACGGCGAAATCCGCGAGCTCGCTCAGCAGGAACGCCGTGCCGGAGGCGACGACGAGGTCCCCCGGTGCGACCAGCAGCGTCGCGGCGGAGCCGAGGGCGATGGCTGCGAGGCTCCAGGCCTTCCCCAGGCAGCGCTGCACCACGTCGCGCAGCACGATCGCGACTCCCACCTGCAGCACGCCGGACGGTGCCTCGATCCCCGGCGCGACCGGAATCACGCAGGGACCGTTCGGGATGCAGCTCGTTCCGACATGATAGATCATCCAGCCGGCGAGCGGGATGGAGCCGAGGAACAGCAGGAAGGCGACGGCCCCGACCAGCCGCGGATCCGGCAGGCCCGGTTGCGGGGGCAGGCGGTGGGCGAGGGCGATCATGACGGGTCGGCCGGAGGCACGGTCACGGCTGGTAGGAGGCGATCTCGATCAGGTTTCCGTCCGGGTCACGGCAGTAGACGGACTGGATCGGACCCAGGGCGCCCGCCTTTTCGGTCGGACCCTGCAGGATCATGACGCCGCAATCGTGCAGGTGGCCGACCACCTCGTCCGGCGGGACGGCCGTGATGAAGCACACGTCGGCTGCACCTGGACCGTCGTTGGTCCCGGTGATCCAGGTCCCGGGTTCGGCGTCGATCGGGCGCAGGTTGATCTTCTGGCCGCCGAATTTCAGCGCGGTGCGATGGTCGGCGCCGAAATCCTCGCGTTCCATTCCAAGCACGCGCTGATACCAGGCAGCGGCGATTTCGACGTCCTTGACGTTGATTACGATGTGGTCGATGCGGTCGATGGTGAAGCGCATCGGCGGCTTCTCCTGAATTGTCGGGAGGCAAGTAGCCGATTTCGCAGGCGCCGCAAACAGCCGGCGCTGGCCGTGGAACCGCTGAAGTGGCACAGGGAGAGCGGCCGGGGCGGCGGGCGCCGTGCTCAGGGGCCCCGCATGCGCCGCACCGCCATCAGGAACAGGCCGACCACGGCGCGCAGCGCGAGAATGGCGAGGGTGATCTGGACCCAAATCCCAAAATTACCCACCGTGGAGCCGATCCGGTCCCCCCAGGGGTAAGGCATCCAGCCGCAGACCGTGTCGACCAGCCCGTCGACGCTGCGTTTCCACCAGGTCAGCCATTCCGGCCGGTTCACCCACAGGTACCCGAACCCCGCGAGCGTCGCGACCGCCGTCCACAGGCGGAACAGGTGCGTCCGCGCCCAGGCCGCGAAACTGCCGGGCTGCCGGGTCACGGACCGGTCCCGATCAGTCGAGCCCCTCGTAGAAATCGTTCCCCTTGTCGTCCATGACGATGAAGGCCGGGAAGTTCTCGACCTCGATCCGCCAGACCGCCTCCATGCCGAGTTCCGGATATTCCAGCACCTCGACCTTGCGGATGCAGTCCTGCGCGAGACGCGCCGCGGCGCCGCCCACGCTGCCCAGGTAGAACCCGCCATAGGCGCGGCAGGCATCCTTCACCGCCTTGGAGCGGTTGCCCTTCGCTAGCATCACCAGCGAGCCGCCGGCCGCCTGGAATTCGGCGACGTAGCTGTCCATCCGTCCCGCCGTGGTCGGGCCGAAGCTGCCGGTGGGCAGGCCCTCGGGCGACTTGGCAGGGCCGGCGTAATAGACGGGGTGATCCTTGATGTAGCCGGGCAGGCCCTGGCCCGCGTCGAGCCGCTCCTTCAGCTTGGCGTGGGCGATGTCGCGCGCCACCACCATCGTGCCGGTCAGCGACAGGCGGGTCTTCACCGGGTAGGAGGAGAGCTGCTTGCGGATCTCGCTCATCGGCCGGTTCAGGTCGACCTGGACGGCCTCGTCGCCCAGATGCTCGTCCGTCGTCTCGGGCAGGTACTTGGCCGGGTCCGTTTCGAGCTGTTCGAGGAAGACGCCCTCCGGCGTGATCTTCGCCTTGATCTGGCGGTCCGCGGAGCAGGAGACGCCGATGCCGACGGGCAGCGAGGCGCCGTGCCGCGGCAGCCGGACCACGCGCACGTCGTGGCAGAAATACTTGCCGCCGAACTGCGCGCCGATGCCGAGTTGACGGGAGATCTCCAGGACCTGCTGTTCCATCTCCAGGTCGCGGATCGCATGGCCGGCCTTGCTGCCCGTGGTCGGCAGCGTGTCGAGCCACTTGGTGGAGGCGAGCTTCACCGTCTTCAGCGTCAGCTCCGCCGAGGTGCCGCCGATCACGATCGCCAGATGGTAGGGCGGGCAGGCCGAGGTCCCCAGCGTCTTCATCTTCGTTTCCAGGAACTTCGCGATCCGTTCGGGGGACAGGATCGCGCGCGTCTCCTGGAACAGGAAGGTCTTGTTGGCCGATCCGCCGCCCTTGGCGACGAACATCAGGTGCAGCTCGTCGGCGTGGTGCTCGCCGGGCGCCGCCATGATGTCGAACTGGACGGGCAGGTTGTTGCCGGTGTTCACCTCCTCGAACATCGACAGCGGCGCCATCTGCGAATAACGCAGGTTCGTCTCGGTATAGGTGCGATGGACGCCCCAGGAGATCGCCTCCTCCTCGTCGCCCTCGATCCAGACCCGCTGGCCCTTCTTGCCGAACACCAGCGCGGTGCCGGTGTCCTGGCACATCGGCAGCACGCCGCCGGCCGCGATGTTGGCGTTCTTGAGCAGGTCCATCGCCACGAACCGGTCGTTCGAGCTCGCTTCCGGGTCGTCTAGGATGGCGCGCAACTGACGCAGATGCGCCGGGCGCAGCAGGTGCGAGACGTCGTGGAAGGCCTGGAAGGCGAGTTCGCTCAGCGCCTCGGGCGCGATGCGCAGCACGGTCTGGCCGTCGCAGGTCGCGGTGCGCACGCCGGCCAGCGGCAGCTTCTTCCAGGGCGTCTGGTCCGGGCCCAGCGGAAACATCGGGGCGTAGAGGAAGTTGGACGGCCGCTGGAGAGGGGCGTTCATGGCGATCGGGTCCTCAGGATACGGCCGCACTCAGCTCTTGGGCGGGGTGCGGCGACGGAACGCGTCGAGGCTCACGACCTGCGGCGCTTCCTCGGATGGCGGGTCGGCGGCGGGCTCCTCCTCCGCAGGGGCGGGCGGGGCCTCAGGCGCCGGTTCGGCGGCATCCTGCGCCTCGGGCATCAGCGGATGGAAGCGCAGGCCGTAGCGGATATGGGGATCGGCGAACCCGATCACCGCATCCAGCGGAATCACCAGCGTGCTTGGGATGCCCCCGAAGGAGAGGCCCACGCTGATCGTCGCCGTCTCGGCGTCGAACTTCAGGTCCCAGAACTGGTGCTGCAGGACGATGGTCATCTCCTGCGGGTATTGCGTACGAAGCCGCGCAGGCATGACCACGCCGGGGTGATCGGTGCGGAACGTCAGGTAGAAGTGGTGCTGCCCTGGCAAGCCGTGGACGGCGACATGCGTGATCGCCTGCGCGACCACCTGGCGCAGCGCGGTCTCGATCCACTCCTCATAGGGCAACAGGCTGTCCGGCCGCTGCTCCTGATCGTCTTCCATCCAATCCCCTCGTGCAGATCGGCGTTCCATAGCGCGGGCCGGGGCGCGGTTGCTAGGGGGCGGCGACCGGGGTCCGCCGGCTTTGACACCACGGGCGACAGCCAGAATGCTGCGGAGGATGAACGATCCCGGCTTGGCAGACGCCGGCGAGTCGCCGGTCTGGCGGCGGACGCTCTGGACGATGGTGGCGGTGCAATTCGTCATGAGCATCGCCTTCGGGATCGTCGGCCCGATCATGCCGCTGTTCCTTCCGGAACTCGGCGTGACCACCGCGGCCGCGATCAACCTCTGGGCCGGCGTGCTCGTCTCGGTGACCTCCTTCGTCGCGATCTTCACCGCTCCGGTCTGGGGCGCGCTCGCAGACCGCTATGGCCGCAAGCTGATGGTGCTGCGGTCCTGCGCCGGGATCGGCCTGTTCACCGCCCTGATGGGCGTCGCCCATGATCCCTGGCAGATGCTGGCATTGCGGGCGGGGATGGGCGCGCTGGCCGGGTTCAACTCCGCGGCCACCGTCCTGGTCGCGAGCCAGGTGCCGGAGCGTCGCCTGGGCACCGCGCTGGGCTGGCTGTCCACCGGCCAGCTTGTGGGATCACTTGTCGGTCCGGTGATCGGCGGCGCACTCGCCGATCTCTCCGGCAGCTACCGCAACCCGTTCTTCTTCGCCGGCGCGATCTGCTTCCTCGCCTTCCTCGGCACGCTGCGCTTCGTTCCCGAACATTTCGTCCGCGCCGAGGTCCGGACGCGAACGCCGCTGCTGCAGAGCATCCGCCTGCTGACCCGCGGCGGCGGATTGCTGCCGGTGCTCGTCGTGATGCTGATGGCGCAGTTCGCGACGATGGCGGTGCAGCCGGTGGTCACGCTCTTCGTGCGGGAGATGCTGGGCGACCGGCCGGATCTCGCGACGCTCGCCGGCATCGCCGTCTCGGTCACCGGACTCGCGGGCGTGCTCGCCGTCCCGATCCTGGGACGCCGCGGCGACACGATCGGATTTCGCCGCGTGCTGCTGATCAGCCTGGCCGGCGCCGCGCTGTTCACCGCGCCGCAGGGCCTGCCGTTCGGCTACGCGGCGTTCGTCGGCGAGCGTTTCGGCCTGGGCCTGTTCGTCGGCAGCATCGTGCCGGCTGCCAACGCGCTGGTAGGGCGGCTCACGCCGGTGGGCCAGCGGGGGCTCGTGTTCGGCCTGACCTCCTCGGCCTATTTCCTCGGCAACACGCTGGGGCCGCTGACCGGCGGCGCCATCGCGGCGACCGCGGGGATCGGCTGGGTGTTCGGCGTGACCGCGGTGCTGCTGGCGGCGAACCTGGTCTGGGTGTGGCTCAAGGTGCCGGAGGCACCGGCGCCGTGAGCACTGGGGCGGCCCCGGTGCGGTGGCGGGCCGTGGGCTCGTCGACCGTCGTGGTGGGACGTGCGCCGCCCTCTTCGTCATGGCCGGCCTTGTGCCGGCCATCCACGACGTCGCCGCGTGCATCCCTGCAAGACGTGGATGGCCCGCCTGCGCGGGCCATGACACGGAGACCGCCGTAACCGCGGGCCATGACACCGGGGTCCCCACGACCGCCGGACGACGTCGCTCCAGTGGCCGGCCTCAACGCAGTGCCTGTCCCACCGCCGTGAGGAACGCGTCCTCCTGCTCCAGCATCGGCAGGTGCCCGGCATTCGGAATCCGAACCACCCGTGCGTCGGGAATCAGATGCGCAAACGCCTCCGCATGGGCGGGCGGCACCAGCCCGTCCGCGGCGCCGTGCAGCACGACCGTGGGCGCATGCACGAAGGGCAGCCGCCGCGCGAGGCCCCGGTCGGCGACCGGCCACATGAATTTGGTTGCCGCGGCGAGGTTGGCGGTCCGCGCGAAGCCGCGCGCCGTCGGGTCCTCGGGCAGGGTCGAAGGCTCGCGACCCGCCCAGCCGGGATCGGCGAATTTCGCCTGCGCCAGGGCGTCCGCCGACATCACGAACGGGTCGGGCGCCGGATGGGAGTCGAGCCACAGGCCGTAGGCATCGACCAGCACGAGCCGCCGCACCAGATGCGGGCACAGCGCCGCGATCTCGGCGGCGAACATGCCCCCCAGCGAATGGCCGACCAGGTCCACCCGCGCCACGCCCCAGTGCTCGATCAGCCGGCGATAATGCAGCACGAGGTCCGTCACGTCGTGAATCGCCTCGAAGCCGGAGGATTCGCCGTAGCCCGGATGTTCCGGCGCCCAGACTTCGCGGCTCTGGGCGAGGCGGATCAGGAACGGTGCCGGTCCGGGATGCGCCTCGAACCCGTGCAGATAGAGAATGGGCGGCGTGCTCGCAAGCGGGGTGCCGAACTGCCAGACGCGCACCCGCGCCGATCCCAGGGTGAGGACCGAGGGGCTCATGCCACCGCCTCCGCCGCGCGGGCCTGGCAGACGGAAGGCGTCCAGTGGTCCGGCTGGTCGGCCCAGAGGTCGCGCAGCCGCGGCGCCACCTCCCGCCCGACCAGGCGCGTGTTGTGCGCGGCGACATCCTCGGGCAGGTCGCCCATGTGCAGGCACGCGATCAATTGCCCGATGCGCAGGTCGGTCGCGAGCTCCCGCAGCCGCTGCTCCACGCGTTGCGGCGTGCCGGCGATGATGTAGCCCTTCTCGTCATACTCCCAGAAGCTCATCTCGCCCTTGCTCGCCCGTACCCGGTCCTCCGGCGAGAGCTTCGACTCCCCCTTCTTCCGGTTGGCCGCGATCGCCTGCACGGATTTGAGGCTGGTGTAGCCGGGCGGGGCGAGGAACGGGTCCTGCACGTTGTTGCGGTAGAAGTAGCGCACCGCATCGGCGTACTGCGCCTCGGCCGCCGCGTCGGTGTCTGCGCAGCAGATGAGCTGGGTGAACGCCATCCGGTGCGGATTGAGGTTGCCGCCCTTCCGCGCGACGTATTCCCAATACGCGTCGACCATCGGCTTGGCTGAATACAGGCCCGAGAAGGACAGGTGCCCGTAGCAGTAGCCGTGGTCGGTCACGAGGTCCCAGGTCTCGACGCTGCCCGACCCCGGCACCCAGATCGGCGGCGGTGCCTGCACCGGCCGCGGCCAGATGTTGACGTAGCGCAGCTTGTTGAAGCGCCCGTTGAAGACGAAGGGATCGGGCTCCGCCCAGGCGCGCAGGATGAGCTGCCGCGCCTCGTGGAAGCGGTCGCGCACCTCCACCGGCGGAAAGCCGTAGGCGAAGGTGCTGTCCATGGAGGTGCCGAACACGAAGCCCGCGATCAGCCGCCCACCCGACAGGCAGTCGAGATAGGCCATCTCCTCCGCGACCCGGGTCGGCGGGTTGTACAGCGCGAGACTGTCGCCGATCACCAGGATCGCCGCGTTCTGCGTGCTGCCGGCGAGGCTGGCCGCCAGCAGGTTGGGGGAGGGCGTCACGGCGAAGGAGGTCTGGTGATGCTCGTTCACCGCGAGCCCGTCGAACCCGTCGCGGTCCGCCTGCTGCATCAGGCGGATGAACATCCGGTACATCTCCCCGCACTTCACCGGATCCGCCAGCGACGCCGGCATCGTCACCCAGCTCGGTGTTCCCCGCGCGCGGAAATCAGGCGGCAGATGCGGGTACGTGACCTCGGCGAACCAATGGAATTTCATGCGGCCCTCCCTGTCCGCGAAGTCTGGCGCGGTGCGGAACGGGAGGCAAACCGGCCGGGGATCGCGCCGTGTCCCGGCCGAGCGGACTACCCGAGATCGCCCAACGAGCAGTCGAAGGAGGGTTCCTTGAAGCCGGTGACGATCCAGGCGGCCCGCGCCTCGTCCCAGCGGGTATAGAAGGTGTAGAGGCAGGTCGTGACGCTCTGTGTTCCGCCTGAATACTGCGTCGTCTGCACCTTGCGGCCCTTCTTGTCCTTGTCCGTCGTGGTGACGGCACTCGGCGGCGTGGTCGAGACCGACACCTTGCGCCACTGATAGGCCCGCGCGCCGTCCCCGAGATCGAGCTGGTTGATCGGGGGACCGTATTCCAGCGTCACGTTGCGGATGTCCTGACCGACATAGGAGCGCATCGTGTCGGCCGCGCAGGCCGCCAGCAGAAGGGCAATGAGCAGGGCGGCGGCGCGGGTCATGCGGCGGTCCTCGTTGACGACTGGAGCGGTTCCGGTGGCGTCGTTGTAGAAACGATTCGCGTGCCTCAGTCCAGCAGCAGTTGCACCTGCCGTGCGAGAATCCCGTCCGCGTCGCGGAGCGCGTGCAGGATGGTGAAGTGGTCCGCGCCCGGCACCGGGATCAGCGGTCCGGGCTGGTGCGCCGCGGCACGCCAGGCATGGAAGCTCCGGCTGTTCTCGATCAGCGCCGGCAGCTCACGCGTGCCGTAGGCGATCGCCAGCGGCTTCGGTTCGGGTGGGTGCCGCAGGGGCGAGAGGGCTGCGATCTCGGCGTCGGTGAGCCGCAGCTTCTCGTCCAGATACGTGTCCCGCAGCGGGCCGAGTTCGAACACGCCCGAGATGGCGAGGCCGGCGGCGACGGCCGGGTGATCCAGGCAGGCGGCCGTCAGATGCCCGCCGGCCGACCAGCCCGACAGCACGATCGGCCCGGCGATCCCATGCTTCGGACCGTTCGCGGCCAGCCAGTCGAGCGCGGCGCGCACCTCCGCGACGATCTCGGTGAGGCTCGCCTCGGGGGCGAGCGTGTAGCCGGGCAGCGCGGCCGACCAGCCGTTCGCGTGCACGCCCGCGACCAGGTTGGAAAACCCATCCTTCGCATTGCGCTGCCAGTATCCGCCATGCACGAAGACGAGGCAGGGTGCGTCGGGATCGGCGGTCGGGAACAGGTCCCAGCGGTTCCGCTCCCGCGGGCCGTAGGGCTGGTCGAGATGCATCGGATGCGCGGCGCGGAAGGCCGCCGAGGCAACTTCCCGCGCACTGCTCAGCACCGCGCTGTCCGCCACCGCGGCGGTGTTGTTGTAGGCGGCATCGCGCGCCTCGCGCGTCATGCGGCCCCATGCCTCCGCGATGCTGCCCATGCTCATGCGCTCGCTCCGAGATACCAGTCCATGATCTGCCGGCCCTGCCAGAACAGCGTGCCCGGCGTCGCGGCCATGTGCGCCAGGGCCTGCTCGAACCAGCCGATCCGGTGCGGCACGCCGCTGATGTAGGGATGCACCGCGAGGCCCATGACCTTCGCGCCCTGGGTCGCCCCCTCGGCATGCAGGCGGTCGAACTGGGCGACCGTGCGGTGCAGCAGCTCGTCGGCGCGGTGGTGCTGGATCATCATCATGGGGATGTCGTTCAGCTCCACGCTGTACGGCATCGTCAGCAGCGGTCCGTGCGCCGTCTGCAGCGTGCAGGGCAGGTCGTCCACCACCCAGTCCGCGCAGTAGCGCAACCCGGCCTCGGCCAGCAGGTCGGGCGTGTCCAGCGTCTCGGTCAGGCCGGGCGCCAGCCAGCCCACCGGCTCGTGCCCCGCGACCGGACGCAGCGCCTCGATCGCACGGCGGATCATCGCGCGCTGATCCTCGACCAGGTGCGTCGCGATCTGCGCGTAGCCATGCACCATGAACTCCCACCCCGCCTCGCGCGCCGCGGCGGCGACGCGGGGGTAGGCGGCGGGCACGGCGCCGTTGATCGCCAGGGTCGGCGCGATGCCATGCGCGTCCAGCGCCGCCTTGAGACGCCAGAACCCGACGCGCATCCCGTATTCGTGCCATGCCCAGTTCGGCACGTCGGGCAGCACCGGCGCGCCTTGCGGCGCGCTCAGCACCTGGCGCGGCATGGCGCGTGCGATGTCCCAGGCCTCCACGTTGACCACCAGGAACACGGCGATCCGAGCGCCGTCGGGCAGCGTGAGGGGCGGGCGGTCGATGCTGGCCTGGTAGGGCAGCCGCTGGGTGGGGAGCATGGGTTGTGCCATGCCGGCAATGATGGCGGCCCGACCGCCTTCGCATCAAGCATGCCGTCGGCATCGGCATCGGCGCCGGTTGCGCCGGGGTGCGGTTCGGCGTTTCGTGCGCCGCGGCAGCAAGGTGTTCCCGATGTCCCGCCCCCTGGCACTCGCCCCGATCACCACGCCCGAACTCGCACCCCCCGACACGGTCACCGTTGCGGCGCGGACCGGCTACGCGCAGGTGGGCCTGCGCCTGCTGCCCAGCAGCCCCGGCGCCTTCGCCTGGCCGCTCGCGAGCGATGCCGCCCTACTGCGGGAGACGCGGGCGCGGCTGCGCGACACCGGGGTCGCGGTGCTCGACATCGACATCATTCGCCAGGGTCCGACCTGTGATCCCGCCACCTACGACCGGTTCTTCGAGACCGGCGCCGCCCTCGGCGCCCGCGCGGTGCTGCTCGCCGCCGACGATCCGGAGCGCACCCGGCTGGTCGAGAACTTCGCGGCGCTCTGTGGCCGCGCGGCACGATTCGGCCTGATGATCGACCTCGAGTTCATGCCGTGGACGGCGGTGCGGGATCTCGCCGCCGCGCTCGAGGTGCTGCAGGCGGCCGACCAGCCGAACGCGGGCGTGGTCGTCGACACCCTGCACGTCGCGCGTTCGAACACCTCGATCGACGCGCTCCGCGCCGTGCCACGACGCTGGCTCCACTACATGCAGATCTGCGACGCGCCGGCGGTGGCGCCCACGACGACGGAGGCGCTGATCCATGCCGCGCGCAGCGAGCGGCTGTTCCCCGGCGAGGGCGGGCTCGATCTCGCCGGGATGGTGCGGGCGCTGCCCCCGGACCTGCCGATCAGCATCGAGGTGCCGCGGGAGACGCTGGCGCGCACCATGCCGGCGGAGGAGCGGGCGCGGCGGGCGCTGGAAGCAACGGCGCGCCTGCTCGCCACGCTGGCGTAAGGCCGCGCTTCGTGCGCAGGAGACCGTCCCGCCGCGCGGCCAACAGGGCCCGCCGCGCGGCAAGCAGAGCCCGTGGCGCGGCGCGCATGCCAGCGTCACCGGGCGAAAGCAGAGGTTAAGGAATTCCTGTCATAGCCGCCGGGGCGGCGGATCGCCCACGAAAGCACCAGATGTCGCGCTCGTCCCTGCCTGACCAACCCGCTTCGGCTTCTGAGTCCCCGAACCTCCCGGCGTCCTCCCACCCCCAGAGGCAGGTGCTCGCCGGGGTGGCCGGCGTGCCGCTCGAGATCCTGATGGCGGAGGACAATCCGACCAACCAGCTCATCACCCGGCGGATGCTCGAAGGCTTCGGCTACAAGGTCGAGGCCGTCTCCGACGGGGCGCAGGCGGTCCGCGCGGCCGGCACCCGCCGCTTCGACGTCATCCTGATGGACGTGTTCATGCCCGAACTCGACGGCGTGGCGGCCGCGCGCGCGATTCGCGCGGCGGGGCCGGGCAGCGATGTGCCGATCCTCGCGGTCAGCGGCAATGCCGACGAGAGCACGCGCATCGACTGCGCCGCGGCGGGAATGAACGGCTTCCTGCCCAAGCCGTTCTCGCGGGCCGTGCTGCACGCAGCCATCCGCGAGGTGCTCGGCCCGCCCCCGACCGATTTGTCTCCAGCTGGCCCGTCTCCGACCGGTCCGTCCGCAGTCGGCCCGTCCCCGACTGGCCCATCATTGCCGGCCTGAGCGGCGTCCCCGCCGGGCGTCGAAAGCCGGTCGCGGGTGGCTACTGCCCCGGCCCGATCTCCGCGATGTAGGTGATATCCCCCGTCGCGACGTCCGGGCTGCCCGGCCCTTCCTCGGTCGCGACCACGTGGCCATTGCCCTGGCGGACGATCCAGCACGGCTCCTGCTTGGCGGCCTCGCGTGCCTCCTGCACCACCTCGTCCGGCACCGTCGGCCACAGCGCCTCGTCCAGCACCTTGATCTGCGTCATGCCCCAACTCCCGTTCCGCTTATTCCGGAACGGCGGGGGCGGGCGTGGGTTGCAGCACTGCCCCGGATCAGCGCCAGAGCCACCATGTCCCGATGAGGATGGTGAGCACCGTCAGCGGCGCCCCAGCGCGGAAATAGGCGCCGAACCCGATCGCGACGCCACGCCGCGCGGCCTTTTCCACCACGATCAGGTTGGCGATCGACCCCAACACCGTGAAGTTCCCGGCGAGCGTGGAGGCCATGGCGACCACCAGCCAGGCATGGCCCGAATCGGGCAGGGCGGCGACGAAGGGCTGCAGCACCAGCACGGCCGGGACGTTGCTCACCAGGTTGGACAGCACCGCGGTGACCCCGGCCAGCACCGGCACCTGCCCCAGGCCGAACCGGCCCACCGCCGCCACGGTGTCCGGTGTCAGCAGCGCGTGTTCCGCGCCCGCCACGAGCACGAACAGGCCGGTGAACATCAGCAGCAGCGACCAGTCGATCTCGGCATAGATGCGGCTGCTGCGCACACGGCGGGTCAGCAGCAGCAGGCCGCCGACGACGATGGCGGCCTTGGCCGGGGGCTGGCCGGCGAAGAACAGCCCGACCACCGCGACGGTGCCGACCAGCGCGCGGGCGACCAGCGACCGGTTGGCGCGGATCCGCTGCACCGGCGCCTCCAGCCGCGCGCCCCCGGCGAACTCCCGCCGGTAGAGCAGGGCGAGCAGCCCCACGGTCAGCACCAGCCCCACCGCCGCCACAGGTGAGAGCGCGAGCGCGAACCGCGTATACGGAATCTGCGACATCGTGCCGATCATGATGTTCTGCGGATTGCCCGTGATCGTCGCGGTGGAGCCGACATTGGAGGCAATCGCGACGCCCAGCAGGTACGGCACCGGGTTGCGGCGCAGCGCCAGCGTCACCTCCGCCACGAGGGGTGCGAGCACCAGGCAGATGGCGTCGTTGACCAGGAAGGCCGAGAACACGCCCGAGACGCCGACCACCGCGGCCAGCAGCACGATGGGCCGGTGCGCACGGCGCATCACCCAGGCATTGGCCAGGGCGAAGAACCCGGACAGGCGCAGATTGGCGACCACGATCATCATGCCGAGGAGCAGGGTGATCGTGTCCAGGTCGATCGACTTGTAGGCGTCCTCGAGCGGCATGGCCCCCGAGGCGACCATCAGGCACGCCCCGACCAGGGCGACGCCGGCGCGGTCGATGGCGAGGCCGGGCACCTTCCCGACCGCCAGCGCCACGTAGCTCGCGACGAAGATGGCGGCCGCCGCGATCTTTCGCGCCGCCGCGTCGTCCGCCGGCATCAGCCATGGCGCAAGCGCGGCCGCGAGCGCCAGGACCAGCAGGAGCCCCAGCGCCCCCAGGCTCGCCATCCGCGCCATGTCAGCGGTTCGGCCAGAGCCCCGGTGTGGCGACTTCGAGCGAGTGGCCGTCCGGGTCCCGGAAATAGAGGCTCACGCCGCCCTGCGGCCAGCTCAGCTTGCTCTCCAGCGGCACCCCCTGGGCCTGCAGATGCGTCTCCCACCGTGCGAGCTCGCCATAGGGAATGGCGAAGCAGAGATGCAGCGCCCCACGACCGTGATGCGGCGGGATGAATCCGTCGGGCGCGGGTGCCGGCTCGTCCGTCATGCCGTGGCGGAACAGCAGGAGCACCTGCTCGCCGGGCACTTCCATGGCGCACATGCGGTCGTCGCAGAAGATGGTCTCGAATCCGAACAGGCGGTCATAGAAGGCGCGGGACCGCGCGAGATCCTCGACGTAGAGCGAGGTCTCCAGCACGCCGCTGATCCGCGGGACACCGGACATGGGAGGCTCCTGGCTGGAGGGGAGGTGGTCCCTGCAAAATGAGGCCGGGGTCCGGCGGCTGCTTTCACGATGGCGTGTCGGCCATTGCCTGGTCGTTGCGCAACGCGTCCAGCTGCACCAGCGCGCCGTCGCGCTCGAAGTGCCAGAACGTCCACCCGTTGCAGGAGGGCGCGTTCTGCACGGCGGCGCCCACCTTGTGGATGGAGCCGCGATGCTCCCCGGCGACCAGGGTGCCGTCCGCGCCGACCACCGCGCTCACGCGGCGCAGCCGGTCGAACACCCGGGTTCCGGGGGTGATCAGCCCGCGCTCCACCAGGCTGCCGAACGGCACCCGCGGCGTGTCTCGCTTCGACGGCGCGGTGGAGAGCCCGTCATGCGGGGCGGGGCGGGTGCGGCGGACCCGGCCGATCGCCGCTTCGGCATAGGCGGGATGCCGCTCGATGCCGATGAAATGGCGGTGCAGCCGCTTGGCGACCGTCGCGGTGGTTCCGGTGCCCAGGAACGGGTCGAGGACGATGTCGCCCGGCGCGGTGGAGGCGAGCATGACCCGGTGCAGCAGCGATTCCGGCTTCTGGGTCGGGTGCAGCTTCAGCCCGTGCTGGTTGCGCAGCCGCTCCTGCCCCGTGCAGAGCGGCAGGAACCAGTCGCTGCGCATCTGCACGTCGTCGTTCAGCGCCTTCATGGCCTGGTAGTTGAACCGGTAGCGGCTGTCCCGTCCGCGGGCCGCCCAGATCAGCGTCTCATGTGCGTTGGTGAAGCGCCGGCCGCGGAAATTCGGCATCGGATTGGCCTTGCGCCACACCACGTCGTTCAGGATCCAGAACCCGAGATCCTGCAGGATCGCGCCGATCCGGAAGATGTTGTGGTAGGCGCCGATCACCCAGATCGTGCCGTCCTTGGTCAGCAGCCGCCGGCACTCGCTCAGCCACTCGCGCGTGAACGCGTCATAGGCGGCGAAGTCGGTGAAGCGGTCCCACTCCTCGTCCACGCCGTCGACCAGGCTGTCGTCGGGGCGGCGCAGCTCACCCCGGAGCTGCAGGTTGTAGGGCGGGTCGGCGAACACGCAATGGACCGAGGCCGAGGGCAGCATGCGCATCATCTGCACACAGTCGCCCAACAGGACCTGGTCCAGCGGCAGCTCGCGAACGAATTCCAACATGGCTCCTGGGGGGCGGAAGGCGGCGGGTCGCCCTATCGTGACGAGCCAACCGAAGCCGCGTCAATCGAACACGTGGTCCGCGAGCGCGAGATCGACCTCGTCCGCCGGAAGGCCGGCCTGGCCCTCGGGATGCTGCGGGCGCATCAGCGCCTGCATGCCGCCGAACCCTGCCGCCACGTGCGGGTCGGACACCAGGGCGGGGGGGAGCGCATCGGCCGGGAGCGGTGGAACGGCCGCGGCCAGGTCGGCTGGCGGCAGCGGATCCGCGGCCGGCGGGTGCAGCGCCAGCGCGAGCTGGGCGACGGTGCCGAACCCCGCGCGGTGGTGGCGCGTCGGGCCCAGGCGGGCCAGCGCCTCCCGGTGCGTCGCCGTCGCGTAGCCGGCGTTCGACTCCCAGCCGTAGCCGGGCCAGCGCTGGGCCAGGCGCTGCATCGCGCGGTCCCGCACCACCTTCGCGATGATCGAGGCGGCGGCGATCGACAGGCATGTCGCGTCGCCGTCCACCACGCAGGTCACGCGGCAATCGAGACGGGGCGGGTAGTTGCCGTCCACCAGCGCGAGGTCGGGAATGGCGGGCAGTCGCGCGACCGCACGGCGCATCGCCAGCATCGCGGCGTGCAGGATGTTGAGCCGCGCGATCTCCGCGACCGAGGCGGCGCCGACACCGATCTCCGCCGTCCGGCAACGCCGCAGCGCTGCGAAGGCGGCTTCCCGCTGCCCGGCGGTCAGCCGCTTGGAATCGTCGAGCAGCGTGGCAAGCCGGCGCGGCACCCCGGCCGGGAAGACCACGGCCGCGGCCACGACCGGGCCGGCGAGGGGGCCGCGACCCGCCTCGTCCACACCTGCAACCCGCCCGCCGGCGGCACGCTCCATTCTGAAATGCGGCACCCGACTCCCATAGCAGGGGGGAGGGGAGTCGCGGCAAGGCCCGTCAGGACGACCCGGTCTCCGGCGCGGGCTGGAACCGCGCCATGAGGAAGCCGATCAGCGCCCGCATCTTCGGCAGCGCCGCGCGGCTGCTGTGGCAGACCGCGCACAAGGTCGCTTCCTGGGCGCGGTATCCCGGAAGCAGTCGCACCAGCCGGCCAGCGGCGACGTCGTCGGCCAGCAGGAAGGCCGGGGCCAGGAGGATGCCCCCGCCGGCCCGCGCCGCCTCCCGCCGCAAGACACCATTGTCTGACCGCATCCGGCTCGGGATCGGCACGTCCTCGACAGCGCCCTCGGGGCCGACGAAGCGCCAGACGTCCCCCGGATGCCGGTTGTCGGCCAGGCACACATGCCGCGCGAGGTCGGCGGGTGTCTCCGGGGTGCCGGCCCCGGCGAGATAGTCCGGCGCGGCGCAGACCTCGAACGGCATCGGCATGAGCTGCTGGATCAGCATGCCCGGCTGGTGGGCGGCCTCGAGCGGGCCATGGATCACCTGCAGCGCGAGGTCGTAGCCCTCCTCCATCAGGTCGACCGCGCGGTCGACCAGCGTGACGTTGAGCGTCAGATCCGGGTGCTGCTGCATGAAGCCGACGAGGATCGGGCCGAGAAGGGCGGTCCCGAAGGAGACGGGGGCGGTGAAGCGCAGGCTGCCGCGGATCCGCGCATCGGGACGGCCGACCTGGCGCGCCGTCTCCATGTCCTCGAGAATCCGGGTGCACTGGGCGAAGAAGCTCTCCCCGGCCTCCGTCAGCCCGACCCGCCGCGTCGTCCGGTGCAGGAGGCGGGTGCCGATCCAGTCCTCCAGCGTTTGGACGTGCTTGCTGGCGGTGGCCTGCGAGATCCCGAGGTCCCGGGCGGCCGCGGAGAAGCTGCGTGTGGCGGCGACGCGCGCGAATACGGTCATGCTGGTCAGCCGATCCACCGCGTCTCCCTTCCGCCGGCGGACGTTGCCGCGCGCACCCGATCGTTTCGTGTCATTGTAGATCGTGTCGTTGGAACGTCGCAAAGCTCCGCAAGCAGAGAGTGCGACCTCACTGACCAGATACAAACATCACGATTGCGCGAGATATTTGGCCCCGTGGGGCGGTGCTCAGCCGGCCGGTTCGGGAAGCCGGATCCAGGCGGGCAGGACGGGGGTGAGCCGGGCCTCTCCGCAGGCGAGCGGACCGTCCATCGCTCCGATCCGCAAAAGGGCGAGGCCGTGCGTGCCGCGGCCCGACCGCATCGTGCCGACCTCCGCGCCGTCGCGCAGCACGGGGGTTCCGGGCGCGGGCAGCGGCCCATCCACCGCGACGGGCACGAGCCGGCGCTTCAGCAGGCCGCGGTAGCGGGTCCGCGCGGTGAGCTCCTGGCCCATGTAGCAGCCCTTGGTCCAGGAGACGCCGTTCAGCTCGTCGAAGCCCGCCTCCAGCAGGACGGTCTTCTCCGGCTCCAGATCCGCGGCCTCGGGCAGGCCGAGCGCAAGGCGGTGGGCGTCCCAGTCTGCGGCCGTGGCGTTGGTCGGCAGGCCCAACGGCGCCAGCACGCGCCATCCTGCGTCCGGCAAGCGGGGATCCGGGGCGCTCACGCTGCCGGGGCGCGCGGCCTCGGGGGCAGCGTCCGGGGGCGGCCCGCCCCAGGCGACGTGAACCAGCAGGTCGGGTGCCGCGGCGAGGCCCACACGCGCACGCAGGCGGAATCGGCTCAACCGCGGCAGGAGCATGGGCAACTGCGCCGCCTCGCAATCGAGCAGCAGGCGATCGCCGTCACTCAGGATGAAGAAGTCGGCCAGCCATTTGCCCTGCGGGGTCAGGAGCCCGGCCCAGACGGCGCGTCCCGGGGCGGCCAGGGCGACGTCGTTGGACACCAGCCCCTGCAGAAAGCTCACCCGATCCTCGCCGGTCACGGCGATGACGCCCCGATGGGGCAGCGCGGCCACATAGGTCATGGCGTTCACGTAATACGGACCAGCCCCGGCGCAAGGCATTCCCGTGCGGGGCTGTACCGCTCTTGAACCGCTCGGAACCGGGGGTCACACTCCCTGGCGACACTGGGAGCACGTATTGATGGATTTCGATCTGTTCGTGATCGGCGGCGGATCCGCCGGCGTCCGCTGTGCGCGGATCGCGGCCGGTCACGGCGCCAAGGTCGGCATCGCCGAAGAGCGGTTCTGGGGCGGCACCTGCGTCAACATCGGCTGCGTGCCGAAGAAGCTCCTGGTGCAGGCCGGAGAATACGGCGCCTGGGCGGAGGACGCGGCCGGTTTCGGCTGGACCATCAAGAAGGGGCCGCATGACTGGTCCAAGCTGATCGCCGCCAAGGACCGCGAGATCGGCCGGCTGGAGGCGATCTATCGCAAGCTGCTGGCCGGCGCGGGTGCGCAGGTGTTCGACGCCCGGGCGACCTTCGTCGATCCCCATACGCTCGACGTCGGCGGCCAGCGGATCACCGCGGAGCGGATCGTGATCGCGACCGGCGGCCACCCCGAACGGCCCGCCATCCCGGGCGCGGAGCTCGGCATCGTCTCCGACGACGCGTTCTATCTCCCGCGCATGCCGCGGCACGTGACGATCGTCGGGTCCGGCTACATCGCGGTCGAGTTCGCCGGCATCTTCCGCGCGCTGGGCGCCGAGACCCACCTCGTCTACCGCCAGCCGCTGCCGGTGCGCGGGTTCGACCACGACCTGCGGGAGGGGCTCGCCGAGGCCCTGGACGCCCAGGGAATCATCCTGCACCCGAACTCCCACCCGATCTCGGTCGCGGCGGACGGGGAGCGCCGGATCCTGAGCTTCGGCGATGGCGAGACGCTGACCTCCGACCTCGTCTTCTTCGCCACCGGCCGCCGTCCCGCAACCGATCGGCTCGGCCTGGCCGCCGCGGGCATCCGCACCGGCGCGGCGGGCGCGGTCGAGGTGGACGACCATCTGCGCACCAGCCAGCCGCATGTCTATGCGATCGGCGACGTGACCAACCGCGTGAACCTGACGCCGGTGGCGACCGCCGAAGGGCACGCGCTGGCGGATTCCCTGTTCGGCAAGACGCCGCGGCGGATCTCGCTGGTGAACGTGCCGTCGGCGGTGTTCTCCACACCGCCGATCGCCACCGTCGGCTTGACCGAGGAGCAGGCCGCGGCGCGCGGGCCGGCCGACATCTACGTCACGCGGTTCACGCCGATGCGGCACACGCTGACGGGCCGCACGCGCAAGACGCTGATGAAGCTGGTGGTGGACCAGGCGACACAGAAGGTGGTGGGCGCCCACATGCTGGGCGAGGACGCGCCGGAGATCATCCAGGGCATCGCGATCGCCATCGTCATGGGCGCGACCAAGGCCGATTTCGACCGCACGATCGGCATCCATCCCACCGCCGCCGAGGAGTTCGTGACCTTGCGCACCCGCACTCGCGTCACCGGGGTCGCGCGCGCGGCGGAATAGGCGCGCCGCACGCCGGCGGCGGGCGGGGCGCCGCGACGGCACGCCGAACACGGCGGCCAGGGGCATGTCCCCATGGGAGGAGACATCATGCGACGACGTGCGTTCATCGCCACGGCTGGCGCGGCCGCGCTCGCGCGACCGGCCATCGCGGCCGGCACCAAGCCGCTGATTTTCGTGCCGCAGGCCAACCTCACGAGCTTCGATCCGGTCTGGACCACCGCCACCGTGACGCGCAACGCCGCGCTGATGGTCTACGACATGCTGTACGGGCGGGACGAGGCCTTCGTGCCGCAGCCGCAGATGGTGGAAGGCCACGTCATCGACGATGACGGCCGCCGCTGGACCATGCGCCTGCGCGAGGGCCTGAAATTCCATGACGGCACGCCTGTGCTGGCGCGAGATTGCGTGGCCAGCCTGCAGCGGTGGATCAAGCGCGATTCGAGCGGCGTCACCATCATGGCGCGGGTGGATGCGATCGAAGCGGCGGACGACCGCACGCTGGTCTGGCGGCTGAACCGGCCGTTTCCGCTGCTGCCGTACTTCCTCTCGAAGACGCAGCCATCGCCGATGATCATGCCGGAGCGCCTCGCGCGCACCGATCCGTGCAAGCAGGTGACGGAGATGGTGGGCAGCGGTCCGTTCCGTTTCCTGCCCGACGAATACGTCTCGGGCACGCATGCCGCGTTCGCGCGCTTCGACGGCTACGTGCCGCGGCAGGAGCCGGCCTCCTACGCGGCGGGCGGGCATGTGGCGAAGGTCGAGCGCGTGGAGTGGCGCGTGGTGCCCGATCCGGCGACTGCGGCGAACGCGCTGGCGGCCGGGGAAGTGGACTGGGTGGAACTGCCGCAGCCGGACCTGATCCCGATGCTGAAGCGGCAGTCGGGCGTGGTCACCGGGCAGCTCGACTTGTACGGCACGGTTGGTGTGCTGCGGCCCAACCACCTGCACGCGCCCACCAGCAACGCCGCGTTCCTGCGGGTGCTGCTGGCCGCGATCGACCAGGCCGAGGTGATGACCGCGACGATGGGGGACGATCGTTCCACCTGGCGCGCTCCGATGGGCTATTTCGTGATCGGCTCGAAGGCCGCGAACGATGCCGGCATGGAGGCGGTCCGCGTGCGTCGTTCGAAGGACGAATTGAAGCGCATGCTGGAACAATCGGGCTACAAGGGCGAGACGCTCGTGCTGATGCACCCGACCGACCAGGTGATCTACCACGCCATGACCACGGTGGCCGCTGACGCCTTCCGCCAGATCGGCGTGAACGTGGACGAGCAGATGACCGACTGGGGCACGATCGTGCAGCGACGCCCGTCCAAGGAGCCGCTCGACAAGGGCGGCTGGTCGATGTTCCCCGCCGGCGTGCCGGGCCCCGAGTTCGTCGATCCGCTGCTGTCCAACACGGTGCGGAGCAACGGCGCGAAGGCCTGGTTCGGCTGGCCCGACGATCCGGCGATCGAGGCAGCGTATGCCGCCTGGCTCGACGCACCGGATGCCGCGACGCGGCGGACCCAGGAGATCGCGTTCCAGACGGCGGCGTTCCGCTCCGTTCCGGTGATTCCGCTGGGACAGTATCTTCCCGCGGCGGCGTGGCGTGCCAATGTGACGGGGCTCGTGAAGGGCTCCGCCCCGGTGTTCTGGGGTGCGGAGAAGACCGATCGGTAACCCCATCGGTCGGAATGGCGCGAGTCCGGGTTGCGTGCCGCGGCGGTAGCCATTCGCACGGTTTCGCGACATAACGGCGCCCGAGGAGACAGTATGATGAACGCCACGCCCCCCCGCGCCGCCACGTCCCGCGTCTGGACGCCGAACACCTGGCGCGACTGCCCGATCCGCCAGGTTCCGGCCTATCCGGACCCGATGGCGCTCGATGCGATGGAGCGGCGGCTGGGCAAGTTTCCGCCCTTGGTGTTCGCGGGCGAGGCGCGCCGGCTGAAGGCGCACCTGGCCGCGGCGGCCGAGGGCAAGGCCTTCGTGCTGCAGGGCGGCGACTGCGCCGAGAGTTTCGCGGACTTCACCGCCAACACCATCCGCGACACGTTCCGCGTGCTGCTGCAGATGGCGGTTGTGCTGACCTTCGGCGCCAGCCTGCCCGTGGTGAAGATGGGCCGCATGGCGGGGCAGTTCGCCAAGCCCCGCTCCTCCGACACCGAGACGCAGGGCGACGTGACGCTGCCGTCCTACCGGGGCGACATCATCAATGGTCCCGAGTTCACCGAGGCGGCGCGCATCCCCGATCCCGGCCGCATGGAGTCCGGCTATTTCCAGTCGGCCAGCACGCTGAACCTGCTGCGCGCCTTCGCCTCGGGCGGCTATGCCGACCTGCACGAGGTGCATCGCTGGAATCTGGGCTTCGTCGAACGCTCCCCGCTCGCCGGCCGCTATCGCGACCTGGCGGCCCGCATCGACGAGACGCTGGCGTTCATGACCGCCTGCGGCATGACGAGCGCCACGACCCGCGATCTGCGGGAGACGGATTTCTACGTCAGCCACGAGGCGCTGCTGCTGCCGTACGAGCAGGCGCTCACCCGCGTCGATTCCACCACGGGCGAGTGGTACGCCTGCTCCGCGCACTTCCTGTGGATTGGTGACCGCACGCGCCAGCCGGACGGCGCGCATGTCGAGTTCCTGCGTGGCGTGAAGAACCCGATCGGCATGAAGGTCGGGCCGAGCCAGGAGCCGGACGATCTGCTGCGGATCCTGGATGTGCTAAATCCGATGAACGAGCCCGGCCGCATCACGCTGATCAGCCGCATGGGTGCGGAGAAGGTCGGCGGGAAGCTGCCGGCGCTGGTGCGGGCGGTGGAGAAGGCGGGGCACAAGGTGGTTTGGCTGTGCGACCCGATGCACGGCAACACGATCTCGACCGTGAACAAGGTCAAGACCCGCAACTTCGACGCGATCCTGTCGGAGGTGCGCGGCTTCTTCGACGTGCATGCGGCGGAGGGGACCTGGGGCGCCGGCGTCCATGTCGAGATGACCGGCCAGGACGTGACCGAATGCACCGGCGGCGCGCATGCGCTGAGCGAGGCGGATCTCGGCGCTCGGTATGAGACGTTCTGCGATCCGCGGCTCAATGCGGAGCAATCGCTCGAGTTGTCGTTCCTCGTCGCAGAGGAGTTGAAGCAGCGCCGTACGCCGCCGGGTCAACCGGCCATCGCGGCGCAATAGGCCGGCAGCCATGGACGCGAAGGGGGGCGCGTTCGGCAGCGACATCGCGGCGCGGACCGATGCGTATTTCAACCGCACGCGGCAGATCGTCGCCCGCTTCGGGGACAAGCGCGTCACCTATGCGGTGTTCCTGCGCCGCCCGGTGGTCTGCGCGCCGGCGCTGATGCTGGACTGGCTGCGCGCGGTGGTGCGGGAGCGGCAGACCTCGGTCGACATCGACCTCGTCTATCAGGAGGGCGACTGGGTCGGCGCGGGCGAGCCGATCGTCTACCTGACCGGCAGCCTCGTGCAGCTCTCCGACGTGGAGACGCTGCTGCTGCAGAAGATCGGGCCCGCCTGCGTCGCGGCGCACAACGCCTACCAGATGGCGATGGCATTGCCGGGGGCATCGTTCCTGGCGATGGAGGCGCGGCACTGCGCGGGCGCCGAGATGCAGGACATGATGGCCTATGCGGCCTCGGTCGGCAGCCGCGCAGCGCAGAAGGAAGGCGCGAAAGGGTTCATCGGCAACGCGAATGACGGCACGGCGCACTGGTTCGGCGCGCCGCGCGGGTTCGGCACGATGCCGCACTCGCTGATCGGCTATGCCGGCTCGACCGTGCGGGCGGCCGAGATGTTCGTGGAGACGTTCCCGGACGAGCCGATGACCGTGCTGGTCGACTATTTCGGCCGCGAGGTGAGCGACGCGCTTGCCGTCTGCGCGCGCTTTCCCGACCTGGCGCGGGAGGGGCGGCTTTCATTCCGGCTCGACACGCATGGCGGGCGGTTCCTGGAAGGGCTCGATCCGCCGGAGAGCTATGCGGTGCTGGAACGACACGCGCCCGGCGCGATCCGCCGGTATCGCAGCGAGACCGAGTTGCGATACCTGGTCGGCACCGGCGTTTCCGCCGCGGCGATTTGGAAGATGCGCGAGTCACTGGATGCGGCGGGCTGGCCGAAGGTGCGGATCGTCGTGTCTTCGGGCTTCGGCGTCGACAAGTGCCGGGTCATGTCGGACGCCAAGGCGCCGATCGACGTGGTGGGGACGGGAAGCTTCATCCCGGACCTGTGGCACGAGACCTACGCGACGGCGGACATCGTAGACTACGAGGGTGTCCCGATGGTCAAGGTCGGCCGCGAGTTCCTGCTGCGCCGGAATGGGGCACGACGGAAGGTGGGCGGATGAAGCTGGCGGATATCGATCGGGTGAATCACCTGGTGAGCGACCTCGACGAGATCAAACGTCTGATCGAGGTTGCGACACGTGCGGAGGTCGCCGCCTACCAGGTTTTCGTCGAGGCACCCGGAGATGCCAGCCTCAAGATGTCACAGGACGGCCCCAGCACGAGCCACGCCCAAGGCGTCGGCGTGTCGGAGGGATTCCTGAAACGGCTGAAGCAGCTCGCCCTCGATGAGTTGCACGCGAAACAGTCCAAGATCCTCGCCGAACTCGGCGCGCTTGGCGTCGAAACGGGCGGCTGACCGCCGGCGACGCCCGCCGCGGGATTCACGGCGTCGCGGCTGCAGACTTGGCGCGTGAGGGCTGCTGCGCCTCCCGCGCCATATCCCGGTCCCGCCGGGGGCCTCCTACGACTTGCTCGCCCGCATGATCTCCGCGATCCGCGCGTTGGTGTCGTTGATCTCCGGCATCTTCTCGCCGGCGCGCAGGCGAGGGATGGTCTTCTCCTTCTCGTGGGTCTGCATCGCCACCGCCCGTGCGGCGGCGTCGGCGACCTCGTGCGGCTTCATCACCAGCACGCCGTTCTCGTCCGCCAGCACCGCATCGCCCGGCTCCACGGCGACGCCGCCGCAGGACACGGCCGTGCAGAACTCCCCATGCTCGAACTGGCGCTTCCCGGTCACGACCGACAGGCCGCGCGCCCAGACCGGCATATCGTATTCGCGCAGTTCCTGGATGTCGGTGGCCGGACCGTCGATGATGATGCCGACGCAGCCGGCCGCCTTGGCCGCGAAGGCGACGCCGCCGCCGCAGGCCGCGTGGCGTGTGTCACCGGCGCGGTCCAGCACCAGCACGTCGCCGGGCCGCAGCTTGCCCAGCGCGTAGTGCACGATCGCGGTGTCCGCCCCGTACGCGCGCACCGTCACCGCGGTGCCGACGATGCGGCGGTAGCCGGGCAGCAGCGCGCGGATGCCCGGATCCATGAAGCCCACGTGCCGGAAATGCCCGATCGTCGCCGGCTCCGCTTCCCGCAGTTTCTCAAGCAAAGCGGGGTCAATCTGGGGCGGCAGGTCCTTCAGGACGAACATCGCGTCATCTCCGGTCGTGGGAGGCCGGAGCTTTCCACGGATCGCCGGTTCGTTCCAGACGCTACTGCTTCACCGCGCCCGCGGTCAGGCCGGCGACGTAATGCTCGACGAAGAAGGAATAGATGATCGCGACGGGCACCGACCCCAGCAGGGCGGCGGCCATGAGCTGGCCCCAATAGAAGACGTCGCCTTTGACCAGTTCCGAGATCGCGCCGACCGGAACGGTGCGCACGTCGGTCTGGGTCAGGAAGATGAGTGCATAGAGGAACTCGTTCTGCGCCAGCGTGAAGGCAAAGATCCCGGCCGAGATGAAGCCGGGAATGCAGAGTGGCAGGAACACCTTGAACATGGTCTGCAGCCGCGTCGCGCCGTCGATGCGTGCCGCGTCCTCGAGCTCGTGCGGGACGGAGCGGAAATAGCCCATCAGCAGCCAGGCGCAGAACGGCACCAGCAGCGTCGGGTAGGTCAGGATCACCGAGGTCAGCGTGTCGCCGAGGCCGAGTTGGTTGATGATGTCGGCCAGCGGGATGAACAACAGGGGCTGCGGCACGAGGTACGTGGCGGCGACCGCGAAGGAGATCAGCGCCGCGCCGGCGAAGCGCATGCGGGCGAGCGGGTAGGCGAGCATGACGCCGAACACCAGCGAGATCGCCGTCGAGACCACGGCCACGACAAAGGTGTTCCATGTCCAGAGCAGGAAGTTCGTCTCGCTCAGCAGGTCCACGTAATGCTTCAGCGTGGGGTGGTAGACGATCAGCGGCATGATCTTGCGGTTGTACAGCTCGCTGTTCGGCTTCAGCGACGTCACCGCCATCCAGTAGAACGGAAACAGCGTGAAGATCATGAAGGCGCCGAGCGGCAGCCAGAGCTTGAGGGAGCGTGCGGTCCAGCCGCGGCGTTCGACGATCATGTCTTGTTCGGCTTCATGTAGATCGACATGGCGAAGATGATCAGTGCAAGCGGCGGCAGCATCGCGAGCGCGATGGACGCACCCATGCCGAGTTGCCCGCCGCCCATGGCGACGTCGAAGGCGTAGGTGGCGTAGAGGTGGGTCGCGTTCGCCGGTCCGCCGCGCGTCAGCACGTAGACGAGCTGGAAGTCCGCGAAGGTGAAGATCACCGAGAACATGGTGACGATGAAGATCACCGGCCGGAGCAGCGGCAGCGTGACGTAGCGGAAGCGGTCCCAGGCGCTCGCGCCGTCGATCGTCGCGGCCTCATAGAGGTCGGGCGAGATCGTCTGCAGCCCGGCCAGCAGCGTGATCGCGTAGAAGGGCAGGCCGCGCCAGGTGTTGACGATGATCAGCGACAGCATCGCCAGGTGGGGATTGCCCAGCCAGGACGGGCCGGGATTGGCGATCTCGAAGTAGCGCAGCAACCAGTTGATGATGCTGAATGCCGGATCGAGGATCCACATCCAGGCGATGGTCGACAGCACCGTGGGCACGATGAACGGCAGCAGCATCAGCGCGCGGATGGTGTTCTTGAACTTGAACTCCTGGTTCATCACCAGCGCGAGGCCGAGGCCGCCGACCATCTTCAGCAGCGTGGCAGCGATCGTGTAGACGAAGGTGTTCTGCGTCACCTGCCAGAACACCGGATCCTTCCAGTCGGCCACGAAGTTCGCCAGCCCGACGAAGGTGCCGGCGCGCGCGACCGGCCGGTCCTGCAGGCTCAGCCAGATGCCGTAGATAAACGGATAGCCCACCAGCGCGAGCAGGAAGAGCAGCGGCGGGATGACCATCAGCCATCCGAACACGCCTTCCCGTTCGGTCCATTGGCGGAACGCGCTGCGCCGCCGCGGTCGTGGTGCCGCGGCGGCGAAGGTCGGGGCGGAGGCGGACATCATACTGGCGCGCTCAACATTTGACTCGCATGCAGATCACCTCGGCGCGCGGTATTCTCTTGGCTTGGGCGTATCATGCGGCTGGTCCGGACGGGCGCGGGCGCACGCGGTCAGGCCGTCCGGAAGATCTGCTTAAGCTGCGCGTTGGCGTCCGCGATGACGTCCTTCGTCGACTTCCCGGCGCAGGCCTTGGCGAACATGTCGACCACCACGTATTTGGCCACGCTCTCCGACTGCGGGCGGCTGATCGGCGCCGGCCAACCGGGCAGGTGGGAGGTCGAGAGCGAATCCCGGTACGGCAGGTTGCGCGGTTCAGCGTGCCATAGCGGCGCATCGTCGAACATGTGCAGGAAGGGCGCGTAGTAGCTGACCGCGACCTCGTACCACCCGCCGACCTGCTTCGGATCCATCAGCCAGACCATGAAGTCCTTGGCGGCCTTGTGGTCCGGCGTATGGGTGAAGATCGCATGCGACCACGGGTTGAGGATGTGGAAGCGCTCCCCGGTCGGGCCTTTCGGGTTCTGGGCCTGGCCGGTGACCTTGGCGATGTCGGGGAAGTCCCGCTTCGCGATGAAGAGGATCGATTCCGCGTTGTTGGTGCAGGAGATCTGCTCGGACAGATAGGCCTTGTTGTTGCTGACGTCGGTCCAGCCCAGCGTGTCTTCCTGCATCGTCTGCTGGAAGAAGGTGCGGCAGAAATCGACGGCGCGCGCGGTTTCGGCCGAGTCGATCACCACCGTCTTGCCGTCGGGCTCCACCTCCCGCCCGCCGAAGGACCACAACAGCGGGTACAGCCAGCCATGGTTGTCCCCGAAGCCGTGGCCCAGCTCGAAGCCGAACGGATGGCCGGCCTTCTTGAGCTTGGTGCCCGCTTCCAGCAGCCCGTCCCAGGTATCGGGAAAATCCTTGAAGCCCACTTCGGAAAACCAGTCCATGCGGTAGTTCATGAGCTGGCCGATATTGCCGAACGGGATGGCCTTCCATTTGCCGTTGACGATGCAGGCTTCGGCGGAGGCCTGGTGCCAGCCACCGCCCTTCTTGCCGATCTCCTGCGCGATGTCGGTGACGTCGACCAGCTTCTCGTCGAACAGGAACGCCCAGTTGAAGGCGATCTGCGCCATGTCCGGACCGTTGCCGGTTTCGGCGGCGGTGGTGACGCGCGTCTGCTGGCTGCCGACGCTCGTGGTCTCGTAGTTGATCTTGATGCCGGTCGCCTTCTCGTAGGCGGGAGCCAGCTTGTTCTTGAAATACGCGTCGTAGGGCGGGATGAACGAGCTCTCGTGCATCATCGTGAGGCTCTTGGGTGCGGCGCCAGCGCGCGCGGCTCCCATGAGCCCACCGACGAAGGTGGCAGCGGAAATCGTCAGGACGTCGCGGCGCGAGGCTGCACGCACGATGTTTGCCATCGATCTCGTCTCCCTGTGCCCGCCGCTCTTGTCGGGGCGGTGCATATCCCTGTTGCCGAGGCTTCTGCAGGCCTCGCGTGAACGCTACCGGCCGGATTGCGGCGAAGTCAACGACACTCTGGCATCCGAACGATGGGCGGCATGTGGCCGGTGCGCGCGACCCCGGCCCTCTTGACGCCGGGCGCTCGCCGCCCCCAGGCTCCCCTCAAGCAGCAAAGTCTGCGCGGGGAGCTTCATCGGGTAGGGGAAGTGGTTGCATGCGACGAGGTTTTCTGACGTCGGCCGGCGTTCTTGCCGGGCTCATCCTGGCGGTCGGACCGGCGAATGCCGAACGGTTCAAGTGCCCGCACACGGGGGGCAATCTGGTCTTCGGCCAGGAAGCGAACATCAACACGCTCGACCAGATGACGTCGGCGACGATCTCCACGCGCAACATCGCGATGAACATCTACGAATCGCTGATGACGCGGGACGAGAACAACCATCCGATCCTCGAGCTCGCGGATTCGATGACGGAATCTCCCGACCACCTGACCTACACGTTCAAGTTGCGTAAGCCGATCCATTTCCACAACGGCAAGCTGATGACCTCGGCCGACGTCGTGGCCTCGTTCGATCGGTACGCGAAAGTCGGCAACCAGCGCAGCATCCTGAACAACGTCAAGGACTGGGATGCGCCGGATGCGGACACGTTCGTCATCCACATGAAGTCGCCACAGCCCACCTTCATCGAGGCGCTCAGCTCCTTCAGCGTGCCCATCGTGATCATCCCGTCGGAGCTGAAGGATACGCCGGCACAGCAGCTCACCAATCCGATCGGCACCGGCCCGTTCCAGCTCGTGGAATCCGTGCCCGGCAGCCATGTGAAGCTGAAGCGGTATGAGGGGTACAGCCCGAACACCAGCTTCAACGAGCGCACCGGCTTCGGCGGCTACAAGCAGGCCTGCCTCGACACGGTGACGTTCCGTATCGTGACGGAGCCGGGCGCACGCGTCGCCGGCCTCCGGACCGGGGAGCTGCAGGGCGTCGAGGATCTGCCGGCCAAGTCGCTGCCCGATCTGAAGGGCGACAAGAACATCAAGATCCTGCCTCTGAAGAACTGGTGGATCCAGATCGCCAGCCCCAACACCTCCACGGCGCCCACGGACAATCTGATGTTCCGCAAGGCCGTGCAGGCCGCGCTGGACATGGACGAGATCATGGATGCCGCGTCCGACGGCAACTACACGCTGAACGTCGGGTTCCAGTACCCGAACCAGCCCGACTACACCGATGCCGGCAAGGAGACCTACAACATCAAGGATCCGGCGCTGGCGAAGAAATACCTCGCGCAGTCCGGCTACGCCGGGGAACCCGTGGTCCTGCTGACCAACAAGGACTACCCGCCGATGTACAACTCGGCACTCGTCATGCAGCAGCAGCTCCAGGCGGTCGGCATCAACGCGCAGATGAAGGTCGTCGACTGGCCGACCTCCGTGCAGCTCTCGCAGAAGGAAGGTCCCGGCTGGAACTTCTTCTTCACGGGCTGGGGCACGCAGCCCGCGCTGGGTGCGCTGGCGACGATGCAGTTCCTGGCCAGCCCGAATGCCACGTATCGGCCGAAGGACGACAAGGGCGATCCCGACCTGGAGGCCGCGTGGAAGGACATGAACACGCTCCCCACCGCCGAAGGCCGGCATGAGGCGTTCGCGCGGATGCAGAAGATCGTGCTGGAGCGGGTCTATGCCCTGCCGTTCGGCTCCTTCACGAAGGTGCAGGGCGTGCGCGCGAACGTGGACGGGTTCGTCCCCTACCGCATCCCGCGCATGTCGAACGTGTGGATGACGAACTGAGCCGGCGCGCGTGGGCGCGATCCTCCTCCGTCGTCTCGCCAGTGCCGTGCCGATCCTGGCGATCGTCAGCATCCTGACCTTCGGGATGATCCACCTGATCCCCGGCGACCCGGCGGCGGCCATCGCCGGGTTGTCGGCCACACCCGAGCAGATCGCGAACATCCGGCGCGATCTGGGGCTCGACCAGCCGTTGATGTCGCAGCTCATCCACTGGTACGGCAACCTCTTCCAAGGCGACCTGGGACGCTCCCTGCTGCTCGGGCAGCCGGTGGTGGAGGCGACGATGCAGCGGCTGCCGGTCACGGTCGCGCTGTCGGCCTATGCGCTGGTGATCACGCTCGTGATCGGACTGGTGACCGGCATCGTCGCGGCGCTGCGCCAGAACACCTGGATCGACCAGGTCGCGATGATCTTGGCGATGATCGGCATCTCGCTGCCGAACTTCTACCTTGGCCTGCTGATGATCATCCTGTTCGCGGTGCAGCTCCGCTGGCTGCCGACCGGCGGCTATGTCGCCTTCACGGACGATCCGCTGGGCTGGCTCGCCACCTCCACCATGCCGGCGATCTCGCTCGCGCTGCTGCTCGCGGGATTGCTCGCGCGGATCACCCGCTCCACGATGCTCGAGGTGCTGCGGCAGGACTACATCCGGACCGCGCGCGCCAAGGGCCTGCCCAGCCGCAAGGTCGTGGTGAAGCATGCGCTCGCAAACGCGATGATCCCGATCACCACCGTCATCGGGATCATCGTCAGCCTGCTGATCTCGGGCTCCGTGGTGACCGAGACGCTGTTCTCCATCCCCGGCATCGGCCAATTGCTGACCCAGGCGGTGCTGAACCGCGATTACCCGATGGTGCAGGGAGGATTGCTCATCACCACCGCGCTGCTCGTCCTGGTCAACATCGCCGTGGACGTCTGTTACGCCCTGCTCGACCCGAGAGTGCGCTACGATGGCGCCTGACACCGCAATCGCCGTCGCCGACCACGTCGACGCCGAGGACATCCCGGAGAAGCGCCAGCACCCTGCGCGGGTCACCCTGCGCCGGCTGCTGCACCACCGGCTGTTCCTGCTGGGTGGCGGGTTGTGCCTGATCGTGGTGCTGCTCGCCGTCCTGGCGCCGGTGATCACGACGGTCAGCCCCTACAAGCTCTCGATGCGCAACAAGTTCACGCCGCCCGGCACGGACTTCGTGTTCGGCACCGACAATTTCGGCCGATCGCTGTGGTCGCGGGTGGTGTGGGGCGCGCAGCTCTCGATGTTCATCGGCGGTGCGGTCGTGCTGATCAACGCCGTGTTCGGCACGGCGATCGGCGCGGCCGCGGGGTATTTCCGCCGGCTCGACAACCTGCTGATGCGCTTCAACGACGCGCTGATGGCGTTCCCGGCCGTGCTGCTGGCCATCGCCGTCACCGCCGTGCTTGGCCCCTCCGTTAACGACGTGATCATCGCACTCGGCATCGTCTACACGCCGCGGACCGCACGGATCGTCCGCGCCTCCGTGCTGGTGCTGCGCGAGATGGAGTACGTGCAGGCCGCGGTCGCGGCCGGGGCGGGGCATTGGCGCATTCTGCGGCGGCACATCCTGCCCAATGCGATGGCGCCGCTGATCGTGCAGTTGAGCTTCCTCTTCGCCTACGCGGTGCTGACCGAGGCGACGCTGTCCTTCCTCGGCGTGGGCGCGGTGCCGCCGACGCCGACCTGGGGGAACATCATGGCCGAAGGCCGCCAGTACATGATCGATGCGCCCTGGATCATCACCATCCCCGGCGCCGCGCTGATGGTCACCGTGCTGGGCCTGAACCTGCTGGGCGACGGACTGCGCGACGTGCTCGACCCACGGTTGCGGGTGCAACAATGAGCGGGAGGGTGGGGTTTTCGGGGCTGGCGCCGACCCTTCGCGTCTCTGCCCTCCACGTCATGGCCGGCCCCCGTGCCGGCCATCCCCACCAGCACCCTGCCGCGAGGGATGGCCGGGTCGAGCCCGGCCGTGACGGAGGGGGAGGGGACGGCACGGGCGACACCGATTGCATGTCCGATCACCATGGCACCCCGCTTCGAGGTCACGCCGCCTGATGCCGTTGCTCGACGTCCAGAACCTCACCACCGCCTTCCAGACCCAGCGCGGCGAGATCACGGCGGTGGAGGACATCTCCTTCAGCCTCGAACCGGGTGAGATCCTCGGCATCGTGGGCGAGTCCGGCTCCGGCAAGAGCGTGACCGCGCTGACCATCATGGGCCTGCTGCCGCGCCCGCCCGCGCGCATCGCCGGCGGCTCCATCCGGTTCGAGGGCACCGAACTCACCACCCTCTCGCAATCCCGCATGCAGGGCATCCGCGGACCCGGCATCGCCATGGTCTTCCAGGAGCCGATGACCAGCCTGAACCCCGTGTTCAGCATCGGCGACCAGCTCATGGAGACGATCCGGGCGCATGAGCGTCTGCCCCCCAAGGCGCTGTTCGCGCGGGCCGTGGAAATGCTCGATCGCGTCGGCATCCCTTCCGCCTCGACGCGCATGAAGGATTATCCGCACCAGCTCTCGGGCGGACAGCGGCAGCGCGTGATGCTGGCGATGGCGCTGGTCTGCCGGCCGCGCCTGCTGATCGCGGACGAGCCCACCACCGCGCTCGACGTCACGATCCAGGCGCAGATCCTGGATCTGATCCTGGACCTGCGCGACGAGTTCGGCATGGCGGTGATGATCATCACCCACAACATGGGCGTGGTCGCGGAGACGGCGGACCGGGTGATGGTGATGTACGCCGGCCGCGTGGTGGAGGAGGCGCCGGTCACGACGCTGTTCGACCGCCCGCTGCACCCCTACACGCGCGGGCTGCTGGAATGCGTGCCTTCGCTCACCGAGGAGATGGATCGCCTGGTCGCCATTCCCGGCACTTTGCCGGAACCTGCGCGCCGCCCCCAGGGCTGCCGCTTCGCACCCCGCTGCCGCTATGCCGAACCCGCGTGCCGCGCCGGTCTGCCGCCGCTCGAGTCCTATGACCCAGGCCACAGCGCCGCCTGCATCCGGGTGCCGGAGCTCACGCGTCCATGAAGCCGTTGATCGAGGCGATCACCGTTTCCAAGCATTACGAGGTGCAGACGGGCGGCTTCCTGCGGCGCCAGTCGCTCGCCTTGCGGGCGGTCGACGGTGTCGACCTCGCGATCATGCCGGGCGAGACCCTCGGCCTCGTCGGCGAATCCGGATGCGGCAAGTCCACGCTCGGGCGTCTGCTGATCCGCCTGATCCCGACCACCAGCGGCAACATCCTGTTCGACAACGCCGACATCACGCAGCTCAACCAGAAGGAGATGCGTAGCGTCCGCCGCGGCATGCAGATCGTCTTCCAGGATCCATACGGTGCGCTCAACCCGCGCATGACGGTGGAGGACATCATCATGGAGCCGCTGCTGATCCATGGCGCGCGCGCCGATGCGGCGGCACGCAAGCAGGTGGCCGACCTGCTGGGTGTGGTCGGCCTGCCGGCCCGCGCACGGGAACGCTTCCCGCACGAATTCTCGGGCGGGCAGCGGCAGCGCATCGGCATCGCCCGCGCACTCGTCCTGAAGCCGCGCTTCGTGGTGTGCGACGAGCCGGTGTCGGCGCTGGACGTCTCGGTGCAGGCGCAGATCGTCAACCTGCTGGGCGACCTGCAGCAGGAGTTCGGGCTCACCTACCTGTTCATCGCGCACGACCTGGGCGTGGTTAAGCACATCTCGACGCGCGTCGCGGTCATGTATCTCGGCAAGATCGTGGAGATTGCCGAGAAGCGCGCGCTGTACGAGGCGCCGCTGCATCCGTACACGCAGGCGCTGATTGCTGCGGTGCCGGCGTCACATCCGTCGCAGCGCAGCCGCGGGCGGCGGGAGCGGCAGCGCATCGCGGGCGATATCCCGAGTGCGCTGCATCCACCGAGCGGGTGCAGGTTCCACACGCGATGCCCGTTCGTGATGCCGGTGTGCCGCGAACAGGCGCCGGCGACGACGGAGCCGCGTCCCGGGCATCACGTGGCCTGCCACCTCAACGGGTGACGGGCGTTCCCGCGTCAGGATCGGGCTCGTTGTAGCGGGGTGTGTCGTGGGCGCGCGTGCCACGGGCGCGCGTGTCACGGCCGCGCTTGTCGCGAAGTTGGTGTCATGGCCGCGCTTGTCGCGGCGTTGGTGTCATGGCCGCGCTCGTCGCGGCCATCCACGTCTTTCATTTGCGTGGGGAAGTCGTGGATGGCCGCCCTTCGGCGGCCATGACACGGGGAGGAGGGCGGTCATGACACGGGGGCAGCGGTCATGACGTGGGGCGGCCACGGCACGCCGCCCCGATTGCTCAGGTCCCGATGCCACCCAGGGCCAAGTATTTGATCTCGAGATAGTCCTCGATCCCGTACTTGGAACCTTCGCGGCCCAGACCGGAGGACTTCATGCCGCCGAACGGCGCCTCCGCCGTGGAGATGATCCCCTCGTTGATGCCGATGATGCCGTATTCCAGGCCCTCGGCGACGCGGAAGATGCGGCCGACGTCGCGCGAGTAGAAATACGACGCGAGCCCGAACTCCGTGTCGTTCGCGAGCTTGATCGCCTCCTCCTCGGTCTTGAAGCGGAATAGCGGCGCGACGGGTCCGAACGTCTCCTCACGGAAGATCAGCGCGTCATGCGGCACATCCGCCAGCACGGTGGGCAGGTAGAAATTGCCCCCGAGTGGAGAACGCTGACCGCCGGTGACGACGGACGCGCCGCGGGAGAGCGCGTCCTGCACGTGCTCCTCCACCTTCTCGACCGCGGCGGCGTTGATCAGCGGCCCCTGGGAGACGCCGGGTTCCATGCCGTTGCCGACCTTCATCGCCTCGACGGCCGCCTTCAGCTTTGCGGCGAAGGCGTCGTACACGCCGTCCTGCACCAGCAGCCGGTTCGCGCAGACGCAGGTCTGGCCGGTGTTGCGGTACTTGCTCGCCATCGCGCCCTGTACCGCGGCGTCCAGGTCCGCGTCGTCGAACACGATGAACGGCGCGTTGCCGCCCAGCTCCATGCTGGTCTTCTTGATGGTCGGCGCGCATTGCGCGAGCAGCTTGGCGCCGACTTCGGTCGAACCGGTGAAGGACAGCTTGCGCACCAGCGGATTGCCGGTGAGCTCCGCGCCCATCTCGGACGAGCCGCCGGTCAGCACGTTGCACACGCCGGACGGCATGCCCGCGCGTTCGGCCAGCACGGCGAGCGCGAGGGCCGAGAACGGGGTCTGAGAGGCCGGACGGATCACGCCCGTGCAGCCGGCCGCCCAGCCGGGCCCGGCCTTGCGGGTGATCATGGCGGCCGGGAAGTTCCAAGGCGTGATCGCCGCGAAGACGCCGATCGGCTCCTTGGTGACCAGGATCCGGCGGCCCTTGGCGTTCTGCGGGATGGTGTCGCCGTAGACGCGCTTTCCTTCCTCGGCGAACCACTCGATGAAGCTCGCGGCGTAGGCGATCTCGCCCTTGCTCTCGGCCAGCGGCTTGCCCTGTTCGGCGGTCATGATCACCGCGAGGTCGTCCGCGTTCTCCAGCATCAGGTCGTTGAGCCGCCGCAGGATGGCGGCACGCTCCTTGGCGAGCATCGCGCGCCAGGCGGGGAAGGCGCGGGCGGCCGCCTCGATCGCGCGGCGGGTCTCGGCGGTGCCCATCGCCGGCACCTCGCCGATCGCCTCCCCGGTTGCCGGGTTCTTCACCGTGATGGTCTTGCCGCTGTCGGCATCGACCCACTTGCCGTCGAGGTAGTTCGCCTGCCGGAAGAGCGTGGGATCCTTCAGCGGCAGGGTGGCGACGGGGTTGAGCATCGGCTGGTCCTCCTGGCCATGGACGTTGGGCGGAAGATAGGCGCTCCGCCCAAGGGTGTCAGGGTAGGGGGGCGCCGGGAGCACAGGGGAGGCGCCGCGGGCGAGCGCGAGGAAGCGGGCGCCAGCGGCTCGTGGTGGAGAGTTGCATCCGTCGCGGCCTCGCTTCACAACACCGGCGTTTCGGTGTTGCCCAGGAGCTCGCATGCCTCGGTTCCGCTGCCTCTCCGTCCTGATGCTCGCCGGCCTCGTGGCCGTGGGCGCGAGCGTGCCGATATCCGCGGCGCGGGCGCAGAACGTCATCCTCGATGCGCCGGCCCTCGTCCCGCAGAAGAAGAAGCAGGGCCTGCCCGAGATCCGCACGACCGCCGCACCCTGGCCGCGGCTCGATCCCGGCGCGGTGTTCTGCCGCACGGAAGACGATCTCGTGCGCCTTGCGGCCAACCGCAGCGGAACCGGCGGAGGCGGTACGGTGGATTGCCGCATCGTCAACACGCCCATCCCGATCGAGATCGTGGAACGAAGGGGACCCGGCCGCACCGAGGTGCAGGTGAAAGGCCAGCCGGATACGGTCGGCTGGACGGACGCCTGGCTGCCCGAGAAGTCGCCGTCCGGACGGTGACGGGCGGCGTGCGCCCGGTGCGGGGTGGATCGCAGCCGGCCTGATGGCATCATGGCCGGCTCTCCACCCTAGCGAGGCACCGGCATGAGCTTCTGTGAAGACATTTGGGCGGAAACCGCCGCTCTGCGGGCCGCGATCCACGCGCTGCCGTTCAACCGCGAACTGGCCGCCGGCACGCTCGACCCCGATCGGTTCCGCTTCTACGTCGTGCAGGATGCGCTCTACCTCGGCGACTACGCCCGTGCGCTCGCGCTGGCGGCGGCGCGGGCCGGGGAGGGGGCGGCATTCAAGACCTTCGCCGATGGCGCGCTGGAGGCCGTGGCCGTCGAGCAGGCGCTGCACGGCACCTACCTCCGGCAGTTCGGCATCGACCCGGCGAGCCTCGCGACCGCGGAGCCGACCCCCGACTGTCTCGGCTACACGAGTTTCCTGCTCGCCACCGCCTATCACGCACCGTGGGAGGTGCTGGTGGCGGCCCTGCTGCCGTGCTTCTGGCTCTATTGGGACGTCGGCCGCGCGATCACCACGCAAGCGGCGCCCGACAACCCGTATCGCGCCTGGATCGACACCTATGCGGACGAGGCATACGGCGCCGCGGTGCAGCGGGTGATCGCCATCACCGACGAGGCCGCCGCGGCGGCGAGCCCCGCCTTGCTGGCCCGCATGCGAACGGCGTTCGTCCGCTGCTGCCAGTGGGAGTGGATGTTCTGGGACGGCGCCTACCAGCGTCGCACATGGCCGGAGCTGGCCTGACCGGCCGCCGGCACCGGGGACGGCAGGCAACCTCCCGCCGGCCGTTGCGTTCGTGGCGCATGAGGATCTTACCACCCGCCGCGCTGCTCTGCGCCGTCCTGGCCCTCGGGGGCTGCGTCCAGGTCTCCGCGCCACCGCCCGCCTACGTGGTCGATCCGCATGATCCCGGCCAACGCGCGGTCGCGGGCGGCCTGATCGGGGCCGGGGCGGGCGCTGCCATCGGCGCCATGGCCGGCGGCGGCCGGGGCGCGGCGCTCGGGGCGCTCGCGGGCGGCGCCGTGGGGGCAGCGACGGGTGCGGCCACCGCGGAACCGGAGCAGCCGCCCACCTATGCGCAGGGCTATTACGACCAGTATGGCTATTGGCACCCATACTGAGCGCCGACGGATCGGCGCCTCCGCCCTCCCGCTCCGCCGGTTTCTGCACTAGAACGCGCGACCCGGTCCCGTCCCGCCGGACCGACCGCATGCGAGAGTACAGACCGTGACAGACCTCTACGCCCGCCTCCGCACGACCGTGCTGACCGCGCTTCGCGGCATCGTTCCGGACCTGCCGGAGGAGGTGGCGGCCCGCGTCGAGGTTTCCCCGGCGCGCGATCCCGCCCATGGGGACATGGCGACGAACGCGGCGATGGTGTCCGCCAAGGCCGCCCGCCAGCCGCCCGCGAAGATTGCCGCCGCGCTGGTCGCGTTCCTGAACGAGGTGCCGGAAATCGCCGAGGCCGCGGCGGCCGGTCCCGGCTTCGTCAACATCCGGCTCGAGGCCGGCGCCTTCCGCGCACTGCTGCCGGCGATCCTGCAGGCCGGCACCCGCTATGGCGATTCGTCGATCGGCAGCGACCAGCGGGTGAACGTCGAGTACGTGTCCGCAAATCCGACCGGCCCCATGCATATCGGCCATTGCCGCGGGGCGGTGGTGGGCGATGCGATCGCCAATCTGCTCGCTAAGTCCGGCTACGACGTCACCAAGGAATACTACGTCAACGACGCTGGCGCGCAGGTGACGGCCCTCGCCTGGGCGGCCTACTGGCGCTACCTGCAGGCGATCGGCACGCCGCTGTCCGAAGCCGAGTTCGCCGCCGAGGTGCCTGGTGGGCTGCAGTATCGCGGCGAATACCTGATCCCGATCGGTGCCGCATTGGCGCAGCGCTTCGGCAACAGCCTCGCCCAGCCGGACGGCGGCATCGCCGCGCCGGAGGTCTGGATCGACACGGTGCGCAGCTTCACCGTCGACGCCATGCTGGCCGAGATCCGCACCGATCTCGCGGCGATCGGGGTCGAGCAGGCCGTGTTCAGCTCCGAACGCGCACTGGCGGAGTCGGGGGCGGTCGATGCCGCGATCGACGGGCTCGCCGCGCAAGGGCTGATCTACGAGGGCGTACTCGAGCCGCCCAAGGGCAAGACGCCCGACGATTGGGAGCCGCGGCCACAGACCCTGTTCCGCTCCACCTCCTTCGGCGATGACGTGGACCGTCCGCTGCGCAAGTCCGACGGCTCCAACACCTATTTCGCCAACGACATCGCCTATCATGCGGACAAGGTGAACCGCGGGTTCCACTCGCTGGTCGACGTGTGGGGCGCGGATCACGGCGGGTACGTCAAGCGCATGCAGGCGGCGGTGCAGGCGGTCTCCGACGGGCGCACGAAGCTCGAGGTGGTGCTCTGCCAGATCGTGCACGTCATGCGCGGCGGCCAGCCCGTGCGCATGTCGAAGCGCGCCGGCACCTACGTGACGCTGCGCGACCTGATCGACGAGGTCGGGCGGGACGCGGTGCGGTTCACCATGCTGACCCGCAAGGCCGACGCGCAGATGGAGTTCGACCTGGACCAGGCCGTCGCCCAGACGCGCGACAATCCGGTCTTCTACGTGCAGTACGCGCATGCGCGCTGCCGGTCGGTCCTGCGCGCCGCGGCCGAGATGTTCGATCCCGCCGCGATCACCGAACCCGCGCTCGCGGCGGTGCCGCTCGACAGTCTCGCCGCGGATGCGGAACTCGCGCTGATCCGTCGGCTGGCCGCCTGGCCACGCACCGTCGAAGCCGCGGCGCTGGCCCGAGAACCGCACCGAATCGCGTTTTTCCTCTATGAGTTGGCGGGCGATTTTCATATGCTGTGGAACCGAGGCAAGGACGATGCCGCGTTGCGGTTCCTGCAACAGGACCGGCCGGCCGAGACGCTGGCCCGCTTGGCCCTGGTGGCCGCAACCGCCGTGGTGATCCGCTCCGGCCTCGCCGTGATGGGCGTCGAGCCCGTCGAGGAAATGCGCTGACGCGCCGGATGGTCGTCTCGGGTTGCCCGAGGCCGGTCCCGGCGTGGACCGGCCAGCCCGCACCCGAGGAGAGACAGCACCGTGTCGGACGATCTGAGCATCCCCAACCCGACCTATCGCGTACCGCGGCGCGGGCGGCGTGGCGGGCTCGATCCCGCGATGCGGCGATTGATGATCTATGCCGGCGGCGTCGTCGGCGTGCTGGCGGTGATCGGTGGCGCCTCGCTGCTGTTCGACCGGCACACCGGCCCGGTGCCGGTGGTCCAGGCGGATTCGCGCCCGATGCGCGTGAAGCCCGAGAACCCGGGCGGCATGCAGATCACCGGCCTTGGCGACGACGTGGGCGACGACGGCAAGGGCAAGCTCGCCCCGGCGCCCGAGACGCCGAACCCGAAGGCGCTGCGCGCCACGGCGGCGCAGGAGGCTCCCGCGGTCCCGCCCGCCGCGCTGACCGCGCCCAACGCCGGCGTGGCACCGTCCCCGTCCCCGTCCCCGTCCGCCGCCGCCACGGCCCCGGCCCAGCGCGTTGCGACGGCCGCGGCACCGAAGCCCGCGCCGGCCGCCCCCACCACAACGGCCCCCGCGGTTTCGACCCCGGCGGCGCCCGTCGCCGCCACGGCTCCGTCGCCGGCACCCGCGCCGGTTGCCGCACCGGTCGCGCGCGCCGCCGCCAAGCCGGTCCCGGCGACGACCGGCCGCGCCGCCGTGCAGCTCGCCGCCCTCTCGTCCGAGGAGGCGGCGAAGGTCGAGTGGCAGCGCATGGAGAAGCGGATGCCCGATCTGCTGGGCGGGCACAGCCCGACCTACACGAAGGTCGAGCGTGACGGACATGTCTTCTGGCGCGTGCGCGTTGCCGGCTTCGGCGACCTGGCCCAGGCCAAGGCGTTCTGCGAGCGCGTTCGCGCGAAGGGCGCCGGCTGTTCGGTGGCCGATTTCTAATCGCGAGGTGGCGGGCCATCGGCATCTGATGGCGCCCCCCATCGCCACGGCCGGCCGTCGGCATGCGATGGCGCCCCTAACCGTCATGGCCGGCCGTCGAGCCGGCCATCCCCACTGGCACCGTGCCGGCGGGGTGGCCGGGTCAAGCCCGGCCATGACGAAGGGGGGTGAAGCACCGTCGGTGCGTCGCCCCGTTCCACTCTCATCGGCGTCCCGCGCGCCCCAGCGCCTGCGCCCATCGCCGCCGGCCTGGCGCACAGGGGCAACGGGTTCCACCCCCACATGAAGACCGCCATCGTCGGCATCGCCGGTCCGAGCCTCCTGGCGGAGGAAGCGACGCTGTTCCGCGCCCACCCGCCGGCGGGCGTCATCCTGTTCGGGCGCAACGTCCAGGATCCCGACCAGCTCGCGCGCCTCGTCGCCGATCTGCGGGCCGTCCTGCCGCCGCATGCCCATCTGATGGTCGACCAGGAAGGCGGCCGCGTCGCCCGTCTGCGCCCGCCGCACTGGCCGGCGCACCCGCCCGCCGCCACTTTCGGCCGCCTGCACGAGCATGATCCCGCGGCGGCCATCCGCGCCGCCTGGCTCACAGGGGCGCTGATCGGCTCGTTGTGCGCCGGCGCCGGCTTCGACCTCGTGGCCGCCCCGGTGCTCGATCTGCGCATCCCCGGCGCCCATGACGTGATCGGCGACCGCGCCCTGTCCGAGGAACCGGACGTCGTCGCCCGTCTCGGCCGCGCCGTCGCGGCGGGGCTGCTCGCGGCCGGGGTGCTGCCGATCGGCAAGCACGCGCCCGGCCATGGCCGGGCGCGCGTGGACAGCCATCACGGGCTGCCGGTGGTGGAAGCGAACCATCTCGAGGCCGATCTGCGGCCGTTCATCTTGAACGCGGACCTGCCTTGGCTCATGACGGCCCATATCGTCTATCCGGAATTCGACCCGGAGCGGCCGGCGACCCTCTCGCCCACCGTCATCCGGTCGATCATCCGGGAGCGGATTGGGTTCAAAGGGGCTCTGGTGACCGACGACCTCGCCATGCACGCGCTTTCCGGGCGCCCGGCCGACCTCGCGACCGCGGCACTCGCCGCCGGCTGCGACGTCGCCCTCTACTGCCGCGGCGACCTCGAGGCGACCGCCGACCTGCTCGCGGCCGTGCCGCCGCTCGCCGGCGCCTCCGCGGCGCGTCTGGCGCGCGCCCGCGCCGAGGCCGCATGGCGGCGCATCGCCATCGATGCGGCCGCCCTGGAAGCGGAGCGGGATCGGATCCTCGCGTGACCGGCATGCTCATCCAGCTCGTCTTGGCCGTGGTCCCCGCGGTCCTGGCGATCACCCTGCACGAGGCCGCGCACGGCTACGCCGCCCTGCTCCTGGGCGATGACACGGCGCGGCGCGCCGGGCGGCTCTCGCTCAATCCGATCCGCCATGTCGACCGGGTCGGCACCATCATCGTCCCGGGCCTTCTGATGCTCGGCCAGCTCCTGACCATCCACCGAGTGGCGTTCATGTTCGGCTGGGCGAAGCCCGTGCCGGTCGATCCGCGCCGCTTCCCGAACCCGCGGCGCGGCATGGCGCTGGTGGCCGTCGCCGGCCCGCTGATGAACTTCGTGCTCGCCTGGATCGGCGCGCTGTTGATGCCGGCCGCGAACGCGCCCGACGGCGACAGCCTGGGCGCGCTGGATGCCGCGCTGGCGACCCACCCGTTCGTGGGCATGTTCCTGTTCTACTTCATCCTGACGAACCTGGTCCTCGGCCTGTTCAACCTGCTGCCGATCCCGCCGCTCGACGGCGGCCGCATCGCGGTGGGCGTGCTGCCGCTGCCGCTCGCCATCCGCTGGGCGCAGCTCGAGCGCGCGGGCCTCGTCATCGTGCTGCTGGTCGTCTTCATCCTTCCGCACCTCATCGACTTCGATCCGGTCGGCGCCGCACTCGGCACCATCCTGCCCTGGGCCTTCCGCACCGTGTTCTGGCTGGCCGGCCACGACGTGAGCGATGTCGGTGGCGGACTCCTCTGATCCCGCCCCGCCGCCCGAAAGCCTGACCCCCGACAGCCTGGTCCTGCGGCTCGAAGGGTTCGAGGGGCCGCTCGACCTGCTGCTCGACCTCGCCCGGGCGCAGAAGGTGGACCTGACGAAGATCTCCATCCTCGCTTTGGTCGAGCAATACCTGTCGGTCATCGAAGGCGCGCGCCGCGTCCGCCTGGAGCTGGCGGCCGATTGGCTGGTGATGGCGGCCTGGCTCACCTGGCTGAAGTCGCGCCTGCTGGTGCCCGCGGGCACCGATGCGGCCGAGGAGGGAGAGCAGGCGGCGCTCGCGCTGGCCGGCCGGCTGCAGGAACTCGAGGCGATCCGCACCGTCGCCGCCTGGCTGGCGCAGCGGCCACAACTCGGGCTCGACGTGTTCGCCCGCGGCGCGCCGGAGGACCACACCGAGATCGACCGCTCCCGCATCGCGCTGGACATGCCGTCGCTCGTCCGCGCCTATCTCGCCGCGATCCGGCGAGGCACGAAGGCCGCGATCTATCGGCCCCGCCCGCTCACGCTCTGGACCGTGCAGGATGCGCTGCGGCGGCTCGGCAGCCTGGTCGGCTCCCTGCCCGACTGGACCACGCTCGAACAGTTCCTGCCCGAGACGCTGGCCGGTCCGACGGAGCGCCGCGCCGCGCTGGCGAGCACCTTGCTGGCCGGGCTGGAGATGGCGCGCGGGGGAGTGGTGCAGCTGCGGCAGGAAGATGCGTTCGGGCCGATCCTGGTCGGCAAGGGGGACGGCGCGGTAGAGGAGGGCGGATGAGCGACCAGCGAAACCCCGACCCCGATCCGACCGCTGCTGAGGCGGAGGCACCCGAGGCAGCCGCCGAACCGGTGGCGGCTGCCGAGGCGAATGCCGACGGTTCGGAGTCCGCAGCCTCGGGGGCAGACGAGACAGAGCCGGAGGAGGCGGGACCGCTGCCGGGCGATGACCTCCCAGGTCTGGAAGCGCCGGTCGATCACGTGCCGGAGCCGGAGGCGCCGGTCGAACCCGCCGCGGAACCCGCACCGTTGCAGCTCGTCCCGGCCGAGGTGCCGCCGGACGAGGAGGCCCTGCGCGTCGCCGAGGCGCTCGTCTTCGCCAGTGCCGCGCCGGTCCTGCCGCGCGCGCTCTCGCAGATCCTCCCGATGGGGATGGACCCTGACGCGGTGATCGCCGCCCTGCGCGCGCGCTACGCCGGCCGCGGCGTGGAACTGGTGGACGCCGCCGGCGGGGTGCAGTTCCGCACCGCCCAGGACGTGGCCCCGAAGCTGCGCAAGGTGATCGAAGTCCCCCGTCGCCTGCCGCGCGTCGCGATGGAGACGCTGGCGATCATCGCCTACCACCAGCCGGTCACCCGCCCGGAGATCGAGGAAATCCGCGGAGCCAGCCTCTCCCAGCAGACGCTGGATGCCCTGCTGGAGGCGAACCTGGTCGTGCCGAAGGGGCGCCGCGAGAGCCCCGGGCGGCCGACGCTGTGGGGCACCACGCCGCAATTCCTGACCCAGTTCGGGTTGCAGGACATCCGCGATCTGCCCCGCCGGGACGATCTGCTGGTCGAGCCGCCGCTGCCGGTCAAGCCGGAGGCGCCGCCGGCAGAGGCGTCCGCGGCAGAACCGGCGCCGAACGTGCCGGGCGAGGACGGTCAGGAGGCGGGACCGGGGGGCGACGATCACGTCCGGGGGACGAGCGAAGGCGGGTGAAACCGCTGATGCACGCCGATGAACGCCGATGGGCCGTGGCGGCGGGCGGCGCTGAAACGTCGGCCGGCGGCCGGACCGCATGAGCCACGATGGGCGATCGGAAACGTCCAGAGGCCCGGAACGATCAGCCGTAAGATCGCGGCCGAATGGCCTCATCTGTCCTTCTTGCTTTCATCTTCGGCGGCAGTCTGGTCTAAATCGAGGCGCTGGCAGCGCGCGGGCCGCGCGCGGCTTGGTCCGGGAGAGACGTCGTGTCTGGCAGCGTTGCCTCACCGAGTGCCTCGCAGGCGAATTCCCCAGGTGGCCCGATCGGCCCCGCCCTCGCTGCTGACGCGACGGCCACACGTTCGGAGAAGGCCGGCTTGTCCACGAGCAGTGACGGAGACACCATCCTGATCAGTGGACTCGAGGGTGACGTGCTGCATGGTGGCCATCAAACCCCGATGTTCATGCATGGCGTGAGCAACGGACAGAAAATCTTCTCGGCGTTTCTGAAGAGCTATGATCCCGCGCCTGCCGCGCAGACGCTCGGAACACACGATCTGACGTCGGAAAACCTCGGCAGGGGCATCGGTCACTTCCTTGGCTCAGACCAGCCGATCCAGGTGCCGATCGGCACGCCGGTCGCGCTCGTCGTCGTTTCCGCCCTGTTGCTCTTTCTTCCCGGCTTCCTCGACGAGACGGGCAGCCTTTCTCCTCACGCCTGAACGGTCAGCGCGGCCCGGATTTGGCGATCAACCTCTCGCATTGCCCGGCTTCGCATGCCGCCGCCCGGCGCACCGCCCCATCAGCGTTCATCAGCGTGCATCAGCGGTTTCAACCACAGCCACCCGCCGAACCGGCAGCCACCCCGATCATCTGCGGCGTCATCCGAAGCCGCCCGCGTCGCCCGAACCTTCAGAGGAACCCGTTGCTGAACCAGGGCACGGCCGCCACCACGATCAACCCGACCAGCACCGCCGCGAGATACGGCCAGATCCGCCGCATCGCCGCATCCGGGGACACGCGCCCGATCGCGCAGGCCGCGTAGTAGCCGACGCCGAACGGTGGGGCGAACAGACCGATGCCCATCGCGAGGATGACCACCATCGCATAGTGCACCTCGTGGATGCCGACCGCGCGGGCCGAGGGGAACAGCAGCGGCCCGAACAGCACGATGGCCGGGATGCCCTCCAGCACCGACCCCAGCACGACGAAGGCGACGATCGAGACCGCCATGAACCCGGCCGCGCCACCTGGCATGGCCGCCATGGACTGGGCGAGCTGGTGGGAGAACCCGGACTGGGTCAGCGCCCAGGCCATGCCGGTCGCCGTGCCGATGATCAGCAGGATCGCGCCCGACAGTGCCGCGGTCTCCACCAGCATCGGGAAGATGCGGCGCAGCGGGAACTGCCGGTAGACCAGCACGCCGACCACGACGCCGTAGGCGATGCCGATGGTGGAGACCTCGGTCGCCGTCGCCACGCCCTCGATCACCGCGCTGCGGATCACGAAGGGCAGGATCAGCGCGGGCAGCGCGACGACGAAGGCGCGGCCGATCTCCCGCCAGGGGGGGCGACGCACGCCCGACAGGTCCTCGTGCCGGCTCCGCCACCGGGCGATGACCGCGAGCGCCACCGCCAGCACCAGCGCGGGCAGCAGCCCGCCGGTGAACAGCGCGGCGATGGAGACGCCGGTCACCGATCCGATGGTGATCAGGACGAGGGAGGGCGGAATCGTCTCGCTCATCGCGCCGGAGGCGGAGAGCAGGGAGACGAGTTCGCCCTCATGTGCGCCACGGCGCTTCATCTCGGGGAAGAGCACCGGGGCGACTGCCGCCATGTCGGCCGCCTTGGAGCCGGAAATGCCGGAGACGAGATACATCGCCCCCAGCAGCACATAGGCGAGCCCGCCGCGGACATGGCCCAGCAGGGCCGCGAGGAAGCCCACCATCGCGCGGGCCATGCCGGTCATCTCGATCAGCAGGCCGAGGAAGACGAAGAGCGGCACGGCGAGCAGAATCAGGCTGCTCATGCCCTCGTCCATGCGGGAGACGACGACGGTGAGCGGCGTGCGGGTCAAGGTCGCAAGATAGGCGAGCGTCGCCAGGCCGAAGGCGAAGCCGATCGGCACGGAGAGCAGGACCGCCGCGCCCAGCAGCAGGACGAAAAACAGCACCAGGTTCCAGTTGCCGAAGCCTTTGAGCACGGGCGCGCCGAAATGCAGCAGAAGCGCGAGCACGCCGATCGCCACCAGCCCGAACAGCGCGTCGCGCCAGCCGATCCGCAGCAGGCGGGTGAGCGCGGTCGCCAGCATCAGCACGGCGCCGATCGGGATCGCGGCGGCACGGAACGTGTTGTGGATCTCGAGCGCCGGCGTCTGGATGTACCACTCGTCCGCCGCGTAGTCCCAGGCGGAGGGGACCACCATCAGCAGGAACACCGCGACGGCGGCGATGGCGAGCGCCTCGGTGCGCGCGCGGTTCTCCGGGGTGAAGCCTGCGACCACGGCCGTGAGCCGCATGTGTTCCCCGCGCTGTAGGGCAAGGACACTGCCCAGCATCGCGAGCCAGAGGAACAGGATGGACGCGAGTTCGTCCGACCAGATCAGCGGCGTGTGCAGCACATAACGCGCGATGACGCCGGCGAGCAGCACGACGATCTCGATCAGCACCAGCGCGGCCGCCGGGATTTCGGCGGTCCAGCGCAGGAGCGTGTCCAAACGGGTGAGGACCGTGGCGGTCGGGGGGCGGGCGGTCATCGCACGCATGGCGGGGTCATCGTCCCCTCCCCGCCGTCATGGCCGGGCTTGACCCGGCCATCTCTCGCGGCACGCTGCCGGTGGGGATGGCCGGCTCGAGGCCGGCCATGACGGGTGAGGGGCCGGTGCCTCGCCCCGCTGCGTCCCGTCCGGCTGCGTTCCGTCCGGCTGCGTTCCGTCCCAAACCTCCGCGGCTCACGACAGGGTGCCGACCTCGCTTTCGAGAATGCCCCACGCCTGGTCGCCATACTTCTTCTTCCACTCGGCGTAGAACCCGGCCTGTTTCAGGGCATCGCGGAACGCCGGCTTGTCGACCTCCACGAACTCGAGCCCTTTCGCCTTCAGGTCGTTGGTCACCGAACCGTTCAGCTTGGCGATGTCCTCCCGCTCCTGCAGGGCGGACTTGTTGAGCTCCGTCGCGATCAGCGTCTGCACGTCCTGCGGCAGGCCGGCGAAGCTGCGCTTGTTCGCCAGCATCCAGAACCCGTCCCACATGTGCGAGGTCATGGAGCAGTATTTCTGCACCTCGTACAGCTTGGCGATCTGGATCAGGCTGAGCGGGTTCTCCTGCCCCTCGGCGATCTTGGTCTGCAGCGCCGAATAGACCTCGGAGAAGTTGATGCTGACCGGCGCCGCGCCCAGTGCCTGGAACATCGAGGTCCAGAGCGGGGACACCGGCACGCGGATCTTGAACCCTTTCAGGTCGGCCGGCGCCTTGATCGGCTTCGTCGAGGACGTGATCTGGCGGAACCCGTTGTCCCACATCTTGTCCATGGCGGTCAGGCCGCGCTTGTCGATCTCGCCGCGGACATAGGCGCCCAGCTTGCCGTCCATCGCCTTCCAGACCGTGTCGTAGTCCTTGAAGGCGAAGCCGATGCCGTTGATCGAGGCGGCCGGCACCAGCGTCGACAGGATCAGGCCCGACAGGGTGAAGAAGTCGAGCGCACCCGAACGGAGCTGCGACAGCATGTCGGTGTCGGAGCCCAGCTGGTTGTTCGGGAACAGCTGGATGTCGACGCGCCCGTCGCTCGCCTTGCGGATGCGGTCCGCCGCCTCCTGCTGGCGCACGGTCTGGGGGTGCGTGACGGGCGAGTTGTTCGCGAGCTTGAGGCTGAATTCCGCGGCGCGGGCGGGGCGGGTGCGGACGGCGAACAAGGGCAGGGCGGTAGCGCCGGCCAACACGGCGCGGCGAGGCAGGCGGGACATCGACGTTTCCTCGTCTTCGGGCGAATGGCGGCGGAAGATAGCGGTCCCTGCCAGCGTGGCAAGCGGCGGCAATCCGGCCCGTCAGTCCGCCAGGAACACCTGCCGCGTGGCGAAGGACAGCCAGATGCGCCGCCCGCGCAGCCAGTCCGCCCCCAGCAGCATGTCCACCGCCGGCACGAGGTGCAGCGGCGCCATCAGCAGCGTGACGTCGGCGTCGGTCGCGGGCCCGACCTGCATGTGCCCGATCCGCCGATCCGAAACGGTGACGGTCGCGGGGCCCAGACCAGCGACGGTTCGCCCCGGCCCGGGAGCCCTTGCCGGCCCATCGAGCGGGAAACCAAGCCGTATCATGCCGGGGGCCGCGATCAACGAGGCACTCGCGCCGGTGTCCAGCAGCGCCCGCATCGTCACGCCGTCCAGGACCACCGGCAGCACCAGCGCCGTATTGGCCGGCATCGTCACCGGGACGGGCCGGTAGCCATCGGCTGCGGGCAGGAAGTTCCCCCGGCAGCCCCGCACGTCGTAGAGGCGGATGAGGCGGGCGGCGTCATCGACCGCGATGTCGAACGCGGCCAGGAAGTCCCGGCCGAGCAGCCCGTCGACGGGATCGGCTGGGGTGATGGGGGCGATCTGCGCGACGGTCAGGCTGGAATCCCGCGCGACGGTCCGCCGTTCGAGCGCGACTCCGCCCAGCGAGAAGCTGCGCGGCAGGGCGTTTCGGTTGCGCTCGACCCCGCCGACGCCGCGCATGCTGGTCGCCACCCACTCATCGCGCACGAGCCCCAGGCGCTGCACCGCGGCCGGTGTGACGACGCTGCGTTCGGCGCCCGTGTCGAGCACGAAGCGGGCCTGGATGCCGTTCACCTCGAGCGGCACGATGGGCACGCCGCCGCCCACGGCGAAGCGCACCTGGGCGCGCTCCGTCACCTCGCACGCCATGGCCTGTCCCGGCGTGAGCGAGGCCAGGAGGATCAGCGCGAGCGCGATGAGCGCGCGCGCCATGGCGGCGATCCTGGGGGCAGGCATGCGGGAGGCTTAAACGAGCGCCGGCCGCATCACGAGTGAAATCGTGGACGCTTCGTGCGCGGGATCGGGGCCGGGCGGGGCAATGACCCCGCACCGCACATTCTGGCCACCCGGGTCGGGGTCACCGGCGGGACGCGTTCAGCGCAGCGGGGGCGCGTACATGAGGCCGCCCTGGTCCCAGAGCCGGTTGTTGCCGCGCTCCAGCCCCATCGGCTTCACGTCGCGTTCCCACATCTCTCCATAGTTCCCCACCGCCTCGATCGCCCGCAGCGCCCACGTCTTCTCCAGCCCCATGCTCGGCCCGACATCGCCCTCGGTCCCGAGCAGCCGGCGGATATCGGGGTTGGGGTCGGCCTTGCGGCTCTCGGCGTTCGCCGCCGTGACGTCCATCTGTTCGGCGGCCACCAGGGCGAACTGCGTCCAGCGCACCACGTCCAGCCAGCGATCGTCGCCCTTGCGGATGAACGGCCCCAGCGGCTCCATGGAGATGAATTCCGGCAGGAGCACGAAATTCTCGGGATGGGCCTGGCGCGCGCGGAACCCGGACAGGCCCGTCAGGTCACGGGTGAACGCGTCGCAGCGGCCGGAGAGGAAGGTGGTCTGGATCTGGTTCGGGTCGTCGATCACCACCGGGCGGAAGGTCACGCCGTTCTTGCGTGCCCAGTCCTGCATGATGAGTTCGGTGGTCGAACCCGGCGGCACGCAGACGGACGCGCCGTCCAGCTCCTTGACCGACTTCACGCCCAGCTTCGCGTGAACCAGGAAGCCCTGGCCGCTGTAGTAGGTCGGTCCGGCGAAGACGAGCCCCAGCGCGGTTTCGCGCGTCGTCGTCCAGGTGGTGCTGCCGAACAGCACGTCGATCTCGCCGCTCTGCAGGGCGGGGAAGCGGGTCAGGCCGGTGACCGGACGGACGGTGATGCGGTTCGGATCGCCCAACGCGGCGGCGGCGATCGCCCGGCAGGAGTCGACGTCGAGGCCGCGCCACACGCCCTGGCTGTCGACCATGGAGAACGGCGGATTGTCGTTCTGGACCCCGCAGGCGACGCTTCCCCGGGACCGCACGGTGGCGAGGGTGGACGAATCGGCCTTGGGAGGATCCGCCGCCCAGACAGGTGAGGCGAGCAGGGAGAGGCAGAGGGCGGCGAGAGCGCGTCGAAGCATCGTGTCGGTCCGTATCGTGAGCGGGGCAGGGTAGGGGGGCGTCACGCCGGCGTGAAGGTGGCGCTCGTACCGGGCCGATGCCACGGCGCGTGCCACCCGGCGCTTCGAGGCACCGCAACGATCCAGGTGTCCGCAGGCGCCCCGCTCATACGGCCGGCCTCGATTGGCGGCACGTTCCGGAGCTGCCAGGATGGCGGGACATGCGCGGCATGGCGACCGACGCACGGCATCGAGGACGCGGCACGATGACCCAGGGCAGCATGAGCCACGGCAACATGACCCATGATCGGCGCATCATCCCATTCATCAACGTGGCTCACAGCTTCACGCATTACGCGCTGCTCGTCCTGCCCACCGCGGTGCTCGCGATGACGGAGCCAGGGGGCGCGTTCGGCACCGAATACGGGCCGATCCTGGCGCTCGCGACGGGCATGTTCGTGCTCTACGGGCTGTTCTCCTTGCCGCAGGGCTGGATCGCGCAGCGGGTCGGACGCCCGGCGCTGATGGCGGTGTTCTTCGTGGGCACCGGCCTGTCGATGGTCGCGACCGGGTTCGCCGGCTCTCCCTGGATGCTCGCGCTGGCGCTCGCCGCCACGGGGCTGTTCGCCTCGATCTACCATCCGATCGGCACCGCGATGCTGGTGGACGCGGCGGGCGACCGGCCGGGCCGCGCGATCGGCATCAACGGCGTGTGCGGCAATCTCGGCGTGGCATTGGCGCCGGTGATGACCGCGTTCCTCGCGCATCAGGGCGGGTGGCGGCTCGCCTTCCTGGTGCCGGGGGCGATCTGCGCCGTGGTCGGGCTCGCCTGGATGCGCATGCCCTCGCCCGAGGCATCGATCCGCCGCGCGGCGCGGCCGTTCCCCGAGATTCCGCGCCATCTGGTCCGCCGGGCCGTTGTGGTGCTGCTGCTGATCGCCGTGGTGTCCGGCCTCGTGTTCAACGCCTTCACCCTGCTGCTGCCGAAGCTGATGCAGGAGCGGCTGGGCAGCACGCCCGACCTGTTGCCGCTGGTGGGCGCCGCCGCCTTCGCGGCCACGCTGTGCGGCGCGCTGACCCAGTTCACGGTGGGCCGCATGATCGACCGGCACACGCTGCGCCGCGTGTTCCTGCCGATCAGCGCGTTCCTCGTGCCGGGGCTGGTCGCGGTCTCCTTCGCGCCCGGCTGGCTGGTGCTGCCCTGCGCCGCGCTGGTCTCCGCGGGCATCTTCGGGCAGGTCACCGTCAACGAGACGATGACCGCGCGCTACATCTCTCCGGCGCTGCGGGCACGCATGTATTCGGTGCGGTTTTTCGTGGGGTTCGTGGGCGCGGCGGCCGCGCCGCCGGTGGTCGCCTGGTTCTACGAGCACACGGGCAGTCTGGCCGCGGTCACGCTGATGATGGCAGGGTTCGGGGTCAACACGCTGCTCTGCGCGCTCGCGTTCCCAAATCGGCGGGAGGAGCTGGCGCCGGAACTCTGGGCCGCCGCGGCTTCGCCCGGGGCGGTCCCGGCGCCCGTGGCGGCGGAATAGACGGGGGCGGCCGCGCCGTCCCCGCCACGAGAGGAGACGACACATGGCCGAACTCGAATGCTTCTTCGACTGTTCCAGCCCCTGGACCTACTTCGCCTTCCACTCCCTGCGCGAACTCGAGCGTGAGCTCGGCGTGACCGTCACCTGGCGGCCGCACCTGGTGGGCGGCGTGTTCAACGCCGTGAACCCGACGGTGCACAACTCGCGCGAGAAGCCGGTGCCGGCCAAGCAGGCCTACGGCAAGAAGGACCAGATGGACTGGGCGCGCCACCTCGGCCTGTCGATCCATTACCGGCCGAGCGTATTTCCGGTGAACAGCGTGAAGGTGATGCGCGGCTGCTGCTGGCTGGAAGGGCAGGACGCCCTGGTGCCGTTCGCGCAGGCGACGTTCGAGGCCTATTGGCGCGACGACAAGGATATCTCGCAGGTGCCGGTGATCACGGCAATCTGCCGCACGGCCGGTGTCGATCCCGAGGCGCTGCTGGCGGCGATCGAGCAGCAGCCGGTGAAGGACAAGCTGCGCACCAACACGCAGGAGCTGATCGATCGTGGCGGGTTCGGCTCACCCACCATGTTCGTGGGCGGCGACGACATGTATTTCGGAAACGACCGCATGCCGCTGATCCGCGACGCGATCCTGCGGCGCCGTAACGCCGCGGCCCGTTAGCCCGATCGCTGGAGCCGGCTCGCTCCGTCGGCACGATCGGTCGACCAGGCTTGCGCCTGGTCCGGACCGCGGCGTTGGCGTCGTCCGCGCGGTGAGGCGCCGCGCGGCGACGATCTCGATCCCGATGCGCCGCGATCCTGGCGGTATCGCAGGTCGCGGGCGCATCGGGCCTTCGTCAGCTCTGGTTCTGGTGCCACGCCGCCGCGGCAGCGGCCATGTTGTTGTAGGCCTGGGTGAGCGACTGCCATGCCGCCGCGGCGTTGCCGCCATTGGCGTCCAGCCACTGCATCCAGGGGTTGGAGGCGCCCGACGGAGCGCTCCACCAGTCGGCCGCACCGCCGCCGCTGCTCCCGTCGGACACGACCGTGCCGAGGTCCTGGCTGCCGCCGGTCATGCCGGAGGTGTCGGTGCCGGTGCTCCCGGTGGCAGCGTCGGTCGGCGGGATGAAGCTCATGCCGGACCCGTCGCCGCTGCCGGCCTGACCGGTGGGGCTGAGCGCGTCGCCACCGATCGTCGCGGTGTCGCTCGTCGATCCAGTCGACCCGGTCGGAGTGGTCACGCCGGTGGGCGGAACGGTCGTCTGGCCGTCGGTGCCGGTGCTGCCGGTGGCCTCACCGCTGCCGGACCCGACGACGGTCTCCCCGGTGCCCGACCCCACGATCGTGTCGCTGGTGCCGGATCCGGTCGTGTCGCTGGTGCCGGAGCCGTTGCTCGCGTCGCTGCTGCCGGAGCCGTTGCTGGCGTCGTTGCTACCGACGACGGTCTGCCCCGATCCCGCGGAGACGTAGGCGCCGGGCTGGCCGCCAGCCGGCACGTAGAAGTCGTACGACCCGTTGCTGGACAGCTCCCACGGGGTGCCGCCGCTCGTCAGGCCGTCGTAGCTCACGCCCTGGATGTAGAGGTTGCGGTCGGCATTGTCGTAGGCCATGCCGTTCCCGTCATACGCACCGGCGAGGTCGTTCAGGAACGACACGGTCACCGTGTGCGCGCCCGATCCCCAGTCGCCATGCAGGTTGAATGCCTGCTGCTGGCCCTGCCATGCGACCGCGGTCGTGGTCAGCACGCCGCCGACCTGCTGGCCGTCGACCGCCACGGTGAACTGCGCGTCGCCCTGGAACGGGTCCTCGTTCATCATCAGCGTCAGCGTGTCGCTGCCCGCGCCGACATCCACGGCACCCGGCGTGGTGGTGGGGGTGGAGGGCGCATCGGCCGGAACGGCCGTGGTGTCGTTCACCGTGAACACCGCGTTGCCGAGGTCGAGCGGCCCGTTCGGCGGGAACAGCGGAGACGTGTAGATCGGCGTCGTGCCGTTGGTGACCTGCTGCCCGTCGTAGCTCACGCCGTCGACGTACAGGTTGCGGTCACCGCCGCGGCCGAAATCGGTCTTGTCGCCCTGGGTGCCACTGTTGTTGGCGAAGGTGACCGTGACCTCGTGCTGGCCGGGGCCGAAATTGCCGAGGAAGGTGAAGGTCTCGCTCTGGCCGGCGGCGTGCGACGCCGCGACGCTCTGGAGACCGCCGATCTGCTGGCCGTCCACGTTCACGGTGAATTGGGCGTCGGCACCCGGGGCGCCAGGTGTGCCATAAGAATCACCGGACATCTGCAATGTAATCGCGTCGGTCCCTGAGCCGACGACTGTACCCAAGTTTGTATTGGTCCCGCTGGTCAGTGACCCGGACATCAAAAAACTCCGTCGTTGTGCGTGGATTAGTGGTCGCGCCTCGATCGGGCAGCGGGGCGATACCAGCATTCTTCCGGCACGCACAATGTAGAGGGTGTTCTTCTTTGGCCGGTTGCGCGGATTCTGTCGGTTCTCGGCTGCGGCCGGACCAGCGCTGATGACTTTGGTCCTATTCCGCAGCCAGAGGGCCGAATCCCGTTACGTCATCGTTGCGCAGGGTCCGGGTTGAACCGCACCCCGCGACGCGCGAGTCCGCCGCCGAGGCCGATCGGCGTCCCGTCGGCGCGCCAGCAGGCGACGCCTTCCATCTCGCCATCCGGCCAGAAGCGGATCGCGTTCATGCCGCCGCCGACATGCTTCATCGGCATGACGTCGTGGCCGCGGGCGCGCATGGCCGCCTGCACGGATTCGGGGAACCGATCCTCCATCTCGAGCGCGAAGCCCTGCGTCCAGAGTCGCGGCGCCTCCACGGCTTCCTGCAGGCTCATGCCGTGGTCGATCAGGTTGACCACCGCCTGGAACGCCGAGGGGAAGATGCGCAACCCGCCCGGCAGGCCAAGGGCGAAGGCGGGCTTGCCATCCTTCAGGACGATCGTGGGCGCCATGGAGGAGGTGACGCGCTTGCCCGGCGCGACGGAGCTCGCTCGGCCGGGGCGCGGGTCGAAGACGTACATGTAGTTGTTCGGAATCATCCCGGTGCCGGCGACGATGAAGCGCGCCCCGAAGGTGCTGTTGATGGTCTGGGTGGAGCACACGACGTTGCCCGCCGCGTCGGCGACGGTCAGGTGCGTGGTGTGGGCCGATTCGCCGGACGTGACGCCGGCGGCCCAACTCCGGGCGTGCGCGAGATCGATCTCGGAGCGGCGTTCGGCGGCGTATCCCTTGTCGATCAGCCGGGCGATCGGCACGTCCACGAAGGCGGGGTCGCCGGTCGCGGCCGCACGGTCGGCGAAGGCGATCTTCAGCACCTCGGCCAGGAGATGCGCGCCCTCCGGCGTGCCGAAGCCCATGCCGGCGACGTCGAACCCTTCCATGAGGTTGAGCATCTGCACGACATGGACCCCACCCGAGGCCGGGGGCGGCGGCCCGATCACCTCGAAACCGCGATAGGTGCCCCGGATCGCCTCCCGCTCGACCGTCCGATAGCGGGTGAAGTCCTCCATCGTGAGGTATCCGCCGGTCCGCGCCATGTGGTCGGCGTAGAGGCGGCCGAGCGCACCGCCGTAGAGGAGGGAGGGGCCTTCCTGGGCGATGCTGCGGAGCGTGTCGGCATAGGCGCCCATGACGAGCCGAGTGCCCGCCTGAATCGGCGATCCGCCAGGGAGATAGAGCGCGGCGATCTCGGGATCACGGGCGAGATCGGCCGCAGCGTCGGTCGCGCATTCCTGGAGATAGGGCGTGATCCGGAATCCGCGGCTCGCGTGGCGGATCGCCGGCTCCATCACGTCGGCCAGGGGGAAGGTGCCGAAGCGCGTCAACACCTCGCACCAGCCGGCGAGGTTCCCCGGTGCGCCCACCGCCGTGGGCCCGACCGCGTTCGTCCGCCCCACCGTGTCCATCGTACCGGGGGCGGCGTCGGGGTCGGGCGTGTAGGTCGTGGGCCCAGTGGCCAGCGGCGCGGTGCTCTGGCCATCGATCACCACGTGACGCCCGTCAGCGAGCCGCAGATGCGCCATGCCGCCGCCGAGGATGCCGACCATCATCGGCTCGACCACCGTCAGGGTGAAGAACGCCGCGACCGCCGCGTCGATCGCATTGCCGCCGGCGGCCAGCATCTCGGCCCCGGCGGCGGAGGCGAGCGGGTGATTGGTCACCGCCATGCCTCGTGTGCCGCGAGCGGGCTGCTTCTCGCAGCGGAGTGTGACGGGAGAGCGGTCGGTCCAGCGGGGGGCGCTCATGCGGTCGGCCTTTCGGGCTGTTTCGCGGCAGCATCGCGCCGTCGGCCGGCGGTGGGAAGCCGGCGGGGCGGCGCGGGCCCGCCACTAGGTTCCGACGCGGATCGGCTCGTCGGATCCGGCCGCGGCACGCCGGTGCCCGCGACCACGTGTCGGCCATGACGCTTGCTCGCACCATGATCGCGCCTTGAGACGCCGCACCGGCGTGGCTAACGTCCGCACTGTCGTGCCACTCGCCGCCGTGGCCGGGGGGCGGGGAGACACGCGTGCAGACGTCGCATACCACCATCGCATCCGCGCCTGCGGTCACGCGCATGCATTGGTCGACGCGTGGATTGCTGATCCTCGCTTTCGCGGGTGTTGCGGGCGTGGTCGCCCTGCATGCCGGGCTGCTGCCGCGCGGCGGGTGGGGAGCGGACGAGTATCAGACGTTCGGCATGTTCCGGCAGAATGGCTGGTCGTATCTGTGGTTCCGCTTCTGGAGCTGGAGCCCGCGTCCGTTCTCCGAGGCATTGATCGCGCTGTACGCGCTTCTGGTGCGTGCGACCGATCGACCGCATCTCGCGCTGGTTCTGGGTGTCTTCTGGGCCGCGGCGCTCGTCGCCCTCTTGCCGGCATTGTCCGGCGCGCGCGGCGTCGCGCGCCTGTATCGGCTGCTTGGCGCGCTGTCACTCCTGTGCGTCGTGATCCTCGGCCGCGACGTGGGGAGCGTCTTCTACTGGCCGTTCGGCGCTGTCGCCTATGCACCGGTCGTCGTGATCGGCATGGCATTGCTGTTCCACTCTGCGGCAACTCCGGCACCGAGACGGAGCGCGCGCACGGTGATCGGCGCATCGCTGATCGCCGTCGCCTGGGCGTCGGAAGTGGGTGCGATGCTGGTCATCGTGTACACCAGCGTGTCCGTGCTCTGGCTGGTGTGGCGACGGGAGCGCATCGGGCTCGCGATCTGGCTGCCGCTGTTCGCCGCAGGCACGCTGATCGCCGGACTGGTGCTGGGGACGCGGGGCGGCATGCCGATGCTGCCGGACGGGAACGCCGCCCGGTACCATCACCCGATGGCGAGCGTGCTCGCCGCGGCACAACGACTCCTTCCGGAACTTCTGTCCTTCGATGGCCGCCATTTCGACGGGCGTGCTCTGCTCGTCGGCACTCTGGTCAAGCTCGCTTTCTTCATTGGCATCCAAGGATGCTGGATGTCCACGGATCCGGCGCTTCGCGACGCGCGTGCGCGGCTGCCGGTGCTGGCGCTCTCGCTGCCGCTGACCTGCTTCGCAATCCTGACCGCCAGCTACTATGAGTTCGGCACGGATTGTTGCGACCGGCACGCTTTCATACGCCAGGCCTTCTGGTTCATGACCATCGCAGCGCTCGCGATCTGGACCGCGCCCGCGGCTGCGCCGGATCGCGGCTGGCGCAGCGTGGTCACTCCCGTCGCCCTGCTGTTCGCGGTGGGGTTGATGTTGGCGCCACGCGTACCCGATCTGTGGCGCGACTATGCGGCCTACCGGGAACCGATGATCGCCCGCGCATTGACGTGGCAGTCGGGCCGATCGCCCGGGCCGACGATGACGCTGTTTCAGCCTCCGAGCGACAGGCTCTATGTCAACCAGATCCCCGACCATCCGGACGGCTGCGCCGAGGGATGGTGGGTCGACAGCATCCGCCGCTTCTTCCCGGGGAAGACCTGCATCCGCGTCGTGTCCGGCGCGGATCTGCCGAAGCCCTGATCCCGGTCAGCCGGGCGCCTGTCACCACATCGTCTGGCGCGCGCGCTCCGGCCAGGCGGCGTCGTAGCTCTCACCGTCGATCTCGGCGCGGCTCAGCTCCTGCAGGATCGCGCCGGGCGTCGGCATCGTCCCAGGCTCCACCTGCCGCGCCGGATCCCAGAGCCCCGCACGCACGATCGCCCGCGCGCACTGGAAGTAGACGCTCTCAACCTCGATCACCAGCACGGTCCGCGGGGCCTTGCCCTCGACCGCGAAACTCTCCCGCAGTGCGGCGTCGTCGGTCAGCCAGCCGCGCCCATTCACCCGCAGCGTGGTGCCGAGACCGGGGATCAGGAACAGCAGCGCGACCCGCGGATCCCGCACCACGTTGCGCAGGCTGTCGATGCGGTTGTTGCCGCGCCGGTCGGGCATCAGCAGCGTGCGTGCGTCATGCACGCGCACGAAGCCCGGCTGGTCGCCGCGCGGCGAGCAGTCGAGCCCTTCCGGTCCGCTGGTGGCGAGGGTCGCGAACGGGGACGCCTCGATCAGCCGCCGGTAGGCCGGGATCAGCACCGGCACCTCCTTCGCCGTCGAGGCCAGGTTCGGCGCCGGGCTGTACAGCGCCTCGAGCTCGGCGAGGCTCTCGATGCGGCGAACTCCGTCCATGATCGCTCCTTTGCGGCGGCGGTGGACTGCGTCTCCGTCAGCCCCGCACGTTCGGATCGCTCGTCAGCGCAGGGGCTGGCCCGAACGGTCGGGGATGGTGAGCAGCGCGACGAGGGAGACCGCGCCCAGCGCCATCAGGTAGTAGGCGGGTCCATAGGTCAGGTGCGACTCGCTGACCAGATAGACCGCGATCATGGGCGAGGTGCCGCCCAGCAGCGCGAAGGCGGTGTTGTAGCTGAGGGAGAGCGCGGTGCAGCGGGTGCGGCCGCGATAGAGCTCCACCAGCATCGCCTCCATCGGCCCGCCCCAGGCGGCGATCAGCACCGCGAACAAGGCCTGTCCCGCCAGCACGACCAACGGGTCGTGATGGGTGAGCAGCCAGAACAGCGGGATGGCCAGTCCGATCGTGCCGAGGACGGAGGCGAGCATCACCGGCTTGCGGCCGATCCGGTCGGACAGCCAGCCGGCCAGCGGTGTCAGCGCGACCAGCAGGATCATGCAGATCGTGTTGACCTGCAGCGCGCGCTCGACCGGGATGCCGTCGACCTGGTGCATCATCGTCACCAGGTAGATGAACACCAGATAGAAGGTCGCGGCGAAGGATGCGCAGGCGGCCATGCCGCGCAGGATGTCGCGCCAATCCACTTCCAGCGCCTCGATCAGCGGCAGCCGCCCGCTGGGCTGGCCGGCGCCGGGGCCCTCGTCCTGCATGACGGCGCGCAGCACGAAAGCGGCGCCGCCCAGCAGGATCCCGAGCAGGAACGGGATGCGCCAGCCCCAGTCCTGCAGCTCCGCCGGGCTGAGCAGCCAGCTTGCGATCGCGCCCACGCCGGAGCCGACCAGGATGCCGGTGGTCGCGCCGAACGAGGCGAAGCTGCCGAGGAAGCCGCGCCGGCGCGGGGGAGCGCGCTCTACGAGGAAGATGATGGAGGCCGAGAACTCCCCGCCGACCGACAGGCCCTGCAGAAGGCGGAGCAGGATCAGCAGCAGCGGCGCGAGCGCCCCCACCGTGGCATAGGTCGGCAACAGCCCGATCGCGGTGGTCGAGAGGGTCATCAGTCCCGCCGAGGTCACCAGCGCCTGCTTGCGGCCGAATCGGTCGCCGACATGGCCGAACAGCGCGCCGCCGATCGGCCGCATCAGGAACGCGGCGGCGAACACCCCGAAGGCGGAGGCGAGCGAGACGACACCATTGGTCGACGGGAAGAAGTTCTTCGCGAAGATCGAGGCGAAATAGCCGTAGGCCGCGAAGTCATACCATTCGAGCACGTTGCCGATCGCACCGGCCACGATCTGGCGTGCCGAGGCGATGCCCGTGTCATGCGAACGGGCGATCGGTGGTCGCTGGGCGGCGAGGGTCGCGGCGTCGGGCGGCATGTGCATGAACCCCTGTTTCCCTGGGGCCATACCGCACAATTCCGCTCGCGTTCCAGTCTGGCGAGAGGATCAGTCGCTGAGCGGGGCCGTGCCCTGATGCGCCTTCATCCAGTCCAGGATCGGCTGCCACGGACCATACCGGTGCTGTTCGGGGGTGAACGGGCCGACGAAGGGCGGATAGGCGGCATCGACCGGCTTCTTGCTGCGATCCGGGAAGTCGTTCTCCAGCAGGCCCTTGTGCGGGCGGGGCTGGTCGTTGACGAAGGCCATGACGTCGAACGCGTCGTGGTCGGAGAGGGTGGGCGACTGCCACGTCGTGCCGAACGGCATGTTCGCGTGGGCGAACCGCGCGGCCGTGATCGTGCGCGCCATGCCGGCGCCGTCGTTGTAGCTCTCGGGTCCCCAGAGCGGCGGGAACTGGTAGCGCTTGCCCTGCTCCGCCGCATCGGCCGCGTCGAGCCGCTGGCCCTGGCCGTCGGCGCCGTGGCAGGCCGCGCAGACCTCATTGTAGACCTTGCGGCCGTGGATCGGATCGGCCGCGCGGTCCGGCAGCGGCAGCGGCGGCACGCTGCGGCCCACCAACGGCTTGCCGACCGTCTCGGGCGCGCTGACGAAGCGGATGTAGGTCAGCATCGCGTTCATCTCCGGTCCGCCCACCGGCAGCGCGCGGCCGTTCATGCTGCGCTCCATGCAGCCGTTGATGCGCTCCTCCAGCGTGCGGACCTCGTTCTCCCGGCCGATGTATTGCGGGAACAGGCCCCAGATGCCGGCCAGCGGCAGCCCGAACTGCTGGGTGCCGGCCTGCAGGTGGCAGGATTGGCAGGTCAGCCCGTTGCCGGTGTAGCGCATCGCCGGGTCATGGGCGTCCGGGCCGATCAGCGACGTGGTCCTGGTGATCAGGTCGCGGCCGTAGCGCACCGTGCGGCCGAACGGCGTGTCGGGCAGGCTGTCGGGATCGGGGATGTTCCAGTCCGCGGCCGCGGCCGCGGAGGAAGCCTGGCCGGCGGCGGCGGCTGCCGCCGGCGCGGACGGTCCCGGTGCCGGAGATGCGGCGGGTGCCGGTGCGGGAAGGGCGGCAGCGAGGACCAGGAGCGCCGCGGTGGCGGCGCGGCGCGCGACGAGGAGCATCTTTCGCGATCCCAGGACATTTCCGGCGGAGCATGATCGTAGAAGCCGTCCGGCGCGTCCATACCGTTCCGCTTGTCGGGCCTGGCGGTCGCGGTACCCGCACGGGCGACCCCGGCCCCGGCCACCGCCACGGCCAGGGCCACGGCTCGCGTCGGGGCAGCGGGCGCCCGCGCGAACGGCAGCAGCAGCGATGCCTCTGGCGGCGCGGTCAGGCGGCGCCGACATACCCCTCGGCAGCGTCGCGTGCGCGGTCGGCGGCGGCGCGTCCGGCCGGATCGCCGTAGCCGGCGCCGCCGCCCATCGCGAGCGTCACCACGTCGCCCTTGCGCAGCGGCACCTTGTCCTTCGACTTCAGCCGAATCGTCTCGTTGCCACGCTGGATCTCGCAGTAGCCGGTGCTGCCGGGTTCGCCGCCGAACAGGCCCTGCGGTCGCGTGTGGAACCGGTCGCTGTAGAGCGCGATCTGCACGTCGTCCTGCAGGATCTCGAAGCGGCGGAGGAAGCCCAGGCCGCCGCGATGCGCGCCATCCCCGCCGCTATCCGGCCGCAGCCGGTATTCGAGCACGCGGAAGAAGCCGAAATCCTGGTCCAGCGCCTCGACCGGCGTGTTCGAGCAGTTGGAGAGCGGTCCGTCCACCGCGTCGCACCCGTCGGACTGCGCCGTGGCGCCATAGCCGCCGCCATAGATCTCGAGATAGACGCTCCAGCCGTCGTCCTCGAGATGGGACAGCACGCCGACGGTCGTCGTGTCGAAGCCGGGCGCCACCACGCGGTCGGGCACCGCCTGGGACAGCGCCTTCATCGTCGCGTTCCAGGCGCGGAAGCACGCCTCCATCCGCGCCCGCACCGGCGCCGGGTGGCGCGGGTTGAGCAGCGAGCCATGTGGCGCGCTGATGGCGATCGGGCGCGCCGCACCGGCGTTGAACGGGATGTCGGGGCTGGTGAGCGCGGCCTTCACCGCCGACAGCGCGGCCGAGATCGTGGAGGCGAAGGGCGCGTTCAGGTTGGAGGCGACTTGTGGGGCAGTGCCCGTGAAGTCGATCGCGATCTGGTCGCCCCTGACGGTCAGCGTGGCGCGGACAGGCAGCGGCGCGTCGCCGATGCCGTCGTCGTCCACCCAGTCCTCCCCCTGATACGTGCCGTCCGGAACCTGCACGATGGCGGCGCGCATGCGGGCTTCCGAGTAGTCCTGCAGCGCGGCCATCACCGCGGTGAGCTTCTCCACCCCGTAGCGCGCCGCGAGTTCCTGCAGCCGCACGGCGCCGATCGCGTTCGCTGCCATCTGCGCGTCGAAATCGCCCATGGTCTGGTGCGGCACGCGGACGTTGGCGCGCAGCAGCCGCTCGAAGTTCCCGCCATGCCAGTCGCGCCGCATGTTCCACTTCATGGGCGGGATGATCAGGCCCTCGGCGTAGACGTCGGCGGCGAGCGGGTTCAGGCCGGGGCTGCCCCCGCCGAGGTCCAGATGGTGCGCGACGGAGGCGGCGAAGCCGATCACGCGGCCGTCCACGAAGATCGGGTGGAACAGGAACACGTCCTGCAGGTGCTGGCCGCCGGAATACGGGTCGTTGATGGCGAAGAAATCGCCCTCCTCCAGCGTCTCGACCGGGTAGAGCCGCGCGCAGGGCTGGAAGATGTGGCCGATGGTGCCGAGCTGCATGGGGATGAGTTCGGCCTGGGCAACGGTGTTGCCGTGAGCGTCGAGCAGCGCGGCGGATCCGTCGCGCGCCTCCCGCAGGACGGTCGAGTAGGCGGAGCGCACGAGCTTGGCGCCCATCTCACGCGCGGCGGCGATCAGCGCCTGGCTGATGATGGCGTAGTCGACGGAATCGAGCGTCATGCGGCGGTCCTCTGCATCAGCAGGTTGCCTTGGGCGTCGCGGCGCGCGGTCCAGTGCGGCGGCACCCATGTCGACGAGCTGTACCCCTCGATCAGCGCCGGCCCCTGGACCTGGGTGTCCTGGGTCAGGCGCGAGGCATCGAGCAGGTGGGCCCTGACGGTTCCGCCGGCCAGCCGCACCGGGACGCTTTCGGGCTGCGCGATGGTGATCGGGCGTTCGTGGAAGGCGGGCAGCGCCTCGAGCCGGCGCAGCACGCCGAAGCGCAGGCCGACGATCTCGATCGCGCGGCCGGGCTCGCCGCCATGGAAGTAGACCCGGCGATGCGCGGCGGCGAACCGATCGGCCAGGTCGGCCGTGGTAAGCCGCGGCAGGTCGGCGGGATCGAGATCGACCGAGATCTCGAACGCCTGGCCCACGAAGCGCATTTCGGCGGCCAGGGTGAAGGCGAGCGCGCCGTCGAGGCCGAGGCTGCGGAACTCCGCGACCGCTTCGGCCTGGAACGTGGCGAAGGCGTCGCGCAGCATCGCCGGCGCATCGGCGTCGAGCCGCGTGCGGCGCGTCACCCCGGCGACGCGCAGGAAATCGGCCGAGAGCAGGCCGAGGGCGGAGACCACGCCGGGATTGGGCGGCACGAGGATTTCGCGCACGCCCAGCTCCTCCGCGATCTCGGCGGCGAGCAGCGGACCCGCGCCGCCGAACGGCAGCAGCACGTAGTCGCGCGGATCGCGCCCGCGTTCGGTCGAGACGAGCTGGATGGCGCGGACGATGTTGGCGACCGCGAGACGGATCGCGGCGGCCGCGGCGCCGGGGATGTCGGTGCCGAGACGCGCCGCCACGGTCTGGAACGCCGCATGGGCGCGATCGGTGTCGAGCGCCATGGTGCCGCCCAGGAACGCCTCCGGCCGGATGGTGCCGCGCACGACATGCGCGTCGGTCACGGTGGGCTCCGTTCCGCCGCGGCCGTAGCAGGCGGGACCCGGCATGGCGCCGGCGCTGCGCGGACCGACGCGCAGCATGCCGCCATCGTCGATCCAGACCAGGCTGCCGCCGCCGGCGCCCACCGAGACGATGTCGAGCACGGGGGTGCGGATCGGCAGCCCGTCGATCTCGGTCTCGGGCGACAGCGACGGCTCGCCGCTCATCACCAGGCTGACATCGGTGGACGTGCCGCCCATGTCGAAGGTGATCAGGTCGCCACGGCCGGAGCGCCCGGCCTGGCGGATCGCGCCGACCACGCCTGCTGCGGGACCGCTGAACAGCGCGGTGATCGCGGTCTGACGCATCGCGACCGCGGGCAGGCGGCCGCCATTCGACTGCATGACGCTGAAATGGCCGCGGAACCCGGCCTCGGCGAGCGTCGCCTCGAACCGGTCGAGATAGCGGTCGATCACCGGCTGGACGTAGGCCGACAGCACCGTGGTCGAGGCGCGCTCGAACTCGCGGAACTCGCTCGCCACGCGATGCGAGCAGGCGATGCGCAGGTCGGGCAGGGCCGCCGCGATCGCGGCCTCGAGCGCGCGTTCGTGCCGCGGGTCGGCATAGGCCGAGAGCAGGCAGATCGCGACCGCGTCGTAGCCGCCGGCGGCGAGGGCGGGCAGCAGCTCACGCTGCACCGCTCCCTCGTCCAGCGGGTGGACGACGCGCCCCGCGCCGTCGATGCGTTCGGCGACCTCGAAGCAGTCGCGGCGCGCAATCGGCGGTTCGGGCTTGCGGTAGCGCAGGTCGTAGATGTTGCGCCGGTCGTGGCGCTGCAGGAACAGGACGTCGCGGAAGCCGGCCGTCGTGACGAAGGCGATGCGGGCGCCCTTGCGCTCCAGGATGGCGTTGGTGGCGACGGTGGAGCCGTGTACCAGGTCGGTGACCGCGGCGGCCTGGATGCCGCCCGCGCCGAGGGCCGCATAGGCACCGATATCGGGACTGTGCGGGGTGCTGGGGACCTTGGCGACCTCGACCCGGGTGCCGTCGACCGCGACCAGATCGGTGAACGTGCCGCCCACCTCGATGCCGACCCGCATGCGTTCTCCCCCGTTGTCCGGGAGGATCATCGACCGGGGAGGTGCGAGGAGCAAGGCGCCTGCGAGCAGCTTGCATGGATGTCGGAGGTGACGGCCCGCGCTGCCATGCCAGGGGGGCGACCGCCTACGCCCGTCCGTCCAGCAGGTCGGTGATCGCCGCCAGCTTGGCGTGATGCACCTCGAGCGGCAGCGCGTCGATCGTGTGCCCCTGCCGTTGCAGCACCCCGTCCACCCCCGGCCCGTCGCGCACCATGGTCTCGAGCACGTGCCGGTCCAGCGCCGGGTCGAGGCTCGCTCGGAGGCCCGGCGCCCAGTCGGGGCGTAGCAGGGCCAGGGCGGCGAGCAGCGCCCAGCATCCCCAATGCGACACGCCGGCCAGCACGAGGTAGTCGGCGGGCGTGACGCAGGCGATCAGCTCCCCTTCCGCCACGTGCTGCGTCACCAGCGCGCGGGGCAGGGCGCCCAGGCCGATCTCGTTGCCGCCGTCGCCGATCGCGACCGTCCGCCAGGGGCCGGCCAGGAACAGCTCGTCGAGCGCGGCGGTGTGGGGGCTGATATCGATGCCCCGCATGTTGCGGGGCGGTCCACCGGCCGAACGGCCGCAGCGTTCGACCGACACGACCCAGCCGATCTCCGCCTCGCGCCAGGCTGCGATCGCGTCGGCGACCGGGGCGTCCACCGCGACGACGTCCAGCGGGATGTCGGCCTGCGCCCCGCGCAGGGCGGCGGCGCAGCCATCCGCACAGGGCGTGTCGGTCAGCAGCCGGCAGGCGACGCCCGCCCGGGCAAGGCCTGCCGCCAGCAGGGCGGTGCCGACCGGGCCGTCGGTCTCGGCGGCCGGCGGATCGCCCAGGGGCACGAAGAATCCGGTGAGGAGGCCGATGCGGGGAGCGGGATCGGCGGCGAGGGCTGCCGCGGTGCGGCGAAGCCCGCCTTTCGTCGCGCCGAACAGGGCGCCGACGTTGCGGCCCACGTCCTGGTGGATCAGCGCTTCGATCCGGTCGATCCGGTCGTCGCTGGGGGTGGGCGGGGCGGGCAGGGGCATGCGGGCGGGACGATGCAAGCCCTGCGCCTCCGCGGCAAGCCCGCTGCCCGGCGGCGGCACCGATCACTCGCGGCGGTGCGCGCGCGGGAGGTGGTCGCCTTCAGTCGCACGCACGTACGGGCAGGAGCCGCGTGCGCCGGCGGCCCTGGCCGGGTGACCGCTACAGCGCGGCGAGGCGGCTGTTGCGCAGGTCGGTGATCAGCATGCAGCCGGGCGCGTGGGTGATGCAGAAGGGTGGCTTCGCCTCCGCGATCACCGATTGGGGCGTGACGCCGCAGGCCCAGAACACGGGCAGCTCGTCCGCCGCGACCGGCACCGGCTCGCCGTAGTCGGGCTTGCCCAGGTCGCCGATGCCGATCATCTCGGGCAGTCCGATATGCACCGGCGCCCCATGCACCGACGGAAAGCGCGAGGTGATCTGCACCGCTCGGATTGCATCCGCCGGCTTCATCGGCCGCATCGAGACGACCATCGGCCCATGGAACACGCCCGCCGGCACGCAGGCGATGTTGGTGCGGTACATCGGCACGTTGCTGTTGCAACTGATGTGGCGGATCTCGATCCCGTCCTCGATCAGCGCCTCCTCGAAGGAGAAGGAGCAGCCGATCGCGAAGGTGACCAGATCGTCCTGCCAGACGTGGCTGACATCGGTCGGCTCCTCGACCATCACGCCGTCACGCCAGACGCGGTAGCGCGGCACGTCGGTACGGATGTCGAGATCGGCGCCCAGGGTCGGCAGCCGCGGGTCACCCGGCTCCGAGACCGCCAGCACGGGGCAGGGCCGGGGATTGGCGGTCGCGAACCGCAGGAAGTCGTTGGCATAGGCGCGGGGCAGGATCGCGAGATTGGCCTGCACGTTGCCGGGGGCGAGGCCGGCGGTCGGGCCCGCATAGGCCCCGCTGCGGATCCGCCGGCGCTGCTCCGCCCCGGCCATCCCGGCAAGCCCGGTCATTCCGTCCATGCTGCCCTCCGCTGATTGCGGCGGCCACGATACCAGCGTGACGCGGCAGGGTCAGCCCCCGGACGCATCGGGGCCGCACGGAGATCGCTCCGCGCGGCCCCGGCGTCTCAGGGCTGCTCGTTGGTGAAGATGATCGTGCCGGACGCGGCGAACATCCCGCCCACGCCATGGCAGACCGAGATCTTCGCGTTCGGCACCTGCGCCGGCGCGATGCCGCGCATCTGCCGCACGCTCTCCTGCAGCGCGTACATGCCGTACATGCCGGAGTGCATGTAGGACAGGCCGCCGCCATTGGTGTTCATCGGCAGCTTGCCGCCCGGCGCCGTGTTGCGCGCGGCGATAAAGGGCGCGCCCTCGCCGCGGCCGACGAAGCCCAGATCCTCGAGCCCGTAGATCGGCAGATGCGCGAAGGCATCGTAGATCATCAGGTGGTCGACGTCCTTGTGGGTGATCCCCGCCTCCTTGAACGCGGTCGGGCCGGCGACGCGGAACGCGCGGGAGGAGGTGAAGTCCTCCATCTGGCTCACCATCGGCGTCTCGACGCTCTCGCCGGTGCCCAGGATGTAGACCGGCTTTTGCGGGAAGTCCTTGGCGCGGTCGGCCGAGGTCAGGATCAGCGCGCCGCCGCCATCGGTCACCAGGCAGCACATCAGCAGCCGGAACGGGTAGGCGATCATCCGGCTGTTGAGCACGTCCTCGGTGGTGATCGGGTTGCGGAACGTGGCGCGCGGGTTCATCCCGGCCCATTCGCGCTGCACCACTGCGACCTGCGCGATCTGCTCCTCGGTCACGCCATAGGTCTTCATGTAGCGCAGCACGGGGATGGTGAAGAGGCTGGGCGGGCCCATCGGACCGAAGGGCTGCTCGAACTGCCCGTTCAGCGACTGCGGATGGATCGAGCGCGGCGGGTTGCCGACCCGCGACTTTCCGCTTTCGCCATGCGTCACCAGGATGGTCTTGGCGAGGCCGGCCTCGATCGCCGCCGCGGCGTGGCGGACATGGATCATGAAGGAGCAGCCGCCGACCGAGGTGCCGTCCACCCAGGTGGGCGTGATGCCCAGATATTGCGCGAGCTGCACCGGCGTCTCGACCGCGGTCGCGATGCCGTCGATGTCCTTGGGGCCCAGGCCGCAATCGGCCATGGCGTTGAGCGCCGCATCCGCGTGGAGCTGGATCTGCGACATGTCGGGCACGACGCCCAGCTTGGTGGTCTCGGCGGCGCCGACGACGGCTACGGTGTTGTGGGGCATCGGATCAGCCTTTCGCCGGACGGAAGAAGGGCAGGATGATCGTGTCGTTCTGCGCCTCGAACACGACCTCGACCGGCATGTCGAGCTGCAGCGCCTCGGGCGTCTGCTCGCATTCGACGATGTTGGTCATCATGCGCGGCCCTTCGTCGAGCTGTACGACCGCGATCGCGTAGGGCGGCTTGAAGCCCGGCACCGGGCGATGGTGGATGACGTAGCTGTAGAGCACCGCCTTGCCGCTCGCCTTGAACACGCTGACCTTGCGGGACGCGCAGGCCGGGCAGAACGGCCGCGGCGGGAAGTAGACCTTCGCGCAGTCGTCGCAGCGCTGCAGGCGGAGCTCGCCGGCCTTCGTGCCCTCCCAGAAATGCTGCGTTTCGGGCGTCGGTTGCGGCAGCGCGCGACCTGGCTCTGGCATGATGTTTCCTCCATGACGAGATGACGGGCCACGGACACGGCGGTCGCACCCCGGAGCGGGGCCGGCCGTCGCGTCGGCCGAGCGGTTCGGCGCGCGCGGGTCCCGAGGGGACGTTAGGTCACGGCCAACGAGGCGGCAACCGCGGCTCGGTCGGGCTCGTGTCCCCCTGCTCTGCACACGAACGCGTGCACTCTGGAGGGCGGTGAAAGCATTACCTGACGGGGCGGCGGTATTGATCGGCATCAAACCGATACGCTATCAGGATCGGGCGCGACGCATTTGCAACCCGAGCTTCGGAAGGCGGAACTGGTCGAATGAACGATGGGGTCGCCGTATCGTCCGCGTCATCACGGATCCTCGATGCGGCGGCTTTGCGGGAGGCAGCGATCTTCCGGGACCTGCCCAGCGTCGTTCTGATGGACCTGATCGGGATCGGCGAGATGCGCCTGGTCCGTGAGCAGGAAGTCCTGTGCCGCCAGGGCGAGTTCGCCGACCGGCTTCACGTGCTGCTGGAGGGACAGGTCGCCCTGTCGAACACCGCCCCGAACGGGGTCAGCGCCGTCGTGGAGGTCATCCGCCCGGGCGGCCATTTCGTGCTCGCTACCGTCCTCGCGAAGCTGCCCTACCTGCTGAACGCGCAGGCGGTGACGCCGTCGCGGCTCGCGGTGTTCCCGGCGGCGCCGCTGCTGGCGCTGGTGCAGCGCGCGCCCGATCTCGCCGCGGCGCTCATGCGGGCGGAGGCGCAGGATTTCCGCGCCCTCGTCCGCCAGGTCTGCGACCTCAAGCTCCGCACCACTGCCCAGCGGCTGGGGTGCTACCTGCTGTCGCTCTCGCGTGAGCCGGCGGGCAATACTGCCAATTTGCGCCTGCCGTTCGACAAGCGTCTGCTGGCCGCGCGGCTGGGCTGCCGGCAGGAGAACCTCTCCCGTGCCTTCGCCGCGCTGCGCAGCTTCGGCGTGGAGACGCATGGCGCCCGCGTGGTCCTGCACGACATCGCGCGCCTGCGCGATTATGCCGAACCCGACGACCTGGAAGATGGCGAGTTCGCCTGAGGTTCGGCGCTTGGTGGGACGCCTGGGGGGCACCTGAGTGGGGCGCCCGAGCGGGATCTCGGGGCGCCATTCCCGATCGAGACCCGATTTCCGCCGGCGGGCGGGTAGCCGAAGCTCTACTGATCAGTATAATCGCGCCGCTTAAACCGGCACCGATCAGGGCCCCACAGGGGCACGAGGGGGGAGCGACGCATGAGTTTGAAGGGCAAGGCATACATCATGGGGGCGTGGGAACATCCCACGCGTAAGGCGACCGACAAATCCGTCGCCCTGCTCCACGCGGAGTGCGCGAAGGGCGCGCTCGAGGATGCCGGTCTCACCAAGAACGACGTGGACGGGTATTTCTGCGCCGGCGACGCGCCCGGCGCGCTCGGCCCGCTGTCGATGGTCGACTACCTGAACCTGAAGTGCCGGCACGTGGACTCGACCGATGTCGGCGGGTCGTCCTACCAGGTCGCGGTCGGCCACGCGCTGGAGGCGATCGCCGCGGGCCGCTGCTCCGTCGCGCTGATCACCCTGGCGGGGCGCCCGCGCAGCGAGGGCATGGCGACCGGCACCGCGCCGCGCGCCGGCAATCCCTCGGCGCCGGACATGCAGTTCGAGTATCCGTACGGCCCGACCGTCGTGAACCAGTATGCGATGTGCGCCGCGCGCCACATGCATGAGTACGGCACGACGTCCGAGCAGCTGGCGTGGATCAAGGTTGCGGCGTCGCATCACGCGCAGCACAACCCGCATGCCATGCTGCGCGACGTGGTGACGGTCGAGGACGTGGTGAACTCGCCGATGGTCGCCTCGCCGCTGCACCGGCTGGATTGCTGCGTCATCTCCGATGGCGGCGGCGCGCTGGTGGTCACCAGCCCCGAGGTCGCCAAGAGCCTCAAGCGTCCGAAGGTGAAGGTGATCGGCGTCGGCGAGTCGCCGAAGCACCAGATGGGCGGCGAGGTCGACCTGACCTACACCGCGGCGCGCTGGTCGGGCCCGCCGGCCTGGGAGATGGCGGGCATCAAGCCGTCCGACATCAAGTACGCCTCGATCTACGACAGCTTCACGATCACCGTGCTGATGCAGCTCGAGGATCTGGGCTTCTGCGAGAAGGGCCAGGGCGGCAAGTTCGTCATGGACGGCAACCTGATCTCGGGCGTTGGCAAGCTGCCGTTCAACACCGATGGCGGCGGACTCTGCTCCAACCACCCCGCCAACCGCGGCGGCATCACGAAGATCATCGAAGCGGTGCGCCAGTTGCGCGGTGAAGCAAACCCGGCCGTGCAGGTGAAGAACTGCGACCTCGCCATGGCGCACGGGACCGGCGGCTCGCTGGGCACCCGTCACTGCGGCAGCACCGTCATCCTGGAGCGGGAGTAATCACCGATGGCTGACCGCAAGATCCCGTTCATTGGGGCCCCCGAGACCAACCCCGAGACCAAGCCGTTCTTCGACGGCACCGCCGCGGGCAAGTTCCTGATCCGCCGCTGCACCGCCTGCAAGAAGGCGCACTGGTATCCGCGCAGCCTGTGCCCGTTCTGCTTCGGCGACTGCGCCTGGGAAGAGGCGTCGGGCGACGGCACGATCTACTCGATGAGCGTCATGAAGCGCGCCGAGACGCCGTACGCGATCGCCTATGTGCAGCTCGCGGAAGGTCCGTCGATGCTGACCAACATCTTCACCGACAACCTCGATTCGCTGAAGATCGGGCAGAAGGTGAAGGTGAAGCTGGTGCCGACCGAGGGCGGCCCGCCGCTGCCCGTGTTCACGCCGGCCTGACGACCCTGGCGGACCGGATCGGGGCCCGTGCCCTGGTCCGGTCCTGCCGACCTCGCGCCCGCCCCGGTCCGGCCTTGCCGACCTTCCGCCCGCCCGCATGACGCCCTTCGGCGCGCGGCTTCGGGCGCTTCGCGCGGCGCGCGGCATCACCCTGAAGCAGCTTGCGGCCGAACTTCAGGTCTCGTCCGCCTATCTTTCCGCGCTGGAACACGGCAAGCGCGGCACGCCGAGTGCCGGGCTGGTGCACCAGGTCAACGAGTTCTTCGGTCTGATCTGGGACGACGCGGAGGATCTGAACCGCCTGGCACGCCTGTCCAATCCACGCGTGGTGGTGGACACGGCCGGGCTGACACCCGAGCAGACGGCGCTTGCGAACCGGCTGGCGCAGGCGATCCACCGGCTGCCGCCCGAGACGATCGCCGCGCTGCACGCGCTGCTGGACGCGACGGGCGCTGGGCCCAAGCCGCGCCTGCGGCGCCCGGCGCGCAAGGGGCCGTAGCGCACCGCTGGGCGTTGCGCGACCCAGTCCCCCGCCCTCCGCGCGACGGGGCGCGCGCGCAACTTGGTCCCACGCCCTTCGCGCGACGTGGCCCTCGCGCCGCGTGCCAAGCCTTCGGCCGCTCGCTCAGGCGGCGACCCGCAGCATGTCGTCCAGCTTGCCGACCAGATAATCCAGGTCCGCGGAATCGAGCGTCTCGAGCTGGCTGAGCACGCGGGCGATCACCCGCGCGCGGTAGCGTTCCAGATCCCGCGGTTCACCGTCGAAGGTCGTGCTCTGCACGGTGTCGACCGCGGCGCGGAACACCGGGAACAGTCCCGGCGGCAGGCCAGCGCGGCTATAGAGGGCGGGAAGGCCCTGCCGCCCACCGTCATGGATCAGCATCTGCGCGTTGGCGGGCGGCACGCCGGCTAGTTCGGCCAGCGCCGCTTCGAAGAAGGCAATGTCGCCGGTGCAGATCGCCCGCAGGATCAGCGAGGGCGTCAGGCGCCCGTTGCGGTGCATCTGCAGCAGCAGGCGGCGCAGATCCGGTTCGGTCACGCCGCGTCCGAGTTGCAGGATCGCGCGTTCGCGCGCGCGAAGGACGATGTCGGACGCGACTTGCGCCGGAAGCGCGTGGAACTCGACCAGGTGCTGGCGAAGCTCGTCCGACACGATGGTGGCGAGCCGCTCCGCCACCGCCACCGGCAGCGTGCTGCGCTCGACCATGCCGCTCATGACCGCATCGCTCGCGGCGAACCGGTCCACGGCGCGGTTCAGGCTGCGTTCGTTGATCGCGGCCCCGTCGTTGCGCATCAGGGTGGCGACCGCGCGCTCGTCGGCGATGGTGATCAGCGCCTCCGCCACCGCCTCCGACACGGTGGGGCGGCCGGCGACGGCGCTCTGCTTCGCGCTCGACCCGCTGCCGACGATCTCGACCAGATCCTCGTCGGTGAGCACGAGCGATCGCGCCAGGATGGGCAGGGCGACGGCCTCGACGTCGCGGGCAAGGCGCTGGGCGACGTCCCGGGGGAGCAGCGGACAGGTCTGCAAATTGCTCGCCAGGGCGGCGCGAACCGTCACCTCCACATCCCGGGCGAGGATGCGCACGATGTCCTGTGCCAGCTTCAGCTCCGCCTCGGAGAGCTGCGCCTGCGTCAGGTCCTCCGCCAGCTTGCCGGCGAGTTCGATCCGCGCGGGCGGCAGCGGTGCGGCGAGAAGGCGATCGACGTCGTCACGCGACAGCGTGGGTGGCATGACCGGGGTCCCAGCATTCAGTCCCCGCATTGTGGCGGCGAGGACTGAACGAGAGGTTAAGACCGGCCCACGGTCTCCGCCTGGCGCGGCGCATCGCTGCGACGGCGCTGTCCCGGCCGCGCCTCCGGCGTGATGCCGAACTGCAGCAGGTAGGGGCGGAACTTCTCGGTCTCCGCTTCGGCGCTGAGCCCGTGATCCTCGAAATGGTAGTCGCGCGGGCCGTACCCGCCATTCGGCTTCTCGGCGACGTAGCGCTGGATGCCGGACGCGGCCGATCCCGGCAGCGTCATGCCGAAATGCTGGTAGACGCCTTCGACGGTCGCGAGCGGATCGGAGACGAGGTCCAGGTAATGGACGTGGCAGATCGGCTCCGGCAGGCCGATATCGTCGCCGGCGGCCATCATGCGCCGGGTGCCATCCAGCCAGCGCGCACTCTCCTGCCGGCCGATCGCGACCGGATCGACCGAACGGCTGAACGGGCGGCGCAGCACCTCGGTCAGCTTCGCGACCGACAGCAGCACCTTCACCGGATCGCGATGCACGAAGATGATCCGCGCGTCCGGGTAGACCTGGCGGATCACGTCGAGCGCGAAGACGTGCTCCGGGCATTTCAGCACCCAGCGGCCATTCGGCGCCGCGTGCTGGTGCTGGAGATGCTGCAGGAACCGCTTGTGGAAGCGGAAAGCCGGCAATTGCCGCGTCTCGTCCTCGTCCAGCCAGGCGCGGTAGGACGGGATGTCGTAGTTGGTGTCGAAGCGCAGGCTGCGGAACACGTGCGCGGTGATCTCGCTGCATTCCTGCGGCGAGGCGGCATCCAGCGGGTGCAGCGCGCGGAATTCGGGGGCGAGCCGCTCGAAGCTGCGGAGCTGGCGCTGCACCTGCGCGACCCGACGGGACGGGCTGCCGTTCGGGTAGGGGAAGATGGTCTGCCACACGAGCGGCGCCTGGGTGGCCGGGTCGTGCATCATCAGCCGGTGCAGGAACGTGGTGCCGCTGCGGGGCAGGCCGGTGATGAAGATCGGCCGTTCGATGCGTTCGTGCAGGATGCCCGGGTCCTGCGTCTCCGCCCCGCGGAGGACCAGCAGGTTGGAGAGGAAGCGGGAGACGTCCCATCGCGTGGCGAGCCGGCCCACGACGGTGAGGGCGGATTCGCGCGTACTGGCGTCGAGGAAGCGGCGGAGTGGGTCCAGGAACGGGTCGGTGCCGAAGTCGGAGAGCCCGGTGCGCTTCTGTGCATCGGTGAGCAGGGAAGCAGCATCGAGGGGACGGTTCAGCAGACCAAATCGGCCGGCGACGTCATCGACCATCTGCAGAAGGGACGTGGTGACGGACAAGGCGGGCTCCTACGGATGGCGCCCCCCGTATGTAGGGCCGGATCGCCGTCGTGCAGTGCGGAAACGCCGGCACAGCATAAGGTGATCGGGGATGGGGGTGGCCGATTCCGGGATCATGCCCTGCCGAATGTATCGGGATGATGTCGCGTTGTATCGATGGCGGCAGGGTTGGCAGCGTTCCGACCGCGTGTCGCCCGCGGCCGGGCGGCGTCGGATGAGGCCCCTGCGGCCGCGTGCAGCGAGATCAGGCGGCGTCAGGCGGCGATCGGCTGGACCCGCGCCTCGATTTCCGCCCCGAACTGGGCGGTGGCCACCGCGAGATCATGCGCGGTCTGGAGGCCCAACCAGAATTGCGGGGTCGTGCCGAAGTAGCGGGCGAGGCGGAGGGCGAGGTCGGGGCTCATGCGCCCCTGCTCCGCCACCAGTGGCGCGATCCGGGTCAGCTCCACGCCCAGTGCGCGGGCGAGCTGTTCGGCATCGAGATGCGCCGGCGCCATGTACTCCTCCCGGAGGACCTCGCCAGGATGCATGCGCCGACCGACCCGCGCCATCGCCCTTACCCCATTTTTCGATGCTCGGATCGTGGCGAGGACTCGTGGCAGCAAAATGGCACGTCTCGCCTCATTGTGATGGCGCACCGGTTCGGCGGCGGAGCAGGTAGCGCTGCCGCCCTTCCAGCACGAGTTCGCGGCGCTGGTTGTGCACCGTGCTGCGGAAGCCCAGCACGCCGGTGCTGCGGTTCGGCGTGAGCTCGTCGATCTCCAGCGCGGGATACAGCGTGTCGCCGGCGAAGACGGGCTTGAGGAACCGGCTCGACTGCTCGAGGAAGCCGACGAGCGACTCCTCGACGATATAGGGGAACAGGCCGGCACCCGGCGCGGTCTGCGCGAGCGTCTGCAGGCCGTGGGCGAGCAGATGCGGATAGCCGCGCGCCCGGCAATATTCCACGTCGTAATGCACCGGGTGGGCGTCGCCGCTGGCCGCCTGGAAAGCAAGGAACACCGCCTCCGTCATCGTCCGGCTCGGCAGCAGGAAACGCTCGCCGATCCGGAAGTCGTCGAACCAGCGCTGCTCCTGCACCATGCGGTGCTGCGCGGGATCGAAGTCGCTCATACCGCGCCCGCCGCGTGCAGCCCCGCCACGGCCGCCGGGTCGAAACCGAGTTCCGCGAGGATCGCGTCGGTATGCTGGCCGATGCCGGGGACGTCACCCATCGCCGCCTCCTGGTCGGGGAAGGCGAACGGGGGCAGCAGGGCCCGTACCGGTCCGTTCGGCGTGCCGACCTCGCGCCATTTGTCGCGGGCGGCGAGCTGTTCATGCTCCCACACGTCCTTGGGCTCGTTGAGCCGCCCGTTGGCGATGCCGGCCGCCTCCAGCACGGTCACCACCTCCATGGAGGTCATGGTGGCGAACACGTCCTCGATCAGCGCGGTCAGCACCTCGCGGTTGTCGCGGCGGCCGTTGACGGTGGCGAAGCGCGGGTCGGTGCGGATCTCCGGCTGGTGCAGCACGTTGGTGCAGAAGCTGCTCCACTCGCGGTCGTTCTGGATACCGAAGATCACCTGCCCGTCCTTGGTCCGGTGCGGGCCGTAGGGTGCGATCGCCGGATGCGCGCCGGGGGAACGCGGGGGGGCGGAGCCGGCATAGGCCCAGCGCAGCATCGGCTGGCTCATCCACTCGGCCAGCGCGTCCAGCATGGCGACCTTCACGTTCGCACCCTCGCCGGTCCGCCCGCGCCGCACGAGGGCCGCGAGGATGCCCGACAGCGCGTACATCCCGGTGGCGATATCGGCGATCGAGATCCCGACGCGGGACGGTTGTTCGGGCGAGCCGGTGACGCTGATCAGCCCGGATTCCGCCTGGATCAGCAGGTCATAGGCCTTTTTCTGCGCGAATGGGCCGCTCTCGCCATAGCCGGAGATATCGCACACGACGAGCTTCGGATGCGCGGGCGCCAGGGCGGCATGCGACAGGCCGAGACGCGCGGCGGCGCCGGGGGCGAGGTTCTGCAGCAGCACGTCGGTGCCGGCGAGCAGGCGCTGCAGCACGTCCCCGGCGGCCGGGTGCTTCACGTCGAGCGTGATGCTGCGCTTGCCGCGGTTCAGCCAGACGAAATGGCTGCTCTGACCGTGGACGTAGCTGTCGTAGTTGCGCGCGAAATCACCTTCGGCGCGCTCGATCTTGATGACGTCGGCGCCGAGATCGGCCAAGTGGCGGCTGCACAGTGGCGCCGCGACGGCATGCTCGAGCGAGACGACCCGCATGCCTTCCAAGGGACGCACGGACGGTTCCTCCTTCTGGTGCAGGCAGGAAAGCGCCGCGGGTCGCCGCTGTCAAAGCGGCGCCGGATGCGGGCGCGCGCCGATGCGCCGATCAGGCCGATCGCGCTGCCGGGATGCCTGGCGGTGCGCCGAACGGGCCGGCGAGCGCCGGGGCGCAGGCCAGCATCGGATTTCCGGTCCAGGCGCCGTCGCCGTCCAGGAATCCGCTCAGCGCGGCGCCTGCCTCGGCCAGCAGCACCAGCGCCGCGGCACTGTCCCAGATGTTGATGTGCAGTTCGGCATAGGCATCGCTGCGACCGGCGGCGACGTCGGCGAGCCCGAGCGTGCCCGACCCTCCGTGCCGCACGGCGCAGCCGAGGTCGAGGAAGTGACGCGTGACAGCGAGGAAGGCGTCATTCGGGCGCCGGCGGGACCAGCCGACCTCGACGATCGCCTGGGCGGGGTCGCGGGTGGTGGCGGCGCGGAGCGGCGTGCCGTTCAGGAAGGCGCCGCCGCCCTGGCGTGCGGTGAACGTCTCTCCGAGTGCCGGGGCGACGATCACGCCCAGCAGCGGCGTGCGGTCCTCCATCAGGCCGAGGGAGATGCAGAAGCGATCGCGGCCGCGGGCGAAATTGGCAGTGCCGTCGATCGGATCCACTACCCAGCGCAGCCGGCCGGGCCGGGCTGGGCCGCCTTCCTCGCCGTGGAACCCGTCCGCCGGAAAGGCCGCCGCCAACGCGTCGGAGAGGAAGCGCTCCACCGCGCCATCGGCCTCGGTCAGCCAATCCTGCGGGCCCTTCAGCGTCGCCTGCGCGGCGCCGGGCGGCGGCCGGAGGCGGAGCGCGATGGCGGCGGCCTCGGTGGCGAGACGGCAGGCGGTGTCGAAGCGGGTGTCGAGGGCGGCGGACATGCGGGGGCTTTCGGAGCGAGACGGCGCGGTGCTCAGCGGACGCCGGCGCGCATGAAGCTGGCGACGAACTGGCGCTGGAACAACAGGAAGGCGAGCAGCAGCGGCGCGCTGGTCATCAGCGTGGCGGCGGTGATGATGGACCAGTCGATGCCCTGGTCGGTGGTGGCGAACACGGCGAGCCCGACGGTCAGCGGGCGGGTGGTCACCGAATTGGTGATCACCAGCGGCCAGAGGAAGTTGTTCCAATGGTAACTCACCGAGACCAGCCCGTAGGCGACGTAGGTCGGGCGTGCGAGCGGCACGTAGACGCGCCAGAGGCGCGCCAGCAAGCCGCACCCTTCCAGACGGGCGGCGTCGTCCAACGCCTGGGGAACGGTCATGAAGGTCTGGCGCAGCAGGAAGATGCCGAAGGCGGAGCCGAGATAGGGCAGGGCGATCGCGGTGATCGTGTCCACCAGCCGGAGCTGTGCGAGCGTGCGGTAGTTCTCCACCAGCAGCGCGTCCGGCATGATCATGAGCTGCAGCAGCACGAGGCCGAACAGCAGGTCCCGCCCCACGAACGCCAGCCGCGCGAAGGCGAAGGCGGCAGTGGTGCAGACGACGAACTGTACGACCAGGATCAGCGAGCAGAGCAGGAACGTGTTGAGCAGGTAGCGCCCGAACGGGGCGGCGTGCCAGGCGGCGACGAAATTCGCGAAGGTCAGCGGTGCGTCCGGCGTGAAATGCGTCGCATAGGCGGCCGGGTGGATGGCGGTCCACGCCGCGTAGAGCAGGGGCAGCAGCCAGAGCAGGCCGAGGAGCCAGGCGCCCGCCACCTCGAGCGTGGTCCAGACCGGATGGCGCGTGCCGGCGATCATCGATAATGCACCCGCCGGCCGAACACGCCGAACTGCAGCACGGCGAGGCTGGCGAGGATCGCGAGCAGCACGACCGTCAGCGTGGCGGCGGTGGCCGTGTCCCAGAAGCGGAACCCGGTCTCGTAGATGTAGTAGAGCAGCAGGGTGGTCGCATTGTCCGGCCCACCGCGGGTCATGACCACGACGTGGTCGATCATCCGGAACGCGTTGACCACGGCATTGACCAGCACGAACAGCGTGGTCGGCATCAGCAGGGGCAGGGTGACGCGGCGGAAGAACATGAAGCGAGGCGTGCCGTCGAGGGAAGCGGCCTCGTGCAGGTCGGGCGGCATGGTCTGCAGCGCGGCGAGGTAGAAGATCATGAAGAATCCCGCCTCCTTCCACACGGTGACGGCGATTATCGCGGGCAGGGCGGTGGCGGCGTCGCCCAGCCAATTGTGCCGGCCGAGGCCGAACAGCGAGAGCACCTGGTCGAACAGCCCGTAATCGGGCGTGTAGAAGAACAGCCAGATATTGGCGACGGCGATCATCGGCAGCATGGTCGGCAGGAAATACGCCATGCGCAGCACTGCGCGGCCGGGCATGGTGCGGTTCACCGCCAGCGCCATGACGAGCGCGAGGATGACGGAGGCGGGAATGGTGACGGCGGCGTAGATCGTGTTGTTCCACAGCGCGCGCAGGAACACCGGGTCGTCGAGCAACGCGCGGTAGTTGTCGAGGCCGACGAAGGCCGCGGGCCGGCTGCCCCGTGGCGTCGCATGCAGGCTGTCCCACAGCGTCTCGACGGCGGGCCAGTGCGTGAACGCGACCAGCAGCACGAGGGATGGCAGCACGAGCCCCCAGGCCGCGAGCGATGCACGCAGCACACCCTCCCTCGCATGGGGAGAGCGTGAAGCAACCCCCTCCCCCCTTGCGGGGGAGGGCTGGGGTGGGGGGGTGATCGGGGAGGGCGCTGGCGGAGCGTCGCCCCTCATCGCCCCCGCCCCCCGGCCCCCTCCCGCGAGGGGAGGGGGGGACATCGGGGCGGTGGCCTCGCCCGCCCCCTTGGTGACGGTCGCGTCCATCAGGCCTTCTGGTAGCGGCGCAGGATGCGGTCGGACTCGGCTTGCGCCTCCTGCATCGCCTGCTTCGGCGTCTTGGCGCCGTTCAGGCAGGCCTGGATGTTGTCGGTCAGCGCCTTGTAGACGCGCTGGTTCTCATAGGTGGACAGCTCCCCGGTCGCGACCGGAAGGAAGGTGCGGGCGACGTTCGCCTCCGGGAACTTCTCCACATAAGCCTTCAGCGCCGGCGTCTCGTAGGCGGCTGGACTCGTCGCGATGTAGCCCGTGCGGATCGACCAGTCGGCCGCGCGGTCCGGGGCCGTGACCCAGCGCGCGAAGCGCAGCGCCGCCTGGCGTTCGGCGGGCGAGGCGTTGCGGAAGAAGTAGATGTTGCCGCCGCCGACGACCGTGCGCGGCGCGGCCTTGCCCGCGAGCCCGGCGACGCCGAACGGGAAGCGTGCCTTGTCGCGCACGTTGGTCAGGTTGCCGGTGGTGTGCTGGATGATGGCCGTGTTCCCCTCGAGAAAATCGGGCGAGAGCTGGGCCCAGGCCGAAATCCCCTCCGGCGTCACGTGGTGCTCCGCGGACAGGCCGCGCCAGAACGCCATCGCCTCGATCGCCTTCGGGTCGTCGAAGAACACGCGCGTGCCGGCCTCGTTCATCAGCCGGTGGTCAACCTGGTTGGCCAGCGCGCCGAAGGTCCACTGCGCATTGCCGAGGTCGGAGGCCATCTTGATGCCCCAGCGCGTCACCTTGCCGGAGGCATCGCGCTTCGTGAGCTTGCCGGCCGCCGTCACCAGCTCCGCCCAGGTGGTCGGAAACCTTGCCGGATCGAGGCCGGCCTCGGAGAACGCTGCCTTGTCGTAGTAGAAGATGGCAGTGGAGCGCTGGAACGGCACCGACCAGGTCTTGCCCTCCGCATGGCTGTTGGCGAGGAAGGCCGGGTAGAACCCGTCGAGCCAGCGCTTGCCCTCGGCATCCAGCCCGATCTCGTCGAGCGAGACCAGGATGTCCTGGTCCTGCAGGCTGTGCATCTCGGCGGCGAGCAGCACCGCGAATTGCGGTCCGGCGCCGCCCTTGAGCGCGGTCGTCGCCTTGATCAGCGCCTGGCTGTAGTCGCCCGCATACACGGCTTCGACGGCGATCCCGGTCTCGTCGTGGAACGCCTTGCAGTACCCGTCCATGATCTGAGCGAGCGGGCCGCCAACGGCGACCGGGTAATAGAAGGTCAGCTTCTCCACGGTCTGCGCGCGCAGGATGGCGGGTGCGGCGAGCAGGCCGGTCGTGGCGGCCAGCAGGTGGCGGCGGCGGAGCATGGGGAGCCTCGTGGTCAGGAGCGGAAGGGACGGAGCAGCCGGTCGGCGTTCGCCTGCGCCTCTGCGAGCGCCGCATCGGGCGCCTTGCGACCGGTGAGCGCGGCCTGCAGCGCGTCGTCCAGCGCCTGCGTCACCCGCTGGTTGTCGTGGGTGGAGAGTTCGGGTTCGGCAAAGGCGAGCTGGTCGCGGGCGACCGTGGCGGGCGGGAAGTCCGCGGCATGGCGGCGCATCGCCGGCGTCTCCCACGCATCGGGACGCGTTGCGACGTAGCCGGTGTCGATCCCCCATTGCGCCGCGCGTTCGGGCGAGCTGATCCAGCGCAGGAAGCGCAGCGCCGCCTGCTGCTGTCCGGGCGTCGCGCTCCTGAACAGGTAGAAGTTGCCGCCGCCGGTCGGGCTGCCGCGCCGCGTGCCGGCCGGCAGCATGGCGACCCCAAACGGGAAAGTCGCGTGCGCGCGAACGTTCGAGAGGTTGCCGGTCGTGGTCCAGATCATCGCGACCTTCCCCTCCAGGAAGTCGCGCGGTGTCGTGCCCCAGTCCACGATGCCCGGCGGATGCACGCCCTCCTTGCCCATCGCGATCCAGTAACGGAGCGCGTCCTGGCAACCGGCGGAGGCAAAATCCGTCCGGGTTCCCTCGGCATTGGCGAGGGTCGCGCCGGCCTCGATCGCAAGCGCCTGGAACAGCCAGTAGGGAAAGCCGGTGGAGGGGATCTGCACGCCCCATTGCCGCGTCTCGCCACCCTCCCGCCGGGTCAGCTTCGCGGCCATGGCGGCATGGCTCTTCCAATCGGCCGGCGGGGTCTCGGGATCGAGGCCGGCGGCCTGAAAGGCCTGCTTGTTCCAGTACAGCACGATGGTTGAGCGCTGGAACGGCACGCCCCAGACATGCCCGCCGATCTGCCCGTTCTTCATGAAGGCCGGATAGAAGCCCGACAGCCAGGCCGGATCATCGGCGACGCTGTCGATCGGCACGATCAACTCGTCGTCCATCAGCGAGAACACGTCGGTCGAGAGCAGCACGGCCATCGCCGGACCCGACCCCGCCTTCAGCGCGGTCTGTGCCTTCGTCAGCGTGTCTTGATAGGTGCCGGCGTAGATCGGCTTGACTGCGATGTCCGGGATTTCCTGTTGGAACGCCTGCGCGTAGCCATCGATGATCTTCGTGATCGGGCCGCCCACCGCGACCGGGAAATAGAAGCCGAGTTCGGTCGCGGCCACGGCGCGGCGGATCGCCGGCATGGCGAGGGCAGCGCCCAGTACGGTGCGGCGGGTGAGCGTGTTCATGCGAAAGCCTTTGCGGCTGGGTCGGGCCCCTCTGAACCGGTATCGTCTGAACCGGTATGGTCTGGGGCGGTATCGTCCTGGTCGGTAGCGGCGGGGGCGGGGCCGGCGCCCCGTGCGCGATCGGCCGCGTGGATCGCGCGCCGGGCGCCATCATCGGCGTCGAACAACACGACCGGCGCGGTCGGGCGAAGATGCACGCGACTTCCGATCGGGTGCATCGCGCGGCCGGGCAGGCGGGCGAGCAGGTCTGCCGCGCCCACCCGGCAGGAGAGGATGGTGTCCGCGCCGAGATACTCCGCGTGCTGCACCGTGCCCGGGATGCCGCGGTCCGCCACGACGAGGTGTTCGGGGCGCAGGCCGCCGATCGCCTCACCGCCCAGCGCCGCGAGGTCCTGCGCCGGCAGCAGGGGTGGGCCGTCGGTGCCGGCGATCACCATGCCCCGAGGGGTCCGTTGCAGCGGAAACAGGTTCATCGGCGGCGTGCCGATGAAGCCGGCGACGAAGCGTGTCGCGGGATCGGCATAGAGCGTCGCGGGCGGTCCCTGCTGCTCGATCCGGCCGGCGCGCATCAGCACGACCTGGTCGGCCATGCTCATGGCCTCGGTCTGGTCGTGGGTGACGTAGAGCATGGTGAGCCCGATGCGGCGCTGCAGCGCCAGGATCTCCCGCCGCATCTCGGCGCGGAGCTGGGCGTCGAGGTTGGAGAGCGGCTCGTCCATCAGGCAGACCGGCGTCTCGGCCACGATCGCCCGTCCCAGCGCGACGCGCTGCTGCTGGCCGCCGGAGAGCTGGGCGGGGCGCCGGCCGAGCAGAGGGGCGATGCCGAGGATCTCGACGGCGCGATCGAGGCGGCGCTTGCGTTCGGCGGCCAGCACGCGGCGGGCGCGCAGGCCGAACAGGATGTTCTCGGCAACCGAGAGATGCGGGAACAGCGCGTAGGACTGGAACACCATGGCGACGCCGCGCGCTGCCGGTGGCAGGTGGGTGACGTCGCGGCCCCCGATCTCGATCGTGCCGGCGGTGACGGTTTCGAGCCCGGCGACCAGGCGCAGGCAGGTGGTCTTGCCGCAGCCGGAGGGGCCGAGGAGCACGGTGAAGCTGCCGGCAGGCACGGTCAGGCTGACCTCGCAAACCGCATGGGTGTCTCCCCAGGCGCGGCTCACGCCCTGCAGCCGGATCTCCGCCCCGGTTGTGGCGTCGTTGCGCGACTCCGCGCGTTCGGCAGGCTGCCGCCCCAGCACCGGTGTGAACCCCCTGTCGTCTCGTGCGGGCGGAGGTCTACGGGGCGTCTCGCGTCAATCGTGTGTCGCTTCGATGAAGACGCGGCGTCACTTCGCGGGGGTGCCGGGGTGGGGGTGGTTTCACCACGGAGGAAGGCGGAGAGCCACGGAGGGCCACGGAGGGGATCTGGTTGGGTGGTGGCTGGTGCGCGCGGGGGAGCTCGCCAGGGAGGCCGAGGCGTCCCCTGGCGGCGCGTTCACGGGGCGCACGGCGCCGGGATTTCGGCTGATCCGAGCGGTGTGGGCGGTTCGAACGTTCGTGGGAGGCGCATGGGGGCGCGTCCGGCATGACCCGCGCGCAGGGCGGGGCAACTCCGGGCGCCCTGTGGTCCTCCTCGCTTCTCCGTGTCGACCGCACCCCGGTTGCGGTCGGCACCGATGCCGCGCGCAGGCCTCTGACCCGTATTGCCGAACGGACGGTGGTTGATCTCGGGACAGGGTCGGGGAAATGTGCGGCATGCCCATTCTGTCAGGCGCGGCGCGAGTCGCGGGGATCATCGGCTGGCCGGTCGCGCACTCCCGTTCGCCGCGGTTGCACGGGTTCTGGCTGGAACGCCACGGGATCGACGGCATCTACGTGCCTCTGCCGATCCGGCCGGAGGCGTTCACGACCGCGGTCCGCGGCCTGCGAGATGCCGGGTTCGCCGGCGCCAACGTCACGATCCCGCACAAGGTCGCGGCGTTCGAGATCTGCGATGCGGTGGACGAGTCGGCGCGGCGGGCCGGTGCCGTGAACACGCTTGTATTCCAGGATGGGCGGATCACCGGGCAGAACACCGACGGATGGGGGTTCGTCGCCAACCTGCAGGCAAACGGCGTCGCCCCGGATGCGGGACCCGCGCTGCTGCTGGGCGCCGGCGGATCGGCCCGCGCCATCGCCGCCGCGCTGCAGGACGCCGGGGCACCGGTCACGATCTGCAACCGCACAGCCGATCGCGCCACCGCCCTCGCGGCCGACCTGCCGGGGCTGCGGGTGCTGCCCTGGGAGCAGCGGAGCGCGGCGTTGCGCGAGCATGCGCTGGTGGTGAACACCACGTCGCTGGGCATGGGCGCCAACCCTGCCCTGGACCTGGATCTCGCGGCCGCACCGGATGCGCTGGTGGTGGCGGATATCGTCTACGTACCGTTGCAGACCCCGCTGCTTGCGGCGGCAGAACGCCGCGGGCTTCGCTGCGTCGAGGGGCTGGGCATGCTGCTGTACCAGGCGGTGCCGGGTTTCCGCGCCTGGTTCGGCGTCACCCCCGTCGTCGACGAGGACCTCCGCCGCTTCGTCGCCGGCGACCTGCTCGGGGCGGGCGCCGGGGCACCGCCATCACCATGAAAATCATCGGCCTGACCGGCGGGATCGGCATGGGCAAGTCGACCGCCGCGAACGCATTTCGCCGCGCCCGCCTCCCAGTCTTCGATGCGGATGCCGAGGTGCATCGGCTTCAGGCGCGCGGCGGCCGCGCCGTGAAGGCGATCGAGGCCGCGTTTCCCGGCACCATCCGCGACGGCGCCGTGGACCGCACCGCCCTGCGCGGCGCCGTGCTGGGGGACAAGGCGGCGCTGACCCGGCTGGAGCACATCCTGCACCCCATGGTCGAGCAGGCCGAACGCGAGTTCGTCGGGCGTGCGCGGCGGGAAGGGCGGCGCGCCGTCGTGCTGGACATCCCGCTGCTGCTGGAGATCGGGGCCGACAAGCGGGTCGACCTGGTGGTCGTGGTCTCCGCCCCGCGCGCGGTGCAGATCCAGCGGGTGCGCCAGCGCCGCCGGATGAGCACGTCGGATATCGAGGCGGTGATCGCGCGCCAGATGCCCGATGCCGAGAAGCGCCGCCGCGCCGACGTGGTGATCCGCACCGGGCTGTCGCGCAACCACACGCTGCGTGCCCTGCACCGGCTGATCCGGGAGGTGCGCGCATGAGCCGCGCCGTGCTGTTCGACACCGAGACCACGGGGCTCGACCCGCTGAACGGCGACCGGATCCTGGAGATCGCCGCGCTCGAGCTGATCAACGACCTGCCGACCGGACGGCACTTCCACCGCGTGATCGACCCGGAGCGCGACATTCCCGAGGAGGCGTCCCGGGTGCACGGCTTCACCTCGGCCGACGTCGCCGGCAAGCCGCGATTCGGCGAGATCGTGGACGAGCTGCTGGACTTCCTCGGCGAGGGGCCGCTGGTCGCGCACAACGCGCCGTTCGATTTCGGCTTCCTGGATGCGGAGCTGGGCCGGGTCGGCCGGCGGCGGCTCGATGCCGCGCGCATGGTGGACACGCTGGCACTTGCGAAGCAGCGCTTCCCCGGCATGCCGAACAGCCTGGATGCGCTGTGCCGGCGGTTCTCGATCGATCTCTCGGCCCGCACCACCCACAACGCGCTGCTCGACTGCCGGCTGCTGGCCGAGGTGTATGTCGAGCTGACCGGCGGGCGGCAGCGCGGCCTGTCGCTCGCGGCGGAGGAGGCGGCGGCCCAGGTCGCGGTCTACACGCTGGAGGGCACGCGCACCCCGCGGCCGATCGTGCCGACCGAGGCGGAGCTGGCGGCGCATGCGGCGTTCGTCGCGCGGCTGAAGGACCCGGTCTGGCTGGCGGCGTGACGGCTTCGCTTTGGGCCGGCTGAGCGTGGCCGGGGCGGCGGATGAAACCGCAGATGCACACAGATGAACGCTGATGGGGCCGGTGTCGGCGGGAGCGGCGAGCCTCGGCTTGGCGGCCGGGGCAGGATTCCTGCGCGCTGCGCGCCCCATCCTGCGACGGACGCGGCGGGGGGACGCATACGGGGTCGGTCCGGACCGACCCCCTCGGCGTGCATCAGCGTGCTTCAGCGGTTCCACCCTCCCCACCCGAGAACGCGCCGGATTCCGACCACGCGCCGAATCATGTAAGAGCCGCTCACATGAGCTGGTCACGACAAGGCGGAGGCGGAACGGAGCGCCGGGGCTACCATCACGGCAACCTCCGGGAGGCGCTGATCGAAGCCGCGGTGTCGCTGATCGCGGCCAAGGGACCGGCCGGCTTCACCATTGCCGAGGCAGCGCGCCAGGCCGGGGTCAGCCCGGCCGCCCCGTACCGCCATTTCCGTGACGCCGACGCCCTGTTGGGGGAGGTCGCGCTGCGCGGCTTCGAGCGGCTGGAGGCGGCGCTCACCCGCGCCTGGGCGAACGGGACGCCGGCGCCGGTGCCCGCCTTCGAGGCGATGGGCCGCGCCTATCTCGCCTTCGCCCGCGACGAACCCGCCTACTACGCCGCGATGTTCGAGGCCCATGTCCCGCGGGAGGCGGCGCCCGGACTCCAGTCCGCCGGCGACCGCGCCTTCGCGGTACTGCGGGAAGCGGCGGACCGGCTCGCCGCCGGCGTGCCGCGCGACCGGCGGCCGCCGGCGCTGATGATGGCCCTGCACGTCTGGTCGATGGCGCACGGGATCGCGTCCCTCTTCGTGCGCCCCGATCCGTCGCGCCGGAAACTGCCGATGACCGCGGAGGAGCTGCTCGAGGCCGGCGTGCTGATCTACCTGCAGAGCCTCGGCCTCGCGGGCGGCGGCTGAGCAGGGGCGCGTCTCGGCACCACGGGGTGGGTGCCGAGGGGCGGGTCAGATGCTGGTGGCGACCCAGCAGGTGCCGCCGGCGCCGCGGAGCCGGTCGCAGAAACGCTTCGCTTCGGCCGCGCTGCCGAAGCCGCCGGTGCGCAGCCGCCAGACCTGGCGGCCGTTCGCCTCCCCCTGGCGCAGGATCGGGCTGCGGCCTTGCAGCAGCGCGGGGTAGCGGCCGACGAGCCGCGCCCAGGTCGCCTCCGCCTCGGCCGGAGAGCCCGCGGCGGCAAGCTGCACCTCTCGCCCGTGGGCCGGCCTGCCGGATGCGCCCGCCGCATCGGCGGATGGGCGCGCGCGGCTCGTCGCGGCGTGCGCCCCCGGGGCGGGGCCGGCGGCGGATGCGGTCGAGGCATTCGTCGACGCGGCCGCGGCGGCACCGGAACGGGGCGCGGCCCCATCCGGAGCGGCGGGGGCACCGGTGGACGCATCCTTCCCGGAGGAGGTCGGGTGCGTCGCGGCGGTGGCGGCGTCATTGGCCCCGCTTGCGCTCGGGGCGGGTGGACGGGTGGACGGCGCGGACGTGCCGGCAGGAGACAGGTCGCTGGCTGCGGCGGCCTGGGCCGCCTGCGAGACCGGCCAATCCGCCTCGAGCGGTGTCGTGATCGCCGTCGCGGCCTCCTTGCTCTGGCCGACGCCGGTGCGCTTGGCCCCCGCTGACCGGGGCGGCGGTCCTTCTTCGGCGAGGGCGGTCTCGCGGTCGGGCACGATGTCAGCCCAGACATCGCCCGGTTCGGGGTTCAGCGGCTTCGTCGGCACGTCCTCCCCGCGCACGATCCGCATGTTCGGCCCCTCGACCAGGGGCGCGTAGCGGTCGTCGGTGGCGATGGGGCGGGGGCGGGAGACGCAGCCGCCCAGCAGCGTCGTGGCCACGCAGCCCAGGAGTGCTGCCCTGACGAGAGCGGAGCGCGTGCGCCGGCTCCGTTCGGCGGGCAAGGTGGCCCTCACCAGCATGCCGATATCTTCCCTGTTGTGGCGGGCCGCCGCGTCCCGGGGCCGACAGATCGGCGCACGCATAGCGCAGGGCGGGGTGGGGCTGCCACCCTGGCGTGCGTGTTGGGGGCGTAGTTTGGCGTGGCAGCGGGCCGGGTCGTGGCGTGCGGTCCTGGGGCTGCGTGCCGTCGTGACGTCGTGGATGGTCGCCCGCCGGCGGTCATGGCACGTGGCGGCGGCCATGCCCCATGGCGGCGGGCGCGAGTCAGACGGGTTCGGTGTCCAGCGCGTAGCCGGCCGTGCGGACCGTGCGGACCACGTCGAGTTCGCCCTCGCCGTTGATGGATTTGCGCAGGCGGCGGATGTGGACGTCGACCGTGCGCGGCTCGACATGGATGTCCGGGCCCCACACCGCGTCCAGCAGCTCCTCGCGCGAGAACACCCGGCGCGGGTGCTGCATGAAGAACTCGAGCAGGCGGAACTCGGTCGGCCCCAGATGCACCCGCCGGCCGTTGCGCGTCACCCGATGCGCGGCGAGGTCCATGGCGATGTCGTGGAACACGAGCTGGCCCTTCACCGGCACCGCATTCGACCGCCGCAGCAAGGCGCGCATGCGGGCGAGCAGCGCATCCATGTTGAACGGCTTGGTGATGTAGTCGTCGGCCCCGGTGTTGAGGCCGCGCACCGCATCCTGGTCCTCGGTCCGCGCGGTGACCATGATCACCGGCAGGTCGCGCGTCTGGGCGCGCCGGCGGATCTGGCGGCACACCTCGATCCCCGACATCACCGGCAGCATCCAGTCGAGCAGGACGAGGTCGGGCTGGGTCTCGGCGATGCGGGTCAGCGCCTCCTGGCCGTCACCCGCCTCCTCCACCCGGAAGCCCTGCTTCTCGAGGTTGTAGCGCAGCATGGTGGCGAGCGCCGCCTCGTCCTCGACGACGAGAACCAGCGGCTTGGCGAGGCTCGATGCGCTGTCTTGCACCCTCGTTCCCTCCCGCGGGGTGGGGGCCATCGGAAACACGCGTCACTCCTTCGGGCGCACGACCGCATAGGCGGACGTGTCGCCCTTCGGCCGTGCGTCGGGCAGCACGTCGCCGGTCACGGCGTAGTAGACGGTCTCGGCGATGTTGGTCGCGTGGTCGCCGATCCGCTCCAGGTTCTTGGCGATGAACAGCAGGTGCGTGCAGGGCGTGATGTTGCGCGGATCCTCCATCATGTAGGTGATGAGCTCGCGGAAGATCGCGTTGTAGATGTCGTCCACCACCTGGTCGGAGCGCCAGACCTCGACCGCCTTCTCCGGATCGCTCTCGCCCACCGCGTCGATGATCGACTTGAGCTGCTGCTGCACCAGATGCGCCATGTGCGCGAGACCGGCGAGCGAGTAGGGCAGGTTGAACTGTCCCAGCACGATGCTGCGCTTGGCCACGTTCGCGGCGTAGTCGCCGATCCGCTCGAGGTCGCCGGTCATCTTGAGCGCGGCGACGATCTGCCGCAGGTCGCCGGCCATCGGCTGGCGCAGCGCGAGCAGGCGGATGACGAACTGCTCGATATCACGTTCCAGCGCATCGACCTTGGGGTCGTCCTCCACGGCGCGGGTCGCCGCGGCACCGTCGCGGTGCATGATGGCTTCGGCGGCGAGCGCCACCTGGTTTTCCACGATGCCGCCCATTTCGGTCATCATGTTGCGCAGCCGCTTGAGCTCCTGGTCGTAGCTCTTGACGACGTGTTGTGAGGCGTCGGACATCGGTCGTGTCCCTTTCCGCTCAGCCGAACCGGCCGGTGACGTATTCCTGCGTCCGCTTCTCGCGGGGTGCCGTGAAGATCTGCGCGGCGGGCGCGACTTCCACCATTTCGCCCAGGTAGAAGAACGCCACCTGGTCGGCGCAGCGGGCCGCCTGCTGCATGTTGTGCGTGACGATCGCGATGGTGAAGTCGTGCTTCAGCTCGTCGATCAGCTCCTCGATCTTCAGCGTGGAGATCGGGTCGAGCGCGCTGGTCGGCTCGTCGAACAGGATCACCTCGGGCCGCACGGCGATGGTGCGTGCGATGCAGAGCCGCTGCTGCTGCCCGCCCGACAGGCCCATGGCGGAGCTGTGCAGCCGGTCCTTCACCTCGCCCCACAGCGCGGCGCGGGTCAGCGACCACTCGATCCGCTCGTCCATCGCGGACCGCGACAGCCGCTCGTGCAGCTTCACGCCGAAGGCGATGTTCTCGTAGATCGTCATCGGGAACGGGGTCGGCTTCTGGAACACCATGCCGATCCGCGCCCGCAGGCTGTTCAGGTCGATGCCGGCGTCGATCAGGTTGACCCCGTCCATCATCACCTCGCCCGTGGCGCGCTGGCCGGGATAGAGGTCGTACATCCGGTTCAGCACGCGGAGCAGGGTGGACTTGCCGCAGCCCGAGGGCCCGATCATGCCGGTCACCTGGCGGTCCGGGAAATCGAGGTTGATCGATTTCAGCGCGCGGTTGCTGCCATAGAAGAAATCGAGGTTGCGGATGGCGATGCGCGGCGCGTTCATCGCGGTCTCGGCGCGCGCCTGCACGCCGCCGAAGCTTGCCGATTGTTCGGTGGTCACGCTCATTCGGTCCTCACTTGCCGCCGCGCAGGGCGACGCGGGCGATGATGTTGATGGCCAGCACGCCGGCGGTGATCAGCAGGGCGCCGACCCAGGCGAGCTGCACCCAATCCTCGAACGCCGATCCCGCGTACTGGTAGATGGTGACCGGCAGGCTGGCCATCGGCTTGGTGAGGCTCAGCGACCAGTTGAGGTTGCCGAGGCTGGTGAACAGCAGCGGCGCGGTCTCGCCGGCGACGCGGGCCACCGCTAGCAGGATGCCGGTGACGATGCCGTCCTTGGCCGCGCGGTAGCAGATCATGACGATGACCTTCCACTGCGGCGTGCCCAGCGCGACCGCCGCCTCGCGCAGCGAGACGGGGATCAGGCGCAGCATGTCCTCCGTCGTGCGCACCACGATCGGGATCACGATGACCGCGAGTGCGATGCATCCGGCGATGCCGGAGAAGCCGCCGAACGGCGCCACCAGGAGCTGGTAGACGAACAGGCCGATCAGGATCGACGGCGCCGAGAGCAGCACGTCGGAGACGAAGCGCACCGCGTTGCCCAGCGCCGACCCGCGGGAATACTCGGCGAGGTAGGTGCCGACCAGCAGGCCGATCGGCGTGCCGATCGCGGCGCCCAGCGCGGTCTGGATCAACGAGCCGATGATCGCGTTGAGCAGCCCGCCCTGCGAGCCGGGCGGCAGGGTCGAGGTGGTGAACACGGTGAGACTCAGCCCACCCAGCCCGCGCCAGAGCAGCGTCGCCAGGATGGATGCGAGGAAGGCGAGCCCGATCACCGTCGCCGCGATGCAGAGCACCTTGACGATGCGGTTGGTGCGCTGGCGCCGGCCCGAGAGCTGGCGTGCGACCCGCGCGTCCTTGGCTGGGCCGGGGATGGAGCCGGGCAGGGCCGGGGCAGCGGTGGTGGCGCTCATGACGGGGTCCTCAGCCCTTCAGCCGCGGGCGCAGCAGCAGCCTGGAGATCGCCAGCACGATGAAGGAGATCACGAACAGGATGAAGCCCAGCGCCAGCAGCGCGGAGAGTTTCAGCGAGCCGGCCTGGCTCTCGGGGAACTCCAGCGCGACGATCGAGGCGATGGTGTTGCCGGGGCCGAACAGCGAGGTGGCGATCCGGTTGGTGTTGCCGATCACGAACGTCACCGCCATCGTCTCGCCCAGCGCGCGGCCGAGACCCAGCATGATGCCGCCGACGACGGAGGTGCGGGTGTAGGGGATGACGATGGAGCGCATCACCTCCCACATCGTGCAGCCGACGCCGTAGGCCGATTCCTTGTAGACCGCGGGCACCGTCTCGAACACATCCCGCATCGTCGCGGCGATGAACGGCACGATCATGATCGCGAGGATCAGGGCCGCGGTGAACAGGCCGGTGCCGAAGGGCGGGCCGGCGAACAGGTCCTCGAGCACCGGAATGCCGTCGAACGTGTCGATGACGTGCGGCTGGATCCACTGCGCCATGATCGGCACGATCACGAAGAAGCCCCACATGCCGTAGATGATGGACGGGATGGCGGCGAGCAGCTCGATCGCCGTGCCGACCGGGCGGCGCACCCAGGCGGGCGCCAGCTCCGTCAGATAGACCGCGATCCCGAAGGACAGCGGCACGGCCATGATCAGCGCCAGCACCGAGGTCGCCAGCGTGCCGAAGACCGGCACCGCGGCACCGAACACCATCTGCACCGGGTCCCAGTCGGTGGAGATCAGGAACGCGGGCCCGAAGGCGCGGAACGCCTGCAGCCCGCCGATGGCGAGCACCACGATGATGGCGCCCAGCAACAGGAGTACGAAAACGCCGGCGAAGCGCGCGGCGCCCGCGAAGACGGCATCCCCCAGATGCGGCATGCGCCGCGGCGGCGCGGCGCTGGAGGCGGAGGCGGCGACTGCGTGTTGCAAGGCGGGGACCCTCGGCGGGGAAGAGAAGGGGCGCTGCCGGGAGGCGGGACCGGGTCCGTCCCCCGGCAGCGTCGTCGTCGGGATCAGAAGACCGGCTTGCCGTCCGGCGTCTTCACCTCGGAATGCCAGGCGGCGCGCACGCTGTCCTTCACCTTCGCCGGCAGCGGCACGTATTCCAGCTTGGTCGCCGCGTCGTCGCCGTTCTTGTAGGCCCAGTCGAAGAACTTCATGACGTTCGCGCTGCGGGACGGGTCCTTCGGATCCTTCGGCAGCTCGATGAACGTCGCGGAGACGATCGGCCAGCTCTTGTCGCCCGGCTGGTCGATCAGGTTCACGGCGAAGTTCTTGGCGTTCGCCCAGTCGCCGTTCGACGCCGCGGCCGAGAACGCCTCCATCGTCGGGGACACGTAGTGGCCCGCCTTGTTGCGGAGCTGGACGGTGGTCAGCTTGTTCTGCGCCGCATAGGCGAACTCGACATAGCCGATGCCGCCGCGCGTGTTGTGCACGGTGGCCGCCACGCCGTCATTGCCCTTCGCGCCCGCGCCGGCCGGCCACTTCACGCTGGTGTTCGCGCCAACCTTGTCCTTCCACTCGGAGCTCACCGCGGACAGGTAGGACGTGTAGACGTAGCTCGTCCCCGACCCATCCGCGCGGTAGACCGGCGCGATCGCCATGCTGGGCAGCTTCACGTCGCGGTTGGCCTCGACGATCTTCGGGTCGTTCCACTTCGTGATCTTGCCGCCGTAGATCTCGGCCAGCAGCTCACCCGGCAGGCGCAGCTTGTTGCTCTCCACGCCGGGGATGTTCACGATCACCACGACGGCGCCCATCACGGTCGGGAACTGCAGCAGCTTGCCGCTCTCGAGCTTGGCAGGGTCCATCGGCGCGTCCGAGGCACCGAAATCGACGGTGCGGTTGAGGATCTGGTTCTGGCCGCCGCCGGAGCCGATCGCCTGGTAGTTCAGCTCGATGCCGATGGCCGACTTCGCGGCCTCGCCCCACTTCGTATAGACGGGAGCGGGGAACGTGGCGCCGGCGCCCGTGATCTGCTGGGCCTGGGCAGCCACGGTGAAGCCGGCCAGGCTGATCGCCAGGGCCGTCATGGCGAGTTTCATCATCATCCTCCTCGGAGTCTTCGACGCGATGCGCGGGCCGGAACCTAGGGAGGGTGTGGGTCCGTCCTATTGCAGTTTTATGAACGTTCGATGACACACGCCGGCGCAGCTTCCGGATCACCCGGCCTCGATATCCCGACCTGCAGGACCGTCATCCGTCGTTCCGTCACATGGGGCGACCGTGCCGATACGCTCCCGGCCAGGTGAGCGATCACAGCGCGGCGGACTTCCCCCCGGCGGGTTTTCCTCTCGGCGGACTTCCGACTGGCGGACGGCTCCCTCGCGCACGGCCCCCGGCCGGACGGCTCGACCCCAGAACGACCACGGGCCGGATCATCCTCCCAAGCAGTCCGTGACGAGCGGGAGCGGCGCGGTGGACGAAGCGGCGCGGGCATGATGCAGTGCAGCAGATCGGGACCGGGAGAGAGCCATGGCTGAGATCGACGGTGCGCGCCTGCTGCGGGACCTCCAGACGCTGCGTGGCATCGGCACCTACGAGACCGGGGTGCATCGCCCGACCTTCTCGGCCGAGGACGTCGAGGCCCGTCACTGGTTCGCGGCGCAGTTGGCCGAAGCCGGGCTCGCGGTCGAAATCGACGGCATCGGCAACGTGATCGGCCGCGATCCCGCACCTGGCCGCAAGCTGCTGATCGGGTCGCATCTCGAGACGCAGGACCATGCGGGATGGCTCGACGGGGCGCTGGGCGTGGCCTACGGGCTCGAGATCGCGCGGAGCCTGGGCGGCGGGATCGACGTGGCCGCCTGGGCCGACGAGGAGGGGCATTTCGGCAGCTTCCTCGGCAGCCGCTCCTTCTGCGGGCTGGTGACCGAGGCGGAAATCGACCGCTGCCGCAACCGTGCCGGCCTGTCGCTGCGGGACGCGCTCCAGCAGGCAGGCTTCGCCGACCGACCCCGCGCCATGGTCGATCCGGCACGCTACCGGGGCTACCTGGAAGCGCATATCGAGCAGGGCGCCGAACTCGAGGACAAGGCGCTGAAGATCGGGGTCGTGACCGCGATCGTCGGCAGCCGGCGTTGGCGCATCGTCTTCGAGGGCGAGCAGAACCATGCCGGCACCACGCGCATGGCGGTGCGCAAGGACGCCGGGGTCGCGCTGGTGCGGTTCGCCGCCGCGATCGAGGACCGGTTTCCCGGCACCGCCAGCGAGCGCACGGTCTGGACCACCGGCAACATCCGGCTCGAGCCGGGAGCGCCCAGCATCGTACCCGGCCGCGCCGAGATGGTGTTCCAGTTCCGCGACACCGATCCCGCGACGCTCGACCGGCTGACCGAGGCGCTGCAGGGGCTCGCCGGCGAAGCGAACCAGGGTCCGTGCCGGGTCACGCTGGTGGAGACGGGCCGGACGGCGCCGGCCGCGATGGATGACGGATTCCAGGCGGCGCTGGAGGCCGCGGCGGAGCGGCGCGCGGCGGGGCAGCATCAACGCATGCCGAGTGGCGCCGGCCACGACGCACAGGTCCTCGCCGGCCGCATGCGGGCGGGGATGCTGTTCGTTCCCTCCATCGGCGGCATCAGCCATCACTGGGCGGAGAACACGCCGGACGAGGACATCGTGCTGGGCTGCCGCGTGCTGGCCGACGCGGCGGACGCCCTGCGCGTCGAAGCCTGACCGGGCGGAGGGTCCGCCCGCGGCGACGCCCCACCGCTGGTGACGCGGAGTACGGTGCCTCGTCCGGCACCGCCGCCACATCACGCGATCGCGTCAGCGACCGGGTATTTTTGCGTGATTGCGATCGATGGCCGGGTCCGTGCAGTCTCCCCGCGGGGGCGCGAAGACGCCTCCGCAACGAAGAACGGGAGAACGTCGATGAACGCACGTCACGCGCTGACCACGCGCCGGACCCTGCTCGCGTCGGCCGCCGCCGGATCGGCGGCGCTCGCGCTCTCGGGCCGCGCGCTTGCCAAGATGCCGCTCGGGCAGCCACAGGCGCCGTACTACTACCGTTTCATGCTGGGGAAGGCCGAGTGCACGGTGGTGACGGATGGCCAGTTGCCGCTAGGCGACCCGAACACGGCCTTCCTGAACATCGACAAGACGGAGATTGCCCGCGAGCTTCATGACAATTTCCTGCCCGCGGACAATGCGGTGCTGGAGCAGAACGTCCTGGTGGTGAATTTCGGCGACCGGGTGGTGCTGTTCGACACCGGCATGGGCGGCGACACCCTGTTCGGCCAGACGACGGGCAAGCTGCAGACGACGCTGCGCCAAGCCGGCATCCCGCCCGAGGCGGTCGATGCCGTGGTGATGAGCCACGCGCACATCGATCATTGCGGTGGGATCGTGGGGCCGAGCGGAGCGGCGAATTTTCCGAATGCGCAGTATTATCTGGGCGAGGCCGATTTCGACTACTGGACGGATGACGGCAAGATCCCGTCCAACTACCCGGCCCGTGCGCATTTCCTCGCCCAGGCCCGCAACAATCTGCTGCCCGTGAAGGAGCGCATCCACTTCTACAAGAACGAGGAGCAGATCCTGCCGGGCATCACCGTGCTCTCGGCCCCCGGGCACACGGTGAGCCACTCGATCTTCATGATCGAATCGGGTGGGAAGCAGCTCTGCTACGTGGGCGATCTCGCGCATCACCCGGTGCTGCTGCTGGAGCGGCCGCGCACCCAGTTCGCCTATGACACCGATCCGGCGCAATCGGCCGAAAGCCGGGTCCGGATGCTGGACATGCTGGCGGCGAACCGCACCCCGCTGCTCGCCTACCACTTCGCCTGGCCGGGCGTGGGCCATGTGGCGAAGCAGGGGGACGGGTTCCGCTATTACCCGCTGGGCATGGACCTGCAGAAGGTGGGCACGCTCTGAGCCCGGCCCCGAACCGGGGTTCGGGGGCGGCAGCCGGCCGCGCGGGGACAGGTCCGACCGCGCGGCAAGGGGGCGAGGACGGGGAGCGAGGACGGGGGGCGAGGGGGCACCGCACCAGGAGGTTCGGGCGCGGGGACACATCCGCGCGCCCGTGATGGTGCCATCCCGGCGGGCAGCGCCTATATTCAGCGCCAACGGGCGACTGCCCATCCTATCCGACCAGCCAACCCTGCCGCGCGGGCCGCGGCCTTGCGAGCGAACGAGGTTCCACACCCGGCATGGACGCGGCAACCGGCGACTTGGCCTTCCTGCCCTTGGGCGGGACGGGCGAGATTGGCATGAACCTCAACCTGTACCGCTGCGGCGGACGATGGCTTGCCGTGGATTGCGGCATCGGCTTCGGGGGCACGGAGTATCCGGAGGCCGACATCATGCTGCCCGATCCGGCGTTCATCGCCGATCGCCGGGAGCAGTTGCTCGGCCTCGTCATCACCCATGCGCACGAGGATCATATCGGTGCCGTCGCGCACCTCTGGCCGTCGCTGCGCTGCCCGGTGTACGCCACGCCCTTCGCCGCCGCGGTGCTGCGCCGCAAGCTGGGGGAGGCCGGCCTCGTGAACCAGGTGCGGGTCAACGTCGTCCCGCCCGGCGGCACGATCGACCTCGCGCCCTTCAAGCTCCGCTTCATCCGCCTGGCCCACTCGATCCCCGAGGCCCAGGCGCTGGTGATCGACACGCCGGCGGGTCTGCTGCTGCACACCGGTGACTGGAAGCTGGATCCGGAGCCGCTGATCGGGCCGCCCACCGACGAGGCGACGCTGGCGGAACTCGGCGACCGCGGCGTCCTCGCCATGATCTGCGACTCGACGAATGCCATGGTGGAGGGGCATTCGGGCAGCGAGGCGGAGGTGCGCCAGAGCCTGACCGCGCTCATCCGCGACCTGCGCGGCCGGGTCGCGGTGACCTGCTTCGCCTCCAACGTTGCCCGCATCGAGACGATCGCGCTTGCCGCCCGCGCGGCGGGGCGCAGCACGGCGCTCGTCGGCCGCTCGCTGCGCAACATGGATGCGGCGGCGCGCGAATGCGGCTACCTGAAGGGCCTGCCGCCCTTTCTGGGCGAGGACGACATCGACGACGTCCCCGACGACAACATCCTGATCCTGGTCACCGGCAGCCAGGGGGAGCCGCGGAGCGCGCTGTCGCGCATCGCGCAGGATAACCACCCGCGCGTCTCGCTGGGCGAGGGGGACACGGTGATCTTCTCCTCCCGCATGATCCCCGGCAACGAGCGGGCGATCGGCACGGTGCAGGACAACCTGGTGCGCCGCGGCGTGCACCTGATGACCGACCAGGACCACCTGGTCCACGTCTCCGGCCATCCGGCGCGGGACGAGCTCCGTCGGTTGTACAAGCTGGTGCGGCCCCGCTACGCCGTGCCGGTGCATGGGGAGTGGCGCCACCTGTCCGCCCATGCCGCGCTCGCGCAGGAGGCGGGGGCGACGCCCTTCCTGCTGGAGGACGGCGACGTGCTGAGTCTCTCGGGCAATCGGCCGGAGATCACCGACAGCGCCCCGGTGGGCCGGCTGGTGCTGGACGGCGCACGGCTGGTGCCGCTGAAGGGCGAGGTCATGGCCGCGCGCCGGCGCATGCTGTTCAACGGCGTGGTGGTCGGCAGCCTGGCGGTCGACGAGAGCGGGCGCCTGTTGGGGCGGCCGCGCGTCAGCGCACCTGGCCTGTTCGAGCCCGAGGATTCCGAGACCGACCGCGTGGTGAACGAGTTCGCCGATGCGCTGGCCGACCTGCCGGCCCCGCTCCGCCGCGACGACGCCGCGCTCGCCGACGCCGCGCGGGCGGCGTTGCGGCGCGCGCTGGGGCGGCGCCTGCAGAAGCGGCCGTTGGTGGACGTGCACCTGCTCCGGGTGTAAGCCGCGCCCCGTCTGCGGGATCGGGTGTAAGCCGCCCGCGTTTGCGGGACCCAAGGCCGATGAACTGGTTCACTGGCATCGTGCTCTACATCCTGATCTGGTGGACGGCGCTGTTCGCCGTGCTGCCGATCGGGACGCGCACCGTCGAGGATCCGGATGCGGCGACCGGGTGGCGGGGGGCGCCGGTCCGGCCCTTGCTGATGCGCAAGCTGATCGCGACCACGCTGGTTGCGGCGGTGATCTGGGTGGGCGCGTATCTGCTGATCACCAGCGAGTATGTGAGTTTCCGCCACGGCATGTTCGCCGCTCCGCCGCTGCCCGACTGACGGCGTAGTGCTGCTCGCGTCCCCTCCCCGTGTCATGGCCGGCGCAGGCCGGCCATCCACGACTTGCTCCGCCTCCCGGCATCCCTGCGGCCAGACCGCAGGCACCAAGTAAAGCCACCCATTTCTCTGAAATGAACGCGCGTTGACGCGGGCGAGGCGGGGCCTTTCCGGCACCCAGACCTGCCCGCGGAACCTGGCGTTTCCTCCCCAAACTTGGCCCCGCTCCGCCCTCTGCTGGTCGTGTTACGCGGCCAAGTCGACCATTACATGAGACACCCCCGGGAGTCACGCTGGATCATGCGAAATGGGGCAAAAAATCGGCAAAATCGTGCGCGCTTTTGTTGTGCGGCGCACAAAAACTGCGCAAACACGGATCCGCCCCGCACCCCGCGCGCTCCCCTTCCGATCCCGCGCCGGGAAAGCTAGGGTCCGCGCGTCACTCATCTGGAACATGTCCCGCAATGCGCCTCTCCCGCAGCTTCATCCCCACCATGAAGGAGACCCCGGCCGAGGCGCAGATCGCCTCGCACCGGCTGATGCTGCGCGCCGGACTCGTGCGCCAGACCTCCGCCGGCATCTATGCCTGGTTGCCGCTCGGATACCGCGTCCTGCGCAACATCGAACGCATCGTGCGCGAGGAGCAGAACGCTGCCGGGGCGCAGGAACTGCTGATGCCCACCATCCAGTCGGCGGAGCTGTGGCGCGAGAGCGGCCGCTACGACGATTACGGGAAGGAGATGCTGCGCATCAGGGACCGGCATGACCGCGACATGCTGTACGGGCCGACCAACGAGGAGATGATCACCGACCTGTTCCGCCAGTCGGTGAGGAGCTATCGCGAAATGCCGCAGATCCTCTACCACATCCAGTGGAAGTTCCGTGACGAGGTGCGCCCCCGCTTCGGCGTCATGCGCGGCCGCGAATTCCTGATGAAGGACGCCTATTCCTTCGACATGGACCATGCCGGCGCCGTGGTCAGCTACCGCAAGATGATGCTGGCCTACATGCGCACCTTCCAGCGCATGGGCCTGAAGGCGATTCCGATGGTGGCCGATACCGGTCCGATCGGCGGCGACCTCAGCCACGAATTCATCATCCTCGCCCCCACCGGCGAGAGCCAGGTCTACTACGACGCCGCGTTCGAGGAGGTCGACTACGGCTCCTCCGGCTCGGGCGGGTTCAGCTACGAGGACGCGGGGGACCTGCACCGCTTCTTCGAACTCATGACCACGAACTATGCCGCGACCGACGAGAAGCACGACGAGGCCAAATGGGCCACGATCGCCCCCGAACGGAAGCGCGAAGGACGCGGGATCGAGGTCGGGCACATCTTCTACTTCGGAACACGCTACACGAAGGCGATGGGCGTCACCGTCGCCGGTCCCGACGGCAAGCCGGTGTGCCCGGAGATGGGCAGCTACGGCGTCGGCGTCTCCCGCCTGGTCGGCGCGGTGATCGAGGCGAGCCATGACGCGGCGGGGATCATCTGGCCGGACGCGATCGCGCCGTTCAAGGCGGCGATCCTGAACCTCAAGCGCGGCGACGCGGCCTGCGACGCTCTGTGCGAGCAGCTCTACGCCCGGTTCGGGTCCGCGGCGCTGTATGACGACCGGGACGACCGCGCCGGTGTGAAGTTCGCGGATGCCGACCTGCTGGGTCATCCCTGGCAGATCGTGGTCGGCCCCCGCGGCGCCGCCGCCGGCAAGGTCGAACTCAAGCGCCGCGCCACCGGTGAGCGCGTCGAGGTCACGCCGGAGGAGGCGCTCGCGCGGGTCGGGTGAGTTCGGCCCACCCGGCCGCTCGCCCTCGCTGGCGCCCAGTCCCGGCGTCGCCGCATCCCGTCCCGACGTCGCGGCCTCCAATCCCGGCGTCGCCGCGTCCAACCCAGGCGTCGCCGTTTTCAGTGTCATGGCCCGCGCAGGCGGGCCACCCACGACTTCCCATCGGCACGAAGTCGTGGATGGCTGCCCGTCGGCGGCCATGACATGTGGGCCTCGCTCACGCCAACACTCGGAGCCACCGCATGTTCGGCCCCTTCGAACGCATGGTCGCCGGCCGCTATCTTCGCGCCCGCAAGGGCGAGCGGTTCGTCTCGATCATCGCGATCTTCTCCCTGGTCGGCATCGCCCTCGGCGTCGCCACCCTGATCGTCGTGACCTCCGTCATGAGCGGCTTCCAGACCGAACTCGTGCAGCGCTTCCTCGGCGTGAACGGGCACGTCACGATCCAGGCCTATGCCGGCCAGGCGATCGACGATTACGGGCCGCTCACCCAGAAGATCCGCGATATCCCGGGCGTTGCCTCGGCGATCCCGGTGCTCGACGGCCAGGTACTGCTCTCCACGCCGGATGGCGGTGCCCGCGGTGGCCTCGTGCGCGGCATCACCCAACAGGACCTGCGTGCGCTCGGCCCGATCGGCGGGCACGTGGTGGCCGGTAGCCTGGATGCGTTCACCGGAGACGATGCGCTGGTCATCGGCGTCGGTCTCGCACAGGCCTACCGCCTGCGTATCGGCGACTCGCTCACCCTGATCTCCCCCCAGGGCGCCGCGACCGCCTTCGGCACGATCCCCCGCGTGCGCGCCTACAAGGTGGTCGCGATCTTCGATGCCGGGCTCAACGACTACAACAACTCGGTCGTGTTCCTGCCGCTCTCCGCCGCCCAGGTGTTCTTCCAGAAGCCCGACGGCGTGACCGGCATCGAGATCCGCCTAACCGATCCCGATCGCGTGGAGGCCGTCGCGCCCGCGCTGCGGGAGGCGATCGGCAACCGGCAGGTCTATGCGCGTGACTGGCGCCACGCCAACGACATGCTGATCTCGGTCCTGCAGGTGCAGAAGGACACGATGTTCATCGTCCTCGGCATGATCGTGCTGGTGGCCGCGTTCAACGTGGTCTCCTCCCTGATCATGCTGGTCAAGGACAAGCGCGGCGACATCGCGGTGCTGCGCACGATCGGCGCCTCCTCGGGTGCGGTGCTGCGGATCTTCCTGATGTGCGGCGCCTTCGTCGGCGTCTCGGGCACGCTGATCGGCACGATCATCGGCGTGCTGTTCTGCCGCAACATCGTCGCGATCCAGCACTTCGTCGAGCGGGTGACCGGCGGACGCGTGTTCGATTCCTCGGTCTTCATGCTGACCACGCTGCCGGACCAGGTCGACTGGGGCGACGTCGCGCAGGTCGTCGTCCTCGGCCTTGCGCTCTCGCTGCTCGCGACGCTGTATCCCAGTTGGCGTGCCGCGCGGACGGACCCCGTGGAGGCGCTGCGCCATGAGTGAACCGCTGGTCCTGCGCGCCGTGCAGCGCGTCTATCGCGGTGCGGCAGGCGACCTGCCCGTGCTGCGCGGCGTCGACCTGACCTTGCGGGCGGGCGAGATCGTGGCGCTCGTCGCCCCCTCGGGCGCGGGCAAGTCGACGCTGCTGCACGTCGCCGGGCTGCTCGATCGGCCGGATGGGGGCAGCGTGATCGTCGAGGGGCGGGAGGTCGGCGGTCTGCCCGATGCCGCCCGAACCGCGGTGCGGCGCGACACGATCGGCTTCGTCTACCAGGCGCACCATCTGCTCGCGGAGTTCACTGCGCTCGAGAACGTGGTGCTTCCCCAGCTCATCGCGGGCACGTCCCGCCGCGAGGCGACCGCGCGGGCGGCCGGGCTGCTGGAAAGTCTCGGGCTCGCCGCGCGGACCGGCCATCTGCCGGGCAAGCTGTCGGGCGGCGAGCAGCAGCGCGTCGCCATCGCCCGCGCGCTCGCCAACCGGCCGAAGGTGCTCCTGGCCGACGAGCCGACCGGAAACCTCGACGTGGCGACCGCCGAGATCGTGTTCGCGCAATTGCTGGCGACGGTGCGGGACCAGGGACTCGCCGCGCTGATCGCGACGCACAACCCCGATCTCGCCGCGCGGATGGACCGGACCGTCACGCTGCGCGGCGGGCGGGTCGCCGAGAGCTGAGCCGGGGAAGCCTTACGCCGCCCGCAAGGCGCCCACCACGGTCGACAGCGTCTCCAGGTCCGCCGCCGATGCGATCGGAATGCTCACCTCGGCGTCCGTGACCACGTGGGCGTAGCGAGCGCGCAGCTTCGCCGCGATCTCGTCCACCGTACCGACCGTCGCGTAGAGATCCAGCATCTCGTCCGAGATGAGGCCCGGCATTTCCTCCCAGCGCTGCTCGCGGGACAGCACGCTCATGCGGCGGGCGAGATCTCCGTAGCCGTGGAAGTCGAACGCCGCGCGATAGGCGGGGGTGGAGCAGTAGAACGCGACCCGCGCCCGCACGTCCTCCCGCCGCTTCGCGAGCTCCGCCTCGGTGCGCGCGGTTGCGATCAGCGGCTTGATCGCGACCGCGAAGCCTCGCGCGTCGCGGCCGGCCCGGGCGGCGCCCTCATGCACCGCGGGCAGCATCACCTGCTCGATATAGGCGGCGGTGCAGACCGGGTGCGGGCGAATGCCCTCGGCACATTCCCCCGCGATGCGGCTCATGATCGGGTTCACCGCGGCGAGCTGCACCTTGATGTCGGGATGCTCGATCGGGCCGGGATCGAACAGCGGCACCATCAGGCTCAGGCGATAATGCTCGCTCTCGAACGCCAGCTTCTCGCCGGTCTGCCAGCAGCGCCACACCGCCCGGAGCGCATGCACGTAGTCGCGGATCCAGGGGCCGGCCGGGTGCCAAGGCATGCCGTAGCGCCGCTCGATATGGGCGCGCACCTGCGTCCCCAGGCCCAGGATGAAGCGGCCGCCCGAGAGCCGCGCGAGCGTCCAGGCGGTCATCGCCATGCTGGCCGGGCTGCGCGGGAAGGCGATCGCGACCGCGGTGGAGAGGCGCAGCCGCGTCGTCGCCTGGGCGGCGAGGGCTGCGAGCAGGAACGGGTCCTCCTTGCACTCCTCGAACGCGATGCCGTCATAGCCGAGCTGCTCGACGGTGCGGGCGTCCTCGAACACGCGGGTGACGTCGAGCGGCACCTCCGGGGCTCGCACACCCGGGTCCACCTTGCCCAGGGGCAGCAGCGTTTCGACGCGCATCCGACGGCCTCCCATCCGGTTCTTGCTTCCCGCAACCGGTAGCATCCGGCCGGGAACGCGGCGAGTCAGCCGACCATCAGGCTCCGCAGCAACGGGAGCAGCGCCGCGGCCGCGGCGCGGTGGCCGGCGATGTCGGGATGCGCGCCGTCGCCCGAGGCGTTGAACAGCGGCCAGAGCCGGGGCGGATGATCGGCATTGCTCATCAGCCGGTCGTAGTCGAGCAGGGGCAGGCCCGACCGGCGCGCGCGTTCGTTGTTGATCTGCCGGATCGCCTCCGCTGCCGCGTCGGGCGTGTCGCGGATGGGCCACGGCGAGATGGTGACGTAGATCGGCACGCCGCCGGCCGCCAAGGTCAGCGCGGCCATGCGCTGCGCGGCCGCCCAGGTGAGATCCTGCGCCGCTGCCGTGTGCGGGTCGGCGCGGGTCGCGACCTGGATCAGCGTGAAGTCGGGCCGGTAGAGCGGAATCGCCCGTTCCGCGCCCGCCGCGATCAGGCGCATGACCGGGGCACCGGTCGGGTGGTTGTACAGCGCCGCGCACGGCACGCCCGTCTCGGTCAGCCGTCGTGCGGCGATCCGCGCGAAGGCGCCGCGATCGTGCGGGGTCGAGGCACCCGCGACGATCGAGGAGCCGCAGTACAGCAGCGTGTAGCCCCCGGCGGCGGACCAGCACTGGACCGCCTGCACCGGGTGTGAGGACGCGGGGACGAAGCCCATCTCCGCCACGCGGGTCAGCGGCGCGGGCGCGGCGAACAGCGCGGAAGGGCCGCCGACATCGGGCGGGTCCTCGGTGAGGCCGGGGTTCACGGTCGGCAGACCCCAGCCCTGGCCCTCCGTCACCTCTGCGCGCACCAGGATGAGGCGTTCCGTGCCGTCCGCGTCGGTCCGCGAGAGCAGGCCTCCGGTCGGCATCCAGTCGGAGTGGAAGCCGAAGGTCGTGGGCGGCACCATGGCCTCGGCCGGGCCACCCCGGGGCGTGCGGTCCGGCTCCAGGTCGGCGCCGCGCGCAGCAAACCGGACCGGGCGGAACGCCGTGAGGTCGATCGAGCCGTCCCACCTGCTGGGCAACCAGCCATTCCCGACCCGCGCGGTGGGCGCCCAGAGCGCCCGCACCCGATAGGGCGCGGCGCCACCGTTGCCGAAGACGAGCCGGACGTGGCTCGCCTGTGCCGGGAGCGGGACCAGCACGCTCGCGGTGCCGTTCGGCGGCAGCGGGCCCGGCGGCGCGCCGGGCTTCGGATCGTAGACGGGGGAGACGGTCTGGCGCGGGTTGCGCGGCAACGGGTCGGGAGCACCGGCATGGGCCGCGTCGGGACGGAGAAGGCCGATCCCGGCGGCGGTCAACAGCACGCGGCGGGGGATCATGGCCGCGGCGTCAGGGCTCGAACGGCGGGGCCGGACCCGTCATCGTCGCAGGCGCGTGCTGCCGGGCGCCGCCCATCGCGCCTCAGACCTGCTGGCCGCCGTCGATATGGACCTCCGTCCCGGTGATGTAGCTCGCCTTGTCGGAGCACAGGAAATACAGCAGTTCCGCGACTTCCTGTGGCTGGCCGAGGCGGCGCAGCGGGACCGTGCGCTCCACGATCTCCTTCGTGCCGGGGGAGAGGATGGCCGTCTCGATCTCGCCGGGGGAGACCGCGTTCACCCGCACCCCGCGCTCCCCCAGTTCGGCGGCGAGCTCGCGTGTCAGGGCGGCCAGGGCGGCCTTGGAGGTCGCATAGGCCGCGGAGGCGAAGGGGTGGACGCGCGACCCGACGATCGAGGTGATGTTCACGATCGCGCCGCGGCTTTCGGTCAGCAGCGGCGTGAGCGTCTGCGTCAGGGCGATGGTAGCGAAGAAGTTCACGTTGAAGATGTGCAGCCAGTCCCGATAGGCCATCTCGAGCGCGCTGATCTTCCCCCCGCCACGCGTCTTGGGAGAGATCGCGGCGTTGTTGATCAGGGCATCGAGGCGGCCCCCGGTGATGTCGCGAATCCGGGGCAGGGCGGCATGCACCGCCTCCACGTCGGACAGGTCGAGCTGGATGTGGTTGCGTTCGCCCCCCTTCCAGGGGCAGCGCGGGTCGAACGCCTGGCGGGAGATGGTCAGCACGCGCCAGCCATGGTCGGAAAACGTCTTGACGGTGGCGTGGCCGATGCCTCGGCTCGCGCCGGTCAGCATCAGAACCCGTTCGGACTGCGGCATGACGGCGTTCCTTTCGCGCACCGGGTCAGCATACCGGGTCCGCGGAAGGGGGTCGACTCCGACCATGCTGGATTCCAATGGGTTGGCACACGCGGCCGGTCCGCCATCGCGACCAGAGACGCCGCTCGGGCACGTGATCACGCGTTCGAGCGGATTTCGGAACGGTTCGCCATATTGTGACGAAGCCCGCCCAGGGTCCGCCACGATCTATCGCTTATGTCGATGCGTTGAAGGAGACCTGTCATGGCATCTTTCCGCGCACCTGCGATCGCCCTGGGCTTGCTTGCGTTCGGCACGCTGTTCGCCGCGGCGCCGGCCAAGGCCGATTGGTATGGGCCGGGGTGGGGCTGGCGGCGGCCGCACCCGCATTGGCACCGGCATTGGGGGCCTCCGGCCGTCGTGGTGGCGCCGCGCCCATACTACTACGGGCCGCCGCCTGTCGTGTATGCGCCGCCGCCGCCCGTGGTCTATGCGCCTCCGCCGCCCGTCTATTACCCGCCCTCCGTTTCCCTCGGCTTCGCAATCCGCTGAGCCGCAAACCGAAAGGACATCACCTTGCGACATTTGATTCTTCCCGCCGCCCTGGGTCTTGGACTCGCCGTCGGGCTGGGCGGCTGCACGGATCCCTATGATCCCGGCCAGCGCGCGGTCGGTGGCGGATTGCTGGGCGCCGCCGGCGGCGCCGCGATCGGTGGGCTGGCCGGCGGCGGCACCGGGGCCGCGATCGGCGCGCTGGGTGGTGGTGCCCTGGGCGCGGTCGGTGGCGCGGCGACGACGCCGCAGCGTCCGGCGCCCACCTACTACAGCGCCCCGCCGCCGACCTATCGCGGCTACTGAGCCTGAACTGTCATCCCGCGGCGGCCCGCACTGCGCCGCCGCGGGCTGGGGACGCGGAACGAGGGCGGGGTTTGACCCCGCCCTTTCCGTGTCGACCCGGCAGGGCGTTCCTCTCCGAGGCTCAGCTCCGTTCGGAGTCGGCGCCGCTGCCCGAACCGGTCACGCCCGACCGGGAGGGGGCGTCGCTCTTCGGCTGGACAGTGCGCGTGATGCCCGCGACCTCGGCATCCTGCTTGTCCCATTTCGCCTTGCCGGACGCTGTGCCGCGATCGGTGGCCGGGTCGGGGACCGTCTTGTCGTCTTCCGTGGACATGGCTCTCTCCTTCTGGGGCGAACGGAAGGAGAGCGCGGCAGGCGCGCGTGGGTTCGCCGCGCGCCGTTCGGTCAGTCCGCGAAGACCGCCACGGGGGCGCCGGTCGCCGGGGCTGGCGCGCGGAACAGCCCGCCCAGCGTGGGGTGCGCGGCGAGCACCTCGGCCGATTTCCCCTCCCGCAGCGACGTCACGTAGAGCTGCTCGTCCGCGAAGCAGGGCATGGTCGGGCCGGGAACCGGGAAGGGAATCTTCGCCAGCAGTTCACCGGTGGGGGAGAAGCAGTTGAGCACCCCGGCAGAGGGTCCGGCCGACCAGTAGTTGCCGTCGGCGTCCATGGCGGCGCCGTCGGGACGGCCGTCCTCGTTGCCGAGCCGCGCGAGCACGCGGTGGTTGCGCATGTCGCCGGTGGTCGGGTCGAAATCCCAGGCTTCGATCAGTCCGCCCGAGGTATCGGAATGATACATCACCCTCTCATCGGGCGACCACGCCAGACCATTCGAGGAGGCGATCCCCGTGGTTCGGGTCTCCACCCGGCCGTCTGGCGTCACGCGGTAGAGCGAACCGATCGGCTGGCGGGGCGAGTGTTCGTCCATCGAGCCCACCCAGAACGCCCCGTCCGGACCGACCTTGCCGTCGTTCAGGCGCGTGCTCGCCGGCTGATCGATCGGGCCGGTGAGCTCGTCGATCGTGCCGGTCTTGGGATCGAACATCACCACCCGGCTTCGCAGGGCCACCACCAGCCGCCCCGAACGCGCCAGCCCCAGGCTGGGAACGACCTCGGGGAGATCCCAGCTCTGCTGGGCACCGGTATCGACCGAGAGCGCATTGATGCGCTTGCCTGGGATGTCGACGAACAGGATCCGTCGATTGGTCCGGTCCCAAACCGGCGATTCGGCCACGCCACAGCGGCTGTCCCAGACCAATTCGAACGTGCTCATCCTGCTCTCCCGGACCGTCCCGATGCTCGACCTCACGCGGCGCTCAGCTGCGCCGCACGTTCCAGAACACGGGACTGCCCTTCAGGATGCCGGTCAAGTTGCCCTGGTAGGCGGTCGGCATGAAGTACTGGCCCAGCGGCACGTAGGGCACGTCCTTGAACGCCTGCAGCTGGATCTGTTCGGCCAGCGACTTCTGTGCGGCCAGGTCGGGCGCGACGAACCAGGCGCTGCGGAGCGCCTCCAGCGTCGGGCTGTCGGGCCAGCCGGGCGCCGCCGCCTTGCCGTTGGCGCGGAGGAAGATGTGTCCGGCGGGGTTCACCATGTCGAGCCCCGACCAGCTCGTGTGGAACAGGCTCCAGCCGCCCTGGTCCACCGGGTCGGTCTTGGCGCGGCGCTGCACCAGGGTCGCCCAGTCCATCGGCTGGGCATCGACGGTCATGCCGATGCGGGTCAGCAGGTCCGCGGAGATCTCGGCCAGTGCCTTGGCCGACGGGATATCGGTCGGAGAGAGCAGGACCACCTTCTCCCCCTTGTACCCCGCCTCGGCCAGCGCCTTCTTCACGGCGTCGAGGTCGCGCGGGCTGGTGAGCGCCTGCATCCCGGCATCGTTCGCGAGCGGCGTCCCGGGGCAGAAATACCCGACCCCCTCCTGCCACAGCGCCGGATCGGTGCCGACCATGCCGACCATGTAGTCCGCCTGGGAGACGGCGCCGATGATGGCGCGCCGGATTGCCGGATTATCGAAGGGCGGGTGGAGCTGGTTGAACCGCATCGTCGCGACGAAGCCGGTCGGTACCGTCGTCTCGACCTTCAGGCGCGACTGGCGGCGCAGCAGCGGCAGCAGGTCGGCATTGGGGGCGAGCCACCAGTCGATCTCGCCGCGTTGCAGGGCGGCGGAGACGGTGGACGGGTCCGGCATGATCCGCCACTCGATCCGGTCGAAATGGGCGACCTTTGGGCCGCTGGTGCCCTCGGGGACCCCGTCGGCGCGGGGCACGTAGCCGTCGAACCGCTCGTAGACCACCAGCGCGCCGGGCACCCGCTCGTCGGCCTTGTAGCGGTAGGGGCCGCTGCCGACCATTTCCGTGACCTGCTTGAACGGGTCGGTGCGGGCGAGCCGCTCCGGCATGATCGGGCACATGCTGGGCGGCGTCTTGGCCAGGGCGTCGGGCAGGAGCGGGAAGGGATGCTTGAGCCGGATCACGATCGTCTTGTCGTCCGGTGCGTCGATCGCGTCGGTGGCGGCGAGCAGCGCCTGGCCGAACCCGTCCCGCGCCCCCCAGCGGCGGATCGAGGCGGCCGCGTCGCGTGCGAGGACGGGTTCCCCGTCGTGGAATTTCAGCCCGTCCCGCAGCGTGATCGTCCAGACCGCACCGTCCTTGTCGCTGCTGGCCCCGGCCGCCATCTGCGGCTGCGGATTGTAGGCGGCGTCCAGCCCGAACAGCGTGTCGAAGACCAGGAAGCCGTGGTCGCGGGTCTGGTAGGTGGTGGTCCAGACCGGATCGAGCACCGCGATGTCCGCCTGCGGCACGAAGGTCAGCACGCGCTTGCCCTGCGCCTGGACGATGGAGGGCGCAACGAGCGGACTGCCGAGCGCGGCGGCTCCGGCTTGCAGGAACGTGCGGCGTTTCATGGAACTCTCCAGCTCAGGCGAAGCGGATGCGTGGTATCACATCGTCGCCAGCGGTGTCCCGCGGTGTGCGGACGGCGCCTCTCCCACTCGTGAGGCGATTTGCCGTAATGATGCCGCGTCCGAACGGCATGGGCCGACCGCTCGAACGTAAAGGAGGACGGTAGCGCGAATGCGGAAACGGATCGGAACGGCGCTCGTGGCGCTCTCGGCCGGGGCGGCTTTCGGGGTGCTGGGCAGTGCTGCCCCGCGCGCGGCCGAACTCGCCACCTATTACCACGTCGGAAGCTGGGACGCGTTCAGCGGACGGGGAGAGGACGGGCGCTACGTCTGCGGGGTGGGCAACACCAACCCGGATGGCCGCCGCTTCACCCTGCGCTTCGTGATCGGCGGCACGGAGGTGCTGTTCTCGGCGAGCAAGCCGAGTTGGAACATCCCGGCGGACACGCAGGTCCCGGTGGTGATGCAGATCGGCCTGGATGCGCCCTGGACGATGCAGGCCCACGGCAATGAGCACGCCCTGAGCTGGACCATGGAACGCGCGGCCATCCAGACGTTCGATGAGCAGTTCCGCCGCGCGATGTCGTTGACGCTGTCCTTCCCCGAGGGGAACGAGGCGCCCTGGACGGTGCCGCTGAACGGCTCGACCGCGATCAGCAACGCGTTTGGCCGCTGCATCACGGACCTGACCGCCCGGAGCGGCGGCACCAGCCCAGCGGCCGCGCCGCAAGGGCCGACCCAGCCTTTCGGCACGCAGATTCCTGCGGCGGGGAGCTCAGGCGCGACAGGGGCCGCGCCTGCCTCGAATGCACCGAGTCAGCCGATGAAGTCGCAATAGGCGAACCGAGGGGCGACCTCCGGGGGGGGTGTTCTGAGGCGAGCGTGGGGCGACACGGTCCGGGTCCGCCGGCGGACCGTGCCGCGCATGTTCGCCTCACCCGATCTCACGCTGCAGGCGCTTGGGCGCGGTCATGCTCCAGCTTCGACGGATGAGCCCCGCGAGTTCCTCCCAGTCGACCGGGGCCTCCAGTCGGATGCCGATCCAGCCCTTCGACCCGACATAGGGCGGTCGGAAGAAGCGCTCCGGCGCGGCCTCGACCAGGATCGCCTGCACGCCCGGCGGGGCCTTGCACCAGACGGAGGCCTTTCCCTCGAACCGGTGCACCATGGCGAAGATCTTGTCGCGGACGCGGAAGGTGGGTGCCTCCCACGTTTCCTTTTCCTGCGCCTCGGGCAGCGCGAGACAGATCGCGCGAAGCCGGTCGATCGACGTCATGCGGTCTCTCGTGTCACGATGGGAGTCTCCGACCCGTGCCAGGTGAAGCGCCAGGTACCGTCCTTCCGCACGTTGCCCACCAGCGCCGGCCGGAAGCACGCAAGACACGTTCCATCCGGATCCCGGGTGCTCGGGTAGACGACGCCGAGCGAACCTTCCGCCAGGAGCCGGGCGGCGAGCGCCTGGGAGGCCAGGTAGCTGTCTGGCGCCAGGCAGTCGGCGAAGGCAGGGGACTGGCGAAGGTCGTGGAACGCAGCCGAGAAGTCCGCGAGATACGCGTCATAGGTCACGCTGTCCCGCAGCACGCCGATCTCCAGCAAATGCAGCGTCTTGTGGAACGTCACCTCGGCCACGGCGGTCGACAGGGCGAACCCGGCATACCAGGCGCCACGGTCCGGCCCGTTGAAGCGGCTGCCCAGCGGGTGCGGGTGGCAATAGGCCGCGTTGACGATGCGGAAATGCGGCACGCCGAACACCAGTTCGGAGAGCCCGATGCCCGGCAGGAGTTCGTTCTCGGCCGCGAGCCGGTCGTTGGTCGCGTTGTCGAGGTCGAACAGGTCCGCGAGCATCGCATCATCCTCCCCGGACAGCAGCGTCAGCACGGACGCGCCCTGCGGCAGGCTGTACTGCGACGGGATCAGGCGCTGCGTGTCGTACTGGCGCACCAGGGTGACGGGCGGAAGGGTCTCGTCCATCAGAAACCGCCACGCCGCGCGTCCAGCAGGCGGCGGACGATCTGCATCGCCGGGATACCGCCCGCGATCATGTAGGCGAGCGGCGCCTGGCCCCGGAAGATCCGGTTGGCGTTCGGCAGGCGCACCCAGGTGTCGGCCAACTCCGGCCCGTGCAGGATATGCAGCGCCTTGAAGATGCCGATCAGGTACGAGAGCCGCAGCAGCCGGTCGGCGTCCAGCACACGGTCGGGCTGCTTCTTCATCTCGTACCAGGCCCCGTTCGACATGCCGCCCAGCAAGGCGCGCGCATCTTCGTCCCGCAGCCGCCAACGCTGGGCGAGGGCCAGGAACGCCTTGATCGCGGACGCGCTCAGCCGCTCCCGCTCCGCCTTTCGGCTGAGATCGACGAGCGGGGAGGGATCGTAGCGGCTGGCCGGGTAGGCTTCACGGGGCAGCACCATGCGGCTGACTCTCCGGTTTCAGACGAAAGTAAGAACGGTTCTGGAGAGATGCAAGGGAAACCGCGGGACACTTGCGCCGTCGCAGGGAACCCGGTTCCGTGCGCAGCGGAGGACTCGTCCATGACCGACCATCCGCTTCTCCCCACCTTGCGGGCCGCCCGTGTGGTCCCCGTGATCCGTACCCACACGACCGCGCATGCGGCGACCGCGGTGCGCTGGCTGCGGGAGGCCGGGCTGCGCATCTTCGAGCTGACGATGACGATCCCGGACGCGCCGGCGCTGATCCGGGAACTGGCCGCGGAGCCGGATCTGCTGGTCGGTGCGGGCACGGTGCCCGATGCGGCGACGGCGGAGCGGTGCCTGGCCGCGGGCGCGCGCTTCCTGGTGGCGCCCTGGGTCGATCCGACGCTTGCGGCCCCCTGTCGCGCGGCCGGCGCGGCGCTGATGCTGGGGGCGGTCACGCCGACCGAGGTGCGGGCGGCGCTCACCGCAGGGGCCGACGTGGTGAAGGTGTTTCCCGCATCCTCCGTGGGCGGGCCGGGGCACATCCGCGCCTTGGCGAGCGTGCTGCCCGGTGTCGCCTTCTGTCCGACCGGTGGCGTCGATCCGGGCAATTTCACGACCTACCTCGCGGCCGGAGCGGCGTTCGTCGGCATGGGCGGCGCCCTGGTCGACGAGAAGCGGATCGCCGCCGGTGACCGCGCCGCGATCGAGGCCGCCGCGCGGGCGGTGCAGGGGGCGGCGTGATGCCGGTCGAGCTGCTCTGCATGGGCGAGCCGATGCTGGAGTTCTCCCAACTCCCGCCGGAGCCCGACGGCAGCCGGCACTTCCTCGAGGGGCATGGCGGCGATACCTCCAACGCTGCCATCGCCGCCGCCCGCCAGGGCGCGCGCGTCGGCATGATCACCGCGCTGGGGCGCGACATGCCGGGCGACAGCTTCATCGCGCTGTGGGAGCGGGAGGGTGTGGACTGCACGACGGTGCTGCGCGACGAACGCTTCCTGACTGGCGTGTATTTCGTCACCCATGACGCGGCAGGGCACCATTTCCTGCACTACCGCGCCAACTCGGCCGCGGCGAACTATCGCGCGGCGGACCTTCCGCTGGCGGCGATCCGCGCGGCGCGCATGCTCTATGTGTCGGGGATCAGCCAGGGCATCTCCGAATCCGCCTGCGATGCGGTGTTCGCGGCGATAGCGGTGGCGCGGGCGGCCGGGGTGATGGTTGCGTACGACACCAACTACCGCCCGCGCCTGTGGCCGCCGGCCCGCGCCGCCGCGGTGATGCACGCCGCGATCGCCGAGGCCGACGTCGCGTTCCCCGGCATGGAGGACGTCACGACGCTGACCGGCCTCACCGATCCCGAGGCGATGGTCGACTTCTACCTGGGCCTCGGCTGCCGGATCGTGGTGCTGAAGATGGGGATCGACGGTGCGTTGCTGGGGACCGCGGACGGGGCGCGGATGCGCATCCCGGCGCATACCGTGGAGGCGGTGGACGCGACCGGGGCGGGGGATACGTTCTGCGGGTCGTTCATGGCGCGGCTGCTCGCCGGCGACGGGCCGGAGGACGCGACGCGCTATGCCTGCGTCGCGGCGGCCCTGAAGTGCCGCGGCTACGGCGCGGTGGCGCCGATCCCGACCGCGGCGGAGGTGCGCGCCGCGCTGGGGTGAGGGAGGAGGGCTGCCGGGCGAGCGGCCATCTTGGAACGGCGACGTACCTTGGGCCGTGGAGAGGCGACGTGCCTTGGGTCGTGGAAAGGCGACCGCGTCGGAGAGGGTGCGAACGGGGTGGGGTTCGTGCCGCCCTGCGGCAGCTTTGATTCACACGGAGGAAGACGGAGAGGCACGTAGGACCACAGAGGGGTCTTGGACCTTTGCCTGCTCTTGCGTCCGCCCCTCCCGCCCGATCTCCCGCCGCTCTCAGCCGAACGCCAGCCCCGCCAGGCCCACGACTCCGACTCCGATTCGCCACCAGGCGAACGGCGCGTAGCCGTGCCGCCCGACGAAGCCCAGCAGCCCCCGCACCACGACCGCCGCGGCCAGGAACGCCGCCGCGAAGCCGATCCCGATGATCCAGGCGTCGTCCATCGACAGCACGTCGCGGTTCTTCATCAGGTCGTAGGTAAAGGCGCCTGCCATGGTGGGCAGCGCGAGGAAGAAGCTGAACTCCGCCGCGGCCCGCTTCTCCACCCCCAGCAGCATCGCGCCCACGATCGTGGAGCCCGACCGCGAGACGCCCGGCACCAGCGCGAGGCACTGGAACAGCCCGATTCCCAGGTAGCACCCGAGCGGTAATCGGGTCGCATCGTGGTGTCGCGGACGAAGGTCGCGACGGTCCACCCACAGCAGGACGATCCCGCCCAGGATGAGCATGGCGCAGATCAGGCTGGGCGTTTCGAACAGCACCGTCTTGATCAGCCGATGCGCGAGCACGCCGATGACCGCGGCCGGCAGGAAGGCCAGCACGACACCCAGTACGAAGCGCCGCGCCCCCGGATCGTGCGGCAGCGCGGCGGCCACCGACAGCAGCCTCCCGGCATAGACCAGCAGGATCGCGAGCACCGCGCCCAACTGGATCAGCACCGCGAAGGCGTTACCGGGGGAGTGGAAGCCGAACGCCTGCCCGAGCAGCAGCAGATGGGCGGTGGAGGAGACGGGGATGAACTCGGTCAGCCCCTCGACCAGGCCGAGGACCAGGGCGATCAGCCAGAGCGGGTGCATGGGTCAGCGCGGCGCCAGGACAGGCGGCTGCGCTGGCGGCGGCGGCGGCGGGGGCGGCGCATAGTAGTATTTCGGCGGCGGCGGCGCGGCCGGGGTCGTGTCGATGTAGACGCAGCCCCCGAGGAGGAGCGGCAGCATGAGGAGGGGAAGGGTGATGGCACGCATGCGGCGGACCCTACAGGCGGTCGCGGGCCGCACGCACGTCCCGTTTCGTCGCGCGCCCGTCACAACCTGGCGTACCCGGCCGCCGAGCTGGCGCGGCAGGCGGGCCTGCCGATGACCACCCGCCCGGACCCGGACCCCACCTTGGCCCCGGACGCGGTTCCGGACCCGACCCCAGACCCAATCCCAGCCCCGCAGTGGTGCTGGCGGCCCATGGGTCCCGGCGACCTGGCCGATGTCGTGCGGATCGCGGCCGCCGTGCACCCGCCGGCGCTTGCGGAGGCCCCGGCGGTGTTCGCGGAGCGGCGTGACCTGTATCCGGCCGGCACCTTCCTGCTGGAGGTGGGCGGCCGCCCGACCGGCTACGTCCTTGCCCACCCCTGGCGCGCCGGCACCATCCCGCCTCTCGACACGCTGCTCGGGGCGCTGCCGTCCGCCGCGGACTGCCTCTATCTGCACGATCTCGCTCTGCTTCCCGCGGCCCGCGGCCTGGGCGCCGCCGGGGCCATCGTCACTCGACTGGCCGCCGCGACGACCCATCCGCGGCTCGCGCTGGTTGCGGTGGGCGGGTCGGCGCCATTCTGGCGGCGGCAGGGCTTCCTTCCGGTGGTGAGCGCGACGCTCGGGGCCAAGCTCGAAGGCTACGGTCCGAACGCCTGCTACATGGAGCGGACGGCTGTCGGATCCGCCTGAGGCGGCCGGGGGTCAGGGCGTGTGCGCCACCATCCTCGCCACCGCCTCGAACCGTTCGGGGCCGATCCGCAGTGCGCCCTCGAACGGCCGGTCCAGCATGTGCACGAGCGCCAGAGCGAAGGCGAGGCAGGCGACGAATCCCGCCACGAAGGCCACCTGCGACCAGACGTATTCCACGCCGAACCAGAGCAGCGCACCCACCATCGCCGCGGTGAAGCACAGCAGCAGCGTCCACAGCACGCCGGGTACGTCCGTGCGCGCCGTGGTCAGCCGCAGCTCGCGCATGGCATGTACGCGCTCCAACAGCGAGAGGAGCTGCGGGCGGGTGTCCGCAGTGCCGGGTGTCGGTGCCGGGGCCTGCATGACCGCGCGCCACAGCTCCACCAGCGCGTCGCGCGCGGCGTCGCTGTGGTGGTTCCGCGTCATCGTGACCCATTCCTCCGTCGCGACCTTCTCGGCATAGCGGCTGATCGCGCCGTCGATCGCGGCGCGCGGGGGCGGCGGCAAGGATTGGGCGAGCAGCGATATGGTGTGCAGGCTGGCGGCCTCGTGCTCGATCGAGCGCGCCGCGCTCAGGTATTCCGACCAGACTTCGTTGAACACGAAGGCGAGCAGGACCGCGAACACGACGCCCAACTGCATGGAAACCGCGGTGCCGATCTCGTGGTGGCGACGCAGGGTCTCCACCCGCACCTTGCGGCGGACCAACCAGGACAGCAGGCCCCCGATGAAGCCAGCCCCCAGCACGACCAGCGTGAGCGCGCCGTAGCTCATGCTGGCCGATCCGGTTCAGCCGAACTTCCGCATCAGCCGGCCCCAATCCTCGATCGCCTGTTCCTGGCCGGGGATGAGCTGGATGGTGAACTGCGTGTAGCCGGCATCACGCAGGGCGGCGATGCGATCCAGCAAGTCGGGTTCGGTGCCGGTGAAGGTGGTCAGGCGGATCAGGTCCGGCGTGATGAAGGGCCGCTCGTTCTCGCGCACCGCCATCAGGTGGCTGCGATGGTTCTCGAGCCACGGCGCATCGGCGGGAAAGGACCTGGAGAGCGCGACATAGCCCGCCACCGCCTCGGCCACTTCGGCCGGGACCGGGGAGGTGTTGGGAAGGCCGGACAGCGCCTCGTCCGCGGCGCGATGCAGCAGGACGGAGGCGCGGGGGCCGGCCTGGGCGATGGCCCGCGGGCTGTCGAGCGGCTCGCCCTCTTGCAGCACGCAGCCGAGGGCGAAGGCGGTCGCGGTGAGGGTGCCGGCATCGCGACCGGCCTTCTCCCAGCTCTGCCGCATCGCCGACATGGCCGCGGTTCCGCCCGCGACGTCACCGACGAAATTCACCCAGCCGGCGCCCAGCCGGGCGGTGAGGGCGCGGGCTTTCGGCCCGTAGGCGGAGACGTGCAGCCCAACCGGATGCTGCGTGTCGATCAGGCCAAGTTCGGTGTCGAGGAAGGCGATCTTCTTGCGGGCGCCCTCGATCTCGTACTCGACGGTCTCGTTCCGCAGCAGCGCCATGACGACACGGATGTATTCTTCCATGTCGGCGAGCTTCATGGCGCCGAGGCCCATGGTGCGACGGCCGGTGAAGCCGGTGCCGACGCCGAAATCGATCCGACCCGGGGCGAGACGGTTGAGCGATGCGAACGCGTTGGCGGTGACCGGGGCGATGCGGTTGGACGGGATCAGCACGCCGGTGCCGAGCCGGATGCGGGAGGTCTGGACGGCGGCGGCGCCCATGGCGACGAAGCAGTCCGCGCAGAGCATCTGCGTGTCGTAGAACCAGGCCTCGGCGAAGCCCAGTTCCTCGGCGCGGCGGACGACCTTCCAGGCGTCAGCCGCGGTGGGCAGCGCGATCGCGAACTGCATCCGGTATTCCCCCCGTTTTTCCGTCGATCTCTCGCCGGCCGCGTCAGCCGCCGATCACGCCGCAGGCGAGGCGGGCACCGCCACCACCCAGCGGCTTGGGCTCGTCGCTGTAATTGTCCCCGCCGGCATGCACGATGATCGCATGCCCCTTCAGCGCGGAGAGATCCTTGATCGCGGGCGCGGTCAGGCTCTCCTTCGCGGTGCCGTCGGCGGCCACCTTCAGCACGGGCAGGTCGCCGCGATGGCCGTGGCCTGCGGGGCCCTCATGCTTGCCGGTGCTGGCGGGATCCCAATGTCCGCCGGCCGCGCCGCCCGGAACCTTCGTGCCGTTCGACTCGCTCGGACCGCAGGCGCCGTTCTGATGCACGTGGATGCCGTGGTCGCCGGGCGGCAGGCCCTTCAGGTCGGTCTTGAACACCGCGCCCTTGGACGTCTCGGTGATGGTGATCGTGCCGATCGCCTCCCCGGTGCCGTCGGCGGTCAGGCGATGCAACGTGGTGGTCAGCGAGTCGGCCGCCCGGGCCGGTGCAGCGGTCAGGACCGGCGCGGTTGCCAGCAGCAGTCCGGCGGCCAGGCCAGTCCAGCGGATCGTGGTGATCATCGTCGTTCCCCCCTGCCGTGGTTCGACCCGATCAGTGGCATGCCGGATGGCGGCATGGCAACGTGCCCGCGGACGACGGCCGGGAGGCCGCCCGCCACGGAGGAACTGCGCGATGGACGAGATCGACCAGGGCCGGATCACGGTCCCCGACCTGCGGCTCGAGAGCGGTGAGGTGCTGCCGGAAGCGACCCTGGCCTATGTCGCGCGCGGACGGCTGGCGCCGGATGGGCGTAACGTCATCCTGGTCACGCACGGCTACACGAGCGGACCGGACATGATCCGGCCGGGCGCCGGATCGTCGGAGGGCGCGTGGAGCAGCCTGGTCGGGCCGGGCGCGCCGATCGACACGGACCGCTACCGGGTGATCTGCTTCAACATGCTGGGCTCCAGCTACGGGTCGACCAACGCGGCGTCCGTCGATCCGCGCACCGGCCGGCGCTACGGGTCGCGCTTCCCGGCGATCACGGTGGCCGACATCGTCGCAGCGCAACGGGCCGCGCTCGACCGGATGGGGGTGCGCCATCTCCGTGCGGTGGTCGGGCCGTCCTATGGCGGCTTCCAGGCCTTCCAATGGGCGGTAAGTCACCCCGACTTCATGGACGGAATCGTGCCGGTGGTGACCTCGCCCTTGCCGCCACAATCGGACCGCGTCGCCGGGTTGCGGGCCTGGTTCGAGCCGGACCCGGCGTGGAATGGTGGAGACTATTACGAGACGGGGGACGTGAAGGCCACCCTAACGCGGCTCCGGGTGGACACGCTGACCCGTTACGGCCTGCTCGACAGCCTGGCGCCCCGCTTCCCCGATCCGGCCGAACGCGCGGCCGAACTCGAGCGGATCGCCGCCGCCTGGGCCGCAGGGTTCGATGCCAACTCCCTGTTCATCCTGGGCCGCGCGATGGAGCGCTACGACATCACCCGGCACTACGCGAAGATCCGCGTTCCCGTGCTCTACGTGCTGTCGCGCACCGACGCGCTGTTCCCACCGTCGCTGGCGCCCACGGTGATGGAAGGGCTCCGTGCGGCCGGGGTCGACGCGACCTATGTCCTGCTGGACAGCGAGCACGGGCATCTCGCCTCCGGGGCCGACGCCGACAAATGGGCGCCGGCGTTGCGGGACTTCATCCGCCGCCTGGAAGGCTGACCCGCCGCAGGTTCACGGGGCCGCTGCGCGCCCCGTGCATCTCGGCCCAACTGCGGACATGCGCGGGCTCTCGCCCATGGGATCGGGGTGCAATGCCGCCATGTTGCGGCGTTGTTGCACCGGCCGGCCGCTGCGTGCTTCACACGCGGGCAAGGAGAAACGTCCATGAGCGCCTTCACCCCTGGCCGGCACGTCCTGCAGACGCCGGGCCCGACGAACCTGCCCGACCGCGTCCTGCGCGCGATGGATCGCAACGCGATCAACCATCGCGGTCCCGAATTCGGCCGGTTGGGCCTGTCGGTGATCGGCAAGTTGCGGCCGGTGTTCGGGACCGAGGGGCTGATCGGGATCTATCCGTCCTCCGGAACCGGGGCCTGGGAAGCCGCCTTCGCGAACACCCTGCAGCCGGGCGACCGCATCCTGATCAGCCGCACCGGCCAGTTCGCCCATCTCTGGGAGGAGATGGCGCGGCGCTTCGGTCTCGACGCCGTTGCGCTGGAGACGGATTGGCGGCGCGGCGCGGACCCGGCCGTGATCGGGCAGGTGCTAGACGATGACCGGGAACACCGGATCAAGGCCGTGTGCGTCGTGCACAGTGAGACCTCCACGAGCTGCCTGTCCGACGTGGCCGCGGTGCGGGACGCGATGGACCGAGCGGGTCATCCGGCGCTGCTGATGGTGGACGCGATCTCCTCGCTGGGGTGCATCGACTACCGCCACGACGCCTGGCGCGTGGACGTGACGGTGGCCGGCTCGCAGAAAGGGCTGATGACGCCGCCGGGGCTCGCCTTCACGGCGGTATCGGCCAAGGCGCTCGCCGTCTCGCGGGCGGGTGGCGCTCGGCGCAGCTACTGGGACTGGGAACCGCTGGTGCGTGCCAATGAGACGGGTTTCTTCCCGTACACGCCAGCGATCAACCTGCTATGGGCCCTGGAAGCGGCGCTGGACCAGTTGGCGGAGGAGGGGTTGGACGCGGTCTACGCCCGCCACCAACGCTATGCCGAGGCGACCCGCCGCGCGGCCGCGGCCTGGGGGCTGGACCTGCAATGCCAGGACCCCGCGGCCTACGCGCCCGGCGTGACCGCGATCCGGGTGCCCGAGGGGCACTCGGCCGACCGGCTGCGGGCCGTGATCCTCGAGCGGTTCGACATGAGCCTCGGGAACGGGCTGGGCCGGGTCGAGGACCGCGTGTTCCGCATCGGCCACATGGGAGATCTGGGCGTCCTCCAGCTCACCGGCGCCCTGACCGGGGTGGAGATGGGGCTGGCGGCCGCGGGCATCCCGCATCAGCCGGGCGGCGTGCTCGCCGCAATGCGCCATCTGACGGAATCGAACGCCTGACGCGGACGCTGGGGCGGGATCGTCAGCGCGCGCCCCGCCCCGTGTCATGGCCGGCACGAGGCCGGCATGCCGCCGGGGCAGGCGGCTCAATCACCGGCCACGGCGCGCCCCGGCTGTTCGTATTGCGCGAGCCATTGGCGCGCGAGATGGACCGCTTCCGCAGGGGTCAGCCAGGACCAGTCGGCCCCGCGGGCACGCAGCGCCACCCACACGGTGTCGCCATGGACGTGTTCTTCGACGGCAAGCGGCGTGACGTGAGACATCCTTGACTCCCTGGCAGTGGCGCGAACCGGCAATGCTGCACGAACGGGTCGTGCCGCGGGTCTCGTCGTAAAGGTGAGAGTGGCGATCCACCCCGAACCGGAGTCGTGCGATCGCCGTGCCTTGTTTGCGCCATATTTGGCGGCGGGCGCAATCACGAAATCACGGCCGCGTGTGCAGGCTTCACTGAAAAGCTGCAACTGTTGCAAGTCTGCCGATCCGTTAACGCCTAATAACGGTTAGACCCGGAGCGCTTTCCGGCGTCTCGTCCGAGAATCCGCAGCCGCCCGCGGGTTCGCCGACATCAGCGTCGCCCGCCGCTCTGGGCGAGGAAACGCAGGAGGGAAGAACAAGAGCCGATCTTGACAACACTCGATCTGATCCCATTCCGAATGGGAGGCAGACACAAGAACGGGAGCCCGGCATGAATGGGGGAGGTGCTTGATCTGCATCAATGCCGACGCGCCGGTCCGGCCGCAATGAACATGGCGGTGGCAGGACGTCGGGCATGCCACCGGCGACCGGTAACGTCCCGCCGCATCCGTCAGTCCCGACGTTCGACAAGCGCGTTCGATCGCACGCCCCATCAGGCTGGTACCTGTGACATGGCCGACTCGGAAGATCTCTTCCGTCTGATCTACTTCAGCGATGGCCGGTTGGTGAGCGATCCGTTCGCACCGCTCGCCGCGCTGCAGGCGCTGGTCGGGCAGGCGGCCCGGAACAATAGCCGGCGGCGGATCACAGGTGCGCTGCTGTATGACGGAGAGCGATTCGCGCAGGTGCTCGAAGGCCGGCGCGAGGACGTCGATGCCGTCTTTCACGAGATCAGCCACGATCCGCGGCACGAACGGGTCACCGTCATCCAGCGAGAGTCGGTGCGACGTCGCGCCTTTGCACGGTGGACCGCGTTGTTCGTCGATCCGACCCTGGACCGGAACGTGACCCTGGCCCAGACGGAGCAAGTCTGTTCCGGGGAGGAGGACGATCCGACAGCGTTGCTCGCGCTGCTCTCCTACTGCTGCTCACCGGCCTAAGCGGTACAGCTACTCACGGGCCCTGAGCAGCTAAGGCTGCCCAGGCTTCTGAGCGGCGCGCCAACGCCCCACCATTTCGGTATCGCTCGAGGACGGCGGCAAAATGCCAATTCCGCCGCCCGCTTCGGCCGAGCGGACTCGGTCCAACCGGGCGCCCGTCTCTACGGCGCCGCATCAGCGCGCGGCGACGAGCGTCTCGGTATGCGGCGCCGCGATGAACACCTGCTTGGAAGCGAAGGACACCCAGAGGCGGCGGCCCTTCATGAAGTCCTGCCCCAGCACGCCATCCCCGATGGCCCCGTCGCTCGGGAGGATCGTGAGCTCCGGCTCGTGCATGACGGTCGGCCCGACAGCGAGTCGCGCGAAGCGGTGGCGGCGTCCCTCCACCGGTGCCGGGCCGGCGCCATGCTGGCCCACGATCGGATCCTGCGCGGTCGCGTCCGGGGTGAGACCCATGCGCTCCGCCATGCGGGACCCGACGACGCTGTCCTGTGCGCCGGTATCGAGCAGGGCCATGCCCTCCGCGCCATCGAGCAGCACGGGCAGGACCAGCCTGTCGTTCTCCCGCGCCACACCGGGGATTGCCACCGCGGCTTCCTGCCAAGGGGGCTGGCCGTCGGGACACATCCGGGCGCGATAGAGGGTCAGCGTCCGTTTCCCGAGATCGATGTCGAGATCGAAGGCGAGCAGGATGTCGGCCCCGAGCAGGCCGGCAGGCGCGGTGGCAGGGTCGTGGCCGATGGTGAAGCGACCGACCGCCATCCGTTCCACGGGGAAGCGCACCCCACCGATGACGAGGCTGTCGATCCGGGCGTCCCAGGCCGTGGTCGCGCCGCCCACGCCGATCGTCTGGGTGAGATGGCCTTGATCCTCCGGCAGCCCGAGGCGTGTCCGGGCGGACTCGGTCAGGACACTGCGCGCCGCGCCGCTATCGGCGATGAACCAGGTGGGCGTGCCATTCACCACCACGCGGACCAGCGGCAGGCCGTTCTCCATGCGCAGCGGGAGGGCGGTCACTTTCACGAGCGAGCAGTCCGCGACGCGTTCACGACCGCACGCGCCCAGGGCGAGGAGCAGGCCTAGAAGCAGAGGGCGGGTGAGGGCGCGCAGCATCCGGCCAGGAGCTTAAGCGTTGCGCGAGGCGCTTGTCAGCCTCCCTTTTGCCCCTCTTGCGCGCATGGAAGCCGTTTCATGCGCCTGGAGCAGGGTGCGGTCACGAGATCGGCTCCCGGTCCTCCCATGCCGCTCGACCAATCTCACGATGCGGGACGGTGCTCGACTGCGGATTTTCCCGAGTAGGTGCGGCCTGGATGCAGAACACATCGTCGCGCCGATGGCGATCCGTTCGGAGGTCCGTGCGTTCGTGGTGCGGAGCTTCGGAGAGAACAGTCACACCATGAGCAATCATACCTACCGTATCATCGAACTCGCCGGATCGTCGGAGATCAGCCACGCGGACGCGATCGAGAACGCGATCACGCGCGCATCCGCCACGATGCGGCATTTGCGGTGGTTCGAGGTGACGCAGATGCGGGGCGAGATCCACGACGGCGAGATCCGCCACTACCAGGTGACGATGAAGGTCGGCTTCACGCTCGAGGGCGACGAAGCGAGCGACGTCTGAGGCTGCCCGCGGGCGGATCGCACGCCGCCCGTCAAAGCAGGTGTCCGCGTCCCGTCCCCTCCAGGGCGGTGGCGCGGACACTTGGATGCGCGGTTGAGCCGTGGGCCGGCGTTCCGACCGGTCCACGCGCTCGTGGCCTCAATCGGCGATGCCGCGCGTCATCTTCCACGCGGCGAAGTCCCGTTTCGCCGTCTCGTCGGCGACCGGAAACAGGCCGGTGAGCGGGCGCCCGCGCGCCACCTCCTCCTCCGCGAACGTGTCATAGAGCGTGGCGGCAGCGGCTTCCGCCGCGACCTCGTCCACGAGTTCGGCCGGGATCACCACCACCCCGTCCACGTCGCCCACGACGACGTCGCCCGGGAACACGCCCACCCCGCCGCAGGCGATCGGCAGGTTCAGGTCGATCGGCAGATGGACGATCGGGCTGGGCGGGGATGTCGGGCGTCGCTGGTAGACCGGCAGCCCGGTCTTCAGGATACCCTCGGAATCGCGGAAGCCGCCGTCGGTGACGATGCCGGCGCAGCCGCGCGCCTTCAGCCGGCCGATATACAGGTCACCCGCCGACGCCGCACGCGCGTCGCCGCGGCTATCGATCACCAGGACATGGCCCGGCGGGCACTCCTCCATCGCGCGCGGCTGGATGTTGCTGCGTCCCTTGTCCTCGCGCGCGGGGATGAACCGCATGGTGAAGGCGAAGCCCAGCAGGCGCGGCTGGTCGACCCGCAGCGGGGAGACGTCCTGCAGGAACATGTTGCGCAGCCCGCGCTTCAGCAGCGCGCCGGTCAGGTTCGACGTCGGGACGGTGAGCAGCGCCTCGCGGGTCTTCTCGGACAGTTCGGGCATCCCTCGTCTCCTGCTGGCTGTGGACGGCGGCGTGATGCCGCCAGGCATGGTCGAGCGGCCGAGGACGTGTCGGGGTCCGACCGCCGTCAGGCTGCGCGCGCGGCCTGGATGGCCCGCCAGACGCGTTCCGGGCTGGCGGGCATGTCGAGCTCCGTCACCCCGAGCGGCGCGAGCGCATTCATGATGGCGATCATCACCGCGGGCAGGGCGCCGACGCAGCCGGCTTCCCCCGCGCCCTTCACGCCGAGCGGATTGCTGGGAGTGGGGTGCGGGTTGCCGAGGATCCGGATGGGGCACATCGTGTCGGCACGCGGCATCGCGTAGTCCATGAAGCTGGCGCTCAACAACTGGCCGGATCCGGCCTCGTAGGCGACCTGCTCCATCAGGATCTGGCCCGCCCCCTGCGCCACGCCGCCGTGGATCTGCCCCGCGAGCGTCAGCGGATTGATCACCGTCCCGACGTCGTCCACCACGAGATAGGATTGCAGGGCGACCACGCCGGTGTCCGGATCGACCTCCACCTCGGCCACGTGGCAGCCGTTCGGGAACGTATCGCGCGCCGGCGTATAGGTGGCGTTCTCGTACAGCCCCGCTTCCAGGCCGGGCGGCAGGCGCGCGGGTTGGAAGGCGGCGACCGCGACCTGCTTCAGCGTCACCGACCGGTCGGTTCCGGCGACGCTGAACCGGGCATCCGCAAAGGTGATGTCGGCCACCGCGGCTTCCAGCAGGTGGGCCGCGATCTGCTTGCCCTTGGCGATGATCTTTTCCGCCGCGAGCGTGAGCGCGGAGCCGCCGGTGACCATCGAGCGTGAGCCGTTGGACCCCATGCCGAACGCGACGCGGTCGGTGTCGCCGTCGATGAACTGCACGTCGGACGGTGCGATGCCGAGTTTCTCGTGCAGGATCTGCTTGAAGGACGTCTCGTGTCCCTGACCATGCGTCTTCGTGCCCATCAGCATGATGGCCGTGCCGCTGGGATTGAAGCGGATCTCGGCATATTCGGGGACGGGGCCGGCGGCCTGCTCGATCGCGTTCACCACGGCGATCCCCCGCAGCTTGCCGCCCGCGCGGGCGGCGTCGGCGCGCGCCGGGTAGCCGGGCAGGTCCGCGGCCTCGATGGCCAGGTCCATGTTCTTCGCGAAGTCGCCGGAATCGTAATAGGGCCCGAGCGGCGCCTTGTAGGGGAGGGCGGAGGCGGGAATGAGGTTGCGGCGGCGCAGCTCGATCGCGTCGATGCCGAGTTCCTGGGCGGCGGCCTCGATGGCGCGCTCGATCAGGTAGATCGCTTCCGGCCGCCCGGCGCCCCGATACGGCGCGGTCGGATTGGTGTTGGACAGCACCGCGTCGATCGTGACGTGCGCGGCCTGGATGTCGTAGACGCCGGTCACGGTCTGGATCTGCCCGAACGGCGTCAGCAACTGCCGGTCGGAGGCGACGTAGGCGCCGATGCTGGCCAGCATGTGCAGGCGCAGGCCGAGGATCCTGCCATTCGCATCCAGAGCGAGCGCGATCTCGCCCACGTTGTCGCGGCCGTGCTCGTCGGCCAGCACCGCCTCGGAGCGCTCGCAGCGCCACTTCACCGGCCTGCCCAGCTTCTTCGCGGCCCAGAGCACCAGCCGGTGGTCGACATATTGCCAGCCCTTGATGCCGAACCCGCCGCCGACATCCTCCACCAGCACGCGCACCTTGCTCTCGGGTACCCGGAAGACGTTGTTGGCGAGCATGTTGCGCACGCGGTGCGGGTAGTTCACGTCGGCGTAGAGCGTGTAGCGATCCTCGCCCGGGTCATAGGTCCCGATCGCGCCGCGCGGCTCCATGTACTGCGCGTGCACGCGGGTGACGACGTAGCGACGCCGCACGACATAGGCCGCGGCAGCGAAGGCCGCGTCGGTTGCCGCGCGGTCACCCCGTTCGGTGGTGTGGGAGATGTTGTCGGGGTTCTCGTCCCACACCAGCGGCGCGTCGGGGCGTGCAGCGGCGCTGACGTCGGTGACGGCCGGCAATGCCTCGTACGCGACCTGCACGAGCTCTGCCGCGTCCTTCGCCTGGGCGAGCGTATCGGCGACCACCATCGCGACGGGATCGCCGACATAACGCGCGCGGTCGGTGACGAGCGCCGGGCGCTGCGGCGCGAACATCGGCGATCCGTCACGCTTCTTGCGTGGCATGTTGGCCTTGGGCATCCCCAACCCGTCGGCGGCGTAGTCGGTGCCCGTGTAGACCGCGCGGACGCCCGGCGCGCGCGCCGCCGTGGTCGTATCGACGGAAACGATCCGCGCATGCGCGTGGGGAGAACGCACGAAGACCGTCCAGAGCTCGAAGGGCAGGACGCGATCGTCCTGATAACGCCCCTTGCCGGTCAGCAGGCGCACGTCCTCGAACCGCCGCACGGGCTGGCCAACGCCGAACTTCATGCTCTGCACCCCCAGGTCAGGCGAAACGGCCTCCGGCATCGGGCGGTCCGGTCAGCCTAGGACGGCGGTGAAGTCGGCCTGCACCAGGGCGCGGCTGTCCGCCGGCAAGGTCAGCGTGTGGCGGGCCGGCCGCGCATCCGGGTCAGGGAACATCTTCACCCATTCCTCGTTCAGCGCGGCCCGCTGCTTCGCCGGGTCCTTCACCCAGAAGGTGATCTTGATGATGTCGTCGACGCTGCCGCCCGCCGCCTCCACGTCGTGACGGATGTAGGCGAACACGTTCGCGACCTGTGCCTCCAGCGTGGGGGGCAGCTCGCGCGTGCCGGGGTTGGCGCCGCCGATCACGGTCGACATCACGAGATTCCCGATCCGGCTTGCGTTCGGGATCGGGTTCTCGTGGCGTGCGCGGCTGCCGTTGATGCTCTGGCGTCTGGTCATCGTGCCGGGCTTCAGGCGGTGGCCGGCTGGCCGGCGCGGAACACCGGCACATCCTGGTCGTCGTGCAGCGCGGCATCGCCCTCGGTCGGGCGGGCAACCGCGTAGTTCAGGGCCGCATCGATGTCGCCTTCCCACACGTCCCGCGGCAGTTCGTACAGCAGCTCGACCCCGTAGCCGTTCGGGTCGTTGATGTAGAGGCTGTGCGTCATGCCATGCTCGACGCGGCGGTTGAACTTCACGCCGCGCTGCTGAAGGTATTCGAGCTGCCGCAGCCAGGCGTCCCGGTCCGGCAGCGTGATCGCGATGTGATTCACCGCTACCGGCATGCCGAACATGCCCCATTCCTTGGGCGGTTCGGGCAGCTCCTTGTTCTCCACCAGCGCGATGTCGTGGTGGTTGAGCTTGCCGCCATGATCGGCACTGTAGAAGCGCATCTTCGGCGGGTTCGGCCGGGTGGGCGACTTCTTGAGTTCCCCGACCTGCTTGAAGCCGATGATCTCGGTCCAGAACCGGTGCGACTCCTCGAGGTCGCGCACGTTCAGCACGAGATGATTGAGTCCGGTGGGGGTAACGGGGCCGTTCTGCGGCATGGTGTTTCCTCCGGCTTTTTATATTGTTATCGTAATGGCAAGCTGAGCCCGGTTCGGAGAAGGCAGCGGGTCCGCCTGACGTCCCGTCAGCGTATGGGCAACTCGCGGCCGGCGTCCAGCGGAACCCGCAACCAGGCGTTCAGGAGGGGTCGGCTGCCACTTGCGGCGTGCCGCGCGGGATCCCGAACGCTCCGGCGCCCTGACCCGCCGCCGGGGGAAGGCCCATCATGGTCTCGAGCCGCTCCACCAGTTCGGTCGCAAGCACCGGCTTGCGCAGCAGCGAGAACCGCCCCGCGACCGCGCCACCGACCAGGAATTGCGCCGCGTCGGTCGCATAGCCGGTCAGCAGGATGGCGGGCAGGTTCGGGCGACGATCCTGCGCCTCCCGGATCAGGGCGAGGCCGGACATCCCCGGCATGGTGAGGTCGGTGACCAGCGCATCGAGCGGCTCGCCCGACTCGATCAGGGCAAGCGCCTCCGCACCATTGGCCGCGACCGCGACCGCGAAGCCGAGATCGCTCAGGCCGGTCGCCAGGGTTTCGAGCACGATGGCCTCGTCGTCGACGAGCAGGACCCGCCGCCGCGATGCCGGGATGGGAAGCGGCCGATCCGTCTGCGGGGACGCCGCCGGCTCCGTCCCCGCTTGCGGCAGCCACAGCTCCACGGTGGTGCCGCAAGCTGGCGTGCTCGAAAGCGCGAGGGCGCCGCCGGATTGCTCGGCAAAGCCCTTGGCCATCGACAGGCCGAGACCCGTGCCCTTGCCCTGCGGCTTGGTGGTGAAGAACGGCTCCAGCGCCCGAGCGCGGGTCGCAGGGTCCATGCCGTGGCCGGTATCCGCGACGGTCAGCCGCAGATACTGGCCAGGCCCCAGCTCGCTCGTGGCCGCCTCCGGCGCGATCACGTCATGCGCCAAGCTTAGGGTGAGGTCGCCGCCCTCGGGCATCGCGTCGCGCGCATTCGTGGCAAGGTTCACCAGCACCGTCTCGACCTGCCCCTTGTCGACCAGGGCGGGCGGCAGTCCGTCAGGGGCGTCGATGTGCAGGCGGATCTGCGCGCCAAGCGCCGGTGCCAGCACCTCCTGCATCTCCTGCAGGAGCCGCGCGAGGTCGACCGGTTCGGCGCGCAGCTCGCCCCGGCGGGCGAAGGAGAGCAGGCGCCGCGTCACGGTCGCGCCCCGGATCGCGGCATCCTCGACCATGCGGGCGAGCCGCTCGATCGACGGCGGGTCTCCGACGCGCTGGCGGATCAGCGCCGCCCCGCCCTGGACGGCCTGCAGCACGTTGTTGAAGTCGTGCGCGATGCCGCCGGCGAGCTGGCCCAGCGCCTGCATCCGTTCGCCGTGCGCGGCCCGCGCCATCGCGGCCTCTCGTGCCGCCGCTTCCCGCTCGACCCGGGTCTCCAGATCCAGGTTGAGCGCCCGCAGGCGCTGTTCGGCCTCCCGCAGTGCCGCTTCGGCGGATTTGCGGTCCTGGATGTCCACCGCGACGCCGAACCAGCGGATGGGCATGCCCGTGGAGGTCTTCACCGGGCGGCCCCGGCAGAGGAACCAGCGATGCGTACCGTCGCGCATCCGGGCTCGATACTCCGCCACGTAATCCGTCCCGGCCAGGGTCGCCACGCGCCAGGACGCCGCGGCGCCGGCGCGGTCGTCGGGATGGATCACGTCGAGCCAGCCGGTGCCCATCAGGGACTCGGCGGTGCGGCCGACCTGTTCGGCGAAGGTCTGGTTGACGAAGACGTTCCGTCCGTCCTCATCCGCCACGAACATCCAGCCCGGCAGCGTGTCGGCCAGGGTCCGGAACTCCTCGGCGGCGCGCCCGCGTTCGCGTTCGGCCTCGGCGAGTGCGGTCCCGAGCCGATCGATCTCGACGAGGCCGGTGCGGCGCGGGGCGCTGGGGTGCGCCGCCACCTCGTCCAGGCCGCGGATGATCCGCCGCGACAGCAGCAGCGCGAGGACGATGCTGAGCGCGAGCAGGACGCCGCCGATCAATCCCGCTTCCCGCAGCTTCTCCTTCAAGGGCTGCGCGAGCACCGCACTGGGGATGCCGATCGTGACGACGTAGCCGCTCTCCGGCGCGCGGGCATAGGCGGTGGTCATCTGCCGGCCGTCCATCGCCACGTGGTCGCCGCCCATGATGCCGACGGGCTGTTCGTTGATCGCCTGCAGCAGGTCGGCCGGAACCGAGCGTCCGCGATAGGTGTCCGCATCGACGCGGCGGGCGACCGACCGGCCTTGGCTGTCGAGGATGGAGGCGAGCCAATCGGGCGGGAGGTGCAGCGCCTCCAGATCGCCGGCGAGCAGCCCGAGGGGCAGATACAGGCTGAGCATCCAGCGCGGCTTGCCGGTCTGCGGATCGGGGACGGGCAGCACGACCCCGACCTGGGCGCGCCTGGTCTGGGAGCCGATCACGAGGTCGGAGATGGCCGTGCGGTTCTGGGCCAGTGCGTTCAGCACGAACGCGGACGCTCGGACGCCGAGATGCCGGTCGCCGGGCGCCCAGAACGTGGTGAGGACCGTCTCGCCATCGGCCGAGACAAGGTTGATCAACGGGCCGTCCAGGGCGGCGGCGGCATCCCGCATCTCGTGGTCGAACGCGTCCAGGTCGCCGCTCTGCAGGGCGCGCGACGCGGCAAGCACGCGAAGGGTGGCGAAGGCGTTCTGGAACTGCATGTCGAGCGTGGCGGCGGCAGCCTGGGCGCGGCTCAGCAGGTCGGTGCGCTGCCGCTCGTCCGCGGTGTCATACGCATCCCGCAGGCTGATCAGCGAGAACACGAACAACGGTCCCCCGATCGCGCAGGCGAGCGCGACCAGCAGCCCGCGCACCGAGGAGAGCAGCGCCGGGCGTGGAGCGGACGGGAGGGCCGTGGGCATGAGGCGAGATCGGTCCCTGGGAGTTCCCTGGTGTGAGGCGACCGTGCGTGAGCGCAACGGTGCCGGCCACACACGTTCAGGTGATGAGAGCTGGTCAGCGCCGCCGCAGGCGGAAGGCCGGCGCGCGTGTCGGGATCAGCGTGACGATCCCGGATGGGAGCACGGGGTCGGAGTCGAGTCGACCCACCTCATACCGCGCGAGCAGCATCGCGAGCGCGAGCGTCGCCTCCGTGAGCGCGAACTGCGCGCCGACGCAGACGCGCGGGCCCGTGCCGAACGGCAACCAGGCATGCCGCGGCGGCGGCGGCGCGTCGGGCATGAACCGATCAGGGTCGAAGACGGCCGGATCGCGCCAGAACCGCGCGTGGCGGTGCAACACCCAGGGAGCGATCATCACGACCGTGCCCTTCGGCACGTCCATGTCGCAGAGGCGGTCGGGGCCGATCGCCTCCCGCACCAGGGCGAAGGCAGGTGGAAAGAGGCGGAGGGTTTCCTGCACCACGGCGCGCGTGCGCACGAGCCGCGGCACCGCGGCAGCGTCGAGGCCGCCCGCGCGCGCGTCCGCCGCTTGGGATCCGCCCGCGCGCGTCTCCGTCGCTTGGGATCCAACCGCGCGCGCCTCCGTCGCTTGGGATCCAATCTCGCGCGCCTCCGCCGCGACGCGGGCCTGCTCATGCGGCGCATCGGCCAGCAGCAGCAAGGCCCAGAACAGCGTGACGGCCGTGGTCTCGTGGCCGGCCAGGATCATGGTCGCGACCCGGTCGCGTAGTGCGATGCGGTCGAACGCCGCGCCGGTCTCCGGGTCCCGCGCGGCGCGGAGCAGGTCGAACAGGTCCCGCGGGGCGTCCTCGGGTTGCGGCGGCCGCGACAGCCGCGCATCGACGATCTCCTCGATCAGTCGCATCCATCGCGCGCTGAAGCGGCGGCGGCGCAGGTCGCGCCATGTCGGCACGGCGGCCGGCAGCACCATGTCGAACAGATGCGGCCGCGACAGATCGGTCGCGAACTCCGCGATCAGCGCGCGCATCCGGGGGCCGAACGCGGCCATCTCCAGGGAGACCATGGAGCGGCCCGCGATGTCGAGCGCCAGCATCTGCACGGCGGCGAGCAGGTCCACCGGTGCGTCGACCGGGAGGCGGTCGAGATGATCGGCGGCCGTCGCCACGACGTGCCCCGCGAGCAGCGGCATCATGCGGGGCGCGAGTGCCGGCGCGATGGTGCGGCGCTGGTGCCGCCAGGCATCGCCCTCGGCGAGCAGAAGCCCGTCGCCGATCACGGGGCGGAGGATGCGAATGGAGGCGGGCGAGCGGCGGTAGTTCCCGGGATTGTCGACCAGCACGCGATGGATCGCGTCCGGCGCGTTGACCAGGAGCGTGGAGCGGCCCACCAGCCGCCGCCACTCGAACGGCTCCTGATAGGCGCGTTCGGTCCAGATCGTCAGCGCATTTGTGCGGATGGCGCGCACATAGCCCCAGAACGACAGCGGCGAAGCGGGCGGCGCTGGGACGGTCGGAACGAGACGCGGGGCGGGATCGACGCGGTCCATGGCCTCATTCCAGCAAGACGCAGTGCTCCGGCGCGAAGGAGATGGTGACGGCGCTGCCCTCCTCGAGGCGTTCCGTGGGCGGGCGGCGCACGATCAGCTGGCCGGCCGGCCAGTCCACCACGTATTGCATGAAATCGCCGTGGAACATGCGCCGGTGGATCGTGCCGGGGATGCCGTTCTCACGCGCGGTCGTGCCGGCATCCAGGTGGATGTAGGACGAACGGAGCGCGACGAGCGAACCCTGCGAGCGTCCCTCCGCCGCCACGTCGAGCGTGAGGCCGGACCGCGCCTGGAAGCGGAGCGTGCCATTGGGACCGGACCCGGTCACCTCGCCCTCGATCATGTTGGCCGCGCCGACGAAATCCGCGACGAAGCGGGTCGCGGGCGCGGCATAGATCGTCTCGGGCGCGCCGATCTGCTCGATCTTGCCGTGGTTCATGACGATGACGCGGTCGGAGATCGCCAGCGCCTCCTCCTGGTCGTGCGTGACGTAGACCGAGGTGATGTCGAGCCGCCGCTGCAGCTCGCGCAGCTCCACCCGCATCTCCGCGCGCAGCTTGGCGTCGAGGTTGGAGAGCGGCTCGTCGAACAGCAGCACGGTTGGAGAGAAGGCGATGGCGCGCGCGACGGCCACGCGCTGCTGCTGCCCGCCCGAGAGTTTCGAGGCGGGGCGGTCGGCGAAGCGGCGCATCTGCACGAGGTCGAGCACGCGGGCGACGTTTGTCGCGATGTCGGCCGCCGAGGCCTTCCGCACGCGAAGCCCGTAGGCGACGTTCTCCGCCACCGTCATGTGCGGCCAGATCGCATAGGACTGGAACACCATCGACACGCCGCGCTTCTCGGCCGGCACGTTCCGTCGTTCGGTCGCCGACCACACGGTCTCCCCGTTCAGCCGGATTGCGCCGGCGGACGGGGTCTCGAGCCCGGCGATGGAGCGCAGCGTGGTGGTCTTGCCGCAGCCCGACGGGCCCAGCAGCGTGACCAGCTCCCCAGGGGCGATCGCGAAGGAGATGCCGTCGACGGCCGTCGCATCGCCGTAACGCAGCACGAGATCCCGGACTTCGATGCGGGGCGCGGCGCCGCTCATGCTTCGGCTCCCCGCACGTGCCGCGCGACGCGGAACAGGATGGCGACAGCGACGAAGACCATCGCCGTCTGCAGCAGCGCCATCGCGGCGGAGAGTTCGGAGGAGGCGGACAGCCACGAATTGACGATGGCCGGTGCGACGACCTTGGAATGCGGGCCCATCAGGAAGATCGAAACTCCGAGTTCGCGGACGGAAGCGATAAAGATCAGCAGCCAGGCGGCGACGAGGCCGGGCCGCAGCAGCGGCAGGGTGACGGTGCGCAGCTGATGCCCCCACGATGCGCCGCACACCCGCGCGCACTCCTCCAGGCTCGGGTCCACCTGCAGCACGACGCCCGCGATGGTGCGCAGGCCGAGGGGGATGAAGACGGTGAAGTAGGCGATGCCCAGCAGCCAGAGCGTGCCGTAGATCGGGATCGGGATGTTGATCCACGCCCAGAGCAACCCGAGGCCGAAGACGAGCCGCGGCACCGCCTGCGGGATCATCAGCACGAACTCCATCGCCGCCGCGCCGGGCAGGCGGGCACGGTAGATGATCCAGGCGAGGATGCCGATGACCGGCACGCCGATCGTCGACACCACGATGCCCAGCAGCAGCGAGTTGCCAAAGGCGGGGGCGAGCGAGCCCATGGCGAGCGCGGTCTCGTAGTTGGCCAGCGTGAACTGCATCTGTGAGATGATGACGGTCGCGAAGCGCTGGAACGAGGTGAGCGCGAGCGCGCCCAAGGGCAGGATGACGGCGAGGATGATGTAGCCCCAGGCGATCCCGAGAAGGGGCCAGCGCAGCGCGCCCACCTCCATCGCGCGGGGGCGGAACGCCTTGCCGGTGATGGTGGCGTAGCTGCCCTTGCGCATGATCAGCCGCGCGATGCCGAGTGTGATCACCATGGCGCCGAACAGCGACAATCCCATCGCGGCCGCACGGCCGTAGTCCGGCGGGTAGGAGAGGGCCGCCTGCCAGATCGCGGTCGTGATCACGTAGTAGCGGCCGGGGATTCCGAGCACGAAGGCGGCGGCGAAGGATCCCAGCATCTCGGCGAAGACGAAGACCGTGGCGGACAGGACGCCGGGCGCGACCAGCGGCAGCGTCACCTTGAGCGCGGTGCGCAGCTTGCTCGCGCCCAGCACGCGAGAGGATTCCTCGAGCGAAGGGTCCATCGATTTCATCGCCGCGGAGATCATCACGAAGGCGACGGTGCCTTCGAACAACGCCATGACCCAGGCGATACCCCAGGGCGAGTAGACGTCGAACATGTCGCTCCCGAAACCCAGCGTCCGCCAGGCCTGGTTCACCAGCCCCGTCTTCGGCCCCAGCAGCACGGCCCAGGCGAGCGCGCCGATCAGCGGCGTCATGTAGTAGGGGAGCTCCATCAGCCGCTCGAGCCGTGCGCGGCCGGGAATGGCGGTGCGCGTCAGAATCCAGGCCTGGACGAAGCCGAACAGCACGGCGAGCACGGTGGCGATGCAGGCCACCAGCAGCGTGTTCAGCAAGACGCGCGGCTCTTCGAGCAGGTCGGCGTAGTTGAGCCAGCCGACCTCCTCGGGCGGAAAGACCTGCGGGTCACCGACGTTGAGGGATTCGGTGACGAGGAAAGCGAGCGGATAGAGGATCAGCGCACCGGCCACGACCAGCAGCAGCAGCATGATCCAGGTGCGTGGCTGGGGCATGCGCGGAAGCATGAAGCGCGGCGGATGCATCCCCGGCGGCCGCAGCCCCGGAATCCCCGCCTCCTCAGGCATCGACCCGGACATGGCCTGTTCGGCGGCCAGGGAGGGCGAGGCGGTCAGTTGCGCGGCGCGCGCGGTCGGGGGATCGCCACCGATGGCGCCGCTGTTCCCGGCGGTGCCGGCGCGTCGGCGCGCGCCCGTTTGGCCCTTCGTCATGTGTTCGGACGTCCCCCTTTCCGCCAGCCAAGGTTGTCGGGTGCGGGCTGTCAAGCATAGGATCGGGGAAATTCAGAAGATGGAGGAACGGCCGGCATGGATACCCAGACCGAGGTCGCGCAGAGGACGGCTCCGCTTGGGGGCACCCGGAACGGCGGGACGGCGGCGGCGCTCTACGCCAGGCTGGAAGACCGGATCCTGATGCGGGATCAGGTGGGCGCGAGCGAGGTCTACTACGACCTCGTGCGGGCCGGCCGGCCGATGACGGAAATCATCGCCGAGGGCGTGCGCATCCACGCGCCCTACACGCACGTTCCGTATCACGAACGGATGGACGACGGGTACCCGAACTTCGTCAACAACGACCATTGCCTGCTGAGCGCGCGCGCCACGATCAACCTGGCGCGGATGATGCCGCAGGACCTGACCATGCTGCCGATGGCACAGACCATCTGGTACATCCCGACCGGGCTGGATATCTGGAACCAGAAGATCAACAAGGCGCCCGGCCACTACACGCGCCATCGCGGCGATCCGACGAAGGTGGAGGCCCCCCCGGCACCGGCCGTGTTCTGGCCCGACCAGGAGCCGCTGCGCCAGGACGGTCCGCTGAAGGAACGGCTGAACACCTGGATGACGCTGGTGCATCGCGGCCAGGTGATCGAGGCCTATCGCATCTTCCTCGGCCTGATGGAGAACACGGCCGAACGGAAGGAGGTGCTGGCGGAGATGTGCTTCGCCGGGCTGATCGACGTGCAGGACCGGCTGCTCTGGAACCGCTCCTACACCACCGGCCACAAGGCCTACCGCGCCCGCTCCACCGTCGAACTCGGCAATGTGCTGGGCTGGGAGAACGCGCATCACGTGATCTATGCGGGCGCGCTGGACGTGGCGGTGGGGCCGCGCTGGTACTCGAGCTACGAGATGGCCTGCAACTGGGTGAAGATGACGATCGAGGGGGAGGCGCTGCATGCGGTCCCCTACGGCGGCGTCTCCGATGCCGAGGTCGCGATGCTGCGCGACAACAAGGAGCCGGTGAACCAGGAGGAAGCCACCGTCCTGATGCGCGCGCTGCTGCGCGAGGGGGAGGTGCCGACGCTGGAGGCGATCACCAAGCTGCTGAAGGCCGGCAAGGATCCGCGTCGCATCATCGACGTGCTGCAGCTCGCCGCGGCGCAGGTGGTGCTGGAGACCAGCGATCCCAGCAACTTCAACATGCCGCATCATTGCTACGAGTACCAGAATACGCTCGCCTGGTTCTACGACACGTTCGACCATCCGCGCCGGCTGCGCCTGCTGTTCGTGGCGGCGAGCTTCATCAACCAGGTGGCCGACCACCAGCGCGGGATCGGTGACGTGCGGACCTTCGCGCCGCAGGCCGCGGCAGGCGCGACCGGACTGAGCCAGGCACAGATGCTGGAGCGGGTGGATGCGTCGATCTGCGCGCTCAGCGGGGACGAGTGCATCGCCTGGACGCAGGCCTATTGCGAGAGCTTCAGCGACCGCGCGCCGCTTGTGCAACGCATCGCCCTCGCGGCCAGCAAGCTGGGCAACGACCCGCACAATCAGGAAATCGCCCAGTGCATGCTGATGGACTACGCCACCAACCAGCAGCCTGATCGCGACAGGCTGCTGCTGTCGGCGGCGTACCACACGGCGATGCACCGCAAGTATGGCGATCCGCTGGAGGCCGCGCGACGCTTCGGCCAGGCGTTCCAGATCGCGACGCTGCAATAGGACCAGACCTGCGATGACCCTCTCCATCCAGCCGATCGACCCGGTCTCACGCCCGTCCTTCGCGGGTGAGGTCTCGGGCATCGACATCACCCGGCCGCTCACCGCCGACCAGGTCGCCGCGATCGAGCGCGGCATGGACCAGTTCGCCGTGCTGGTGTTCCACGACCAGCGCTTCGACGACGACAGCCAGCTCGCCTTCAGCCGCAATTTCGGGGAGCTCGAGGTCGCGTCCGGCGACATCAACTGGGGCAAGGACCGGCGAATCGCCTCGCCGCACGTCAACGACATCTCGAACCTGACCAACGACAACCAGGTGATGGCGCGTGACGACCGCAAGCGGCTGTTCAGCCTGGGCAACCGGCTGTGGCACTCGGACAGCTCGTTCAAGGCGGTGCCGGCGAAATACTCGCTGCTGTCCGCGCGGGTGATCCCCGGCGCCGGCGGCAACACGGAATTCGCCGACATGCGTGCCGCCTACGACGCGCTGGACGATGCGACGAAGGCCGAGGTCGAGGATCTGATCTGCGAGCACAGCCAGATCTATTCGCGCGGTATCCTGGGCTTCGACGATTTCACGCCGGAGGAGCTGGAGCGGTTCAAGCCGGTGCAGCAGCGGCTGGTGCGGCGGCATCCGGTGACGGGGCGGCGGTCGCTGTTCCTGGCCTCTCACGCGGGTGCCATTCTCGGCTGGCCGGTGCCGGAGGCGCGCGCCTTCCTGCGCGACCTGAACGAGCACGCGACGCAGCGGCAGTTCGTCTACTCGCATGCGTGGCGGCAGTGGGACCTGGTGATCTGGGACAACCGCACGACCATGCATCGCGCGCGGCCGTTCGATGCGACGCAGGTGCGCGACATGCATCGCACCACCGTCGCCTGCGAGCGGTCGACCATGGCCGAGGCGGCCTGATAGCTCGGCCGACGACGAGCCGTGAGTGTCGATGACGGCGGGTGACATCCCCGCCGCATCGCGTTCTTCGAAGGTCCGCGGCTGACGAGCGACCGCGCCGCCATCCCGCAGCGCGACGGAGAGTTCCCGCCGCGCTGCGCCGGACTCAGGCTACCCGCGACTCAGGCTGCGCGCGGCCGCCGTCGGATATCGGCCCGCACGTGGCGGAAGTTCAGCACCGCCGGGTCGGCGACCACCGGCCCGGGCGCGATCGCGACGATCACCCGCTCCGCGATGGGCCCGAAATCCGCGCGGAAATGCACCGACGACTTCAGTGCGAGGATCGGGCAGGTGGACGGCTCGATCCCGACATGGCGGATGATCGCCTGGTCCAGCGCCTGCATCTTCCGCGTTACCACGATCACCCGCACGCCCTCGATATCGATCAGCGCGGTCGGACCGAGATTGCCGGGATTGCCGGCCCCCATCGGCCCGGTGAGCGTGAACACGCCGTCGGTCAGCTTCTCCACCCGCGCGGTGCAGGGGAAGGGCATGCCGTCCGACTTGCCGCCCAGCGAAAGCGACACCGTCGCGCCTTCGCCGGCGGCGTGGCAGGCAGCGGCGCTTTCCGCATCGTTGATCAGGCAGACCAGCGCGCCCTTCGCACCCTGGCGCACCAGTTCCGACAGCAGCTCCGTCGTGTCGCCATGCCCGCCGCCGCCGGGATTGTCCTGCGTGTCGGCCAGCACCACGGGCTTGCCGGGCCGTGCGGCGGCGAGGCGCTTCGCCTCGGCGACCGCGGCGGCGCTGGCCAGCGTGTCCTGCACGAACTCCGACTCGCGCGCCGTCACCGCGGCGAGGAACGCATCCGCCACGGCATCCGCTTCGGCCTGCGTGTCGGCGAACGCGCCGATCGCGGGGGCGCACCCGTCGAAATCCGCATAGGGGAAGCCGAAGCAGAAACCGAGTTCCACCGCGCCCATCCGCTCCGCCAGCGCGGCACGCTCCGTCATCACGGCCTGCATCGGATCCATCAGCGTGCACTGGCTGCCCAGCGGGATCCAGAACGGCAGCGTGCGGTGGGCGCGGGCCCAGGGGCGGCCGCGCTCGATGCGGGCGAACAGCAGCCGCATGGCCTGCGCGCCGGCCGCCTTCATGTCCACGTGCGGATAGGTGCGGAACGGCACGCAGACATCGGCGCGCGCGACCATCTCGGCGGTGAGGTTGCAGTGCGGGTCGAGGCTGATCGTCAGCGGCAGGTCGCCGATCACCGCGCGCACGCGGCGCAGCAACTCGCCCTCGGCATCGGGGAAGCTGTCCACCACCGCGGCGCCGTGCAGGTCGAGATAGACGCCGTCGAGCGGTCCGTCCTCCAGCGCTTGGGCCAGGGCGTCGACCAGGGACGCGGCGATGCGCTCGAACGCGGCATCCTGCACCGGGCCGGCCGGGTTGGCGAAGCACCAGGTGAGCGGGACGATGGCGACGCCCGCTTCCTCGGCCACCGCGATCGCGCCGGCGGCGGGCACGGAGGTGGGCCGCAGCGTGTCGAGCAGCGTGGCGGCGCGCTGGAAGGGCGGGAAGCCGCCGGGGTGCAGGAAGTCCTCCCACGCGGTGGGCCGCGGCGCGAAGGAGTGGCTCTCATGCATGAAGCCGCCGATGGCGATGCGCAACGTCACGTCCGGGTCTCCTGCTCGGGAAGGCGGCGATGGTTCGGCCGGTTCGCCGCCGCGGTCAACCGGTCAGCGCCGAGGCACCCCGCACGCGGGCTCCTTGGAGCGCGTCACCGCCAGAGCGGATCGGTCGGTGTGCGGCCGGCCAGCACGGCGGCGATGTTGTCGAGCGCGCGATAGCCCATGGCGTTGCGCGTCTCCCGCGTCGAGCTGCCCACATGCGGACTGAGCACCACGTTGTCGAGCTTGGCGAAGCGCAGGTCGAAGTCGGGCTCGCGCCGGAACACGTCCAGGCCGGCGGCAAACAGCTTGCCCGAGGTCAGCGCGTCGAGCAGCGCGTCCTCGTCCACCAACGTGCCCCGTGCGACGTTGACGAACACCGCGCCATCCGGAAGCGCGGCGAGCGCGCGTGCGTCGATCATGCGATCGGTCGCGGGCCCGCCGGGGGCGTGCAGCGACAGGAAGTCGCAGTGCGGCAGCATCGCGTGCAGGTCGTCGAAATACGTCGCGCCCTGTTCCAGCTCCGGCGGGAGCCGGGTGCGCGCGTGATACAGGATGCGCATCCCGAAGCCCCGCGCGCGCTGCGCCATGGCGCGGCCGATGCGCCCCAGGCCCACGATGCCCAGCGTCTTGCCGGTGACGCGCACGCCCAGCAGGTCGCCCTGACCGATCCGGAAGCGCCAGCCCTGGCGCATGATCCGCTCGTATTCGCCGGCGCGGCGCGCGGCGGCGAGCAGAAGCATCATGGCGTGGTCGGCGGTGCATTCGTCCAGCACATCGGGCGTGTTGGTCACCACGATGCCGCGCGCGCGGGCGGCGGCCACGTCGATGTGGTCGAACCCCACGCTGCTTGTGGCGCCCACGCGCACCGTCTCCGGCAGGGCGGCGATGGTGGCGGCGCCGAAATCCAGCGTGTTGACGAACAGGATCGCCTCCGCGCGGTGGGCGTGCGCGGATTCGATCACCTCGGGCGCGGTCATGTCGGCCGGTCCCTCCGCGATCACCGCGTCGAACTCCCGCCGTGCGCGGTCGACCACGTCGGTGGGCATCAGGCTGGCGAGCAGCAACCTCGGCTTGTCACCCGCACCAGGCGTCGGCCCCGGCGTGGCAGTCGTCACGGGCATTCGTGGCTCCTTCGTGTTCGCATCAGTCTGGCCAGCGAAGACGGCGGACGGAAGAGGGTGCGAATTTATCGATCGACATGATGAAAAATTCCAATTTGAGTGAACCACTCGATCTTCATACCCTGCCTCCGCTGTAGGAGGATCACCATGACGCAGCGCCCGACCTTGACCACCACCGCCGGCGCCCCGATCGCCGACAATCAGAACAGCCTGACCGCCGGCCCGCGCGGGCCGGTGCTGATGCAGGACTACCAGTTGCTGGAGAAGCTCGCGCACCAGAACCGCGAGCGGATCCCGGAGCGGGTGGTGCATGCGAAGGGATCGGGTGCCTATGGCACGCTGACCGTCACCGGCGACATCACGCGGTACAGCCGCGCCGCCGTTTTCAAGCCGGGCACGCAGACGGAGCTGCTGCTGCGCTTCTCGACCGTTGCCGGCGAGCGCGGGGCAGCGGATGCCGAACGCGACGTCCGCGGCTTCGCGCTCAAGTTCTACACGGCCGAGGGCAACTGGGACGTCGTCGGCAACAACACGCCGGTGTTCTTCATCCGCGACCCGCTCAAGTTCCCCGACTTCATCCGCACCCAGAAGCGCCACCCGCGCAGCAACCTGCGGTCCGCGACGGCGATGTGGGATTTCTGGTCGCTCTCGCCCGAGAGCCTGCACCAGCTGACGATCCTGTTCTCCGATCGCGGCCTGCCGACCGACTACCGGCACGTCAACGGCTACGGGAGTCATACGTACAGCCTGTGGAACGACCAGGGCGAGCGCTTCTGGGTGAAGTTCCACTTCAAGACGATGCAGGGCCACCAGCACTGGACCAATGACGAGGCCAATGCGGTGATCGGCACGGACCGGGAGAGCAGCCAGCGCGACCTGTACGAGTCGATCGCGCGCGGCGAATACCCTCGCTGGCGCATGATGGTGCAGGTCATGCCGGAACTGGACGCCGAGAGGACGCCGTACAACCCGTTCGACCTGACCAAGGTCTGGCCGCATGCCGACTACCCGCTCATCGAGGTCGGGACCGTCGAGCTGAACCGCAATCCGGACCACTACTTCGCCGAGATCGAGCAGGCGGCGTTCTCACCGTCAAACATCGTGCCCGGCATCGGCTTCAGCCCGGACAAGATGCTGCAGGCACGGATCTTCGCCTATGCGGACGCGCATCGCTATCGCGTCGGCACGCATTACGAGGCGCTGCCGGTGAACCGTCCGCACGCCGCACCGGTGCACAGCTACCACGCGGACGGGCCGATGCGATTCGACGCGCCGAAGGGAACGGACGCGTATTACGAGCCGAACTCGTTCGACGGACCGGTGCAGGACCCGTCGGTGCAGGAGCCGCCCTTGCGGATCAGCGGGGACGCGGCGCGCTGGGACCACCGGGCGGGGAATGACGACTACGCCCAGGCGGGCGCGCTGTTCCGGCTGTTCGACGACGGGCAGCGCCAGCGCCTGTTCGCCAACATCGCGGCGTCGATGCAGGGCGTGCCGGCGGAGATCGTGGAGCGGCAGATTGCCCACTTCACCAAGGCCGATCCTGCCTATGGCGCCGGAGTCCGCGCCGCCGTCGGGTCGGTTGCCACGCCGCCCAACACGGATCCGCGCACGGCGGGCGGCGCGCTGCACGCGGCGGAGTAGGGCGGGGAGGGGGCTCGCCCGCGCGGCGGGTCCCCCTGTCGTGCCTTCATCCGCACGGGCGTCGAGGCGGGCGAGTGCGCGTTTCACACGGAGGAAGACGGAGCGCCACGGAGGGCCACGGAGGTCTCCTGGCCGAGCGGTTGCGGCAGCAGGCCGGTCGTTCCAGCGGCGCGCAGCGCTTTTAGGTTCTGCTGATCTGAGCGGCACGCGGTTGCGAGGGACCCCAGGAATGCCGAAGCCGGACGAAAAGGCAGGCGGACGCCCTGGCCCGGCTCCCTCCGTGGTCCTCCGTGGCTCTCCTTCTTTCTCTGTGTGAACCGAATGCGCTGTCTTCCTCGGTCTCAACCGAATGCGCTACGGCCGGCACGAACCGGACGAAAGCCTCCCCACCCGCTCCCGCTCAGCGCTCCCTCCGCTCCAACTCGCCTCTTGCGCTCCCGCCCGTCGCACGCCTTGATGCCCGTGTCGCTGCACCTGCGAGAGGGTCCGAATGCCGTCTGCCCGTCTGGCCGTCGATATCGGCGGAACGTTCACCGACCTTGCTGTCGAGCATGATGGGCGCCGCACCACGCTGAAGGTCCTCACCACCCCCGCCGCGCCCGAACAAGGGGTGATGACCGGGGTGCGGTCGATCCTTCAGGCGGCTGGTCTCCAGCCAGCCGACATCTCGCTGATGATCCACGGCACGACGCTCGCGACGAACGCGGTGATCGAGCGCAAGGGCGCCCGCACTGCGCTGCTGACGACCGAGGGCTTCCGCGACGTCATCGCGATGGGCAACGAAAGCCGCTACGACCAGTACGATCTCAACATCACGCTGCCCGAACCGCTGGTCCCGCGGCACCTGCGCCTGCCGGTCCCCGAACGGCTCGACAACACGGGCAAGGTGCTGCGCCCGCTCGACGCGGAGGCGGTGCGCGCGCTGATCCCGCTGCTGCAGCGCGAGCAGGTGGAAAGCATCGCGGTCGGCCTGCTGCACGCCTTCGTCAACCCGGCGCACGAGCGCCAGGTGCGCACGATCCTGGAGCAGGCGCTGCCGGACCTCGCGGTTTCGATCTCCTCCGAAGTCTCACCCGAGATGCGCGAGTGGGAGCGCTTTTCCACCACGGTCGCCAATGCCTACGTGCAGCCGATGATGGCCCGCTACCTGCGCCGGCTGGAGGCGGAGCTGCACAGTCTCGGTCTTGCCGCGCCACTGTTCCTGATGATGTCGGGCGGCGGGCTCACCACGATCGAGACCGCCTGCCGCTTTCCGATCCGCCTGGTGGAGAGCGGGCCGGCGGGCGGTGCCATCTTCTCGGCGCATGTCGCGCGGCAATGCGGGCTCGAGAACGTGCTTTCCTTCGACATGGGCGGCACGACGGCGAAGATCTGCCTGATCGACGACTACAAGCCGCAGACCGCCCGCACCTTCGAGGTCGCGCGGGTTGGCCGTTTCCGCAAGGGATCGGGCCTGCCGCTGCGCATCCCGGTGATCGAGATGGTGGAGATCGGCGCCGGCGGCGGCTCGCTCGCCCATGTCGACGCGATGGGGCGGATCGGCGTCGGGCCGGAGAGCGCGGGTGCCGATCCCGGCCCCGCCTGCTACGGGCGCGGCGGGACGCACCCCGCGGTCACCGATGCCAACCTCACGCTGGGGCGCTACGACCCGGCGCGTTTCGCCGGCGGCTCCATCGCGCTCGACGTGGACGCGGCGCATGGCGCGCTGGTGGCCGACGTGGGCTCGAAACTCGCGCTGACGGCCGAGATGGCGGCGCTCGCCGTGGTCGAGATGGTGGACGAGAACATGTCCAATGCCGCGCGCGTCCATGCGATCGAGTCGGGCAAGACCTATGAAGGCCGAACCCTGATCGCGTTCGGGGGCGGCGGCCCCGTACATGGTTGCCGCGTCGCGGAGAAGGTGGGCATCGGCCGCGTGCTGGTGCCCTCGGGCGCCGGCGTCGGCAGTGCGATCGGCTTCCTGCGCGCGCCCGTCGGCTACGAGGTGGTGCGCAGCCTCTACCAGCGCTTCTCCAGCTTCGACGTGGACGCGGTGAACGGGCTGCTCGATGCGATGCGCCTGGAGGCCATGGCCGCGGTGGAGCAGGGCAGCTTCGGCGCACCGGTGACCGAAACGCGCACCGCCTACATGCGCTATGTCGGCCAGGGTCACGAAATCCCGGTGCCGCTGCCCGCGCGCACGCTGACCGCGGACGACGTGGCGCTGATCCGTGCGCGCTACGACGAGGAATACGCCCGTTTCTACGACCGCCCGGTGCCGGGATCGGACGTGGAGATCATGAGCTACGCCGTCGTGGTGACGACGGTGGCCGAACCGGTGGAGACGCTGCCCGACGCGGGCGAGGTGTTCGCCCCGGCCGTCCATCCCGTTCGCACCCAACGCGTGCGTGACACCGTCAGTGGCGAGGTCTCGGACTGGGGAATCTACGACCGCGCTTCCCTGCCGGTGGGCGCACGCCTCGCCGGCCCGGCGATCGTCGCGGAGGACGAGACGTCCACGCTGGTCGGCCCGGGCTGGCGCGCGGTGGTGAATGGGTTCGGGTATCTGGAGCTCACGCGCGACGCGGGGTGAGGATCGGGCCCTGCCGCATCGAAGTCGACGAGCACGCCAGGCGTCACCTTTCGGGTCCGCTGCCGTCCAGTCCGGCTGCCGACCGCGGCCTCGACCCGCGTGGCCGCAAGCCCACGCCGCTGCAATTGGATCACCGCACGCCACGAGAGCCGAACGCCCATGGTCCCCACGGCGCTCGCGTGCCAAACTCGCCGCGTCGCCCAGCCGTCCCGAGGCAAGCCCATGTCGCATGAAACCAACGCCCTCGCGCAGATCCATCGCCAGATCATGTGGAATCGCCTGATCGCGGTGGTGGAGGAGCAGGCGCAGATCATGATCCGCACCGCGTTCTCCACCACGGTGCGTGAGGCGGGCGACCTCTCGGCCGGCATCTTCGACCTGCACGGCCGCATGATGGCGCAGGCCGTCACCGGCACGCCGGGCCACGTCAACTCCATGGCGGAATCCGTCGGACACTTCCTGAAGAAGTTCCCCGCCGCCACCATGCGCCCCGGCGACCACTACATCACCAACGACCCCTGGCTCGGCACCGGCCATCTGCACGACCTCACCGTCGTCACGCCGGCGTTCCACAAGGGCCACATCGTCGGCCTGTTCGCCAACACGGCGCACGTCATCGACGTGGGCGGCCTCGGGATGGGGCCGGAAGGGCGGTCCGTCTACGAGGAAGGGATGTACATCCCGATCGTGAAATGCTTCGATCAGGGCAAGCCGAACGAGACCTTCTTCGACTTCATGCGCGCCGGCTCCCGGCTGCCGGTCGAGCTCGAGGGCGACATCTACTCGCTGTGTGCCTGCAACGATGCAGGGGCCAAGCGCCTGGTCGAGATGATGGACGAGTTCGAGATGGAGAGCCTCGATCCGCTCGCCCAGTTCATCTTCGACAGTTCGCTCCGCGCCACCCTCGCGGAGATCGCGCGCATCCCCCGTGGCGTGTTCCGCAACGAGATCTACAGCGACGGCTATGACGAGCCGGTGCGGCTCGCCGCGGAGATGACGATCCTCGACGACGGGATCGAGGTCGACTTCGCCGGCACGTCGGGCTTGGCGCCGCGCGGGATCAACGTGCCGCCGGCCTATACCCGCGCCTATTCCTGCTTCGGCCTCAAATGCGTGGTCGCGCCGGAGATCCCGAACAACTGGGCGTCACTGTCGCCGTTCCGGATGAAGATCCCCGAGGGTTGCATCCTCAACGCACCGCACCCGTACCCGGTCTCGGTGCGCCACGTGATCGGCCATTTGCTGCCCGACCTGATGATGGGCTGCCTGCACCAGACCGTACCGGAGCGCGTCACGGCCGAAGGCGCCTCATCCCTGTGGAACCCGCCGCTGCGAGGCGGGTCCTCCGTCTCCGGCCAGGGGCGCGGCAACAAGCCGGTGGTCGGAGACTTCGAGATCATCACCTTCAATTCCGGCGGCACCGGCGCGCGGCCGACAAGTGACGGGCTGAACGCGACGGCCTTCCCGTCCGGCGTGCGCACCATGCCAGTGGAGGCGACGGAGAACGTCGCGCCGGTCATCCTGTGGCGGAAGGAGCTCAAGCCGGATTCCGGCGGCGCGGGCCGCACGCGCGGCGGCGCCGGGCAGATCATGGAGATCGCGACGAAGGGCGATCTCGAGTTCGCGGTGAACGCGACGTTCGACCGCGTCGCGCATCCGCCGAAGGGGCGGGAAGGCGGCCTCGAGGGCTCCGGGGGCGTGGTCACGCTAAAGTCCGGCCCGGCGCTGCGCACCAAGGGGTTCCAGATCATCCCCGATGGCGACCGGCTGATCCTGGAACTGCCGGGCGGCGGCGGCATGGGCGATCCCACGACCCGCGACCCGGCCCTGGTCGCGCGCGACGTGCGCGACGGGCTCGTCTCCGCGGCGAATGCCCGCGCGCACTACAAGGTGGTCGTCACCGCGGACGGCGTGCTGGATCAGGCCGCCACCGCCGCGCTCCGAGGCTGACGCACGCCCCCCTCTCCCCTCGCGGGAGAGGGCCGGGGTGAGGGAGCGACCGGGGCTTACGCACGAGTGTGCCGACGGACGCCCCCCCTCTCCCCTCGCGGGAGAGGGTCGGGGTGAGGGGGCGACCGGGGCGCACGCACGAGGGTGCCGACGGACGCCCCCCCTCTCCCCTCGCGGGAGAGGGTCGGGGTGAGGGGGCGACCGGGGCGCACGCACGAGGGTGCCGTCGGACGCAGCACCCCTCCCCCTAGCCCCCTCCCGCAAGGGGAGGGGGGACTTAGTGCATCCCGCGCCGCCGCTCCGCGCTTATTCGCCGGCCAGCCGCGCAGCCATCAGCGGCGTGGACAGCCGGACCAGGCTCGAGACATCCGCCGTCGTGTCGATCGCCAGCACCGCATCGGCCAGCGCCGCGGCGCGCTCCGTGCCAAGCACCGCATCCGTCAGCCCGGCGAACTTCGCGCGCAGCTCCGCCTCCGACAGGAAGTTGGACGGCTCGCCCTTCGGCACCACCACCTTCTGTTCGAAGCGCTTGCCCGCGGCTTCGATCGTCACCTTGCCTGACATGTTGGTGGGGAACTCGGCCTCGATCTCCGGATCGAATGCGCAGGTGACCTTGGGCAGCAGCGAACGGATCGTGGGGTCCTGCAGCAGGGTGTAGCTGTCCCATCCCATCTTGCCGGTCGCCAGCGCCGCCGAGATCACGAAGGGGCCGCTGAACTGCCCGTCCACCACGTTCTGCGGATCGGCCTTCTTCTCCGCCGGCGCGCCGACGAGCAGCATCCCCGACTTGGGAAGCCCGAGCCGGATGGCGGTGATGTCCTCGGGCTTGATGTCGTTGGCGGCGCGCAGGGCCAGCGCCGCGTCGATGCCGGCATGGCCGTAGCGGCAGGACGGGTATGGCTTCACGGCGGTGTTCATCAGCTCCCACACTTCGCCAAGCCGCTCCACCGCCCGTTCGGGCGTCGGGTTCGGCGCGTAGGCACGCATGAAACCGTGCTTGCCCTCCAGCGCCTCGGACGCGCCCTTGAAGCCTTCGCGCACCAGCGTCGCGGCCATCAGCCCGTTGCAGGCCGCCCAGCCTACCTGGAAGCGCTTCGTCCACGCGCCGTTCGCCAGGAACTGCAGCGAGCCTGCCGCCTGGCTCAGCACCGTGCCCATCGCATTGGCCACGCCGTCCGCATCGAGCCCGAACACGCGGGCCGCCGCCGCGGCCGCACCGAAGGCGCCGCAGGTCGCGGTGGGATGGTAGCCGCGGTCGTAGTGCTCGCCCGCCGGCAGCGCGAGGGCCACGCGGCAGGTGACCTCGTACCCGGCGACGATCGCCGCCAGCACGTCCGCGCCCGAGGCGCCCACCATCTCGCCCGCCGCCAGCGCGGCCGGGATCACCGGCGCGCCGGGATGCAGCGAACCCGCCGCATGGGTGTCGTCGAAGTCGAGCGAATGCGCGAGCGCCCCGTTGAGGAACGCGGCGCCCGCCGGCGTGTAGCGGGAGGCGTCGCCGAACACGCCGGAATTGCCGGCCGCCATGCCCATGGCCCGCGCCGCCGCCAGGAAGGATGAGGTGCTTTCCGCATCGTGCCGCGCGCGGACGATGTTGCCGACCAGGTCGAGCACCAGGAACCGCGCCCGCTGCACGACCTCCGGCGGCAACCGGTCCAGCCGGATGCCCGCGGTGAATTCCGAGAGTTGCGCTGTCACGCCCATGGTCGATCCTCCGTACTGGGTGGTAGTTTCGCGCAATCCACGCACGCCGCCAAGCGCGGCCATTCCCGCCGGAGCCGCCATGACCTGGTCCATCGTCGCCCATGATCCCGCGACCGGCGCCTTCGCCGTGGCGATCGCCACCAAGGCGTTCGCGGTCGGTGCCTCCTGTCCCTTCGTGCGCGCGGGCGTCGGGGCCGTCTCCACCCAGTCCATGACGAACCGCTATCTGGGTCCGGCGGTGCTGGACGGGATGGCGCGCGGCCTGCCGCCGGCGGCCGCCATCCAGGGCGCGCTGGCGGGCGACGAGGGCGCGGGGCTGCGCCAGGTGCATGCGGTCGACCGGTTCGGCCGCACGGCCGCCTGGACCGGGCAGAACTGCGTCGCGTGGTGCGGCAGCGTGGCCGCGGAGTATGTCAGCGTCGCGGGCAACATGCTGGCGGGCGAGCCCACGATCGCTCAGACGCTTCGCACCTTCCGGATGCAGGACGAACTCGATTTGCCCGAACGCCTGATGCGCGCGATGGAGGCTGGAGAGGCGGCGGGCGGCGACAAGCGCGGCAAGCAGTCTGCGGCGATGGTGCTGGTGACGACCGAGGACTTTCCCGACCTCAACCTCCGGGTCGACGATGCGCCCGAACCGCTCGGCGAACTCCGCCGGCTTCTCGGGATCTGGCGTGTGGAGCGGCAGCCCGGCCTCGCCACCTCGCCCCGCAAGTCCGACCCGTCCGGCCTGATCGACCTCGATGCGATCGACGCGGGGTGGCGTGCGCGCGGACTGGATCTGCGACTGCGACGGTGATAGCGGTTCCCTTCCGTGCCGCGCACCCGATAGGCTCCCCGCCATGCACGTCGTTTCACCCGGAACGAGGTGCTGGTTGACGGCGGGGGCGGGCATGACCCAGCGGCAGATGCATCTTGTGGGCTACCTGATCGCTGGTCCCACCTGGCACAACAACGGAAGCTGGCGTCATCCCGAGAGCGACGCCGACCTCGCCCTCGACCCGCATCGCTACGAGCGCATCGCACAGATCCTCGAGGAAGGGCTGTTCGACGCGCTGTTCTTCGTGGACGTGCTGACGGTGTTCGACACCTATGGCGGCAGCTTCGCCGGCCAGGTCGCCGGGCCGGGGCAGATGTGGTACCTCGACCCGATGCTGCTGCTCGCCGCCATGGCGCGCAAGACACGGCATATCGGGCTCGCGGGCACCATGTCGACCGCGTTCTACCACCCGTTCCACATCGCCCGCAGCTTCGCCACGTTGGATCACATGAGCCAGGGGCGCGCGGCCTGGAACGTGGTCACCTCGGCCAACTCGCGCGAGGCGCAGAACTACGGCCTCGACAAGCTGATGCCGCGCGACCTGCGCTACGACCATGCGGACGAGGTGATGGAAGCCTGCGACGCGCTGTGGAATTCCTGGGAGGAGGGCGCGATCGTCTACGATCGCAAGGCGGGGATCTACGCCGACCCGTCCAAGGTCCATTACGTCGACTATGCGGGGAAGTGGGTGAAGACCCGCGGCCCGCTGCCGACGCCGCGCAGCCCGCAGGGGCGGCCGGTGATCATGCAGGCCGGCTCCTCCGAACGCGGCCGGCAGTTCGCCGCGCGCTGGGCCGAGGTCGTGTTCACCCTGCAGCACGAGAAGTCGCACATGCAGGCCTTCTACACCGACCTGAAGACGCGCATGGAGCGGCTGGGGCGCAATCCCGATCACTGCCTCATCACGCCCGCGGTCGACGTCGTGATCGGGGAGACAGAGTCGATCGCGCGGGAGCGGGCGGAGTATCTGAACAGCCTGGTCAGCGCGGATGTGGGCGTCTGCGACATCTCGAACGGCATCGGCATCGACCTCTCGCAATACCCGATGGACCAGCCGCTGCAGGACATGGAGATGACCGAGGGCGCGCGCGGCGTGCTGGACGTGATCCTGCAGGGCAGCCGTGCCGCCAACCTCACCCTGCGGGAGGCCGGTTACCGGTATGGCGTCAGCCAGCTCACGCCCGCCCTGGTCGGCACGCCGGAGATGATCGCCGACCGGCTGCAGGACATGTTCGAGAGCCGCTGCTGCGACGGGTTCGTCGTCTGCCCCTCCATCACGCCGGGCAGCTACGTCCAATTCGTCAAGACGGTGGTGCCGGAGTTGCAGCGTCGCGGCATCTACCGCACGGCGTATTCCGGCCGGGTGCTGCGCGACCGCATCCAGGGCTGAGCCGGGCCGCGCCAAGGGACCGCGCCAAGGGATCGCGACAAGGGACCGGCCCGGGGAGGAGCGCTCCAAGGGCCGGCGCCGGGCCGTCGGCGGCGTGACGTCGAACTGTCACACGTCCGCGCTTTGCGGCCGTTGCCTTGCGGCCTAGACGCGGCCGGATGACCAGCTTCGATCTGCTTCTGGACCGATGTCTCGCCTGGGCCCAGGCCAGCGTCTTTCTCGCCACCGTGCTCAGCCTGGCGACGGCGTTCTGCCTCGGCACGCTGATCGGGTTCGAACGACAATGGCGGCAGCGCTCCGCCGGGCTGCGCACCAACGTGCTGGTCGCGGTCGGGGCTGCCGCCTTCACCGACCTCGGCATGCGCCTGCTGGGTGCCGACGGGGCGACGCGGATCATCGCCTATGTCGTGTCCGGCGTGGGCTTCCTGGGCGCCGGGGTGATCCTGAAGGACGGTGCCAACATTCGCGGCCTCAACACCGCGGCGACGCTCTGGTGTTCCGCCGCGGTCGGCGCCTGCGCGGGGGCCGGCATGCGGGCCGACGCGGTCGCGGTGACGCTGTTCGTGCTGGCCGGGAACACGATGCTGCGTCCCCTGGTGGACTGGGTGAACCGCCGCCCGTTCGACCCCGGCGCCGTGGAGGCGCTGTACCGGCTGCACGCCGTCTGCGACCCCGAGGACGTGCCGGCGGTGCGCGACGCCATGACCGACGCGTTGGAGGCGGTGGGCTATCCGGTGCGCGACGTCGAGATCCTGTCGGAGACCGAGGAGCAGGTGGAGCTCGCCGCCATGCTGGTGCCCAGCCGCGCGGATCCTGCGGTGCTGGATGGGGTGGTGACCCGCCTCCAGGCCGCGCCGCACGTGACCGGCGCGACCTGGAGTGTCAGCGCGACGAGTTGAAGCCGACCCGCGCCGGCGGCATCCGGCGCGCTCCGCGCCCCACGCCCCACGCCGGGACGTCGCGGGCTCGTTCAGGCTGCTTGCAGGCGGGCGCGAAAGGCGGCGCCGATCCGCTCCACCGCGGCGACCCGCTCGCGGTTGGCGGCCGCGTTCGCCGCCTGCACCTGCGCGAGCACGGCGGGGGGCGCCAGCTCCGGCCGGCCTGCGTCGAAGGGCGGGGCGGGCGCGTATTCGAGGCCGAGTTGGATGGCCTGCGCGTGGGCTGGTCCGGCGAGGTCGGCGGCGAGGGTCAGGGCAAAGTCGATGCCCGCCGTCACGCCGCCGCCCGTTACGAAGCGGCCGTCATGCACCACGCGCCCCGCATCCGGAATGGCACCGAACAAAGCGAGCTGGTCGCGCCACGCCCAGTGCGAGGCGGCCCGCTTGCCCACCAGCAGCCCGGCCGCGGCCAGGATCAGAGAGCCGGTGCAGACCGAGGTGACGGCGCGCGCCCCGTCGCCCAGGCGCCGGATCTCGGCGAGGAAGGCGTTATCCGCCATCACGTCGATCATGCCGTAGCCGCCCGGCACGCACAGCACGTCGCAGCGCGGGATCGCCGTCAGCGCCGTCAGCCGGTCGAACACCAGCCCGTTGGCCTCGACCGGCGCGCCGGTCAGCGACGCGGCGACGACCTGGGCCCCCGGCAGGCGGCCCAGCACCTGCCAGGGGCCGGTGAAGTCGAGCTGGGTCATGCGGTCGTAGAGCGGGAAGACGACGGTGATCGGGTCGGACATGACGACCTCCTTCGTTGCTTGACGAGGAGAGGGTAAAAGCGAACCCTCGTGGCGGGAATGACGTTGATCCCACGAATCCTGCCATCCATCAGCTCCCCGCCGGTGAGAAGGACCGCCCCGGATGACCCGCCGCATCGCCTTCCTGGTGTTCCCCGACTTCCAGCTGCTCGACCTGGCCGGGCCCATGAGCGCGTTCCACCTCGCCTGCCGAGCGGTGCCGGATGCGTATGTGAGCGAGGTGCTGTCCTGTTCGGGTGGCCTGGTGGCGAGCTCGACCGGATGCGCCGTCACGACCGCCGCGCAGCCGACCGGCTCCATCGACACGCTGCTCGTGCCGGGCGGGCAGGGGGTGGACTATGCGGCGGCCGACGGTGCGATGCGGGCGCTGCTCTGTGCCCTGTCGGCCGACACGCGGCGCGTCGCGAGCGTCTGCACCGGCGCATTCCTGCTCGCCGCCGCGGGATTGCTGGACGGCGTGCCGGTGACCACGCACTGGCGCCGCGCGCCCGAACTTCAGGCGCGCCATCCGCGGCTGCGCGTGCTGCAGGACCGCATCCATGTGGAGGCCGGCCGGCTCTGGACGTCCGCCGGCGTGACGGCCGGCATCGATCTGGCGCTGGCGATGATCGAGGCCGATCTCGGCCGCGACGTCGCGCGCCGGGTGGCCCGCGAGATGGTCGTCTACCACCGCCGCCCCGGCGGGCAGACGCAGTTCTCGGCGCTGCTGGACCTGGAGCCGGACTCCGACCGCGTGCGCGACGCGCTCCGCTTCGCGCGCGAGCACCTGCACGAGGCGCTGCCGGTCGAGCGGCTGGCAGACGCGGCGCGGCTCAGCCCGCGGCAGTTCGCGCGGGTGTTCCTGCGCGAGACGGGCCAGACCCCGGCCAAGGCGGTGGAACGGCTGCGCGCGGAGGTGGCGCGGCCGGCGGTCGAGGAGGGCGTGCAGCCGCTGGAGGTGATCGCGCGGCAGGTCGGGTTCGCCGATCCCGAGCGGATGCGTCAGGCGTTCGTGCGATGCTTCGGCCAGCCGCCGCAGGGAGTGCGTCGCGCCATGCGCGCGGAAAGCGGTCGCGCCGGGCGCGCGGAAACGGATCGCGCGATGCTCACTCGCAGCGATCGCGCCATGCGCGCGGAAACCAGCACCACCGGCGGTGCGGACGTCGTCGGAACGCTGCGCGAAACCGCGCCACCCCGCACGCCCCTGATGCCGGCAACCCGTCCGCCCGCGTGACCGCGTTGCGTCCCGCCCGGTTTCGCGCAGGCGCGTTCCAGGCTAGCGTCCGTTGGTATCGCAACCGGGAGGGAATCCCTCGATGTCCAACAAACTGAAGGCCCGCCTCGCCGCGGGCAAGGCGGCGGTGAACGGCTGGCTGGCGATCCCGTCCGGCTTCTCCGCCGAGGTCATGGCCCAGTGCGGCTGGGACAGCGTCACCGTCGACATGCAGCACGGCGTGCAGGACTACCAGTCGATGGTGCAGTGCTTCCAGGCGATGCAGGCCCACCCGGTCACGCCCATGGTCCGCGTGCCCTGGAACGAGCCCGGCATCATCGGCAAGGTGCTCGACGGCGGCGCCTGGGGCGTGATCTGCCCGATGATCAACAACGCCGCCGAAGCCAAGGCGCTGGCCGATGCCTGCCTGTATCCCCCGAAGGGCAAGCGCTCCAACGGCCCGATCCGCGCGGCGATGTACGGGGAAGCGTCCAACTACCAGAAGATCGCCAATGACGAGGTGCTTGTCATCCCGATGATCGAGACCCGCGAGGGCATCGACAACATCGACGAGATCCTCTCGGTCCCCGGCATCTCCGGCATCTATATCGGCCCCTCCGACATGGGCCTGTCGCTCGGCATGATCCCGATCCTCGACCGCGAGGAGCCGGAGATCATGAAGATCTATGAGAAGCTGCTCGCCTCCTGCAAGAAGCACGGCAAGTTCGCGGGCCTGCATAACGGGTCGGCCGCCTATGCCGGGCGCATGATCCAGATGGGCTTCCAGATCGTCACCATCGCCAACGACAGCGGCCTGATGGCGAAGGCCGCGCGTGAGGCCGTCGCCGCCGCCCGCAAGACCGGCGGCGAGAACGCCAACTGACACGACGGGGCGGGGCCGCGGCTCCGCCCTCGCCTGCAAACGGAGACGTCCATGGCCCCGACCCCCGTGATCCGCCTGCATCCGGACGACAGCGTGGTGATCGCCCGCGCGACCTTGCTGCCGGGAACCTCGGTCGGGGACAACGTCGCCACCACCGACCGCATCCCCGCCGGCCACAAGGTCGCGGTCCGCGCGATCGCGAAGGCCGAACCGATCCGCCGCTATGGCCAGATCATCGGCTTCGCCAGCCAGCCGATCTCGCCCGGCCAGCACGTGCACGTGCATAACTGCGAGATGGGCGACTTCGCCAAGGACTACGCCTATGGCGTGGACGCGAAGCCCACCGATTTCTTCGCGACCCCGGCCACGTTCCAGGGCATCCGCCGCCCCGACGGCCGCGTCGCCACCCGCAACTACATCGGCATCCTCACCAGCGTGAACTGCTCGGCGCATGTCGCCGGGATGGTCGCCGACCTGTTCCGCCGCAACCCGTTCAGCGGCCATGATCCGCTGGCCGAGTTCCCCAACGTGGACGGCGTCGTCGCGCTCACCCACAAGACCGGCTGCGGCATGACGCAGGACGAGCCGCTCCGGCTGCTGCGCCGCACCCTCGCCGGGTACGCGCGCCATCCGAACTTCTCGCACGTGATCGTCCTGGGCCTCGGCTGCGAGGTGAACCAGATCGGCGGGCTCATGGAGGAGCAGCGCCTGGCCGGCCGGCTCAAGGCCATGGACATCCAGACCATGGGCGGCACGCGCAAGACCGTGGAAGCCGCCGCCGCCTTCGTGCGCGAGGTGCTGGTCGAGGCCAACCAGGTCAAGCGCGAGACGGTCCCCGCGTCGGAGCTGACGGTCGCCCTGCAATGCGGCGGCTCCGATGGGTATTCCGGCGTCTCCGCCAACCCCGCCCTCGGCGCCGCGAGCGACCTGCTGGTGCGCCATGGCGGCACGGTCATCCTGTCCGAGACGCCCGAAACCTACGGCGCCGAACATCTGCTGACCCGCCGCGCCGTCTCCCAGCCGGTGGGGGAGAAGCTGGTCGCGCTGATGCGCTGGTGGGAGGAATACACCGAACGCGAAAAGGCGGAGATGAACGCCAACCCCTCCCCGGGGAACAAGGCGGGCGGGCTCACCACGATCCTCGAGAAGTCGCTGGGCGCGATGGCCAAGGCGGGCAGCACCAACCTGGTCGACGTGGTGCAATACGCGGAAGAAGTCCGCGCCCGCGGCTTCGTCTTCATGGATACGCCCGGCTACGACCCGGTCGCGGCGACCGGCCAGGTTGCGGGTGGCGCGAATCTGGTGTGCTTCACGACGGGCCGCGGATCGGTGTTCGGCTGCAAGCCCGCCCCCTCGATCAAGCTGGCCACCAACACCCCGATGTTCAGGCACATCGAAGACGACATGGACGTGAACTGCGGCACCGTGCTGGACGGCGACGAGACCGTGCAGGAATGCGGGCAGCGGATCTTCGACATGATGCTGCGGGTCGCCAGTGGCGAGCGCACCAAGAGCGAGACCTTCGACTTCGGCGCCGCCGAGTTCGCCCCCTGGGTGATCGGCGCCACGATGTAGGCCGCTCGGCCGTTCTCCGCCGGAGGCCGATGGGGGACGGCCGCGCGCCCCGGCGGCTCTCGGCGTCACGGTCGGCGGCGTAACGCCCCGCGGTAGTCCAGCCGTGACGTTACGGCCGGGATCGGCTCGGCCCTCGAGACCCGGAGCGAGGCGCCTCGTTCAGGATCGTCTGCCCGTCCCGAGCGTCGATGGGAACGGCGACGCGCCGGTGATGGCCAGTGTGCGGCCAGCTTGGGGCAGGGGATGTCGCATGCGGCGCCCACGCGAGGTGGGCGGGTTGCGGCGACTTTTCCGTGCCCGACCGCAACCGCGGCCGCCGCGCTGCATTGGAGGGACATGACGAAGCACATCCTGTCCCATCGCTGGCCGCTGCGCCTGTCCGACCCGCCCGTTCCACCAGTGCCGGGACCCGATCCCGACCCCGATCCGGATGATCCGATCCCCGTGCAGGAGCCGCCGTCCCCGATCCCGGTCCCGCGCGACCTGCCGCCCGGACCGCTGCACGCGCGTTGACAAACCGGCGCGGTGACCGGCAGGGTGCGGCCATGCCGATCGTGACCGCACCGCGCAGCCTGCGACGCCGTCGTCCCTGGACGGGGGCGGTGGGTTCGCGCCTGCGCGAGGTCTAGCGACCGAAGCGCCGGCAACACGGATCGAGCACCAAGGCCCCCGTCGGCAACGGCGGGGGCCTTGGTGTTTTTTCCGGGACCTCTGCCGTGTCTTCCAGAGCAGAGGATCCCACCCATGAACGATCTCGTTTCCCCGGAAACCGTCGCCCCACCCCCAGCCGGGGCCGTGCCCGATACGCTCGCCGTGATGGAGGTGACGGCCCGTCCGCCCATCGTCTTCGCGTCGGGCGAGGGCTCCTGGCTCGCCGATACCGCCGGCCGGCGCTATCTCGACTTCATCCAGGGCTGGGCGGTGAACTGCCTCGGTCACTCGCATCCCGCGCTGGTGTCCGCGCTGACGCGCCAGGCCGCCACCCTGCTCAGTCCCAGCCCGGCCTTCTACAACGACCAGATGGTGCGGCTCTGCACGTTGATCGCGCAGCAGAGCGGGATGGACCGCGTCTTCCTGTGCAACAGCGGCGCCGAGGCGAACGAGGGCGCCATCAAGCTCGCCCGCAAGTGGGGCGCGCTGCATCGGGACGGCGCGTTCGAGATCATCACCATGGACCACGGCTTCCACGGCCGGACGCTGGCCACCATGTCGGCCTCCGGCAAGCCGGCCTGGGAGAGCCTGTTCGAGCCCAAGGTCTCGGGCTTCAGGAAGGTGCCGCTGAACGACCTTGCCGCGGTGGAGGCCGCGATCGGCCCGCGTACGGTCGCCGTCATGCTGGAGCCGATCCAGGGAGAGGCGGGCGTGTTCCCGGCGACCGTCCCGTTCCTGCGCGGCCTGCGCGCGCTGACCGAGCAGCACGGGCTGTTGCTGATCCTGGATGAGATCCAGACGGGGATCGGCCGCACCGGCCGGTTCTTCGCCTTCGAGCACGCCGGAATCCGCCCGGATATCATGACCCTGGGCAAGGGCGTCGGCGGCGGCGTCCCCCTCGCGGCTCTGGTCGCGACCGAAGCGGCGGCGGTGTTCGCGCATGGCGACCAGGGCAGCACGTTCGGCGGCAATCCGCTCGCCGCCGCGGCGGGATGCGCGGTGATGGAGACGATCGCGGCGCCGGGGTTCCTGGAACGGGTCGCGCAGATGGGCGCGTATCTCGCGGATCGGCTCACCGCGCTCTCGGCGAAGCACGGCTGCGGCGGGGTGCGGGGCCAGGGATTGCTGCTGGCGCTCGACCTCGAGCGGCCGGTCGGTCCGGCCGTCGTGGAACTCGCGCTCGCGCGCGGGCTGCTGCTGAATGCGCCGCGGCCCGACAGCCTGCGCTTCATGCCGGCCCTGACGATCGGGACGGCGGAGGTGGAGGAGATGATCGAAGTCCTCGACGCCGTGCTGGGCGAGGTGACCGCGGGGTAGCCGAAGGCGCGGGCGGGATCCGATCTCGCCCGCGCGGGCGGCAGGGGCGGGCACCTGCCCGTGCATCCCTCAGGAGAAGGCGGCGAACACCTCCTCGAGTGCCTTGAGCTGGTTTCCGGCGGCCGAGGACGGCACCACGATCGGCGTGCGGATGCCCGCGTCGCGCCACGCCTCCACGCCCTCCCGCACCTTGGCGGCGGGCCCGAACAGCGTGTTGTCCGCCAGCCACCGGTCGGAGAAGCATTTCGGCACGTCCTCGTTGCGCCCTTCGGCGATCGCGCGCTCGATCGCCTCCATCTCCTCCACGTAGCCCGCTTCCTTCCAGTAGTTGCGATAGTTGGGGAGGAACCCGTAGCTGGTCAGGGTGCGCCGGTTCACCGCCTTGGCGGCCTCGACGTCGTCGCTGATGCAGGTCGGGATCATGTTGCCGATGAAGAAGTCCGGGTCGTCCCGCTTGGCGGGCGGCAGGGCGCCGAGCGAGGCGGCCATGTGTGACCGGCAGGCATTGGCGAAGACCACGCCTTCGGCGATTTCGCCCGCGAGCGCCACCATCTTCCGCCGGAGCGCGGCGATGATGATGGGCGGCAGCGGACCCAGCCCGTCCTGCGCGCGGAAGCGCTCGACGAAGCCGCGTATGTCTCCCAGCGGCTTGCCGGGGGTGACCCCCATGCGCACATGCGACGGGCCGTGCGCGATGCCGATGCCGAGGCGGAACCGCCCGCCCGAGATCTCGTGCATGACGGCGGCGCTCTGCGCGAAGTCGGAGACCGTGCGCTGGTAGATCGGCGCGATCGCGGTGCCGAAGGGCATGTCCGTCGTGTTCCAGGCCAGTGCCTCGCACAGCGACATGTTGCCGAACATCGACGGGGAGTAGATGCCGGCGAAACCGCGCCGCTCGATCTCCTGGGCGATCTCGATGGTGCGCCGGCGGCGGCCGGGGACGGCGATGAGGCTGAGGGCGGGCAGCGGCGTGGGCATGGCGGCATGTTCCTCCGATCGTTGCCGCGACGGTAGACGCCGCGTCCGAACCGGACAACGCCAGCAGGACCGGACCCCGCCGCAGGCAGGGCCGCGAGGTCGGAGGCGGGCAAGGGGTGAGACCGCCGGGCAAAAATACTGGCGAAAACTCCCGGAATTGGAGCATAGTCTGTTCCGCCGAACATCATCCGGAGACAAACATGATCTTCCGCCAGTTGTTCGACGCGATCTCGGGCACCTATACCTATGTTCTCGCGAGCCGCCGTGGCGGTGAGGCGTTGATCATCGACCCGGTGCTCGAGCGTGTGGACCAGTATCTGCGCCTGATCCGCGACCTGGATCTGCGGCTGGTGAAGGCCGTCGACACCCATATCCACGCCGATCACGTCACCGGTCTCGGCGCGCTGCGCGACCAGACGCGCTGCGTGACCGTGATGGGCGAGCAGTCGAGCGTGGACGTCGTCTCGATGCGGGTGGCCGATGGAGACCGGCTCGCGATCGAGGGGCTGGAACTCGAGGCGCTGTACACGCCGGGCCACACCGATGATTCCTACTGTTTCCGTATGCAGGATCGCGTGTTCACCGGCGACACGCTGCTGATCCGCGGCACGGGGCGTACGGATTTCCAGAACGGCGATCCGCGCGCGCAATATGAATCGCTGTTCGGGCGCCTGCTGCGCCTGCCGGAGGAGACGCTCGTCTATCCCGCGCACGACTACAAGGGCGAGACGGTCAGCACGATCGGCGAGGAGCGGCGCTGCAACCCGCGCCTGCAGGTCGGGTCGGTGGACGAATATGTGGCGCTGATGAACGGGCTGAACCTCGCCAACCCGAAGATGATGGACGTGGCGGTTCCGGCGAACATGCGCCAGGGGCTGGACCAGGCGCAGGTCGCGGCCCGCGGGTGGGCGGTCATGCCGGACCAGCTCGCGGCCCTGTCGGATGCTGTGCTGGTCGACCTGCGGGAGCGCTGCGAGCGCGACAAGTCGGGCTGTGTCCCGCGCGCGGTGCATGCCCCCTACGGCGCGCTGCCCGAGGCGCTGGCCCCTGGCGGGATGCTGCATGAGCTGGCGGCGGCGACCGGCAAGCGGCTGGTCTTCGTCTGCGCCTTCGGGGAGCGCTCCGCGATGGCGGTGCAGGCCGCGCGGGAGGCGGGCCTGGGTGCCGCGTTCCACCTGCATGGGGGACTTGCGGCGCTCCAGCGCAGCGGCGCCGCGCTGCACTGATACGGCCTGTTCCCGGCTGGCCGGCACGGCAGGCGGGACGCTTGGCCTCGAGGCGGGCGTGCAAGACGCCTCGAGGCGGGCGTGCAAGACGCGGTGGCTCCGCTTGCCCGCCTCCGCCCTCGGGGCCATCTTCCAGCCTCACGGAGGCCCCCATGATCCGACAGCCGGACCCGAAGCCCGAGATCCTCGCCCGCCGCGACCAGATTGTCGCGGGGCTGCGTACGCTCCTGCCCGAGGACGCGCTGATCGCGGAGCCCATCCGTCTCAAGCCGTACGAAACGGACGGGCTGTCCGCCTATCGCCAGCCGCCGCTCGCGGTAACCCTGCCGCGGACGACCGAGGAGGTGGCGGCGATCCTGCGCTTCTGCCATCAGAACGGGGTGCGCGTGGTGCCTCGCGGCGCCGGCACTTCGCTGTCGGGCGGCGCACTGCCGCTCGCGGACGCCGTCGTCCTCGGCCTGATGCGGATGAACCAGATCCTGGACATCGACTATGCCGATCGCTGCGCCACGGTGCAGGCGGGCGTGACCAACATCGGCATCACCAACGCGGTCGCGGCGCAGGGTTTCTTCTACGCGCCCGACCCGTCCAGCCAACTCGCCTGCATGATCGGTGGCAACGTCAACATGAACTCGGGCGGCGCGCACTGCCTGAAATACGGCGTCACCGCGAACAATCTCCTCGGGCTGAAGGTCGTCACCATCGAAGGCGACATCCTGGAGATCGGCGGCGCGCATCTCGATGCCGCCGGCTACGACTGGCTGGGCCTGCTCACCGGCTCCGAAGGGCAGCTCGTCGTCGTGACCGAGGTGACCGTGCGCATCCTGCACGGCCCGGAGGGCGCGCGCGCCATGCTGGCCGCCTTCCGCAGCAATGAGATCGCGGGCGCCTGCGTCGATGCGATCATCGCCTCGGGCATCATCCCCGTCGCGCTCGAATTCATGGACCGCCCGGCCATCCATGCCTGCGAGGCATTCGCCCATGCGGGCTACCCGCTGGACGCCGAGGCGATGCTGATCATCGAGGTGGAGGGCTCAGCCGCCGAACAGGACGACCTGCTGGGCCGCATCAGCGAGATCTGCAACCGCTTCGACCCGATCAGCCTGAAGGTGTCGCAATCAGCCGAGGAATCGCTCGCGATCTGGAAGGGCCGGAAAGGCGCGTTCGGCGCCATCGGGCGGATCAGCCCCGACTATCTGTGCATGGACGGCACGATCCCGACCAGCCGCCTGCCCGAGGTGCTGCGGCGCATCCAGGAGATGTCGGACGCCTACGCGCTGAAGGTCGCCAACATCTTCCATGCCGGCGACGGCAACCTGCATCCGTTGATCATGTTCGACGCCAACGATCCCGCGAGCTTCCACAAGGCGGAGCAGTTCGGCGCCGACATCCTGCGACTGTGCGTGGAGGTGGGCGGCTGCCTCACCGGCGAGCACGGCGTCGGCGTGGAGAAGCGCGATTTGATGCCGGTCCAGTTCGCAGCGCATGAGCTGGAGCAGCAGCGCCGGATCAAGTCCGCCTTCGATCCGGACTGGCTGCTGAACCCCTCCAAGGTCTTCCCGCTCGCGGCCGCCTGAGTCGGAGGTGAGTCCGCCCACCGCGGCCTGACGCGCGGCAGTTTTCGCGCACCGCTGCCTGACCTGCGGCAGCTTCCGCGCGCTGCTGCCTGAGCCGGTGGCGGTGGCCAGCGTGCGCCCCCCGTCCTGGCCGGGCTCGTCCCGGCCATCCATCACGGCACGGCGCCGGTCGGGAGGTTCGGCTCAACCCCGGCCACGACGACGGAGCGACGTGCATGCGCGCCGCAGGGGCCGGAGACACATGCAAGACCCCAGCTCCCGGCTGCGCGCCGCGCTCATTTCATCGGCAACAACTGCTCCGCCAGGCTCGCCCAGTACGACGCGCCCACCGGCAGGATCTCGTCGTTGAAGTCGTAGGCGGGGTGATGGACCATCGCGTCGTCCTTGCCGCGGCCGGCGCCCAGCATGATGTAGCTGCCCTGCTTGGCGTTCAGCATGAACGAGAAATCCTCCCCGCCCATCGTCGGCTTCGACATGTGCCGCACGCGCTCATTGCCGGCGACCGTGGTGGCCGCCTTGATCGTGAGGTCCGTCGCGTCCGGGTCGTTCACCGTCGCCGGATACGCGCGGTCGAACACCACCTCGGCCTTGGCGCCGAAGCTTTCGGCGATGCCGGTGGCGAGCCGGCGCACGCCCGCCTCGAGCTGGTCGCCGACCTCGGGGCGGAACCAGCGGGCGGTGCCCTTCATGTGCACCGTCTCGGGGATCACGTTGTAGGTGTGGCCGCCGTTGATGTGGCCGATGGTGACGACCCCGCCCTCCACCGGCTCGACCGTGCGGGCGACGATCGTCTGCAACGCGGAGACGATCTGCGCGGCCACAACGATCGGGTCGATCCCGTAATGCGGTTGCGCGCCGTGCGTGCCCTTGCCGGTCACCGTGATCTCGATATTCGCGACCGCGGCCATGATCGGGCCATGGCGCCAGGCGAACGTGCCGGCCGGGAGCTGCGGCCAGTTGTGCATCCCGAACACCATGTCCATCGGGCAGCGCTCGAACAGCCCTTCCTTTACCATGAGGTCGCCGCCGCCCAGGTTCTCCTCCGCCGGTTGGAAGATCACGTAGACGGTGCCGTCGAAGTTGCGCGTCTCGGCCAGGTACCTGGCGGCGCCGAGCAGCATGGTGGTGTGCCCGTCATGGCCGCAGGCATGCATCACGCCGGCAGTCTGCGACGCGTAGGGAACGCCCGTCTCCTCGTGGATCGGCAACGCGTCCATGTCGGCGCGCAGCCCGATCGCGCGACCGGAGCCGCCGCGCCCGCGGATCACGCCGACCACGCCGGTGTGCGCCAGGCCCGTGATCACCTCGTCGACGCCGAACTCCTTCAGCTTCTGCTGCACGACGGCGCTGGTGCGCGTCTCCTGCAGCGCGAGTTCGGGATGCGCGTGCAGGTCGTGGCGCCACTCCGTCATGTCGGCGTGGAAGGCGGCGATGCGGTTGATGATCGGCATGGGGCACCTCCTGCGGCGGAGCAGGATTACTGCGGGCGGGCGAAGGTACGCGCAAGTCCCTCTGGCAAGGGGATCGGCTGGATCTCGAGTTCCGCGCGCATCGGGCCGATGTCGAACGCCTTGTCCTCCAGCAGGCGCCGGATCTCGGTCGCGCGGATCGTCGGGAAGAGCGGCACCAGCCGGGTGAGCGGCGCGAGGGCGAGGAGCGGCATGACCGGCATCGGCACGATCCGGGGCATGCGCACGCCGGCCGCTTCGGCGACCGCTCGGACGAAGGCGGCGTAGGGCAGGGCGCGGGGACCGGCGATCGTCAGCACCTGCGGTCCGTCCCAGGGTCGATCGAGCGCGGCGAGGATGCAGCGCGTGACGTCCGACTGGTGGATCGGCTGCACCAGCGCGGCGCCGCCCTGGGGAAGCGGCAGCACCGGAAGCCGCCGCAGCAGCGCGGCCAGGCGCTGCACGTTGTCCTCGCCTTGCGCGCCATAGATCATCGTCGGATGCAGCATCACGCCGTCGCGGCCGGAGGCGCGGAATGCGGCCTCCCCGGCCAGGACACCGGTGCCGTGCGCGTCCGGCCAGCGGGTGAACTTGCGGGTGCTGCCCAGGAACACGAGGCGTGCGGAAGGCGGCGCGGCGGCGATCACGGCGGGGGCGTGGCGGGCATGCGCGGTGGAGACGACCGCGATCGCCTCGGCAAGCGCGGCGCGCAGGGCCGTGGGGTCGCCGAGATCGGCGAGCCGGGGCGCCGGATCGAGACCGGTCGCCGCCCAACGGGCGGGGTTGCGGACCACCGGCACGGGGGTGATCCCGGCGGCGAGCAGAGCGCGGCAGAGGGCGGCGCCGGAGCGGCCGGAGGCGCCGACGACATGGACGACGGAGGGCATGGCGCCTGCGCGTAACCGGAGCGGCGGCGCGGTTCAATCCCGTTCCGGGCTGGCCAGACCCGCTCGCGGCGAGATGCCCCCGCCACCCGCCGCAGCCAACTGCGCTGGGCACCCTGTCCGGCGTCAGGTTTCGTATGGCTCCCACCGGCGGCTGCCCCGTGTTCCAGCGGGCCGGGGAAGGAGCGTCAGGGGCGCGCCGGGGCGGCGAGGAAGTCGAGCTGCCACCTCATCTCCTCCGGCGTGAGCGGAAAACCCCCGCCCTTGAGCGGCCGCAACACGTCCGCAGGGGCGAGCCGGCCCAGCAGCAATTGCAGGCCGATGGCCGCCTGGCCGGAGAAGCCGGCGCGCCACGCCAGGCTGACCAGCGCCTTGCCGCTGCGCAGTGTCGCCGCGCGATGGACGACCGCGGCCGGAACCGCGGCCGCGGTCGCCAGCATCGTCGCCACCGCAGTGCGATCGCCGCGCTGGATGGCGGCCAGCAGCGCCGTCTCGCTCAGGCCGTCCGGGGCCGCGGCCGGCCCGGGGGAGTCCCCGCTCGATCGGGTCGTCTGCTGGGCGGCCGGCGTGCCGCCGCGCAACCCGGACACGACCGTGCTCGGCGCCTGCTCGACCTTCTCCGGTGATTGGCGGACCGGGTTGCAGGCCGGCACCTCCGCCGGACCACCGCCGTTCCCGCCCGCGCGATCGCCGTCCGCAGCGTGGGGCGGCGCGTCTCCCGATCGATCGGCTACCGTCCCGCCACCCGGACCGTCGCCCGGGGCGCCATGCCGGGCCAGGCGGCGGGCCAGCCGCGCCTGAAGCTCCGTCGCCATCGTCACATCCAGGTCGGCCCGCGCGGCCAGCGTCTCCAGGAGCTGCGTCGCGACGATTTCCGACAGGGCGAGCGCCGCTCGGGGCGGGAGATGCGGTCGCTGCACGAGCGGCGCGTGCCAGGGGACGTGATCGACCGCGCGGGCGATCAGCCCGTCGAGCGTCGCCTCACGGATCTGCGCCGATTGGTTGCACAGCAGCACGCGGATCGCGTCGGCGCCGGCCCGCGTGGCGATCGCGTCGCATACCTCGGGGGCGATCGCCGCGCGGCCGGCGATCGCCGCTTCGGCCGCCGCGGAGGGGCGCTCCGCCAGCAGCGCGAGGAGATCCTGCGTGGTGAGTTGCGGCGAGAAACGCAGGATCGGCGTCGAGACCATCACCTCCGCGTCCTGCGCCAGCCGCAGGATCAGCGCGTGGGGCGCATCAGCCAGCTCCTTCAGCTCTTCGGCCAGGGCGGCACGGACGCGGAGCGCGGCATCCTCGGCGAGTTTCAGCAGCGCTCCGACGGCGTGGTCCCGCAGCGTCGCATCCCCCTGCAGCGCGGGCAGCAGGCTGCCCAGCTTCCGGGCGAGCAGCACGCGCACCCGCTCGTCGCCGTCACGGGCGAGCGCGTGGTCGACCTCGGGCGGGGTTGCGGGGTTCATCGCGACGGTGGCGCGCACCATGGCGGATCCGTCCGCGGCGAGGGCCCGCAGCGTCTCGGGCGGAGTGGCCGGATGGGCGCCCAGCCGGACGCGCGCGGCCTCGTCGGGCGCCGGAGCCCGCGTGGCGGACGTCGACCCCTGGGGTGCGGTCATGGCTACTCCTCGAGCGCCACGCGCCAGTGTTCGCGGCCGTTGCGCTTGACGTCGTACATGGCGAGGTCGGCGCGGCGCAGCAGCGCATCGAGCGTTTCGGGACTTCCGGGGCGCCGTGAGGCGATGCCGATCGACATGCTGAGCCGCGGCGCGTCCGGCCCGGCGATCTCCGCCAGTTCGAGCGGCGCGATGTCGCGCAACTGCTCCGCCCGTTCCGCGGCGGTCAGGTGATCGGCGCCGTCCATCCACAGCGCGAACTCGTCCCCGCCGAGTCGCGCGACGAGGTCGGCGGGACGGACGACCCGGCGCAGCAGCAGGGCGGCGTGGATCAGCACCTGGTCGCCCATCTCGTGCCCGAGCCGGTCGTTGATCGGCTTGAGGTTGTCCAGGTCGGCGAACATCAGCGTGCCGGGCAGCATCTCCCGGTCCAGCCGGTCGACCCGGCGCTCCAGCTCCTCCAGGAAGGCGCGGCGGTTCAGCAGCCCGGTCAGCGGGTCGGTGCGCGCCTGCAGCGCCATCTCGCGCTGGATGGTCTCATGCTCCAGCACCATCCGCACCAGCCCGGCGGCGGCCCCCACGATCTGCGCCTCTTCCTCGGTCCAGGCGCGCCCGCCCCGGGCGCGCCAGAGCACGAGCCCCGCACGATCGCCGAACCGCGTTTCGCATGGCGCGGTCAGCAATGGCCGGCCGTCGACCGGGACGCGGGTGCAGCCCGCCGCCGGCGGCGCTTCGAGGAGGGCCGCGCCGATCGCCAGCGTCTCCTCCCCGCCGCTGCCGGCGGTATGGGCGAGCACCGCGCCGTGGGAGGGGTTGGAGAGCAGCACGACGCTGCTGCCGTCCGCGCCAAGGGCACTGTTCAGCCCCTCGAGAGCCGCCCGCATCATGCGCGGGGCGAGCACCTCCTGCCCGACCCGCCAGAGAATGTGGTCGAGTACCTCGCCCCGGCGCAGGGCGGCGGCGGTCTGCGCCGCTTCCTCGTCATAGCCGGCCATCTCGATCGCCAGCCCCCGGGTGCCGATCACGTCGCCGGCCACATCGCGCAACGGGGCGGCCGAGAAGACGAAGCAGGACAGGCTGCCGTCGCCGCGGCGGAGCCAGACGCGGCTGAGGCGCACCGGTTCGGTCACCTGGAACGGGTTGGGACAGGCCCCTTCGAACCCCGGCGGCAGCAGCATGCGGGCGGGCTGGCCCAGCAGGTCGGTGACGGGCCAGAGCAGGGCGGGATCCGGGACGATGAAGGTGAAGCGGCCGGCCGCATCCGTCTCGAAGGCGAGGTCGGCGGTCATGGTGACGAGGTCCCGCCAGCGGGCGCGGCTGTCGATCAGGGCAGCCTGCAGCGCATCACGCGGCGCGCCGGCCGGCGTCCCGGGTGCGGCGCCGGGCGCGGTGTCATCGGGCTGCGGCCCGGGCACGCCGTCCCGTCCCGTGCCGCGACCCCCGAGCGGGCGGGCGGCCAGGTTCGGGGGAAGGCGGACGAGATCGGGCATGACCGGGTGACGGCTCCTGCGGGTGCGGCATTTCACGCAGCACTTGATGAAGGAAGCGTTTCCGTCGGCCGGGATCGCGTGGCGTCGCTGCCGGCGGACGGGAGCGGAGGGCCATGGTCTTCCGTTGACAGTGCGCGGGAGGCTCTCCATCGTCCGCCGCCATCATCGAGGGGACCCCGCGCGCCATGTCCGTCACCAGCCTGCAGCAGCCGATCGACGATCTCTGGGAGCGTCGCGACACGCTGTCGTCGTCCACCAGGGGCGAGGCGCGGGAGATGGTCGAGGCGGCGCTCGACGCGCTCGACAACGGCAGCGTGCGCGTCGCGGAGCCGACCGGCAGCGGCTGGAAGGTCAACCAGTGGCTCAAGAAGGCGGTGCTGATGTCGTTCCGCCTGACCGACTCCCAGCCCATGGAGGGGCCCGGCGGCGCGCCGGTCTGGGACAAGGTGCCGATGAAGTTCGCCGGCTGGGGCGAGAACCGGTTCAAGGAAGCCGGCTTCCGCGCCGTTCCCGGCGCCGTCGTGCGCCGATCCGCCTACGTCGCGCCGGGTGCGGTGCTGATGCCCAGTTTCGTGAACGTCGGGGCCTGGGTGGGCAAGAACACGATGGTCGACACCTGGGCCACGGTCGGAAGCTGCGCGCAGATCGGCGCGAACTGCCACCTCTCGGGCGGCGTCGGCATCGGCGGCGTGCTGGAGCCGCTGCAGGCCAATCCCGTCATCATCGAGGACGACTGCTTCATCGGCGCGCGGTCCGAAGTGGCCGAAGGCGTGGTGGTGGAGCGCGGTGCCGTCCTGTCGATGGGGGTGTTCATCGGCGCCTCCACCAAGGTGATCGACCGCGCGACCGGGGAAATCCATGTCGGCCGGGTTCCGGCCTATTCCGTGGTGGTGCCGGGCTCGCTGCCCGGCAAGCCGCTCCCGGACGGCTCCCCGGGTCCATCGCTCTACTGCGCGGTCATCGTGAAGACGGTGGATGCGCAGACCCGCGCCAAGACCTCGATCAACGAGCTGCTGCGCGACTGATGTCCGCCGCCCGATCTCCCTCTTCCCTGGTGGGAGAGGGACGGGGCGAGGGGGCTCCGCCCGCGCCTCCGATCCAGCGCCGGAGCTCCCGGAAGAGTACCGCGCCCGCATGAGTACGACCGTATCCGATCCGACCGATCCGCTGCCGATCGCCCAGGCGCTGCTGCGCTGCGCGTCGGTCACGCCCGCCGATGCCGGTGCCCAGGACGTGCTGGCCGACGTGCTGGCCCGTCTCGGCTTCGCCGTCACCCGGCTGCGCTTCGGCGAGATCGAGAACCTGTTCGCCCGGATCGGATCCGACGGTCCACATATCTGCTTCGCCGGCCACACGGACGTGGTGCCCGTGGGCGGCAACTGGCGCAGCGATCCGTTCGGCGGCGAGGTGCGCGACGGCGTGCTGTATGGCCGCGGTGCCTGCGACATGAAGGGGGGCATCGCCGCCTTCGCCGCCGCCGCCGCGCAGCACCTGGCGGCCGGCCCGACCAAGGGCTCGATCAGCTTCCTGATCACCGGCGACGAGGAAGGCCCGGCCGTCGACGGCACCGTGAAGGTGCTGGAATGGATGCAGGCGAACGGTCAGGTGCCGGATTTCTGCCTGGTGGGCGAGCCGACCTGCCCGGTCAAGCTGGGCGATATGGTCAAGATCGGCCGGCGCGGCAGCGTCAACATCGGGCTCGAGGTGTTCGGCACCCAAGGGCACGTCGCCTATCCGCACCGCGCCGACAACCCGGTGCACCGCCTGCTCCGCGCCCTCTCCGCGCTCACGGCGGCGCCCCTGGATGCCGGGTCGGAGTGGTTCGAGCCCTCGTCGCTGCAGGTGACCTCGATCGACGTCGGTAACGCGGCGACCAACGTCATCCCGGTCTCGGCCCGCGCCGCGCTTAACATCCGCTTCAACGACCGCCACTCGGGCGCCTCGCTGATCGCCTGGGTCCGCGCGACCGTCGCCCAGCATGCGGAGCGGTTCGAGCTCACGACCTCGATCAGCGGCGAGTCGTTCCTGACCAAGCCCGGACCGATGGTGGACATCCTGGTGGGCGCGATCCAGGCGGCGACCGGCGTCACGCCCAAGCTCGATACCGGCGGCGGCACATCGGATGCGCGTTTCATCGCCAATTACTGCCCGGTCGCCGAATTCGGCCTGGTCGGGTCCACCATGCACCAGATCGACGAGCGCGTGCCCGTCGCGGAGCTGCGCGATCTCGCGCGGATCTATCGCGGCGTGCTGTCTGCGTTCCTGGCATGACCCAGCCGCCGCGCGAGCCACGCGCCGCCCCGAACGTCATCGTTGGAATGTGGCGGATCGCGCGTGGGCGCCGGGACGGGCTGCTGCAGTTCGGCAATACGCCGCAGGCCTTCCTGGGCAGCCTCGCACCGCTGATCGCCTTTCCGCTGGTCGGCGTCGTGGTGATGCTGCTGCGTGGCGCGGGGCTTTCGGCGCTGGCGTATTTCGCCCTCACGCTCTGCATCCTGCTCGCACCCGCCGCGATCTCCTTCGAGCTGGCGCGCTTCTGGGACCGGGATGCGCTGTGGCTGCGCTTCGCCACCGCGTTCAACTGGGGCCAATGGGTCGTCGCGATCGTCCTGATGCTGGTGCTGACCGTGCTGAGCATCGCGGTGGGCGCCGGCCTGAGCGAGCATGCCGCCGTCGCGGTCCTGATGCTCGGCCTCGCCTGCTACGCGCTGTGGCTCCACTGGTTCCTGGCACGGCATGCACTGCAGCTCTCGCCCTTCCGTGCCGCGCTGATGGTCGTCGCGATGAACGCGGCCACGGTTCTGCTGGGCGTTGGGCCGCGGCTGCTGTCGGCAGGATGAGCACGCGGGCGGGCAGCCTCGCGGGCGGGCTGGTCGCGGCCCTCATGCTGGCGCGCGGCCGCGCGGAGGGCGCCCTGCTGGCCGGCACCGACCGGCTCGCCGTGATCCGCAGCTTCTGGGCGATCGCCGCCTGCGTGCCCATCGTCTTCGCGCTGCGCCTGACCGGGGCGGCGCCGAACGCCGGCAGCGGCACGTCCGCGCTCGCCTCGGGGCGGGGACTGCTGCACGACGTGCTGGTGCTCGCGGTGGGGTGGCTGGGCTTCGTCCTCGCCTCCCACCGGGTCGCGGCGGTGCTGCAGCGGTCCGATCGCTGGCCGCGGTTCATCGTGGTGTGGAACTGGTGCAACGTGCTGGGCAACTGCCTCGTGCTGCTGGGTGCGCTGCCGGACCTGCTGGGCGCGCCGACCATCATCGGTGAGGCTGCGCAACTCTTCGCCCTGGGCTGGGCCTTGTGGATCGAGTGGTATGCGATCCGCGTCGTCCTGGGCGTGAGTGCGCTGGCCGCGGTGTGGCTGGTGATGCTCGACGAGACGATCGGACTGATGGCGGCGCTGCTGGGGATGGCGCTGGGCGGCGGCTGAGCCCCCAATCCGCGGTGCATGGCGGAGACGCGTCCGGCCGGCATGGCGGGCCCGGTGCCGGCGGATCCGGCGGCGGATCCGTCAGGCGGTCACGCCGCCCGTCGTGCCGCCCGCCAACACGCAGGATTCGGCGCGGTCCCGGCCACCCCGTTTTGCGCGATACAACATTGTATCCGCCTCCCGCAGCAGCAGTTCGGGCGAGATCTCGACGCCCGCCGGCGCGCTGCACAGGCCGATGCTGACGGTCACCTGCGGCAGGGGCGGGGTCAGCTCCCCCCAGGCCTCGGCCTCGCAGGCACTCCGGATCGCCTCCGCGATCAGGCGCGCGCCGCGATCATCGGTGTTGGGCAGCAGGATCACGAATTCGTCCCCGCCCAGCCGCGCGGCGTGATCGGTCGCGCGGCGCGTGACGGCGGCGATGATGCGGCCGATCCGGCGCAGGCACTCGTCCCCTCCGGCGTGACCGTGCCCGTCGTTCACCGTCTTGAACCGGTCGACGTCGAGCAGCATCAGGGAGACCGGCGCCGCCACCCGTACCGCCTGGCGGCACGCAGCCTCGAGCGCCGCTTCGAAGGAGCGGCGATTGAGCAGGCCGGTCAGGGGATCGGTCACGGCGATCTGCGACAGTTCGGCCATCGCCTGCATCAGGGGCGTGATGTCGGCGTGGCTGAAATAGGCGATGCCGTGCTGGTTGCGCTGAGCGATCACACGGCGCCAGCGACCGTTCGGAAGCTCGACCTCGAACGGAGCGCCGAAGAACCGCAGATTGTCCTGCATCGCCGCGACGGCGTCGTCGGCGGGCAGGCTCGCGCGCGCCCAGGCGCGCTGCACCACCTGGAGCAGCGTGAGGCCGACGACCGTCTCCCCGTGCGGCACGTCGTACAGCGTGTAGAACGCCGCATTGGCGGCGACGATCCGGTCCGACCCATCGACGATGCTGGCGCCGTCGGCGAGATGATCCAGCAGGTCGATCGGAAAGGGGGTCGCGTCCGCGGGGGGAAGTGCCGCGCGCGGGCTCTCCTGGACCAGGCTCCGCCAGATGCGCACGCGCCCGCCGCCCGCGACCCGCGACGATGCGACCATCAGCCGCCGTCCACGATGCTGGAAGGCGAACGGGCGGGACTGGTTGCGATGCCGCTGGAGCCCGTCGCTGACATAGCGCTCGATATTGTCGCGTTCCGCGCCGCTGAGCCGCGCCGCGTAGAAGCGGTGGAGGTTCTCCCGGTACGGCTCACCCGGATAGACGTGGCCGGCATGTTCGGGAAAGAACGTCAGGAAACTCGCGTTCCAGCAGACGGCGCGATCCTGCGCGTCGAACAGGCAGAAGGCGATGTCGAGCGAGTCGAGGAGTGGGGCGAGCGAACCATAGACCTCACGCGCCGGCACGAGCATCCCCCTTTGCTTGATCGCGGCTGGAGCAGAAGACGTCAGCTCTTGGACGGGGATGCTCGCCTGAGACCGCTTCCCCGCCCGTGACCATAATTGTGTGCAATGAGAATTGGAAACGCTTTGTCGACTCGTGCCTCACGCCAGGCGTCGGCGATGTTGGTCGGCCCAGCCTCGAGACTTCTGTGTCAGGAAGCGGTGGCGAACGGGTCCTGGGGATAGCCGACCGCCATCAGGCAGAGGCCCTCCGCTGGTGCCGTCGGCCCAGCGGCCGCGCGGTTGCGGGCCGCGAGCGCGTCGGCCACCCGTCCGACCGGCCACGATCCGTCCCCGACGAGACGGAGCGTGCCGACCAGGTTGCGCACCTGATGGTGCAGGAAGCTGCGGGCCTCCGCCTCGATCGTGATCAACGGCCCGTCCTGCCGCACGTCGAGGCGGTCCAGCGTCCGCACCGGACTCTTCGCCTGGCATGACGCCGCTCGGAAGCTCGTGAAGTCGTGGCGCCCGAGCAGGGTCTGGGCGGCGTGGTGCATGGCGGCGGCGTCGAGGGGGGCGGCGACGTGCCAGACCCGGCCCTCCTGCAAGGCGGGGCGGGCGCGGCGGTTCAGAATGAGGAAGCGGTAGCGGCGGCGGATGGCGGAGAAGCGCGCGTTCCAGTCGGACGGCGCGGTCGCGGCCTGCAGCACCACGACCGGATGCGGCTTCATGTGGTAGTTCAGCGCGTCGCGCAGCTTCCGGGCATCGTAGCGGTCGGGCAGCGCAAGCTGGGCCACCTGGCCCGCCGCGTGAACGCCGGCATCGGTGCGCCCGGCGACGATGCTCGCGACGGCGGCGCCGCCCGCCAATCGCGCGGCAGCCTCCTCCAGCACCTGCTGGACGGACAGCCCATTCTCCTGCCGCTGCCAGCCGACGAACGGCCGGCCGTCATATTCGAGCTGGAGTGCCCAGGTCACGGCCCCGTCCGCCGGACGGGGCCGCGCGCCGGCGGTCGCGTCAGTCACCCAATCGCGTCCCGGCGGGGACGGGGTGACCGCGCAGGAAGGCCGCGGCATCCATGGCCGCGCGGCCGGCGGCCTGCACCCGGGTCAGCCGCAACGCTCCGGTGCCGCAGGCGACCGTGAGCGCGTCATCCAGCACGGTCCCCGCCTGTTGATCGGCAGGCGCGGCGAGCGGGACGGCCCCCAGCACCTTGAACGGCTTGCCTGCGAGCGTGGTGAAGGTGCCCGGCCAGGGATCGAAGGCGCGCACCCGGCGGGCGAGCGTGATCGCGTCCTGCGTCCAGTCGAGCCGCCCGTCCTCCCGGGTGAGCTTCGGGGCGTAGGTCGCGCCTGCGGCGGGCTGCGGTTCGGGCGCGGGTGCCTCGTCCAGGGCGCGCAGGATCAGCCGTGCGCCCAGGGCGGCGAGGGCGTCGTGGAGACGGGCACTGGTCGTCTCGGGACCAATCGGGACGCTTTCGCGCAGCAGCATCGGGCCGGTGTCGAGCCCGGCATCCATCTGCATGATGGTGATGCCGGTCTCCGCGTCGCCCGCCAGCACGGCGGCCTGGATCGGCGCGGCGCCCCGCCAGCGCGGCAGCAGGCTCGCATGGATGTTCAGGCATCCGCGGCGGGGGGCGGCCAGCATCGGTTCGGGCAGGATCAGGCCGTAGGCGGCGACGACGGCGGCGTCCAGCTCGAGGGCGGCGAACGCCCCGTGTTCGGCGGTGTCCTTGCGCAGCCTTGCGGGGGTACGCACCGAAAGGGCCAGGTCATCGGCCGCGACGTGGACGGGGCAGCGCTGGACGGCGTGGCCCCGGCCGGCGGGACGGGGCGGCTGGCAGTAGACCGCCGCGATCGTGTGGCCGGCCGCGTGCAACGCCTGCAAAGCGGGAACCGCGAAATCCGGGCTGCCCATGAAGGCGAGGCGCATGGCCGGTCTCAGCGCCCGTCGCGCTTCTGCCGCTGCTCCTTCGCGAGCCGGCGGAGGATCATGTTCCGCTTCAGCGCCGAGAGATGGTCGACGAACAGGACGCCGTCGAGATGGTCGATCTCATGCTGCAGGCAGGCGGCGAGCAGGTTGTCCCCCTCGATCTCGCGCCGTGCGCCGGTCTCGTCCAGGTAGCGGACCTTGACCCGCGCGGGCCGCGTGACGTCGGCATACTGGCCGGGCAGCGAGAGGCAACCCTCCTCCCGGGTCGCGAGCTCCTGGCTGGCGGCGACGATCTCCGGGTTGATCAGGGTGAGCGGGGCCGGCTTGTCGTCCGGCATCAGGTCGATCGTGACGACGCGCAGCAGGCGGTCGACCTGCGGTGCCGCGAGGCCGATGCCGGGCGCCTTGTACATCGTGGCGAACATGCGGGGGATCAGGTCGCGAACGGCCGCGTCGTCGGCGGGTCCGACCGGGCGCGCCTTCGTCTTCAGCGTCGCGTGCGGCGCGATCAGGATCGGCAGCGTCTCGGCTGCCGGCAGGCGTGCATCGTCGGGCATCGGCCGGATGTAGCGACACGAAGGGCGCGGATCAACGTCCGCCGGCCGGTTGCCGGGGCTCCACCAAGGTCGCCCCCGATGCGCGGCGCGCCGCGGCCGTCGCGGCGCACCGCGGCCATTACGGCGCGCCTGGGCAGCCGCGCCGGGCGGAGCCGCCCCGCCCGCGCGAGGCGGGCGAGGCGTGGTCCGCTTCCGTCGTTTTCCGGCTCAGCGGTTCTTCGGGCCGCCGGGACGTCCCGCCTGATCGGTCAGCACGTTCGGTGCACGGTCGCCGTAGCCCGTATCGCCCGAACCGGTGTGCTGCTTCGTCACGCCCTTCATGTTGGACCCGGTCCGGCTCCCCTGGTCGTTGTTGGCGGACCGGGTGCCTTGGTTGATGGCGCCGTTGCCCTGCGCGCTGGTCGCGCCATGCTGGTCGGTGCTGCCGGGGTTGGTGCCGGCCATGGTTCCCGTGGCGCTGACGCCGGTCCGGCTGTTTGTGCCGGGCTGGCTGCTCGCGCCCATCCCGTTCGCGCCCTGGTTGCCGGTCCCGGAGCTGCCGGGTCCGGTCATCCCGGTCGTTCCCGTGCTCGACGTGTCGCTGTTGCCCTGCGTGCCGGCAGCCCAGGCCGGGGTCGCCGCGAGCCCGAGGGCGAGCAGGCCGGCGAGAGCGGTGGTGGACATGATGCGGGTCATGAAGTCCTCCTCGAGTGGTCGGGTCTGCAACGCGCCCCCCGTTGGCCGGATCGGGCGAGGCGGCGTGCCAATTCCGGGAGCAAGCGCGGCTTGCCCTCCCCCACGTGGCCGCTAGCATCCAGTCCCAGTCCGAAGGGGGAGAGAGACGCATGTGGGAACCGAACCAGCGCTACCCGGACGAGTCGGTCGTCGTGATGGACCCGTCCTTTGCCGCCTACCGGCTGCCGCTCGCGTCCGTGGAGCGGCTGGCCGACGGGTGCCGCTGGTCGGAAGGACCGGTCTGGTTCGGCGACGGCCGCTACGTGCTCTGGAGCGACATCCCCAACGACCGGATCCTGAAATGGGAGGAGGAGACCGGCGCCGTCTCCGTTTTCCGCAAGACCTCGTGGAACGCGAACGGCAACACGCGCGACCGTCAGGGGCGGCTCGTGACCTGCGAGCATCGCGGCCGGCGCGTCACCCGCACCGAGTATGACGGGACGGTCACGGTGCTGATGGACAGCCACCAGGGCAGGCGGCTGAACTCGCCGAACGACGTCGTGGTGAAGTCGGACGGCTCGATCTGGTTCACCGACCCGGTGTTCGGGATCCTCGGCTACTACGAGGGCGAGCGCGCCGAGTCGGAGCTGCCGGCCGCGGTCTGGCGGATCGATGGCCAGACCGGCGAGGCGACGATGATGGCGGACGATATCGAGGGTCCGAACGGGCTCGCGTTCTCCCCCGACGAGAAGATCCTCTACGTCGTGGCATCCCGCGCCACGCCGAACCGGCTGATCCGCGCCTTCGACGTGGCCGAGGACGGACAGACGCTCCGCAACAACCGGGTGTTCATCGACGCCGGCCCCGGCACGCCGGACGGGTTCCGTGTCGACGTGGACGGGAACCTGTGGTGCGGCTGGGGCATGGGCGATCCGGAGCTGGACGGCGTGCGGGTGTTCAACGCGGCTGCCGCGCCGATCGGGCACATCCGGCTGCCGGAACGCTGCGCCAATCTATGCTTTGGCGGACGCTGGCGGAACCGGCTGTTCATGGCGGCGAGCCACGGGCTGTATGCGCTGTACGTGAACACGCAGGGGGTCGCGGGCGGGTAGGGGCCGCCGCGCCGCTCACGCCCACACGTCACCGTTTCCCGCGCCCTGTCTGCGACGACGGGAAGCGAACCCAGCAGCGGACCAAGCAGATGCCAGACACGAGACGGATCCTGATCACCGGGGCGGCAAGCGGGATTGGTGCGGCGGCCGCGCGCCGGCTCGCAACGCCGAACGCCCGCCTGCTGCTCCATACGCGGGCGAACCTGGCCGGGCTCGAGGCGGTCGCGGAAACGGCGCGCGCGGCCGGCGCCGAGGCGGCGTGCGTCACCGGCGATCTCGTGGTGCCGGAGACCGCGGCGAGGCTGATCGCCGAAGCGACGGCACGCTTCGGCGGGCTCGACGTGCTGGTCAGCAATGCCGGCTTCGCCGACCGCACGCCGTTCGCACAGGTTTCGGACGCGGCGATGACCGCGTCGGTCGAGGCGATCCAGGGCGCGTTCTTCCGCCTCGCCCGTGCCGCCCTCCCGCATCTCGGCCAGGGCGCGCGAATCGTCGCCGTCTCCAGCTTCGTCGCCCACACGTTCCGCACCGACGTCACGACCTTCCCGGCCTCCGCCGCAGCCAAGGCGGGGCTGGAGGCGCTGGTGCGCGCGCTCGCCGTCGAGCTGGGGCCGGCCGGGGTAACGGTGAACGCGGTCGTGCCTGGTTTCATCCGCAAAGACGAAGGCGCGCACCGCGCCATCGGCCCCGGCACGCTCCAGCGCCAGACCGATCGGATTCCGCTCGGTCGCATCGGGCTGCCGGACGAGGTGGCGGCGGCGATCGCGTTCCTCGCCTCGGAAGCCGCCGGCTACATCACCGGCCAGACGCTGCACGTCGACGGCGGGCTGGTGATCCAGCCGTGACCGGCCGCGTCCGCCGCGGCGCGCGCGTTCAGTAGCTGTCCGGCGGGATGACGTTCTGCGCGCGCGGCCCCAGCAGCGCGGCGCGCATGGTCTCGGCGGATTTGGAGCGGATATCGTCCCAGGCCTGCGGCGTGTAGAAGGCCGAATGCGGGGTGATTACCAGGCGCCCCAGCGTCCAGGGCGCGCGGTCGCGATAGGCCTGCATGAGCATCGGCACCGGCTCGACCGGCGGTTCCACCGGCACGACGTCCAGCCCGACGCCGGCGAGGTGGCCGGACTTCAGCGCCTCCCCCAGTGCGTCGATGTCGATGATCGGGCCGCGCGCCGTGTTCACCACGATCGCGCCTTTCGGCAGCAGCGCGAGTTCGCGCGCGCCGATCAGGTTGCGCGTCTCCGGCGTGAGTGGCGTGTGGATCGACAGCGTGTCGGTCTGCCGCAGCAGCTCCTCCAGCGTTGCCGCGCGCCCGATGCCGAGTCCGAGTTCGACGCCGTTCGGCAGGTACGGGTCGTAGAAGATCACGCGGAAGCCGAACGCCTTGGCACGCAAGGCGACGGCGGTCGCGATGCGGCCCATGCCGACGATGCCGAAGGTCTGCACCGAGGAGCGACGGACCAGCGGATCGTCGATGTAGCGCCACGCCGCCGGCGGGCTGGCGCGTTGGGTCTCGTGGTGCAGCAGGATGCCGCGACGGAGCGCAAGCGCCAGGGCGATGGCGTGGTCGGCGACCTCGGTCGTGCCGTAGTCAGGCACGTTCAGGATCATGATGCCGCGTTCGGCGGCGGCGGCGCGGTCCAGATTGTCGTAGCCGACGCCCATCCGGCAGATCGCCTTCAGGTTGGGGAAGCGCGCCAGATCCTCCCGCCGGACCTTGTAGCGCAGGATCATCAGCCCATTCGCGGCGGCGCAGTCCGCATCCGACAGATCGGCGAGGGAGCTCGACGTCGCGGGGAAGATCACCCGCACGTCGGGGCCGTAGATCCGCCGCTCGACGCTGTCATCGGGATAGTTGTTTTCCGAATAGAGCACCGTGGCGGTCATGGTCTCGCGTCCCCTGCTGCGTGCGGTCCGGAAGGGCTAACCCGTTTCGTTCGGGCTGAACAGGGCTGCTCGACCGGGGTGAACGGGCTGCGCGACCGGGGAGCAGGGGGCGCGCAGGCGGCGGAGTTGCGACCGGCTCTGGTATACAGTATCCCACATGCCAGGAGGAGGCGCCCGATGCAGGACGTCGCGAACCCCAGGCTGCGGGTCGAACCGCTCGATGCCGGCGTGACGCTGCGGCGCCAGGCCTGCGACGCGATCAAGCGCGCCATCACCGAAATGGACATCTACGGCACGCACGAGGAAATCCGGCTCGACGAGCGTCAGCTCTCGCAGGATCTCGGCGTCAGCCGCACCCCGATCCGGGAAGCTCTCTCGATCCTGGAGCAGGAAGGCTTCGTCCGCGCCATTCCGCGCCGCGGCGTGCTCGTCGTGCGCAAGAGCAAGCGCGAGGTGGTCGAGATGATCACCGTCTGGGCGGCGATCGAGAGCATGGCCGCGCGGCTCGCGGCCCCGCACGTCACCGCGGCCGAGATCGCCGAACTGCGCGCCCTGGGCGAAGCGTTCCAGGACGATCCGGACGCGCATATCCACGAGTATTCCGACGCCAACATGGCCTTCCACAAGGCCATCATCCGGCTGGGCGGCATCGGGCTGATGGAGAGCCTGACCGAGAGCCTGTTCATCCACATGCGCGCCGTCCGCGCGGTGACGATGACACAGGACAATCGCGCGCGCCGGTCGGTCGCCGACCATCACGCGATCATCGAGGCGCTGGCGAACCATGATGCCGATCGCGCGGCGCGGCTGGTGCGGGAACACACGATGGGACTGGCCGCCCATGTCGAACGGCATGGCGACTTCCTCGACGCACCCCTGGCCGATCGTTCGGCCGCGCGCACCGCCGGTGCCGGCGCGTGACAGCCACTGCTCGCCCACACACCCGCCCGTCCGGCGCCGCGCGCAGGACGGAGGAATAGAGACATCCTGCGGCAAGCCTTCTGGAGGAAACCATGTCGCTTGCAATCACCCCGCGCCGCCGCACCGGCGGCATGACCCGCCCGCGCGGGCGAACCCCGACAAGCATGAGGAGAGGCTGATGTCCTCAGCGGCAGCGGACCCGGCACGCGACCAGGCGGACGCCGAGTTGACCGACGGGTTCCACCTGGTGATCGACGCGCTGAAGCTCAACGGCGTCCGGACGATCTATGGCGTGCCCGGCATTCCGATTACCGACCTGGGACGCCTCGCGCAGGCCTCGGGAATGCGCGTGATCTCCTTCCGGCACGAGCAGAACGCCGGCAATGCCGCGGCGATCGCCGGGTTCCTGACCAAGGCGCCGGGCGTGTGCCTGACGGTGTCGGCACCCGGCTTCCTCAACGGGCTCGTCGCGCTGGCGAATGCCACCACCAACTGCTTTCCGATGATCCTGATCAGCGGCTCCTCGGAACGCGAGATCGTGGATCTGCAGCAGGGCGACTACGAGGAGATGGACCAGCTCGCCATCGCCCGCCCGCTGTGCAAGGCGGCGTATCGCGTGCTGCACGCGGCGGATATCGGCATCGGGATCGCGCGCGCGATCCGCGCCGCCGTCTCCGGCCGGCCCGGTGGCGTGTATCTCGACCTGCCAGCCAAGCTGCTGGGCCAGGTGATGGCCGCCGAGGCGGGCCGCCGCTCCCTGGTGAAGGTGATCGATCCGGCGCCCGCGCAACTGCCCGCGCCGGAGTCCGTGGTCCGCGCGCTGGACGTGCTGCGCAGTGCGAAGAAGCCGCTGATCATTCTGGGCAAGGGCGCCGCCTACGCGCAGGCCGACGACGACATCCGCGCCCTGGTCGAGAAGACCGGCATTCCGTACGTCCCGATGAGCATGGCGAAGGGCCTGCTGCCGGACACCCACCCGCAATCGGCCGCGGCCGCACGCTCCACCGTGCTGGCCGAGAGCGACGTCGTGATGCTGATCGGCGCGCGGCTCAACTGGCTGCTGAGCCACGGCAAGGGCAAGCAATGGGGTCCGCCGGGATCGAAGCGCTTCATCCAGGTCGACATCGAGCCGCGCGAGATGGACAGCAATGTCGAGATCGCGGCCCCCGTGGTGGGCGATATCGGCTCCTGCGTCGCCGCGCTGCTGAAAGGCATCGGCGCGGACTGGCAACCGCCGCCTTCCGCCTGGACCGATGCCATCGCCGCCAAGAAGGACCAGAACGTCGCCCGCATGGCCGCGCGGCTCGGCCGCAACGCCAGTCCGATGGACTACCACTCGGCGCTGCGCGTCCTGCGCGACGTGGTCAAGGACCGGCCGGACGCGATCCTGGTGAACGAGGGCGCCAACACGCTCGACCAGGCCCGCGGCGTCATCGACATGTACCGGCCGCGCAAGCGCCTGGATGTCGGGACCTGGGGCGTGATGGGCATCGGCATGGGCTTCGCCGCCGCAGCGGCGATCGAGACCGGCCAGAAGGTGCTCGCGGTCGTCGGCGACAGCGCGTTCGGCTTCTCCGGCATGGAGGTCGAGACGATCTGCCGCTACGGGCTGCCGGTCTGTGTCGTCGTGTTCAACAATGACGGCATCTACCGCGGCGATGGTGTGAACCCGAGCGGCGGGGCGGATCCGGCGATCACGATGTTCGTTCCGGGCGCGCGGTATGATCGGATGATGGAGGCGTTCGGCGGCGTCGGCGTGAACGTCACCACGCCCGACGAGCTGAAGCGCGCGGTCGAAGACGCGATGGACTCCGGCAAACCCACGCTCATCAACGCGGTGATCGATCCGGCCGCGGGCACCGAGAGTGGTAACATCGGCAACCTAAATCCCAAGAGCGCTCTCGCGAAAAAGGGAGGAGCATGAGATGAGCAAGGCACTCGAAGGCGTCCGCATCCTCGACTTCACCCATGTGCAGTCGGGTCCGACCTGCACGCAGTTGCTCGCCTGGTTCGGCGCGGACGTGATCAAGGTGGAGCGCCCGGTCACGGGCGACATCACCCGCGGCCAGCTGCAGGACCTCCCCAAGGTGGACAGCCTGTATTTCACCATGCTGAACCACAACAAGCGCTCGATCACGGTCGACGCGCGGGATCCGAACGGGAAGGCGGTACTGGAAGCGCTGGTGAAGACCTGCGACGTGATGGTGGAGAACTTCGCGCCCGGCGCGCTCGACCGCATGGGCTTCACGTGGGAGCGGGTGCAGGAACTGAACCCGCGGATGATCCTCGCCTCCATCAAGGGCTTCGGGCCGGGGCCGTACGAGGACTGCAAGGTCTACGAGAACATCGCCCAATGCGCGGGCGGCGCTGCGTCCACGACCGGCTTCGACGATGGGCCGCCGCTGGTCACGGGTGCGCAGATCGGGGATTCCGGCACCGGGCTGCATTTGGCGCTGGGCATCGTCACCGCGTTGTACCAGCGGCATGCGAGCGGGCGCGGCCAGCGCGTGACGGTCGCGATGCAGGATGGCGTGCTCAATCTGTGCCGTGTGAAACTACGTGACCAGCAGCGGCTCGCGCATGGTCCGTTGACCGAGTATCCGCAGTATCCCGACGGCGAGTTCGGCGAAGCGGTGCCTCGTGCGGGCAATGCGTCGGGCGGCGGTCAGCCGGGCTGGATCCTGAAGTGCAAGGGGTGGGAGACCGATCCGAACGCCTACATCTACTTCATCACCCAGGCGCCGGTCTGGGAATCGATCTGCGAAGTGATCGGCAAGCCGGAGTGGAAGACCCATCCGGACTATGCGACGCCCAAGGCGCGCCTGCCGCGGCTGAAGGCGATCTTCGACACGATCGAAGAGTGGACCATGACTAAGACGAAGTTCGAGGCCATGGAGATCCTCAACCAGTACGACATCCCCTGCGGGCCGATCCTGTCGATGAAGGAGCTGGCGGTGGAGCCGTCGCTGCGGGAGACCGGGACCGTGGTGGAGGTGGATCACCCGACCCGCGGCAAGTACCTGACGGTCGGCAACCCGATCAAGCTGTCGGACAGTCCGGCGGACGTGAAGCGTTCCCCGCTGCTGGGCGAGCACAGCGAGGAGATCCTGCGCGACGTGCTCGGGTTCGATAGCGCGAAGGTCGCGGAGTTGCTGCAGTCGCCGGGGCTGAAGGGGGTGACGCGCGCGGCGGCCGAGTAGCAGGCGTGGGGGAGGGGAGGGTGTGGGCTGTTGCCCGCCTACTCCCCGCCTCGTCATGGCCGGGCTTGCCCCAGCCGCCCCCAGCCCCTCTCGTCGTCATGGCCGGGCTTGACCCGGCCACCCCCAGCCCCTCTCGTCGTCATGGCCGGGCTTGACCCGGCCACCCCCACCGGCAGAGTGCCGCGAAGGATGGCAGATCGAGCCCGGCCATGATGGTGGGGTAGGGCGACACGCCACCACCCGTCAGCCGCCCCTGGTGAGCCGTCCCGTTACGCCGCCGCTCGCAGCACCTCCAGCACGGGTGCGCCGTAGCGTTGCAGCTTGGACGCACCGACGCCCTTGATCTGGCCGAGTTCGTCCAGCGTCTCGGGGCGCACGGCGGCGATCTCGCGCAACACCGTGTCGTGGAAGATCACGTAGGGCGGCACGGATTGCGTGCGCGCCTCGGTCGCGCGCCAGGTACGCAGCGCCTCGAACAGGCCCGTTGCCTCGGGACCTGTGGAGGCCGCGGTGAGCCCCGGCCGGTCGGGGCGCGTGACGCCGCGGGGGCGGCGCGGCGTCTCCTGCCGCAGCATCACCTGCTGTTCGCCCCGCAGGATCGGCCGCGCCTTCTCCTGCACCAGGAAAAGCCCGCCATGGCCGGCCGTGTCGACGTCCAGCGCGCCCAGTGCGATCAGCTGGCGGATCAGGCCGCGCCAGTAAGGTGCCGCGTGATCCTTGCCGACGCCGAAGGTCGGAAGCTGGTCGTGGCGATGCCGCACCACCGCTTCGGTCGCCTCGCCCCGCAGCACCGCGATCACGTGCAGGGCGCCGAAGATCTGGTCGGTGCGGTAGACGGCCGACAGCACCTTCTGCGCCGCCACGGTCGCGTCTTCGGTCACCGGCGGCGCATCGCAATTGTCGCAATGGCCGCAGGGCGCGTGCAGGTCCTCGCCGAAGCACGTGAGCAGGGAGCGCGTGCGGCAGGCGACCGCCTCGGTCAGCCCGATCATCTCCTCGAGCTTCGTGCGCATCACGCGCTTCTGCGTCTCGGGCGCGCCCGACTGGGCCAGCCAGTGGCGGGCGCGGGCGATGTCCTGCCCGTCATAGAGCAGCAGCGTATCGGCGGGATCGCCGTCGCGCCCGGCGCGGCCGATCTGCTGGTAGTAGGCTTCCGGGCTCTCCGGCATGTCGAGATGCACGACGAAGCGCACGTCCGGCCGGTCGATCCCCATGCCGAAGGCGATGGTGGCGACCACCACCAGCGGCTCCCCGGAGCGGAAGCGGGCAAGCGCGTCGCGCTTCTGCTGCGGCTCGAGACCGGCGTGGAAGGCGATCGAGGCGTAGCCCTTCTCGACCAGGCGCGCGGCCACGCGCTCCGTCTTGGCGCGGCTGCCGCAGTAGACGATCCCGCAATCGCCCGGATGGCGCGCGAGGAACTCCAGCAGCTGCGCGCTCTCGCCCACTTTCGGCGCGGCGGCCAGGTGCAGGTTCGCGCGATGGAAGCTCGAGAGGAACACCTCGGCATCCGGCATCGCCAGCGCGGTGAGGATGTCGGAGCGGGTCCGCGGATCCGCGGTCGCCGTCAGGGCGATCCGCGGCACCCCCGGAAAGTGGCCCGGCAGGCACGCGAGACCGCGATATTCGGGCCGGAACTCGTGTCCCCATTGCGAGACGCAATGGGCCTCGTCGATCGCGATCAGGCCGATCGGCACGCGGGCGAGCCGGTCGAGCGTGCCGTTGCCGAGAAGGCGTTCGGGCGAGACGTACAAGAGGTCGAGCTGCTGCTCGATCAGGTCGCGGGTGACGCTGCGCGCCTCGGCCGGGTCGAGGTCAGAATGCAGGGCGCCCGCGTTGACGCCGAGCTGACGGAGGGCGGCGACCTGATCGTCCATGAGGGCGATCAGGGGGGAGACGATGATGCCCATCCCGGGCCGGCACAGGGCCGGCACCTGGTAGCAGAGGCTCTTGCCGCCCCCGGTGGGCATCAGCACGAGGGCGTCGCCGCCGGCGATCACGTGCTGGACGACGGCGTCCTGCTGGCCGCGGAAACCCGGAAAGCCGAAGACACGGCGCAGGACCGCCGCGGGATCCTCGGGAATCCGGGTCTGCAGCATCGCGCGGTCAGTGCCTCCGCATGGCGTGGTCAGTGCTTCGCCGGGCTGATCGCCACTTCCACGCGGCGGCTTTCCAGCGGGGTGAGGGCGAACTTCACCGATCCCCGGCCGACCTGCCGGATTCGCGCGGGCGGCACGCCGTCCTCGGCCAGGAGGTCGGCCACGCGCTGCGCGCGCAGTTCGGAGAGCAGGACGTTCGCCTGCTTGCTGCCGGTGGGGTCGGCGAAGCCGGTCACCTGGATGGTTTCGGTCGGGTGGGCCTTGGCGTAGTCGGCGGCCTCGGCCACGACGCCCTTGGCGGCATCGTCGATCGCGGCGGACCATTCGATGAAGAAGATGACGAAGCGCTGCGGATCGGCATGAGCCGAACCGGCGAACGCCGTGACGAGCAGGAGCAGGAGGGCGACACGCCGCATGACCGATTCCCTTTGGAGGACGCTTTGCGAGCCTACCTGCCGACCGGTTGATGCGGCGTCAACCGGAACCGAGGCTGGCGAAGTGACCACATCGCTCCCGTGAAATACCGGTTCGAGTTGCCACCGTATGCGAAACGACCTCGGAAACGAGGCTGGCGCAAACCTTTGCTTAAGTGCGTCCGTGCTGATCTCCCGCATCATAGCCAAAGGGGGCTGCGGTGAGCGCCAGTCGTCTCGTCAATCGGAACGTCGTCGCCGAACGGGGGCGGACCAGCATGCGGCTGGAGCCCGAACTCTGGGACGCATTGCTCGAGATCTGCGAACGGGAAGGCCAGGACATGAGTGCCCTGGTCCGCCGGGTGGAGGCGGAAGGTCATGTCGGGGGACGGACGTCGGCGGTGCGCGTCTTCGTGCTCGATTACTTCCGGATTGCCGCCACGGAGGACGGGCATGCCGCGGTCGGCCATGGGGCGCCACCCCGTCTTCGGGCGGCGATCCAGACCAGATCGGCTGCGTGACCCGGCCGGCTGTCCGCCGCCCGCCGGTGACGCCGCCGCCTCCCTCTTTCGGGTTCGCCTCCTCCCCCTGCCGTGCGGCGTTACGCGGCTGAGCCGCCTCGGGCGGCCCGCCCGCAAGCCGGGATGGCGCACCGGTGCGGGGCGGGCGGGCTCTGCCACGACGTCGAGGGCAGGATCGGGCCGCATCCGTTCTCCTCTTCGCAACGGTAACGTTTCCCCTGGTGGGACCGCGGCCCCTCTTGCAAGCCGCCTGCCGGCTGCCAAGATGCGTGCTGACCGGGATGCCGCATACGGGTTCCGGGCAACGCTTCGCTCGCAGGAGGGGGCCATGACCACCCGGATGTTCACATCGCCGCTGTTCCTCGGCTTCGACCATCTCGAGCAGATGCTCGAACGTGCGTCCAAGACCTCGTCGGACGGCTACCCGCCCTACAACATCGAGCAGATCAGCCCCGTCGGGCTCCGCATCACGCTCGCCGTCGCCGGGTTTACCATGGACGACCTGCAGATCACGCAGGAAGACAACCAGTTGGTGATCCGTGGCCGGCAAGCGGACGAGGCACAGGGACGGGTGTTCCTGCACCGCGGGATCGCGGCGCGGCAGTTCCAGCGGGCCTTCGTGCTCGCGGAAGGGATCGAGGTGAAGGGCGCCTGGCTCGACAACGGGCTGCTGCACATCGATCTCGCGCGGCCGCAGCCCGAACCGCGGGTCCGGACGATCCAGATCAACAAGGTCGGCAAGGCGAACGGCGCCGCGCATGAGGCGGATATCGGTCCGGTCGTGGAAGGTCACACCGAAACGCGCTGAGCCGCGTTCAGGTCGAACACCGGGAGGCAGGACGCTTCCGGAACGCAGAAGGCGCGGTCCGGCCGGATGGCGGGCCGCTGCAAGGAGAGAAGGACGATGAACATCAATTCGGGGAATGCGCCTGGGGCGGCGCCCGAGGGGGGCGTGGAGCCGGTCGTGATCGACATTCGCAAGCTGACGACCGAGCAGCTCGCGCAGCTTGGAATGCAGCAGATCGCGTATGTGAAGCCGGTGGAGATCAACGGGACGACCGGGTTCGCCATCCATGCCGCCAACGGGATGCCGATGGGGCTGGCCGAGAACCGTGACGTGGCCCTGGCTGCGATCGTCCAGCACGAGATGACGCCCGTTCCGGTGCACTGAGGCGCCGGTCCGGGCGGCCTGGGATGCGCGGCTGAGGCCACTGCCTCGCCGCGCGAAGGGCTGTGTAGATTGATCCGGCGGCTTTCGTTCGGTTCGGCCCGGCGGAGTCCGCCCGGTGCGGCAGGGTCCGTTCGTCCGGTGCGTCAAGGCACGTTGGTCCGGTGCGGCAGGGCACGACCGTCTGGTGCTGCGGCCCGTGGCGTCCGCTTTGGTCGGTGTCAGCCCGGGTCGCCGGCGGGCAGGTGCAACGCCGCACGCCTGGAAACCGGCGGCGTCCAGAGCGTCGGCGGCGCTGCTGCAAATGGGTCCCATCAAGCGAAGCATCGACATTGACGAGCGACAGGCCGTGCCTGTCGCTCGTTTCCGCATGTCCGCGACGCCCTGAGGCACACGCGTGCGAGACATCCTGGGTTGGGACACCCCGGCGAGACACCCTCGGTGAGGCACCCTTCTGGGGCGCGACCCCGTGTGCGAGACACGCGCTCCACGTAACCGCCTGCGGGCGATGATCTGCGCATCCCCCCGGCGAAGGGGGGAGACGGAGCGTCAGGCGGCCGTGTGGCGCTCGCGCAGGAACTGGAAGAACTCCACCCCCTCGCGGAGGCGGCGCTTCATCATCTGCGGGCTGCGGACCATCTCGCCCACGATCGAAGCGATCTTCGGCGCTCGGAAGTAGAAGCGCTTGTAGAACGTCTCGACGTTGTCGAAGATTTCCGTGTGCGTCAGGTGCGGATAGTGGAGCGGCGCGATCTGGATCCCGTGCTCGTCGATCAGCTCCGCATGGGTCTCGTCGAGCCACCCGTTCTCGACCGCCTGCTTGTGCAGGAAGGTGCCGGGATAGGGCGCGGCCAGCGACACCTGGATGGTGTGCGGGTTGATCTCCGTCGCGAACCGGATCGTCTCCTCGATCGTCTCCTTCGTCTCGCCCGGCAGGCCGAGGATGAAGGTGCCGTGGATCTTGATCCCCAGCTCGTGGCAGTCCTGGGTGAACTTCTTCGCGACCTCGATCCGCATGCCCTTCTTGATGTTGTGCAGGATCTGCTGGTTGCCGCTCTCGTAGCCGACCAGCAGCAGCCGCAACCCGTTGTCGCGCAGCACCTTCAGCGTCTCGCGCGGCACGTTCGCCTTGGCGTTGCAGGACCAGGTCACGCCCATCTTGCCCAGCTCACGCGCGATCGCCTCGGCGCGGGGCAGATTGTCGGTGAAGGTGTCGTCGTCGAAGAAGAACTCGCGCACCTGCGGGAAATAGCGCTTCGCCAGCGCGATCTCCTCCGCCACGTGTCCGGGCGAGCGGACGCGGTAGCGGTGCCCGCCAACCGTCTGCGGCCACAGGCAGAAGGTGCAGCGCGACTTGCAGCCCCGCCCCGTATACAGCGACAGGTAGGGGTGCATCAGGTAGCCGATGAAGTAGTCCTCGATCCGCAGGTCGCGCTTGTAGACCTCGGTCACGAAGGGCAGCTGGTCCATGTCCTCCAGCACCGCGCGGTCCTGGTTGTGGACGATGGTGCCGTTGCCGTCGCGGTAGGAGATGCCATCCACCGCGGACCAGTCCCGGCCCTCGGCGATCTCCTTGATCGTGAAGTCGAACTCGTTGCGCGCCACAAAGTCGATCGGCGCACCCTGCTTCAGGCTCTCGTCCGGCTGCACGGCCACCTTGGCGCCCACGAAGCCGATCTTCAGCGACGGGTTCGCGTCCTTAAGCGCCTGCGCCACCTTCACGTCCGAGTTGAAGGACGGCGTGGACGTGTGGATCACGCACAGCTCGTAGTCGCGCGCCTGGTCGGTCACGGTCTGAAGCCCGATACGGGCCGGCGGCGCGTCGATCAGCTTGCTGCCCGGCACCAGCGCCGCCGGCTGGGCAAGCCAGGTGGGGTACCAGAACGACTTGATCTCGCGCTTCGCCTGGTAGCGCGAGCCCGCACCGCCATCGAACCCGTCGGTGGAGGGGGGCTGCAGGAACAAGGTCTTCATCATCGCGAGTTCAATCCCTCGGCAGGGCGGAGCGGGGTAGGGTGTGCGTCAGGTGGCGTCGGCGTGTCGGCATGCAAGCGATGACCGCGCCAGTCCACCCGTCTTCCGGCATAGCTGGCAAGCATCACGCCCACCGATAGCATGTCGCGCACCGGCAGAAGCCAGAGTGGCACGGGGAATGCAAGTCCCGCGCGCCTGGGCGACAAAGCGACGTCGATTCCACGGGCGGCGAGGGCCCGCAGACACCAGGCCGCCCCGAGAACCCCAAGGCTCCAGGGCGCGGCGGTGGCGAGCGCGACCGAGAGCAGGGCCCAGGCAATCGGGTATTGAAGCACCGACGCGGCGAAGCCCACCGGCTCCAGCGCGCGGATCGTGCGTGCCCAGCGGAGTTCATGCCGCCACAGGGCGGCGAAGCGGGCCTCAGGCACGGTGGTGGCGACCACGGTGTCCGCGAGCGCGACGCGGAGGCCCAGCCGCGCGACCAGCCGACCCAGCACGTTGTCATCCGCGAGGTGATCGGCCAGCGCCTGCAGCCCGCCGATCCGGGTGAGCGTCTCCCGGCGCAGGCACATCGTGGCGCCCAAACAGTCCTGCCGCCCCATGGCCCGCGCCAGCAACGCCCCGGGCAGGAAGCCGTGCGTGATCTGGGTCGCGCCCAGTTGGGCGGCGAGCGGAGCGGGAAGCCTGCGCCTCTCGTCATGTCCGCCCCTCATGCCGTTTACGGCAGAGGGGGCCGGCAGGCCGGTGTAGAGCACGGTCACCAGCCCGACATCCGGCTGCTCGAGCGCCGCGACGAGGCGCTGGAGGTAGTCGGGGCGCACGTGCAGGTCCGAGTCGGCGATCGCCAGCACATCGTGCTTCGCGTCCGGCAGCATGTTGATCAGGTTGCCGACCTTGCGGTTCGCGCCGTGCAGCGTCGGATCCACCACCAGCGCGATGTCGCAGGCGGGGAACCGTGCCTGCAGCCGCCGGACCACGGCGATCGCGGGATCCGCCCCATCCTGCACGCCGAACACGATCTGGAACGGCGCCGGGTACTCCTGTTCGCACAGGCTGGCCAGCGCGGCCTCCAGCAGCGGCTCGTCTCCGTGCAGCGGCTTCAGCACCGTGATCGGTGGCAGGGCGTCGGGCGGGCGCACCGGCTGCGCCGTGAAGCGCCGCGTCAGCATCCACCCCGCAACCGCCTGACACCCGCCCACGGCGGACAGCGCCGCAGCGATGCCGGCCAGCGCGCTCATCCGGCGCGGCTCACGACCAGCGCGACCATGTGGCGCGGCTCACGAGCGGATGGTGCCGCCCGACAGGTCGGCCGTCTTGCGATGCAGGCTCGCGATCAGCGCCTCGGCGTCGCCATGGGCGAGCAGGGCACGGAAATCCGACCGCTGCACCGCGACGCGGGAAATTGTGCCGTCGAGCAGCACGTCCACGATCCGCCAGCCATTGTTCTGGTGCATGACGTAGTCGATGCGCACCGCGTCGCCCTTGGCCGGCACGATGCGGCTGGCCACGATCTGGTCCGCGCCGGACGCCCGCAGGCCGGGCAGGATCTCGAACCGCTCCCCGTCATAGGAGTCGAAATTCGCGACATAGGTCGCGATGGTGAAGTCGCGGAACGCCGTGGACAGCGCCTTCCTGGCCGTCTCGTCCAGCGTCGCCCAACGCGCGCCCACCGACACCCGCAGCACGGTGTCGAGGTCGTAGACCTGGTCGATGACCGGGGCGAGCGTCTGGAACCGCTGGGGGAAGGGCGTGCCCTGTCCCTGCTTCATCAACTGCTCGAGGGCGGCATACAGCGCGTGGATCGGCGCCTGCACGGCGGCAGTCTCCTGTGCGCGCACCGTGAGGGCCGGCAGCACGGTCCCGGCAAGGGCGAGACCGATGACGAAGCGACGAGAGGCAGCGATCATACGGCGGTGACGACCTGTTTGGCTTGGCCTCCGCCGGCCGCGTCGATACCGATGGCCGACAGGGCGGTGGCGACGATGTCCTTCGCCGACAGGCCGGCGACCGCGATCTGCTTCGCCTGCGAGTCGTGGTCGATGAAGATATCGGGCATCACCATCGGCCGGACCTTGAGGCCCCCATCCAGCAGGCCCCGCCACGCAAGATGGTGCATGACAGCGGAACCAAAACCCCCGGCCGCGCCCTCCTCGATGGTGATCAGCACGGCGTGATGGCGGGCGAGCTGCTCGATCAGCGCGGTGTCGAGCGGCTTGGCGAAGCGCGCGTCGGCGACCGTCGCGCTGAGGCCGCGCGCCGCGAGTTCGTCCGCGGCCTTCAGCGCGTCGGCGAGCCGCGGCCCCAGGGACAGGATCGCGACGCTGTTGCCTTCGCGAACCAGCCGCCCCTTGCCGAGCGCCAGGATCTCGCCCTGGGTGGGCAGGGCGACGCCCACGCCTTCGCCACGCGGATAGCGGATCGCACTCGGCCGGTCGTCGATCGTGGCCGAGGTCGCCACCATGTGGACGAGTTCGGCCTCGTCCGACGGCGCCATGATCACCATCCCCGGCAGGCAGCCGAGATAGGCGATGTCGAACGTGCCGCTATGGGTCGCACCGTCGGCGCCCACCGGCCCCGCGCGGTCCAGCGCGAAGCGCACGGGCAGGGACTGGATGGCGACGTCGTGCACCACCTGGTCGTAGGCGCGCTGCAGGAAGGTCGAGTAGATCGCGCAATAGGGCCGCATGCCCTCGGTCGCCATGCCGGCCGCGAAGGTGACCGCGTGCTGTTCCGCGATCCCCACGTCGAAGCAGCGGTCGGGGAACCGCTTCGCGAAGCTGTCGAGGCCGGTGCCGGACGGCATCGCCGCGTTGATCGCGACGATGTTGGGGTCCTTCTCGGCCTGCGCGATCAGCGCGTTGGCGAAGACCTTGGTGTAGCTGGGCGGCCCCGGCGGCGCCTTGGCCTGCTCGCCGGTGACGACGTTGAACTTCGAGACGCCGTGGTACTTGTCGGCCGATTGCTCCGCCGGGCCGTACCCCTTGCCCTTCTGGGTGATGGCGTGGACCAGGATCGGCCCGCTCTCCTCCGCCTCGCGCACGTTGCGCAGGACGGGCAGCAGGTGGTCCAGGTTGTGCCCGTCGATCGGGCCCAGATAGTAGAAGCCCAGCTCCTCGAACAGCGTGCCGCCGGTGAGGATGCCGCGGGCATACTCCTCCGCCCGCCGGGCGGTCCGCTCGATGCCGCGCGGGAATCGCTTCGCCATCCGCGCGGCGAGTTCGCGCAGCGATAGGAAGCTGCGGGAGGACATGAGCCGCGACAGATAGGCGCTCATGGCGCCGACCGGCGGCGCGATCGACATGTCGTTGTCGTTGAGGATGACGACCAGGCGGGAGTGCAGGGCGCCCGCGTTGTTCATCGCCTCGTAGGCCATGCCGGCGCTCATGGCGCCATCGCCGATCACGGCGATGACGTTGCGATCGTCCGGCTCGCCGCGCGCGGTCTTCAGGTCGCGCGCCACCGCCATGCCGAGGCCGGCGGAGATCGAGGTGGACGAGTGCGCCGCGCCGAACGGGTCGTATTCGCTCTCCGACCGCTTGGTGAAGCCGGACAGGCCGCCGCCCTGGCGCAGGGTGCGGATCCGGTCCCGGCGCCCGGTCAGGATCTTGTGCGGGTAGGCCTGGTGGCCGACGTCCCACAGCAGCCGATCCTGCGGGGTGTCGAAGACGGCATGGATCGCGACGGTCAGCTCGACCACGCCCAGCGCGGAGCCGAGATGCCCGCCAGTGACCGACACCGCATCAATGGTCTCCGCGCGCAACTCGTCGGCCAGCTGGCGCAACTGCTCGGGTGAGAAGTTGCGCAGGTCGGCCGGATAGCGCACGCGATCCAGCAGCGGCGTCTTCACCGGACTCATACAGTTCTCCTCAACTCAGTTCCGCCGTTCGACCACGAAGGCGGCCAGTGCCTTGAGCAGCGCCGACTTTTCGCCAAAGCCATCCAGATGGGCCGCGGCCTGACGGGCGAGCATGTCCGCATGAGCGCGCGCCATGTCGATTCCAAGGACCGCCACCATGGTGGCCTTACCAGAGGCGGCATCCTTGCCCTGGGTCTTGCCGATTTCCGCCGTGCTGCCCTCGACGTCCAGTAAGTCGTCCGCGATCTGGAACGCAGCCCCCAGGTCGCGGCCGTAGGCGGCGAGCAAGTGCCGCTGCTGCATGGGCGCGCGGCCCAGGATCGCGCCCGCTTCGGCGCTGAACTGGATCAGCCGCCCGGTCTTCAACGCCTGCAGGCGTGTCACCGCGGGGCCGTCCAGCGTCTTGCCCTCCGCCTGCATGTCGATCATCTGCCCGCCCGCCATCCCGCGGGCGCCGGCCGCGGCCCCAAGCGCGGCCACGAGTTCGCATCGCGCCTGCGGGTCGGAGTGGGTGTCGGGTTCTGCCAGTACCTCGAACGCCCGAGCCTGCAAGGCGTCGCCGGCCAGAATGGCGGTGGCCTCATCGAACGCCTTGTGTGTGCTCGGTTTGCCACGACGCAAGTCGTCGTCGTCCATCGCCGGCAGATCGTCATGCACCAGGGAATAGGCGTGCAGCATCTCGATCGAGGCGGCCACGCGCGCCGCGCAGGTTTCCGAGACCGAGAACAGCGCGGCGCTCTGCATCACCAGGAATGCCCGCAAGCGCTTGCCGCCACCGAGCGTGGCGTAGCGCATCGCCTCGACGAGTCGGGCTTCCGCCCCCTCGACGGATGGCAGCAGCGTCTCGAGTGCCGATTCCACCACCTCCGCCACACGCGTCATCGCCTGTGGCAGGTCTGTCCCGGCCGTCAGCACATTGCCCTCAGCGCTCACCTTCTGCCCCGTCTGCTGACCCGACTCTCAAGCCTTCAGCCGATACCATGCTGCACCGCATTGCGCATGCCGGGCCAGTACCGTCGCCGGCAGCCTGTTGCTTTGCTGCCACAGTGGAGCATCGGTGGCGTCCGGCAGGCAAGAGAGGGGGTGAACCCCGCGCCCGCATGCCATATCGCACCTGCGAAGGACGCCGCCCGGCCTTGCCCCCTTGTGGCATTGATCGGGTGCTCCCATCCTGTCATACCCGACCGCACTAGTCTGGTTTCGTGCCGTTCCAGGAGAACCATCGGATGCTTCGTGTCGTCCTGGCCCAGCCGCGCGGCTTCTGCGCGGGCGTCGAGCGGGCCATCGAGATCGTGGAGCGCGCGCTGAAGAAATACGGCCCGCCGATCTACGTCCGCCACGAGATCGTCCACAACCGGCATGTCGTGGAGGATCTGCGGACCCGCGGTGCCGTCTTCGTCGACGAGCTGGATGAGATTCCGCCCGGCGCGATGACCATCTTCTCGGCGCATGGCGTGGCCAAGCGGGTCGAGGAGCTGGCGGCCGAACGTGGCCTGCCGGTGATTGATGCGACGTGCCCGCTGGTCGCCAAGGTCCACAACGAGGGCCGGCGCTATGCCCGCCAGGGTCGCGAAATCGTGCTCGTCGGCCATGCCGGCCATGCCGAGGTCGAGGGCACGATCGGCCAGGTGCCCGCCAAGGTGCATCTGGTGCAGACGGTCGAGGACGTGGCGAAGCTCGAGGTCTCCGACCCCGAGAAACTCGCCTACATCACCCAGACGACGCTGTCGGTCGACGACACCCGAGGCATCATCGCCGCGCTTACGGAGCGCTTCCCGACCATCGTCGGCCCGGACGTGCGCGACATCTGCTACGCGACCCAGAACCGCCAGTCGGCGGTGCGCGAACTCGCGCGCGCGGTCGACATGATCCTGGTGGTCGGCTCACGCAACTCGAGCAATTCCAACCGGTTGCGGGAAATCGGCCATGAGCTGGGCAAACCGGCCTACCTGATCGACGATGCCGGCGCCTTGCAGCCCGAATGGTTCGAGGGCATCGGCTCGGTCGGTGTGACCGCCGGCGCCTCCGCACCGGAGACCCTGGTCCAGGGCGTGCTGGACGGGCTGCGCCGGTTCGGTGAGATCGAAGTGGCCACCCTCGCCGGGGTGGCCGAGGACGTGCGATTCCGCTTCCCCGCGGAACTGGCCGACGCCTGAGAGGGTTTCCCTGAGATGTCCGTTCCCCTGAACCAGGCGCTCCGCGTCGGTGGCTACGTGGTCAAGCAGCACCTGCTGCGCCGCAAGCGTTATCCGCTCGTCCTGATGCTGGAGCCGCTGTTCCGCTGCAACCTGGCCTGCGCCGGCTGCGGCAAGATCGACTACCCGGCCGAGATCCTGAACCAGCGCCTGTCGGTCGCCGAGTGCATGGAGGCGATCGACGAGTGCGGCGCCCCGGTCGTGGTGATCGCCGGCGGGGAGCCGCTGCTGCACAAGGAGATCGACCAGATCGTCGAGGGGGCGATCGCGCGGAAGAAGTTCGTCATCGTCTGCACGAATGCGCTTCTGCTCGAGAAGAAGATGCACCTGTTCAAGCCGTCCAAGTGGTTCACCTGGTCGGTGCATCTCGACGGCTCGCGCGAGGAGCACGACATTTCGGTCTGCCAGACCGGCGTCTACGACCGCGCCGTGGCCGCGATCGGGGCGGCCAAGCAGCGCGGCTTCCGGACCATCATCAACGCGACGCTGTTCAACACGGCGGAGCCCGAGAAGGTCGCGACGTTCTTCGACGACGTGATGGCGATGGGCGTGGACGGCATCTCGGTCTCGCCCGGCTATGCGTATGAGCGCGCGCCCGACCAGCAGCACTTCCTGAACCGCAACAAGACGAAGGAGCTGTTCCGCGGCATCTTCCGGCGGCAGGGGAAGGGCAAGTGGAAGGGGAAGTGGGCGTTCAACCAGTCCTCCATGTTCCTGGACTTCCTGGCCGGCAACCAGACCTTCCATTGCACGCCGTGGGGCAATCCGTGCCGCACCTATTTCGGCTGGCAGCGCCCCTGCTACCTGCTGGGTGAAGGCTACGCGAAGACCTTCAAGGAGCTGATGGAGACCACCGACTGGGACGCCTACGGCACCGGCAACTACGAGAAGTGCGCCGACTGCATGGTGCATTCGGGTTACGAGGCGACTGCGGTGGCCGAGACGGTCAACAAGCCCTGGAAGGCGGCGGCGCAGGCCCTGCGCGGTATCCGGACCGAGGGCCCGATGGCGCCCGACATCCCGCTCGACAAGCAGCGCCCCGCCGAGTTCGTGTTCAGCCGCCACGTCGAGCAGGCGCTGTCCCGCATCCGCGCCCGCAAGCAGCCGAAAGAGGCAGAGGTCGTCGAGCCCGCCGACTAACGCGCGCCGCCTCCGCACCGTCGAGCCGCACGGCTCGGTCTCTCGCTCGGCAGGGCCGGCCGTCGAGCCGACCGGTCCCTGCCCCCCGTCACGGCGCGCCGTCGAGCCGGCTGGTCCCTGCGCCTCCGTCACGGCGCGCCGTCGCTGCGCCTTCGTCATGGCCGGCCGTCGAGCCGGCCATCCCTCGCGGCACCGTGCGGGTCGCCGTTCCGGCAGCGTGCCGGTGGGGGCGGGTCAAGCCCGGCCATCACGGTGCGGGCCTGGACACCCGAGCTGCGGTAACGGCCTGCCGTCAGGCTCGCCCGGCCACCACACCCTACCTGGCGTTCCCCGAACCCTGACTCTCCGCCCCAGTCGCCGTTGCCAACCCCGCCCCCGCCATCCCCCCGGTCGCCATCACCAGGCCCGTCCGCCTACAACCCCCGCGCCCACTCCACCACCGCCCGCACCACCGCCTCCGGCTGCTCCGGCAGGAGTGCGTGGCTCGCGTCCGGGATCACCACGACCGTCACGCGATGGGCTCCGAGCTCGTCGCGAATATCGTCGGCGGTGTCGCGGGGGCGCCATGGGTCGCTGCCGGCCTGCAGGTCCAGGATCGGCGCGGTGCCGGCCGACCACCATGCATGCTGCGGCGTCGCGGCGCTCGCCGCCTGCTGCGCGCGGCTTGCCGCCGGGTGCCAGTTGCGCAGCCATGGCGTGGGATCGTGGCCGGGCGCGAAGAAGGCGCGCCGCAACGCGCTCAGCCGGACGGAGTCGGGCAGCGACAGGTCGCGGCAGCGGTTGAGTTCCTCCCGCAATCCCGGATCGATCTTCTTGGCCGCAGCGGCCGCCAGCACGACTCCGCGGACGAGCTTGGCATGGTCGGCAGCCAGCATGCGCCCGACCCATTGGCCGAAGGCATGGCCGAACACGATCGCAGGGCCGCCGCCCTCGGCGTCGATGACCCGCGCCACGTCCCCGGCATAGTCGTGCAGCGTCAGGCCTTCGAGCGGGCCGGAGCTGCCGCACATGCCGCGCGGCTGCGGCCGCAGCACGCGGAACCCGGCCGCGGCCAGCCGGGCCGCGACGTCGTCGAAATCTTCCGAGTCGCGTGCCGAGGAGGGGAGCATCACCAGCAGCGGGCCCTCGCCCTCGGCGATCACGTCGATGCGCACGTCGTCCCAGGCGACGTCGTTCCGAGTCCTCATGCGCCCCTCCCGCCCATGCCAACTCTTCCCGTCAGCGCCCGCGGGATCAAGGGGCTGGCCGCGCTTTCCTGCGCGCGCGTGCCCTCGGCTGCGGGCGGGCCAGCCGCCGCGCCGGCGCATCCTCGCCGGAACCAATACGAACGTCGCCGATCCGGCCAACCGTTCACGCTTCCGTTTGCAGATCAGTTCTCGTCGCGTTGTGATTCCCGCTCGGGACGCTTCAACATCACTGTGCGCTCACGTCGAAGCGAACGCCGAGGAGACGCGATGCAGCCCCCGATCTGTGCCCCGACCATGACCGCCACCGGCGGGAGGGCGGCATGTTCGAAACGGTAAGGCGGCATCCCCTGAAGGTCCTGACGCATGTCGCGCAGGACCCGCTCGATGCGCTGGCAGCGTTCCAGGAGGAGTTCCTCTCCCGGTTCGAGAGCAAGGATCCCGTCGCCTATCCCGCGGATCCGAACTGGGATGCGGGCATGCGGGCGGCCATGGGGATCGGACCGGATTTCGCCCGAACCGAATTCGCCGAGTTGTGGGATGCGGTGATCCAGGAGCTGCGCGGCCAGGGCATGAAGGTCGGTCCGGGCAGCTTCCACGCCTGGAACGATGGCGATGCCGGGTTCGTGCGCGCCATCTGGACGCTGATCCGGTACATGCGCCCGACCAACGTGGTGGAAACCGGCGTCGCCCACGGCATGACCTCCCGCTTCATCCTGGAAGCGCTGGAGCGCAACGGCGAAGGCCGGCTCTGGAGCATCGACCTGCCGCCGATCAACCCGGTGACACGGCAGGAGGTCGGCGTGGCGGTCGGGACCGAGGCGTTGCGGCGGCGCTGGACCTACATCGCCGGTACCAGCCGCCGTCGCCTGCCGGTGCTGCTCGACCGCTTGGGGCAGGTGGATCTGTTCATCCACGACAGCATGCATAGCGGGCGGAACGTGGCGTTCGAGATGGAGACCGCCTGGTCCCGTCTGCGGCCAGGCGGAGCGATGGTGGTCGACGATATTGATCTCAACCCGTCCTTCGGCCGCTTCGTCGAGCAGCACCCGGAATTCCCGTCCTTCGTCTGCACGGCGGAGCCGATCACGCCGGATCTGCGGCGGTTCAACCAGAAGGGCCTGTTCGGGATCGTGCTGAAGACACCCCACCGCGTGGAGCACTGACCGGCCGCGGCACCGCCCTGCCGCGACCCTCAGGCGGGCGGCCCGGCAGCGAATGCCGGGCCGCTTGGCCCGGCCGAACGCTGCCGCGCCGCGTCGCTTGGGTCAGCTCCTGGAGATCACTCGGTCTGCTGCCCCGCGTCCGGCTTGAATGCCATGGCCAGGCCGTTCATGCAGAAGCGCAGGCCGGTCGGCGGCGGACCGTCCGGGAAGACATGGCCCAGATGGCCCTCGCAGCGGCTGCAATGCACCTCCGTGCGAACCATGCCGTGGCTGCGGTCCTCGGTCACCCCGACGGCGCCCTCGAGCGGCGCCCAGAAGCTGGGCCATCCCGATCCGCTTTCGTATTTCGCCGTGGAGCCGAACAGCGGCTGGCCGCAGGCGGCGCACAGGAACGTGCCCGCCCGCTTCTCGGAATTGAGCGAGCTGCTGCCCGGCCGCTCCGTGCCGTGCTGCCGGAGCACGCGGTACTGGTCAGGCGTGAGGTTGGCCTTCCAATCCGCCTCGGACTGCGGCAGGGCGGAGGTCTCGGTGCGATCGTCCATCTCTGGCCTCCCTTGATGTGCGCGGTCCCAGAGTATAGGGCGGGTGAGGTCGAGATTCACCGGCAGGAGGGAACGCATGGCGAAATTGCAACGAGCTCTCGCGGATGCGCTGCCCCAGGATGCCTCCCAGGCCGCGCTGGCCGGGCGGATCTGGAACCCCGCCGTCGGCGGCCCCTGCGTGGTCGCGCTGCGCGATGGCGTGCTGCACGACATCACCCGCAGCTTCCCGACCATGCGCGACCTGTGCGAGGCGCAGAATCCGGCCGCGTCGCTGCGTGCGGCCCCCGGCGAGCCGGTCGCCCCGTTCGAGCAGGTGCTCGCCAACACACCCGTCGAGGCGCGTGATCCGGCGAAGCCCTGGCTGCTCGCGCCCATCGACCTGCAGGCGATCAAGGCGGCCGGCGTGACCTTCGTGCTCTCCATGATCGAGCGGGTGATCGAGGAACGGGCGCGCGGCGACCTGAGCGCTGCCGCGGCGATCCGCGACGAGGTGAACCGGCTGGTGGGCGACGACCTGGCGAAACTGCGCCCGGGATCGCCGGAGGCTGCGCGGCTCAAGGAGGTGCTGATCGAGCAGGGCGCCTGGAGCCAGTATCTCGAGGTCGGCATCGGACCGGATGCGGAGATCTTCACCAAGGCGCAGCCCATGGCCGCCGTCGGTACCGGCAGCGACGCGGGGCTGCATCCCAACTCGTCCTGGAACAACCCGGAGCCGGAGGTCGTCCTGGCGGTCGCCTCGACCGGCCGCGTCGTCGGGGCGACGCTGGGCAACGACGTGAACCTGCGCGACGTGGAGGGCCGGTCGGCCCTGCTGCTGGGCAAGGCCAAGGACAACAACGCCTCCTGTGCGATCGGGCCGTTGCTGCGCTTCTTCGACGGCGGGTTCGGCATGGACGACATCCGCCGCACGGTCGTGACCCTGCGGGTGGAGGGCGAGGACGGGTTCGTCCTGGAAGGCAGTTCCTCCATCGCGAAGATCAGCCGCGACCCGGCCGATCTCGCCGCGCAGATGCTGAACGCGCATCATCGCTACCCGGACGGGGCGGTGCTGTTCCTGGGCACGATGTTCGCGCCCGTGGAGGACCGGGACGCACCCGGCAAGGGCTTCACCCACAAGACCGGGGACATCGTCACGATCGCCGCTCCGAAGCTGGGTGCGCTGGTCAACCGCATGCGCCCCACCGACGCCTGTGAGCCCTGGAGCTTCGGCACCGGCGCCCTGATGCGCAACCTGGCCAGCCGCGGACTACTGGGTTAGCCCCCGACCGCCCCCTCTCCCCTCGCGGGAGAGGGCCGGGGTGAGGGGGCGACCGGGGCAAGCGCACGAACCCTGCACAGCGCCGAAACCCTCCAACGACGCACCCTCCAGCGGCTCAAGGCGCCCCCGCCCCCCGACCCAATCCCGCAAGGGGAGGGGGGGCGAAGGTCAGGCGGCGTCCAGGAACAGGTCGAAGGTGATGCAGACCGCGTTCTCCCCGCGCGCCAGGACGCCCGCGTGAACCTCGCCCTGCATGTCGACCACCACCAGCTCCAGCGTCGCGACGCCCGCGCGGAGCTCGCCGCGCCGCACCAGCACCTCCGTCGCATGGTCCGGCACCACGTGCCCGTCCGCGAACCGCGCACCGACCAGGCTGCCGAGGCTACCACGCACCACCGCCTCCCGCAGCCCGTGCGCCGCGGCCAGGGCTTCGACGGCGGCGGTCAGGTCCTCGTTCGGCTTCAGCCGCGCGACGATGCCCGATCCGGGAGCCCCGGCGCCATCTGGGGCGCCGACCGGCTGGAACAGGGTGAAGTTCGTCTCAGCATCCGGCGCGGACTCGATCCGGACGGTGGTCGTCCCCCATGCCTCCATCCGGACCGGCGCCGCCAGCACGGTTTCGGTCGGCAGGATGTGGCCGCCCCGGCGAGCCCCGTCGGGCTCGATCCAGGCCGCGTGGCAGTGCAGGGCAGGGGCGCCGTCCGTCCAGCCGAAGGTCGCGTTCGCCTCGGTGACCCGGACCTCTCCCGCGGGCGCATACGGCCCGTCGAACCAGGCGACGTGCGCGGGACCATCCGCCGGTCCCGGCCGGACGTAACGGAACGGGTCCATCCCGGCGTCGGTCAGCCGCAGCGTCGCCGCGGTGAAGCCGGCCGCGACCAGTGGACGCGTGACCGCTTCGGCGAGCGTCCGTCCCGGCTCGAGCATCGTCACCAGCGGCACCAGCGCGGCCCCGAACGCGTCGATGCGCGCGGGTGCGACCGGACCGGGCTGGGTGAGGCGCCGCATCAGCGCCCCACCGCGTAGCCCTGCATCCCGCGCGGGTTGGCACCGGCGAACATCTGTCCGTCCGGCTCCAGCCGCGCACCGGAGAGCCGGCCTTCGCTCCAGTCCTCCCCTTTCCCGACCAGATGGCCGCGGTGGCGGAGTGCCTCCAGCACGGCGTCCGGGAACCGCCCCTCCAGCACCAGCTTGCCGGGACGCGCGACGCGGGGCCAGAAGCTCGACGGCCAGTGTTCCGTGTGGAAGGACGGCGCGTCGATCGCCTGCTGGATGGTCATGCGGTGATGCACCATCCGCAGGAACATGATCGGCGACCACTGGTCCTGCTGCTCCCCGCCCGGCGTGCCGAACGCCATCCACGCCTTGCCGTCGCGCAGCGCCAGGCTGGGGGACAGCGTCGTGCGCGGGCGCTTGCGTGGCTCCAGGCTGTTGGGCAGGCCGGGGCGCAGCCAGAACATCTGCCCGCGCGTGCCCAGTGGAAATCCGAGCTCCGGGACGACGGGCGAGGATTGGAGCCAGCCGCCGGACGGGGTGGCGCTGACCATGTTGCCGAACCGGTCGATCACGTCGACATGGCAGGTATCGGCGCCGCTGACCCCCATGCGGGCGATCGTCGGCTCGCCGGATCCGGCGGCGGCGGGGTCCGACAGCAGCGGGATGCGGCTCGCCGCGTCGTGGTCGACCCAGCCGACATGACCCGGCACCGAACCGGGGCGCAGCGCGAGCGAGGCGGTCTGGCCGATCAGGCCGCGGCGTTCGGCGTTGTAGGAGTCGGAGAGCAGGTGCTCCATCGGCACGTCGACGAAATCCGGATCGCCGTAGAACGCCTCCCGGTCGGCGAAGGCGAGCTTGGCGGCCTCGACCACCAGGTGCACGAACTCAGGGCCGACCGGGTCGGCCGCATCGAGGTTGAAACCGCGCAGGATCGCGAGCTGCTGCAGGAAGGCCGGGCCCTGGCTCCAAGCGCCGCATTTCAGCACCGTGTGGCCATGATAGTCGTAGGCCAGCGGCGGCTCGACCCCGGCCTCCCAGCTCGCCATGTCGTCGGCGGTCAGCAGCCCGCGGTGCCGGCGGCCGGTGACGTCGAGCGCCTCGGTCCGGAAGAACCGGTCGATCGCCTCGGCGACGAAGCCGCGATACCAGGCGTTCCGCGCGGCATCGATGCGCGCCTCCCGCGTCGATCCGACCGCCTCGTGGCACAGCCGTTGCCAGGTCGCGGCAAGCGACGGCCGACGGAACAGCGTGTGCGGCTTCGGCGTCGTGCCGTCCGGCAGGAAGACGGCGGCGGAGCTGGTCCATTCGCGCTGGAACAGCGGCCGCACGCCCTCGATCGTCGCGCAGACCCGCGGGACCAGGTGTACCCCGTTCTCGGCATAGCCGATCGCGTAGGAGAGGACGTCTGAAAGCTCCCAGGTGCCCCAGTCGCGCAGCATGCGGCACCAGGCATCGAAGGCGCCCGGGACCATGGCGGGCAGGAAGCCGGTGGCCGGGATCAGGTCGAGCCCCAGATCGGCGAAGGCGCCCAGCGTCGCCCCGGCCGGAGAGACGCCCTGGCCGCAGATCACGTGCTGCCGGTCCGCGCGCGCGTCGTGGATCAGGATCGGCGCGTCGCCGCCCGGCCCGTTGAGGTGCGGTTCCGCGACCTGCAGCATGAAGCCCGCCGCCGCCGCGGCGTCGAACGCGTTGCCGCCGCGCTCCAGCACCGCCATGCCCACCTGGCTCGCCAGCCAATGGGTCGACGCGACGACGCCGAACGTGCCCGCGATCTCCGGACGAGTCGTGAACATGGTGGACCCCTGCGGTTGCTTGCCGCGCACGCTACGCCCAGGGTGCGCCCCGCTCAATGCGGGAGGCGGCCGGTGCTGGTTCTGGTGGTGGGACCGAGTGGCGCAGGGAAGGACACGCTGCTGGCGGCGGCGCGGGAGGCGCTGGCGGGTGACCCGCGCATCCGCTTCGTGCGCCGCGCGATCACCCGGCCCGCCGAGGCGGGACATGAGGACCACGAGCCGGTGACGGAGGCGGACTTCGCGCGGCGGGACTTCGCCCTGTCCTGGGCGGCGCACGGCCTGCGCTACGGCATCCCGGGCGATATCACAGATGACCTGGCGCGGGGCCGGATCGTGGTCGCGAACGTCTCTCGCGGCGTGATCGCCACCGCCGCGGCGCGGTTCCCCGCCCGCGTCGTGGAGGTGACCGCCCCACCCGAGGTCCTCGCCGCGCGGCTTGCCGGCCGCGGACGGGAGGACGCCGCCGACATTGCGGCCCGCCTCGCGCGGCAGGTGCCGCTGCCCGCCGGGGTCCCGGTGCGCCGCGTGATGAACGACGGGAGCCTGGCGGCGGGGATCGCGGCCTTCCTGGCGGCGCTGACCGATCCCGAGTGAGCGGGGCCGTGTCGCCGGGCCCGTGTCACCGGAGCCGTGTCACCGAAGCCGTGTCGCCGCAGCCGTGCAACCGACGGTGCCGCGGGGCGCTGACGATCCGTCAGGCCCGAGGTTCGCAGGCGCCGCATCAGAGCAGCGACGCATTCCAGCGCAGATGCGCGCGCTACCCGAATCTGGCGCACGGGGGAGCAGGCCGCACGGCGACGCCTCCCGCGTGACGACCTGCGACACCGTGCGTGCTTTCCGCTGGCGATTGCGGGGCCGCGTCGTTATGGCTGCGCCCGAAACGTGACGGGCCGGGCCGAAGATGCGTCGAACATCGCGTAACTGGCTGCGGCTTTGCCTGTTGATGGCCTCGGTCGTGGTCACCGCACCGCTGCGGGCGCAGACGATCCCGGGTTACGCGCTCGACGACGACGTCGTGCTCCATCCCGATTTCAGCACGGTGGAAACCGTGCGGCTCGAACAGCGGGTCGAGACGCAGGCCGACCTCGTCGCGAAGCAGACGGTGCGGATCCCCTACCAGGAGGGCGCCGGCGGCATCGAGATCCTGGAAGCGCTGACCCTCAAGCGTGACGGATTCACGGTGCGGGTCGGACCCGACGCGATCCAGATCCAGACGCTCGGCGCACCGGGACTTCCTCCCGGCTTCCTCGGCTTCTCGGACCTGCGGCAGGCGGTGGTGATCTTCCCGGACCTGGAACTCGGGGACCGCACGGTGCTGCTGGCGCGGATCATGCACCGACTCCCGACCTATCCCGGCGGCTATGCGGCGCAGTTCGCCGTGCCGGCTGGGCCGTCCGGAGCGGACGCGCGCGTCACGATCCATCCGGCGGCTGGCCTCAGGCTGAACGTCGCGGCCCAGGGCTTCACCGAGGATCGCGCGGCAGAGGACGGCGCCCGCACCTGGCATTACCAGGCGGGGACGCGACACTCCGCGGCGTCGCTGCTGGTCTCGACCTGGCCGGATCAGGAAGCGATGGCGGCCTCCCTGGCTCCCGGCTTCTTCGACGCGATGACGGTCACGCCCGAGCTCCAGGCCCTCGCGGACCGGCTGACCGATGGGAGTGTCGATCCCACGGAGCAGGTGCGGCGGATCTACGGATGGGTCTCCCGCGAAATCCGCTACGTCGATCTCGTCCTCGGGCGTGGCGGCCTGGTGCCTCCGTCCGCGGAGGCGGTGCTGCACGCGCGATACGGCGACTGCAAGGGCCATTCCGTGCTGTTCGCGACGCTGCTGAAGGCGAAAGGCATCGTGGCCTGGCCCGTGGTGATCGGTCTCGGAGACCACGGATACGCCCTCACCACGCCGCCCACCCTGAACGGCCTCGACCATGCCATCGTGCATGTCCCCGCCCTCGGCCTCTGGGCGGACACCACGCTGGCCCGCGTGCCGTTCGGCTCCCTGCACTTCTCGGAATACGGCAAGCCGGTGCTGGTGATGTCGCCGACCGCGCCCCGAGTCGACCGGATCCCACCGCTCGCACCAGGCGCTGCCCGCTTCGACACCGAGACCGAGGCGACGCTGGACGCGGCCGGCACGATCAGCGGCACCACGCGCATCATGGCCACCGGCCCCTTCGTCTTCGACCTGCGCAGCTTCGCGGCGGCGATCGGCGATGGGGAGGCGGCGGCACGCCAGCGGCTGCGGATGCTGGGTTACGACGGGAACGGCAGCTACCAGGCGCATGACGTCGCGGGGTTCGGCGACCGGTTCATGTTGGATGGCCGCTTCCGGCTGGCACCGCGCCCCGACCGGCTGGCCGGGACGAGTTTCCGCCTGCCGCCCGGGCTCACGACCACACCGCGTCCGGGAATGTTCCTTCTGGGTTCGCTGCCCGACGCCGATCCGGCCGACACCGCGCCCGTCCCGTGCTGGTCGGGCGAAGTGAGCGAGCGCCTGTCGCTCCACCTCCCTCCCGGCAAGCGCGTCCACGCCCTGCCGCCGTCGCTCACGCTCGAGACGCCCCGGCTCGGCTACCAGGCGAGTTGGGAGCAGACCGGCGACACCGTCTCGGTGTACCGGCGCATGACCACGCACGTGTCCACCCCGCTGTGCCAGGGCGCCGCGCGCGCGCAGGACGAGGCGGCGCTCGTGAAGATCCGCGCCGAGTATCTGAGCGGGCAGATCGCGCTGGAGGACGATGCCTCCCCCGCGCCTGCCTCGCCCGCGCCTGCTTCGCCTGCACAGGCGGCCGGACCGGCATCACCCGCATCACCCGCACCCGCATCACCTGCGCCGGCATCACCTGCGCCGGCATCCGGAACGCAGTCGCCGCCGGCAGCCGTGCCGCCCGCCGGTCCGTCCGGCGCGCCGCGCTGAGGCCGGGTGTTCAGCCGCCCAGCGGCACGCGTTCGGCCAGCATGAACGGTTCGCCGGGCGCGCGCTGCGTGAACAGGCAGATCTGCGTCACCCGGCGCGGCAGGGCCAGCGCGCGGGCGAAATGCGCCTCGGCCGCCGGCCGGATCGCCGCCGTCTCGCCCCCGTTCAGCCGCCGCGTCAGGGTCATGTGGAAGAAGAAGGTGCCGAACACGTAGGGATAGCCCCAACGCTCGAGCATCGCGGCCTGCTCAGGCGTGAGATCGGCCTTTCGGCGACGCGCCAGCTCCTCCTCGCCTGGAGGGGCTCGGAACGCATCGAGATGTTCGACGCAGGCGTCAGCCAGCGCATACAGCGCGCGGTTCGGCTCCCGCTCCCGCAGGGCGAGGAAGCCGCGCAGGTCGGTGACCGCGAGCGGCGGCATGTCGAACGGCGCGATCCCGGCGGCCAGCTCCTGTGCCGCCGAGAGTAGGTCGAACCACTGCCGTCCAGGCGCGAGGCGCATCGGGGGCTTCAGCGTGGCATGGAAGCCGTAGAGACGCGGATCGGCGGTGATCTCGGCGATGCCGGGCAGGTCGGGCTGCGGCGCGGGCGCGCCGCTCTCAGGGTCGCGGCCGAGCCAGGTGGCGCCGGCGGGGAAGAGCGGATCGTCGGGCTCGGGGGCGTAATAGACGGCGACGCGTGCGTCCGGTCCCATCAGATCACGCGCTCCCCGGCGCGCCAGACCTGGCGCACGATCGGCAGTGTCTGGTGCAGCCGCACGCGCACGAGGTCGGCGCGCCACCCGCGCGCGATGCGGCCGCGATCGGTCAGGCCAGCCATGCGGGCCGGCGTCTCGGTCACCATGGCGACCGCCTGCGGAAGGGTGATGTGCGCTTCCCGCGCGCTCTGGAACGCGGCCTCGACCAACGCCGGGGGCACGTAGTCGGAGGCATAGGCGTCGACCGCCCCGGCACGCAGGAGGTCGGCCGCCGCGACGTTGCCGGAATGCGAGCCGCCGCGGACGATGTTGGGTGCGCCGGCGATCACCTGCATGCCGGCGGCCTTGGCGGCACGGGCGGCCTCCATGGTGACGGGGAACTCGCTGATGCGGATGCCATCGGCGGCGTTCTCGGCGATCTCTTCCGGGGTTCGGTCGTCGTGGCTCGCGAGCGCGACGGTGCTGCCGCGCAGCCGGTCGAGCAGGGTTCGGCGGTTCGGGCCCCGCAGCCGCGCGCGCTGGTCCTGCAACTCGGCGATGCGCCGGTCGATGGTGGCTTCGTCCAGGCCGCCGCGGCGGCGAAGGTCGCGGTAGAATTCCAGGTTGGCGTATTGGCCGACCCCGGGGCTGTGGTCCATCAGGCTGACCATGCGGACCAGCGGGTGGTCGGCGACGGGCTCGAACAGCGCCAGCATGTCGGATGCCGGCACTTCGCAGCGCAGGTGCAGGAAGTGGTCCGATTTCAGCAGTCCGGATTCGGTCAGCACGTCGAGATCGGCGACGCCGTCCTGGAACGTGCGGATGCGTTCCTTGTCGAACCCGAGGTCGCCGAGGCACAGCGCGTCGAACACCGTGGTGACCCCGGCGGCGGCGCATTGCGCGTCATGCGCGACCATGGCCGACCGGGAGGGCCAGCGCGCCATGCTGCGCGGCTGCACCTGGCGTTCCAGGTTGTCGGTATGGACGTCCACGACGCCGGGGATGAGGTAGTCCCCGTCCATGTCGAGTGCGCCCGGGATCTGCGCGCGCCCCGGCTCCACGGCGGCGATCGTGTCGCCGCGCACCACCAGCGTCCCGGCGATGGCTTCCTCCGGCAACACCAGGATGGCGTTGGTCAGCACGGTCTCATGGGTCATGCGGCATCCTGCAGCGGCAACAGGGGGAACAGGCGGTCGGCGATCGCGTCGCGCACTTCCTCATCATGGCAGATCGCGACGATGGCTGTGCCGCGTGCCTTGGCCTCGCGCACCATTTCCACCACGACTTCGCGGTTTGCCGCGTCGAGCGAGGCGGTGGGCTCGTCCAGCAACAGGATCGGGTGACCGGCGATGAAACCGCGCGCCAGGTTCACGCGCTGCTGCTCCCCGCCCGAGAAGGTGGCGGGCGGGATGCCGTGGAGGCGGGCCGGGATGTTCAGCCGCTGCAGCAGGCCGGCCGCGCGTGCGCGCGCGTCGTCCGGATCGACGCCGCGGGCGAGCAGCACCTCGGCCACAACGTCGAGCGCGGAGACTCGCGGCACGACGCGCAGGAACTGGCTGACATAGCCCATGGTCTCGGCGCGGATGGCGAGTACGGTCCGGGGATCGGCGGTGGCGAGGTCGACCATGGTGTCGTGATGCCGCACCAGGATGCGGCCGCTCTCGGCGCGGTAGTTGCCGTACAGGCTGCGCAGCAGGGTGGACTTGCCGGCGCCCGAGGGGCCGGCGAGGACGACGCACTCTCCTTCATGCACGTCGAAGCCGACGTCCCGGAGCACGGGCATGGCGAGGCCGCCGCGCAGATGGAGCGTGAAGGTCTTGGCGAGGGACTCGGTGCGCAGCATCAGGCGCATGGGCGTGAGCTCCGGAGGTGAGGGTGCTGGGCGGACCGTGCCCACCCGTCATGGCCGGGCTTGACCCGGCCATCCCCGCCGGCACCGGTGCCGCGATGGATGGCCGGGTCGAGCCCGGCCATGACGGAGGGGGTGGTGAGTGCCTGCATACTCATGCATTCAGGACCGAACTGACGAGCAACTGCGTGTAAGGGTGCTGCGGGTCGTCGAGCACCTGGTCGGTCAACCCCGTCTCCACCACGCGCCCGCGCTGCATCACCGCGATCCGGTGGGCCAGCAGCCGCGCAACCGCGATGTCGTGCGTCACCAGCACGACCGCGATGTTCAGCCGCGAGACCAGCGAGCGGATCAGGTCGAGCAGCCGCGCCTGCACGGAGACGTCGAGGCCGCCCGTCGGCTCGTCCATGAACACGAGGCGCGGATGCGTCACCAGCGTGCGCGCGATCTGCAGCCGCTGCAGCATGCCGCCCGAGAAGGTGCGGGGCAGGTCGTCAATGCGCGCGGGGTCGATCTCGACCTGTTCCAGCCATTCGAGGGCGGCGTCGCGGATGCTGCCGTAATGCCGCGCGCCCTGCGCCATCAGCCGCTCCCCCACATTGCCGCCGGCCGAGACCGACATGCGGAGGTTCTGCCGCGGGTCCTGGTGCACGAACCCCCAGTCGGACCGGTGCAGCGTGCGCAGCGCCGGGGCGGGCATGGCGTGCACGTCCTGCAGCCGCCCGGCCGGATCGCGATACCAGACGGCGCCCGCATCCGGCGCGCGCCGGCCGGACAGCACGTTCAGCAGCGTCGTCTTCCCGGATCCGGACTCGCCCACGATCGCCAGCAGCTCGCCGGGCCAGAGGTCGACGTCGACCGTCTGCAGCGCCTGGACCGACCCCAGGGTGAGCGAGAGTCCGCGCGCCGAGAGCAGTGTTTCGTCGCTCATTCCGCGGCTTCCTTCATGCCCTCGGCGCCGACATGTCCGGCGGCGCGGCGCTCCGCGCAGTGATCCGTGTCGGAGCAGACGAACAGCCGCCCGCCGCGGTCGTCGGTCACCACCTCGTCGAGGTAGGCGTCGGTGGCCCCGCACAATCCGCAGGCGTGCGGCGCGTTGATCGGCCGGAACGGATGGTCCTCGAAGTCGAGCGACCGCACCTCCGTCCAGGGCGGGATCGCATAGATGCGCTTCTCGCGCCCCGCGCCGAACAGCTGGAGCGCCGGCATGCGGTCCATCTTGGGGTTGTCGAAAGACGGGATCGGGCTGGGCGACATCAGGTAGCGGCCGTTCACCATCACCGGGTAGTCGTAGCTGATCGAGATCTGCCCGTAGCGCGCAATGTCCTCATACAGCTTCACGTGCATCAGGCCGTAATCGGCGAGCCCGTGCATGCGCCGGGTCTCCACCCGCGATGGTTCCAGACGGAACAGCGGCTCCGGCTGCGGCACCTGGTAGACGATGATCTGGTCGTCGCGCAGCTTCGTCTCGGGGATGCGGTGGCGCGTCTGGATCACCGTCGCGTCCGCCGTGTGGGTGGTGGTGCGCACCCCGGCGGTGCGGGCGAAGAAGCGGCGGATCGACACTGCATTTGTAGTGTCATCCGCACCCTGGTCGATCACCTTGAGCACGTCCTGCTGCCCCAGCACGGAGGCGGTCACCTGGATCCCGCCGGTGCCCCACCCATAGGGCAGCGGCATCTCGCGGGAGCCGAACGGCACCTGGTGCCCCGGGATCGCCACCGCCTTCAGCAGCGCGCGGCGGATCATGCGCTTCGTCTGCTCGTCCAGGTAGGCGAAGTTGTAGCCGATCATGGGACGGCTCCTTCGTGCGGTGTCGGCGGGGCGGCCCCCTCTCCCCGGCCCTCCGCCGCCACGGGGGAGGGGGACTGCTCTGCCTCTGCGGCGCGCTCCACCTCGGCGCGTAGGCGGCGGAGGTTCTGCAGCTCGCTCTGGAAGTCGACGTAGTGCGGCAGCTTCAGGTGCTCGACGAAGCCGGTCGCCTCGATGTTGTCCGAATGGTACAGAACGAATTCCACGTTCTGCGCGGGCGCGGTCACGTCTTCCCCCAGCTCCTCGGCCCGCATCGCGCGGTCCACCAGAGCCATCGCCATCGCCTTGCGCTCCGAGAAGCCGAACACCAGCCCGTAGCCGCGGGTGAACTGCGGCGGGACGGTCTTCGAGCCCTTGAACTGGTTCACCATCTGGCACTCGGTCACGACCACGTCGCCGATGTCGATCGCGAAGCCGAGTTCGGGCGGCACGATCTCCACCGCGGCCTCCCCCATGCGGATCTCGCCGGCGAACGGGTGGGATCCGCCATAGCCGCGCTGCGTCGAGTAGCCGAGACCCAGCAGGAACCCCTCGTCGCCGCGCGCCAAGGCCTGCAGGCGGACGTCGCGGTCGGCCGGGAAGGTCAGCGGCTCCCGCGTGAGGTCGCCGGGTTCCGCATCGTCCGGCGCGTCCGCCTCCATCATGCCCTCGGCACGCAGGATGTCGGGCACCCGTGGCATCGGTTCCTGCGGGGCGTGGGCCTTCGGCGCATGCGGCACGAGATCGCCGGCCGCCAGCGCGAAATCCAGCAGGCGGTGCGTGTAGTCATAGGTGGGACCCAGGATCTGCCCGCCGGGGAGGTCCTTGAACACGGCCGAGATGCGCCGCTCCACCTGCATCGCAGCGGTGTCGATCGGGCGGGAATGGGCGAAGCGGGGCAGGGTGGTGCGATAGGCGCGCAGCAGGAACGCGGCCTCGATCAGGTCGCCCTGCGCCTGCTTCACGGCAAGCGCACCGAGGTCGGGGTCGTAGAGCGATCCCTCCGCCATCGCGCGGTCGACCGCGCGGCCCAACTGCTCGCGGATCTGCGGGAGGGTGAGGTCGGGGAGGGCGGGATCGCCGCGGCGCTCCTCGGCCAGCCAGGCATGGGCATTGTCGATGGCGCGCTCGCCACCCTTGACGGCGACATAGGCCATTCAGCCGTCCTCCTCGATCGTGACGCTGCGCGGCAGGGCCGCGAGCCGGTCGCCCGCGCACAGGATCAGGTCGATCCCGCAGGGGAACAGGCGGTGATTGGCGGCCCAGCGCGCACTGAAGTCCGCGGGCAGCCCGGTGACCGCGAACCCGGCCGGCTCGCGCAGGCCGGGCCCCGACAGGCGGAATCGCGGGCCGACGCCGAGGGCCTGGACCTGCACCACGATCGTGGCCGCGGTCTCCGGCATCTCATGTGTCCCCGCATCGAAGCGGTCCAGATCGGGCAGGCCCCTGGCGGCGGCGAACGCGGCGGCGCGCGGGTCCGTCACCACCGGCGCGCCGCAATGGAAGGCGAGCCACGGCGCGGTCTCCCGGAGGGCCGCATCGAGCCAGAGCGGCGTCTCGTGATCGACCAGCGTGAGCAGGACGGCGGCGGTGGCCGCGTCGAGCGGCGCGGGAGGGGCGACGCCCGTGATCGTGTGGACCCGGCCGGGCCGCGCCATGGCGTCGAGCACGGCGCGGAAGCAGGCCTGGGCCTGGGCGACCGGATCGGCGAAGCCGGGGGAGAGCCCAGCAGAGCCTGCAGCGGGGTTCAGCGTGCTCATGAGCGCATCGTCTGCATGGCGAAGAACTGCACGCGCGTCGCCGCGGCCTTGCCGGCCCGTTCGGCGCGGCGCGCCTGCTGGGCGGCCTCAAGCGGGGCGATCACCGCCGCTTCCAGCCGGGGCGCGTAATCCGGATCCTGCAGCAGCGCGTCCAGCACGGCCGCGAGTTCGGCCTGCCGCTGGTCGCGCCCAGCGACGTAGGAATGGCCGACCCGTCCACCCGGCAGCCGGACCGAGCAGCGGGTGACCGTCATCTCGCCGAGGTTGAAGGGGGCACCGGTTCCGCCGGCGCGGCCGCGCACCATCACGAGCCCGCTCTCGGGTCCGCGCACGCGCTCATGGGCCGGCAGCGGCGGACAGGCGCCCAGGCGGATTTCGATCGCGGCGGCGTCGGCGCGGGCGAGGACGGACATCCAGCGGCGGCGGGCCGAGTTGGGATCGTCTTGGGGCATCTCGTGGGTCATGCCGGCCTGTTCGCTGTGTAGATGTCTAGACAGCTAGAGCGCGGCCGAAGTATCGTCAACGGCGATCTCGCACGGAGTCCCCCGCTTGGATGAAGTTCCCATGAAGCCACCGCGTGGTCACGACGAACCCCTGCGTGATCACGACGACGCGGTGCGTCATCCGGTGCTGCGCAACGAGGGTGTCGCCCTGTGGCGCCAGATCGCCGGACGGCTGCAGCAGGATATTGCCGGCGGCGGCCTGCCGCCGGGCGCCCGCCTGCCCACCGAGGCCGAACTGTCCCAGCAGTTCGGTGTGAACCGCCATACGGTCCGCCGCGCGCTCGAGGAGCTGTCCCGCGCCGGACTCGTGCGCGTGGAGCAGGGACGCGGCTCCTTCGTGGCGGAGGACGTGCTCGACTACACGGTCGAGCCGAGGACCCGCTTCACCGAGTGGATCCGCAAGCACAACAAGGAGCCCTCGGGACGCGTCCTCCAGCTCAAGGAGACGGCGGCCGACGCCCTGGTCGCCGGCGCGCTCGGTGTCCGCACCGGTGCGCGCGTGGTGATGCTCGAGCGGCTGGGCCTGGCCGACGACCGGCCGGTGAGCCTCGCGCGGCACTATTTCCCCGCCACCCGGTTCCGCGGCCTGCTCGATGCGCTGCGCGCCACACCGCGGATCACCGAGGCGCTGCAGGCCGTGGGCGTCAGCGACTACCTGCGCCAGGTGACGCGCGTCTCCGCGCGGCTGCCGACGCCCAGCGAGGCGGAGCTGCTGCGCATGGCCCGCAACCGCCCCGTGCTGGTGACCGAGAACGTCAACGTCGACCGCCTCGGTTCCGTCATCGAGTTCGGCACCGGCTGCTATCCGACGCCGCGCGTGCAGATCGTCTTCGAACCTTGAAAGGTCGTGCCTTGCAGAGCCTGAACATCATCGGCGGCGACGTCCTGCTGCCGCAGCACGGACCCCAGCCCGAATCGCTGCACGTCGCCGACGGCGTGATCGCCGCGATCGGCGCCACCCCGGCATCCGCCCTGACGCTCGATGCGGCCGGGCTGTGGGTGCTGCCCGGCATCGTCGACATCCACGGCGACGCGTTCGAGCGGCAGCTGCAGCCGCGGCCGGGCGTCGATTTCCCGACGGGCCTCGCGCTGCGCGACACCGAGGCGCAACTGCTCGCCAACGGGATCACCACCGCGTTCCACGGGGTGACGCTGTCCTGGGAGCCGGGCCTCCGCAGCCTCGGCGCCTGGCGCGCCCTGCTCGAGGGGCTGGAGGCGGAACACTGGACCTGCGACATGCGCGTCCATCTCCGGTGGGAGGCCTACAACCTCGACGCGCTCGACACCGCGCTGGCCGACATCGCCGCGGGCCGGGTCCATCTGCTGGCGTTCAACGACCACACGCCGTCGATCCTGAAGAAGCTCGCGGATCCGGTGGCCGGCGCGAAGTTCAGCGAGCGCGCCGGGATGAGCCTCGCCGAGTTCTCGGCCGTCGCCGAACGGGTGGGCGCGCGCGCCGACGCGGTGCCGGCCGCGCAGGAGCGCATCGCCGCCGCGGCCCGTGCCGCGCGTATCCCGCTCGCCAGCCACGACGACGATTCCATCGCGGTCCGGGACGCGTTCCGCGCCAAGGGGGCCCGGATTTGCGAATTCCCGATGGCGGAGGAGGTCGGCGCCGCGGCGCGGGCGGCCGGTGACTTCGTCGTGATGGGCAGCCCGAACGTGGTGCGCGGCCGATCGCATCTCGGCTGGGCCTCCGCAGCCCGGCTCGCCGAGGCGGGCATCTGCAACGTGCTGTCCTCGGACTACTACTACCCGGCGATGATGCGGGCCGCGCTCATGCTCGCGGAACGCGGCGTCCTCGGATTGTCGCAGGCCTGGTCGCTGATTTCGGCCAACCCTGCCGCCGCGGGCGGCCTGGACGATCGCGGGACGATCGCGGCGGGGAAGCGGGCCGACCTGGTGCTGATCGATCCGGACAGCCGCCGACTCGTGGCGACGATCGCGGGCGGGCGGCTTGCCCATCTCACGGCCGCGGGAGCCGCCCGATTGACCTGAGGCGGGATGTCACGGGGGGGACATATTGACGGGGCGGCGCGAATCCGGCTGGTTGCGACCGCTTCGTATCTGACCTTCCCGTCTCGCCTCGCCGAGGGTACCGCCCATGTTCCGACGGACCTGCCTCGCCTCCCTCGCCGCCGCGGTGAGCCTTCCTGCATCGGTCGCGCTGGCGCAGCCCAAGCCGGACACGGCCAATATTTGGACCTTGCAGGACGAGAACGCGTCCATCTCGGCCGGTCGCGTCACCGACCGGCTCTACACCAACGGACTGAAACTCGGCTGGATGTCCGGCACCGACCAGGTGCCGGATTTTGCTGCGCGACTGGGCCGCTCGTTGTGGGGTGAGGGGCAGCAGCGCGTCGGCATCGCGCTGACGCAGCAGATCTACACGCCGATCGACACGAGCATCTCGCCCGCGGATCCGTATGACCGGCCCTATGCCGGCGTCCTGCTGGGCCATTTCTCCCTGCTGAGCGACACCGACGACAGCCGCAGCGTGCTGACGGTCAGCCTGGGCGTCGTCGGCCCGGCCTCCGGCGGGGAAGCGTTGCAGAATGGTTTCCACGACCTGATCGGCCAGTCGAAGAACAGGGGCTGGGGCTCGCAGATCGACAACACCTTCGCCTTCGAGGTGCTCCACGAGCGCACGTGGCGGCTGCCCATCGCGCAATTCGGGGCGCTCGAGACGGATGCGCTGCCGGCGCTCACGGTCGGGGTCGGCAATCTGCGGGACTACGCCCAGGTCGGCGTGTCCTTCCGCCTCGGGCAGGGGCTGGACTCGGATTTCGGCGTGCCGCGGGTCCGGCCCGGCCTCAGCGGCGGGGATGCGTTCACGCCGACCCGGCCGTTCGCCTGGTACGTCTTCGCCGGCGCCAACGGACAGGCCGTCGCCTACGATCTGCTGCTGACCCAGTCCATCTTCCGCGGCGGTCCGCATGTCAGCCCGGTCTGGGACGTGGGCGAGATGCAGGCGGGGTTCGCCGTCATGGCCTATGGCATGCGGCTGACCTTCGCCTATGTGGCGCAGACGCAGGAGTTCCACGGGCAGAGCGGCGGGCTGCACCAGTTCGGATCCGCGGCGCTGTCCGTCCGGTTCTGACCGCCGGCCAATCCGGTCCTGCCCGGCCGGCGTCGGATACGTGGCCGGCGGCGCGACGGAGCCGGCGAGCCTACGGGGCGTTACGGCTGGCGAGGCGCCCGCTGCGCGAGCGGCCCCGCCGTTGCCCCTCAGCCGGCGTTGGCGCCCAGCGCCTGGTCGATCTCCGCCTGCGTGATGCCCAGCTTGCCGGCGGCGGCGCAGATGTCGTTCCAGGTGGTCGGATCGACCTCGATCCCCTGCGAGCGCTTCTCGGCGCTGCGGCGCTCCGGCTCGCCGGGCAGCAGCACTTCCTCCACGCCCGGGGCGACGCGCGCTGACTTGATGAAGGCCTTGGTCGCCTCCACGCTGCCGACGATCTCCGCAGGATCCCCGAGTTTGGAGAGGTCGATGACGATGGCGAGCATGGAGTTCATCACCCCGTCGCCATAGGGCTCGTCCGCGCGCATGCCCCCGGCCACGGCGCCGGCCATGATCTCGCACATCACGGCGAGCCCCGATCCCTTGTGGCGGCCGAAGGCGAGCAGCGCGCCGAGATGGTCGCGGATGAACGCGGTCGGGTCGGTGGTCGGCTTGCCCTCGGCGTCGATCAGCGCGCCCTCCGGCACGCTGGTGCCCTTGTTGTAGGCGACGCGTGCCTTGCCGGCGGCGATGGTGGTCGTCGCCATGTCGAGCAGCAGCGCCGGTCCGTCCGATCCCGGAACCGCGACGCAGAACGGGTTGGTGCCGAGCCGCCCTTCGGCGGCGCCGAACGTGGCCTGGGGCGGGGCATGGTCGGAAACGTTGACGAAGGCGACGAAGGCGCAGCCGGCATTGGCGGCGAGCTCTCCATACGTGCCGATCCGCCCGATATGCGCGGCGTTGCGCAACGCGAGCACGCAGGCGCCCAGCTCCCGCGCGCGGCCGACGGCACGGCGCACGGCGTCGGCGGCCATCCGCTGCCCGTAGCCGCGGCGCGCATCGACCACCAGGAGCGCGCCGGCATCGAGCACGGTCTCGGCGGTCTGGTTCGGCACCAGCAGGCTGGACTGCAGCAGCCGCACATAGGTCGGCAGCATGCCCACGCCATGGCTGTCGTGGCCCGCGAGATTGGCGCGGACGAGGTGATCGGCGACCTCGGCGGCCTCCGTCTCGGCCGATCCCATCCGGCGGGCGATGAGCGCGGTGACGGCACGAAGGGCGGCAGGGCGGAAGGTCGGCATCGGACACCTCGGGCTGCGGAACCGATTGGATAGACCACCTGCGGCGCGCCAGCCAGGGCGCCACGGGCCGCATCACTCGTCCGTCGCTTGCATTGCGGCGGAGCGGGCGAGACCCTCTCCACCCCCGTCCTCAGATCCCCCATGGCTCTCTTCGAACTCATCATCCTCCTGCTGCTCGGTGGCGCGCTCCTGGTCGCCTGGGCGAGGCGCATCGGCGCGCCCTATCCGGCTCTGCTCTCGCTCGCGGGCGCGGCGGCCGCGCTGCTGCCGGGCACGCCGGCGCTCGACCTCGATCCGCAACTGACGCTCACCCTGTTCGTCGCCCCCACGCTCCTGGATGCGGCGTTCGACGCCTCGCCGCGCGACATGCGGGAGAACTGGCTGCCGATCGGTGCGCTGGCGGTGATCGTGGTCGGGCTCACGGTGGCGGCGGTCGCGACGCTGGCGCATGCGGTGGTACCCGGCATGAGCTGGGCGGCGGCCATTGCGCTGGGCGCGATCGTCGCGCCGCCCGATGCCTCGGCGGCGACGGCCGTGCTGCGGCAGCTCGACCCGCCGCATCGGCTGATGGTGATCCTGGAAGGCGAGAGCCTGGTGAACGATGCCGCCGCCCTGCTGATCTACCGCATCGCGGTCGGTGCCGCGCTGGGGGAGGCGGTGATGGGCTGGACGCTGGTCCCGGTGATCGCCGGCACGGTGATCGGAGGCGGCGTCCTGGGCTGGGCGGCGGCGCGGCTGTGGCTGCTGATCCCGGTCCAGCGGGCGGAGCTCGCCCTGTCCGTGCTGCTGCAGTTCCTGGGCACGTTCGCGGTGTGGATCCTGGCGGAGCGGATCGGCGTCTCGGCCATCATGACGGTCGTGGTCTACGCGATGGTCCTGGCCCGCCGCTCCCCGCTGCGCACGCCGGCGCGCAACCGGCTGGCGTCCTACGCCGTGTGGGACGTGGTCGTGTTCGTGCTGAACGTGCTGGCCTTCGTGCTGATCGGCTTGCAGCTCAAGCCGATCCTGCTGCGCCTGGACGGCGCATGGCTCGACTATGTTGCGCTGGCGGGCGGCCTCTGCGCGTTGACGGTCCTGGTGCGGGCGGCCTGGGTGTTCGGCTACGTGACCGTCAGCCGGGTGCGGATGCGTCCGAGCGGTGGGGGCCGAGGGGAGGGGACGCGTCCCACGTATGCCGGGGCGACGCTGGTCTCCTGGTGCGGGATGCGGGGGATCGTCACGCTGGCGTCCGCGCTGGCGTTGCCGGACGGATTCCCCGAACGCGACCGGATCCTGTTCTGCGCCTTCGCGGTGGTGCTGGTGACCCTGGTCGTGCAGGGGCTGACGCTGCGCCCGCTGATGCGGCTGTTGCCGATTCCGGTCGACGGGTCGGTCGCCGCGGAGACGCGGCTGGCGCGCGCCGCGACCGCACGCGCGGCCCTGGCGCTGATCGAAGGGCGGAGCGGCAGCGACGGCGTGGCGGGCCTCGCGCACAAATACCTGGCGCGCGCGGAAGCCGACCCGGAGGAGCTGCGCCGCCAGCAGGCCCTGGTCGCGCTGCATGCCGAGGCAGTCGCGGCGCAGCGGCGCACGCTCGCGGATCTGCGCCAGAGCGGCACGATCGGGGACGACGCGTTCCACCGGATCGAGGAGGAGCTCGACCTGATCGAGCTCACGAGCGATCCGCGGCTCTATGTCCCCGATCCCGGATCGTGAGGCGGTGACCATCGGGCGCGGGTGGGGCAAGATGGGGCATCACTCCCTCACGAGGCACTCATGGCGCTGCGCTGCGACCTGATCATCCGCGATGTCACCGTGTTCGACGGCACCGGCAGCCCGCGCTTCCAAGCGGATATCGGCGTCACGGGCGATCGTATCGTGGCGGTGGGCGACCTGGGCGGCGCCAGCGCCGACCGTGAGGTGGTTGGCAGCGGCAAGGCCGTCGCGCCCGGCTTCATCGACGCCCACACGCATGACGACCGCGCGGTGCTGTGCGGGCCGGAATGCATGCTGTGCAAGATGTCCCAGGGCGTCACCACGGTCGTCGTGGGCAATTGCGGCATCTCGCTGTCGCCCGCGCGGATGCGGACCCGTCCGCCGGCGCCGCTCGACCTGCTGGGGGACGAATCCTGGTGGGTCTATGACAGTTTCGGCGACTATGCCGACCGGCTGGCGCGCGATCCGTCGCCGGTGAACACCTATGCGCTGATCGGCCACATGTCGCTGCGCGTCGAGGCGATGAACGGCGACACGCAGCGCGCCGCGACCGACAAGGAAGCGGCGGCGATGCAGAAGCGCCTGGCCGAGGCGCTGGCCCAGGGCGCGTCCGGCTTCTCGACCGGGCTCTACTACCCGCCCAACATGATGGCGCCGACCGACGAGGTGATCGCGGTCGCCGAGGCGCTGCGGGGCGCGGGCGGGATCTACGTGACGCACATGCGTGACGAGGCGAAGGACGTGCTGCTCTCCATCGAGGAGACGCTGAAGATCGGGCGCGAGATCGGCAGCCCGGTGGTGATCAGCCACCACAAATGCTCGATGCCGGAGAATTTCGGCCGCTCCGCCGAGACGCTGCCGCTGATCGACCGCGGTGCGGCGCAGCAGAAGGTGGATTTCGACATCTACCCGTACGCGGCAGGCTCCACCGTGCTGATGCCGGCGCGGTTGCGGCCGGACGTTCCCGTGCAGGTCACCTGGTCGGTGCCGCATCCGGAGATGGCCGGCCGCATGCTGGCCGATATCGCCGAGGCGTGGGGGCTGCCGCCGAAGGAGGCCGCCGAGAAGCTGCTGCCCGCCGGCGCGATCTTCTTCCAGATGCACGAGGACGACGTGCAGCGGATCATGAAGCACCGGCTGGCGATGATCGGCAGCGACGGGCTGCCGCACGATTCCTATCCGCATCCGCGGCTGTGGGGCACGTTCCCCCGGGTCCTCGGCCACTACGCCCGCGACCTCGGCCTGTTCAGCATGGAGGAGGCGGTGCGCAAGATGACCGGCCACACCGCCGCGGTGTTCGGTCTGGTGGATCGCGGCGAGATCCGCGCCGGCGCCTATGCGGACCTCGTGCTGTTCGATCCGGCCACGGTGCGCGACGCCGCGAATTACGAAGCGCCGACCACGCCGGCGGAGGGCATCCTGGAAACATGGGTGAACGGCCAGTCCGCCTATGTGGCGGGGCAGGGCGCCACGGCGTCCCGCGCCGGCCGGCTGGTCACGCGCAACCGCGCCTGAGCGGGCCTGAACCGACCCGGCAGAGGCCTCGGCCACGCAGCCCCTGCCGGTGCACCTCCTGACCCGCGGTTGATCGCCGGCCTCGCTCCTGCAAGCGTCCATGGGACGAAGAACCGGGAGCGAACCGTCCATGCCGACCGATCCTGCCGCCGCGCTCGCGCAGCACGTGGCCGCCACGCGATTCTCCGACCTCCCCGCCTCCACCGTCGACGCCACACGCCAGGATCTGCACGACACGCTGGGGTGTGCACTCGGCGGCAGCGGCGCCCCCGGCATTCCCGAACTGCTGAAGCTGTATCGAAGCTGGCGCGGCGCACCCGAGGCGCGGCTGCTGCTGGCGGGGGGCGGGCTGCCCGCGCCACAGGCTGCGTTCATGCACGCGGCGATGGCGCATGCGCTCGACTACGACGACACCTACGATGCGGGCGGGTCGATCCACCCGGGCGCCTCCGTGCTGGGCGCGGCGCTGGCGACCGCGGACCTGTGCGGCGGCGTCTCCGGCCAGGAGCTGATCCTGGCCGCCGCGCTGGGCCTCGACGTGTCCTGCCGCATTGCGCGGGCGGCGACGGTCGACCGCGGCTGGCACCGCACGTCGACGATCGGGGTCTTCGGCGCGACCGCGGTGGCGGGCAAGCTGCTGGGCCTGTCGGCCGGCCAGTTGCACCAGGCGTTCGGCATCGCGCTCAGTGCCGCGGCGGGCAGCCGCCAGTGCATCCTGGATGGCGCGCTCACCAAGCGCTTCCAGGCCGGGCAGGGGGCGAGCGCCGGGCTGATCGCCGCACTCCTCGCCGCGGACGGCTTCACCGGCGCGATCGACGTTTTCGGCGGGCGCTTCGGCTTCTACGAGCTCTACCAGCCGAACGGCTATGACCTCGCCCCGCTGACGGAGGCGCTGGGAAGCCGCTTCATGGGCGAGGAGGTCAGCTTCAAGCCGTACCCGTGTGGGCGTCCGTTGCATGCCGGGATCGACGCCGCTCTCGCGCTGCACGAGGCGCTGGAACTCGGACCCGACACGCCGATCGCGGAGGTCACCCTCGCCGGGGCCCCGGCCCTGATCGCCGGCTATTCCGAGGGCGCGCCGCAGAAGCGCCGCCCGACGCAGATCGTCGAGGCGCAGTTCGCCTTTCCATTCCTGATCGCGACGGCGCTGCTGACCGGGCGGGTCGGCATCGACGAGGTGGCGCGCTTCGACGACCCGCGCATTCTCGCGCTCTCCGACCGGGTGGCCGGGATCGCCGCCGAGGGGCCGGTCACCGTCTCGGTGCGGCTGGCGGACGGCCGCAGCATGAGTCATTCGGTGCGCGTCGCCCGCGGGGCGCCGGCGAACCCGCTCAGCCCCGACCAGCGCGCGGCCAAGTTCCATGACTGTGCCGCGCATGCCGTGCGCCCGCTTCCGGCCGCAACGGAGGATGCGGTGCTGCAGGTGCTCGCGCGGCTGGAGACGGAACCCGACGCGCGCCGCATCCTCGATCTGCTCGCCTGAGCGGCCGCGTAGGGGCGCGTGTGTCGGCAGGCGTGCATTCCGGGCGCGATAGTTGCCGCCGTTACCTGCCGGGTAATCGCTTTGCACGATGCGGATCGCCATCCTCGGCTCGTCAACAAGGAGATGAGCGATGATCGATCCCGACACACTGGCGCGCGACTACCTGGCCCTGTGGAACGATTCCGACGCGGCATCCCGGGACCGCAGCCTGGCGGCGGGCTGGGCGGAGGACGCGCGCTACGCCGATCCGATGATGGCGGGCGAGGGCCGCCACGGGATCGCCGGCATGATCGCCAATGCGCGGGCGCAGTTTCCGGGCCACGCCTTTGCGCTTCGCGGCAAGCCCGACGGGCATGGCGCGTTCGTGCGTTTCTCCTGGACGCTGGCGCCCGAGGGCGGCGCGCCGGTGGCGGGCGGAACGGACGTGGTGCGGGTCGGAGCGGACGGCCGCATTGCCGAGGTGATCGGCTTCCTCGACGGCGGTGCGGCATGAACTCCGCCGCCGTCCCACACGCCGTTCCGCGCTAGAGCGGTTTCCGATCAGTCTGGATCGTAGCCGGCAGCGGTGAAGTAGTTGGCGCATTCGTGTGGCGTGAAGGCGTCGACGATGCACCCAATGGTGTTCCAGAGACCCTCGACGGTCCGCTCGGCGGCTTTGCGCAGCATGGCCTTCAGCTTTGCGAAGGCATTCTCGATCGGGTTGAACTCGGGGCTGTAGGGTGGGAGGTAGAGCAGGCTCGCGCCTGCAGCCTCAATCGCCGCCCGGACGCCAGCGCCCTTGTGGCTGCCGAGGTTGTCCATGACGACGATGTCGCCGGGCTCCAGTTCGGGGACCAGGACCTGGTCGACATAGGCCTGGAAGGCGATGCCGTTGATCGGCCCGTCCAGCACCATCGGCGCGACCATGCCGCTGACCCGCAGCCCGGCGACGAACGTGGTCGTCTTCCAGTGTCCATGCGGGATCGGCGAGCGCAGGCGTTCGCCGCGAGGCGCCCGCCCATGCGTTCGGGCCATCTTCGTCGAGGCCCAGGTCTCGTCGATGAACACCAGGCGGTCGGGATCGAGGTCAGGCTGTTCCTCGAACCACGCCCAGCGCCGCTTCAGGATGTCCGGGCGGTCCTGTTCGGCAGCGTGCGCCGTCTTTTTTTACGCGTGATCCGGTGCCGGTCGAAGAAGCGCCAGATCGTCCCGATGCCCGCCGCCACACCGGCCCTCGCGAGCTCCGCCTGGATCTCCACCAGCGTGATGTCGGACTTCTCCTCCACCAGGCCGAGGATCAGCCCCGCATGGGCCTCCAGACGTGCCGAGCGCCGGTCGCCTCCGAGTGGGCCCGGTGCGACCGAGCCCGCCTCCCGCGCCAGGGCGCACCAGCGGATCGCGCTCGAGGCGCTGACCCCGAACCGTGCCGCCGCAGTTCGGCAGGACGCTCCTGCCGAGACCGCAGCCACCACCCGCTCCCGCAGATCGACCGACAGCGCCTTGGACATGTCTGTCGGCCTCCTCGCCGACAGACAGCTTGAATCAGATCCGATCCGCGTCGGGGAATCCCATTCGATTCATTCAGGTCGGAACCCGCTCTAGCCGACGGTCAGCACCGCCTTGCCCCGCATCGTGCCGCTCTCGACCAGGGCGTGCGCCCGCTTCAGGGTCTCGACGCCGAGCGGGCCGATCGGTTCGGTCAGGGTGGTGCGGAGCGTGCCTCCGTCGACGAGCCGCGCAACCTCGGTCAGCAGCCTGTGCTGCTCGATCATGTCGGCCGTTCCCCACAGGGAGCGCGCGAACATGAATTCCCAGTGCAGGCTTGCGCTCTTGCGCTTGAGCAGGGTCGGGTCGACCGTCTTCGGATCGTCGATCAGCCCGACCTTGCCCTGGGGCGCCACCAGCGCGCAGATCGCCGGCCAGTGCTGGTCGGTGGCGGTCAGGCCGGCGACGAGATCGACCTGCTCGAAGCCGGCCGCCTTCACCGCGGCTTCGAGCCCGCCGCGATGATCGACCACGTGGTGCGCGCCGAGCGCCAGGCACCAGTCCCGCGTCTCGGGCCGTGACGCGGTGGCGATCACGGTGAGGCCCGTGAGCTGGCGGGCGAGCTGGATCAGGATCGAACCAACGCCCCCGGCGCCGCCGACGACCAGGAGCGTGCCGGTCGCGGCGGTGTCGCGCGCGACGCCGAGCCGGTCGAACAGCAGCTCCCAGGCGGTGATGGCGGTCAGCGGCAGGGCGGCTGCCTCCGCATGGGACAGGCGGCGCGGCTTGGGCCCGACGATGCGCGCATCGACCGCCTGCAGCTCCGCATTGCTGCCGGGGCGCGCGATCGAACCGGCGTAGAACACCTCGTCGCCCGGCTGGAACAGGGTGACCTCCGCCCCGACCGCTTCCACGACGCCCGAGGCATCGAAGCCCAGGATGCGGGTCGTCCCCGCCGCGGGCGCGGCATTGGCGCGCTGCTTCACATCGACGGGGTTGACCGACACCGCGGCCACGCGGACCAGCAGATCGTGCGGGCCGGGCACCGGGGCCGGTGCCTCGAAGGCGACGATCGCGTTCGGGTCGGAGAGGGGGAGCGGCTGGCGGTATCCGAAGGCTTGCATGGATCTGTCCCGTTCTGCTCGCCGCGGGCTGCGGCAGAGGTCAGATCGCCAGACCGAGGGAAAAGCGCAAGCGGTGGTGCGGGCGGTCGGACTCGAACCGACATGTCCGTGAGGACGGCGGATTTTGAGAGGCCCCAGAGGGCCTATCCTATCTCTGTCCGGTAGGCCGCCACAGCCCTCTAACTAACTGATCCTTCTGGTCTTTTAGCTGAGTTGGGTGTTCCTGTCCTAGCCGGTTTTACGCCA